>Ga0209347_1000785_pt1 | contig 67857 bp, 71 predicted proteins | sample AutmiccommuBRH23_FD_187382 | JGI IMG/M metagenome (GOLD analysis project Ga0209347, IMG submission 187382) | Deep subsurface microbial communities from Mt. Terri, Switzerland - Autotrophic microbial communities BRH/23 (SPAdes) (version 2) | ecosystem: Environmental > Aquatic > Deep subsurface >... | reverse complement strand
TCAAAGAAAATTACGCGGATTCCGTTCCATGTCGCACACTTAATGTACAATTATTTCAACCAGTATTTTTTCCCGAAAGTGTGCGGCATGTTTCCGGAATGGGTGTGCGATTTCACCGGAATATGCAATGGTAAATAATAAATTTATTCTGTCCAATGCTACACCATCAATACACATTTATTTGATATAAATCAAATCAATTACTGAAAAATCTTGCAGTGAAATTACATAAAAAAAATCAAAACGACTTGTGTTCTTTTTGTTCTCAACTTATAGGAAGAATTATTACAAATTCCCCATTGGTTTGTAATTATAAGGTCAGGCAGGAGGATGGTATATCCAGCAAAGACTACCTATGCTAAGATGAGAGGATATATACTCACAGCAGTCTCAATTCTCATAACAAACTTTGATCATAAAGCGTTTTCCGAAAATCTACCCGATTTCAGGAAAAATGCTTGCAGCAGAGGAGGAAGATCTAAAGGGAGTTGTGTAAAGGGTTTGCGTTGAATATGCGGTAGAAATTCATAAAATAAAATCATGAAGTATTGTTAACTAACCTTAACACAATAACTCCTAACACCAACACAATCATACTCAATCAATTTGTTAACAGTTCCTGAAATTTGAAACACAATTGTCTTTGGTAAACCGCATAACCTGAGAGTCCAAAATGTCTAATTTCAATTCCGAACACAAAATCGTTCTCGATAAGCTTCTGAAGGATTATCCTTATGTCCGACCCGGTAAGATGTTTGGCTTTCCAGCCTATTATGTTGTTAAGAAATTGGCTATCTGTCTTTATGAACAAGGTGTTGGAGTCAAACTTCCTGAACAATCAGTGATAGAGTTGTTGGAGACAGACAGTAATGTTGTCCCCTTTCAACCATTAGGAAAACCAAAAATGCGAGAATGGGTCCAAATCAATTTAAACCGATCCGTGGATTACAACCAATACCGAGCTTTATTTGAAGAATCAATTCGTTACTTATTGGAACAACAGACAATTGGATGATCATAATAATTGGACCTGCATTTATTGAGCGTTAAGAATAGCACAATAAGGTTTAGGATTTTCAGACTGTTACCTTTTGGAGGAGACGATTTCTATGAGCCCCAGTCGATTGTCACGCTTAGAATCAACAACCCGTCTTGTATTAGATTTTAATGAAGCCTTCAACCGTCATGATGTCACACACATGATGTCACTTATGAGTGATGATTGTGTCTTTGAAAACACTACTCCAGCCCCGAACGGTGCGATTTACAAAGGGAAAGTAGAAGTAACTCAATTTTGGAAGGATTTCTTTCATCATTCACCGAACGCCTACATCGAAATTGAGGATATTTTTGGTTTAGGAATGCATTGCATTATGCGCTGGAGATACTCCTGGATTGATGTGGATGGTAATAAGGGACATATCCGGGGAGTTGATATTTTTAAAGTAATTAACGGGTCAATTTCTGAAAAGTTATCTTATGTTAAAGGATAAATTTATGGTCTTGGGCTAAACCTGACCATTAATTTAAACCCGCTCATGTAGGCATGATGTGAATGAATAGGAAAATGGTATGGAAAAAATTGTGCAAATTAGAAAAGTATCATATAAATTTCTACAATTGGTTTTCGAAATGAAAATTATTATGAACCGATTAAACGGTTCAGAAAAGATTGTGATGATGTCAGAAGCCGTTCGCGAAGCAGAAAGTTATTTTACAGAAAATCGCAAAATATTCGTTTATAAAATAAATAACAAAATGGTCGGTTATACGGTTTTGAAGATTGAAGAACAAGTGGTCTGGTTAGATTGGTTATATGTAGATCCGGATTACCAGGGTAATGTTGTTGCCTCAAAATTATTTGATCATGCCGAAGAATTTTCTGCAAAATTAGGAAACGATCAATTATATATCTGGGTTCACCCGGATAACCATCGCATGATTGGATTTTTGAAGAAAAAAGGTTATGATGTCCTGAATTTGATAGAAATAAAGAAGAAAAAAGATAACAACAAAGGTAAGATCCAGATTTTTGGTAATGAATTCAAATATTAAATGAAAAACAAGAAAGTAAAATGTCCATAACTCAATGCAACTTACGTACATTTCCTTTGCAGGTGAATCGATCAACCTATTTACAGCCTTATTTACGCTGGATGAAACATCCCATTGAACGAGTTGGGGTGCATAATTCATTGGAGGCCTGGAATATTGCGTTCACAAATTAAGATTTCAGCGCAATACAATCCATTCTATCTACGAGTTGGAAACAGATTGAATACTCAGAACTGTTGAATAATGATCAAATTCGATTACAATCCATGGAGTTTATCTACTTGCCTGGAACAAAATCTGCTTGATCAATTTCTCAATAATATTGAAAATGTGCCACCTATAAAGCAGATCAAAAAAATATTTAATAATGGCACTTTCGAAAAAAAATCAGTGCTTATGATGCTTAATTATTAAGGTTTGGTGGTCAGGCTAATCTTGTTGAAACCATGATCAAACTATATGGCAAACAAGGTGAACTGATCGATTATGACATTATGATAGAAAGTCGATTGTCTACTATTTGGGGAACAACTTGTTCAGTGCAAGAATTTATTGATGACTTCACTACTTTACCTGCTGGGAAAAACTTATTTCCAACTGGGTTAGAAATAGAATTGATCAAGAATTCACAGAATAGTGCGACTGTTTTTGTACATCAATGTGATTGGGCTCGCTATTTTCGAGATCATCATCCAACAGTAGATTACCTGTTGGTATGCAGTACCAATGAGATTGCCTTTAAAGCTTTTTACAAAAAAAAGAATGATCAGAACTGAAACAATGATGGAAGGTAGTGATAAATGTGATTTCAGAATATTTTCAACTGGAAATTGATAACCCAAATTTCATCAAAAGAGTTTTTTGAAACTTATTTTAGAAAAACAATTATTGAATAAAGATTAGTAGATTTACTTTCATTAATTTTATGGAATTGTATAATCGTTAATAGTGTTTCGTATATAAAGATGAATAATTGGGAGGTATTATGAGTTTCTTACGCAGGATTCTGGGTATTTTTGTGATGATTGCAGGTGTCATTGGATTAATCCTAAGCCTGGTAGGATTGGTGGGAGTCTTTGTCGCTAAACCTGTTATAAGTAGTTCAATTAATTCCACCATTGATACGCTGGTCAGCAGCGTGGATACCAGTCAAAAGACATTGGACATTACATATGATGCCCTGGGGGCTACAGTCAATAGTGTCAATGCATTGGCATCCATGTTGGATTCGACGGCGCTAACAGTGGAGGATACTCTTCCAGCAATTGAAAAAATGAACACTGTGATGGCAGAAAAATTACCTGACTCCATAAATACTGCCACGGATTCGCTTGCTGCTGCTGAAAGCGCTGCAGCATCTTTGGAAAGTGCGATCAAATCATTTGAAGTTTTACAAGCAGTATTGGGATCCTCTCCATTTCTGAAAGCTATTGTCCCTCCTCCTTCAGATCCTTATAACCCCGAAAAATCGTTAGCCGATTCTCTCAAGGATCTGGCTGTCAGTATTGAGGACATGCCAGATACATTCATTGAAATGTCAGCTGATTTAGACAAAGCAGCTGATAACCTTGCGCTTGTCAAAGATAGTCTGAAATTAATGTCAGATAATGTTGCGCTCATTTCACAAAGCCTGGCTCAATACCAGAGCATGGTCAGCCAATCCAAAACATCAACCGATAACCTGAGCACATTGTTAACCTCCTACAAAAACAGGATGGAAAGCATTTTGAATATCGTCTCAATTGTACTGATTTTATTCTTTCTCTGGTTGCTTGCCACTCAGGTCGTGATTTTCAGTCAGGGATATGAGCTTTATCATGGTACTGCCAATGGAATGGCAATAAGTCAACCAGAAGCAATGGAAGCTGAATTAGAATCCCCTTCGTCAGAGAAGTCTGAAGAGGAAGTATCAGATTCCCAAACAGAGGACTCTGAAAGTAAGGAAAAATAATTGTTCATGGAGAATATTATGGAATTTACATTTGATACAAAATTAGGAACTTTATTAGATCACCCCCAGGCAAAACCAATCATTGAAAAATTTCTACCTGGGGTATCCACAAATCCAATGGTTGCTTTGGTCAAAGGGATGACATTAAAAGCATTATTAGCAACCCCTCAAGCTGCTCAATTTGGGATTACCAAAGAAAAAGTTGAGTCAGTTCTGGCTGAAATCAACAAACAAGTTAAGTAAGATTTCTTTTATCCTATTCTCAAGATAAAAAAAGGATTATGAAACCATAATTCCTTTGGTGTTTTTCGTAATTAATTATGGTGCTGTCAGAAGATCAGGAGGGCTATTTACACCTCCACTCAATGTGCGCAAGAAAGCAATAATTTGATTCATTTCGCGATTGGTCAATCCCAAAGGCTCCAACTCGTTATGCCCAAATGGTGATACGGGAGGATGATTATAATGCTGCAACACTTGCTCGAGGGTTGCGAATTGTCCGGCATGCATATAGGGGCTGGTCTCAGCGATGTTTCGAAGAGTTGAAGGTTTGAAAGCTCCCTTCAGTTGATCACCTTCAGAGACAACAAAACGCAATTCTGTACAGTCCTCTTCCCCAGCATCACTCCATTTGCTCAAGCAGTTAAATTCATCATTCATCAATTGCTGAACACCTGAAGCACGACCATCATCCAGATCCAATCCTTGTCTGGTGGGAACGCCAGTATTGTGAAAATCGTTGTTGGTAAAAAGTGGTCCATTGTGACATTGAATGCAATTTGCTCGCCCGATAAAAAGTTGTAATCCAGCCACCTCATCTGGAGACAATTCTGTTTTCATTGCCTTTTTATCGTTATTGAGCAATGCTTCCACATACCGGTCGAAACGTGATGGAGCAGGCAAAATCAGACGTTCATAAGCTGCGATGGCTTTACCTATATTGACGAACACCTGAGTGACTGATTCACGATCAGTGGTAGACATTCTTTCCCATGCAGCAAGTGCATCAGGTTTGTCTACTGGTCCGGCTTCTTCGGGAAAACGAGAGATGTCAGAAAAGTCCGGTAATGATCCAAAGATTGCTTCATATTCATCACGATAGTGCTTAGCAATCAAAAGGGCATATTGGGTTCTTGTTCCGCCATGTTCCACAATACTTTCCAAAGGGGCAAGAGCCTGTGACCAATGGCTGTCTTTTCTCCCATCCCAAAATTGCCAAGGGCTGTAGGCTGTTCCTATGATCGTAATTGACTTTCGTGTGGTTGTACCAACACCGATTGAAATTGGTAAGCCATCGGTAAACATCAATTCGGGTTGATGACAGGAAGCACAGGACACTTCACCATTCGAACTGAAACGGGTATCAAAGAAAAGTTTGTGACCGAATGCTGCTGCTTTCGGATCATCTGCATAAATATTGGAAGGGTCTGGTGGGAGCACAGGCAGGCTGCCAATCCACAAATTTCGCAAGGCATTTATTTCATCATTACTCCACCGGGTTGGCCAAAAAAATAACCATAAGACAGCTGCTGCAAACAGTAAAATTCCACTTCCCAGAAGGATCCAACGTTTCATTCTTTTTTACTCAATGTTTAAATTGAAAGTGATAGAATCAGATTTCCCATCTGCGCTAATAATAAATTTCACTTCCCAATAACCTGTCATCTGGAAACGTAATCCCTCCACCAAATAATCACCATTTCCTAAATATTCTTTCACTTGAGGACTGGTAGGTAAACCATGACCATGCTGTGGCATCCCACCTTCCACCAGGATCGTTGCATCTTCCACTGTTTGACCATCAGAAGTCTCAACATGTAATGTCCAGGTATGAATCTGGTTCAAGGGTACTTTGGCAGGATCACTTTTCCATGACACCTGATACAGCCCGGAATCTGATAATCCCGAAGTGGATGTATCCGTGTTAACTCTTGAGGATTGGTTTCCCATCATTATAGGGTGAAGAATACGTGGACCGATGACCGGCATCAGCAAAACAAAACCCACAATGATAATTATTGTTGTGATTGCTGCAGTTATGATGACGGAAATTTTTTGCTTATTCATATAAATCCTTCTAGAAATCAAATTAATTTCTACAATTATAACCCTAATAGTAAATAATTAATATGCAATTTATATTCATTCGCACTATTTTTTAAAATAAGAAATTCAGTGTATATACTGATGTTAAAATAATTCACTTATCCAATCAACAATTTGGATAAAGATACGAAATTGATCAGCATGGAATTTTGCAATCTGATCAATTTCGTATCACAAAAGAGAATGTTATTCAATTGTTACAGAAATCAATTATCTAATTAAGTAGAAAATCTTGCCTTTTACTAATTTATGAAGGTTAGATTAACCGATCTTTGTTCCGCATTCCGGGCAAAATTTTGCTCCACCAGTCTCAGCTTTACAGTTTGGACAGATACCTGGTTTAGGAGCCAATTCAATTTTTGTACCGCAATTTGGACAAAATTTTGCACCGTGCATTTCCTGTCCACATTGCGGACATTTATCAGCTGCTGGTTGAAGCATAGCTTCACCACATTCTGGGCAGAATTTTGTTCCTGCAACTGCCAAAGTTCCATCATTGGGACAGCGAGCTGCCTGAGATGCTGCATTTTGTGCTGTCTTGGCTGCTTGTTGAACATTTTTTATCACATCCCCAAAGCCAAAAGCACTCGCAAGGCCTTTCAGAGCAGCACCAGTTTGTTCTCCCCTGGATTCTGCGATCTCAGATGTTCGAGGGCTGTCTTCATTACAGAAACCGCTCTTTGTGTCAAAATCAGAAAGGCATACAATTCGTAGACAGGTGGGGCATTCACGAAACTGTACCTGTACCTGACTCCAGGCCTTATCCAACTGGTCTGAAGTTAATTTATAACTATATCGGGGATCTTCACCTACTACATTGTTAGCCACTGTATTGCCAAATAACGGTACTTTTCGAAGTAATCCACTGGCAACCTGTCTGCCAAGGTCTTTCGTTACTGTACCAGCAACATCTGGTTGGCTGCGGAATTCTCTTTCGCAAGTTTCACAATAAAATACAGCATAAGGACCAATTCCATCATTTCTAACATCATATCTTGGCATTCTTGAAAATTCAGACACAAAGACCTCCTGGAATATAAATTAATCAAAATAAATGTTTTCTTCGGGAATTTTGTTGATTAGCTACCAAAGATAATTATATGACCATTGTTGTGCAATCAAAATTAAAAACAGACTGATTTTTGTTTGCCTTTCTACATTTGTCCAATAATAATAAATAATAAGTATGATCATCAGAAGTATATATAAAGAAAAAAAGAATGAAGCACCAGAAATATTTTACCCAGATAAAGTAGAGTAACGATCAACTTCCAAAGCAGAACAAATATACGAAAAGGAACTTATAATGATTATAAATAATTCAAATCACAAAAATTATGGTTCTCAAAAACAGTATGTCTTAGTAATTAATGTCCAAAAAGGATGTCCTACTGGTTAAAGATAGGCACAGCAGCTAAAGTAAATATACAGCTGATTAATCGAAAAGTATGACCAGAAATTAAGTGATAAGGGTGCGAAAATTTTACCATCGACAGAAATCCTTTTTAATTTAAACATTAAAGTTTTTACAGTATTTTAAAAAATTGGCGAATAAATAAATTTTTTAATCTCGGAGGATAGAAACATGGGAATCAAATTTGATATGATTGGCATCTTTGTAAATGATCTAAATAAAATGGTTGATTTTTACAAAAATGTAATTGGATTGGATATTGAATGGAATGGAGAAGGACCTTATGCAGAGTTCAAACACGAAGGTATCCGTTTTTCCATGTATGAAAGAAAAGAATTACCACAGTTATTGGGAATCACACCTGAATTTCCTAAGAAGTTAAATGGAACTTTCGAGTTAGCCATTAATGTTGGCAAACCGGAAAATGTTGATACCAAATATCAGGAAATTATCTCCAAAGGTGGTAAAGAAATTTATCCCCCTCGGGATGAGCCCTGGAACATGCGATCTGCGATGCTGACAGATCCAGAAGGAAATATTATCGAGATCGCATCAGATTTCTGGAATTAATTCTGAAATAATAAACTATTGTAACTTTTCAATTTTTCGAGGTCAGGGTATTTTTTGCAGGCACCATCACCAAAAAAATACCAACCACGGTTTATTGAGATGAGACAAATTAACCCTTAAAAAGGATACTGATATTGAATCGCTCATTTGATGACAAACAGAATGATTTTGAAAAGATGTGGCACTTTGTTCAGATGGTTAATAGAGAAAAAAAAGATGATTTTACCTGGCAGGTATGCCGGCTGGGTGATTGGAAATTTGGTTTATGGAATGAAAAGAAGTTAATTCCATCTTTTTTCAGAAAAAACGCTCAGCTTTGGTTTGGTGAAAAAAATCAACTTGTCGGTTTTGTGCTTTCAGAGGATGGAGGAAATATTATATTCATTTTTACCATTAAGAAATACGAATTTCTCTATTCAGAATTACTGGATTGGACGATTGAGAATTGGGGACCAAAGTTCTCAACACTCATCTTAGAAATATGAGAAGGTCAAAGGGATCTAATCACCATTCTTGAGCAAAAAGGGTTTCAATCCAAAGGAAATATTGCAACAACCCGATCCTATGATTTGTCCTCAAAGGTATCGGAAACCATCAACCTTCCTGCAGGTTTCAGGATTGTCAACATGTTGGAAAATAAAGATTATCACTCCAAAGATATGTTAGCAATCAATGCTTTTGAAAATCAGAATCAAATAAGTGATTTTGATTTGATTAAATTTGAGTATTCCCGAGAAAACCCGGCATATGATCCGATTTTCGATTTCTCAGTGATAACACAAGACGGCGTTCATGTGGCTTCCTGCGTAGGGTTACTGGATAAAATCAATTTCCGAAATTGAAAAAGTTTGTACACATCAACAGTATCGGAGATTAGGTTTATCAGAAGCTGTCATTAAACATTGTTTCCAAAAGCTATTCTCTAAAGGTTTCAATCGTGCATACATTACAGCGTACGGGAAGGAAGCTGATCAATTATATGAGAAGCTGGATCCTTGTAATCGTCAACATTGGCTGCATTATGAAATAATCCTAGGATCGATAAGAAAATAATAATTGCCAATTTCAATGATTGGATCAAATTTAAATCAGGCTAGCCAAATATTTCGCAGTATTGGGAAGAATTTACCCTGGATGGAGCTCTTGTTGAACTGGTGTTTGAGAGTACTTCAGCGGTTTTAAACTTAATTCTCTTACCAGTAATTGATTATTATTCTCTTTGAAATTCCTTTAATTTTTAGTATTTTAATAGTTGTTTTTAGGGACATAGATAGATCAAATCAATTATGATGTGGAAATATGAATAATTTGGATTAAGAAAATGGGACTAACATTGTTGTTTTCTTAAAGTCCTGATGAATTCATTTTTATAATTCGAAGTCTTGGATTATTCAGATGTCGGCGCGTCACAAGCCGGCTGCAATTTATTTAAGGTATAGGCCAGCCAAATCAGATCAGGAGATTAGAAATGAAGAAGAAAATAATCATTACCACATTCATATTAATAACCATTATGCTGGGAATAGTCATGATCATTGCTCCAGTAAATGCTATCGCTCAAGCCAATAATTCGGAAATGAACACTCAAGTCAATACACCAACCCCCGTTGGTCAAATCGATATACCAGCCTTTAAATTACAAATTTATTCTCCCGGTACCAACCCCCTTGCAAATACAACCGATGCATTCAATCGTGTCTCTGGTTTTTTACCGGGGATATGGCATGGTGCCATCTCCCCAGTTACCCTCATTTTGTCTTTTTTGAATTCAAATGTACAAATGTACGAAGTTCATAACGACGGTGGACCTTATAATCTTGGCTTTTTAATTGGTGTGGCGATTGTATTTTTCGTTCTAGGTATTTTTTCTGGTTCCAGACGAAGGCGTATCTTATAAAAGTAAACAAAGGAGAAAAATCTTATGTTACCAATCGGTGATGATAATAGTTCTCGTAGAATAGTCCCACTGGTCACTTATGCTTTGCTCGTTTTAAACATCCTGTTTTTCTTTGTGGAATTGAGCGGTGGAGATGAATTTGTGATGAAATGGGCATTTGTTCCCAGCCGTTTTCTGGCCAATCCTATCGGTGATTCTTTAACGCTCTTCACATCCATGTTCATGCATGCTGGATGGCTGCACCTGGGAAGCAACATGTTATATTTATGGATCTTTGGGGACAATGTAGAAGATCGGTTTGGACACATCAAGTTCATTATCTTTTACTTGCTAAGTGGTCTTGCAGCAACTTTTGCTCAGTTAGCTTTTAGTGTTGGGTCAGATATTCCAAATTTAGGAGCATCGGGAGCAATTGCAGGTGTACTTGGTGCTTATATTTTATTATTTCCAAAGGGGAGTGTAAGAGTTTTACAAGGGCAGCGTGTAATACAAGTTCCTGCATTAATTGTCATTGGTCTCTGGATCGTTCTGCAGCTCTTTAGTGGGATTGGATCAATATCCAGCATTGGACAAACGGGAGGTGTTGCATATATGGCTCATATCGGTGGATTTGTTGCTGGGTTTATTCTTACTTTTTTGTTTCGTGGTGGTCGAAACTCGCAATCAAGAGGTTGAGCTTAATGGAAGATAATAAATGACCTGACCCGCGATATCAGCGAGCCAGGTCATTTTGATTAAGATCTATCATTTTATTATAACTACGGTACCTGATTTGAAAAAATATTTTCGTGCTTGATGGTGATTATTTATTTTCATGGCTACTTTTCAATAAAACGGGATAGAGGAGTGTTTTTAGGCGGGTGATCACCCGCCTAAAAACACTCCGTCCCAAATTTTTGAAAATATACTTACTACACTTAAAGTCAAACAACCAGACGATTGAAAAATGACCGGTAATGTTGCATTGTTTGACGAAGATCTTCCGTTGAAACCTCATCCCCTTGATTCCACTGGGTCTCCAATGTGCTAAGTTCATTATCAAACAATTGCATAATTTGTTCAATCATCTCAGATACTAATTCATCTGCCTTCTGAACAGCAGAGCGAGGTTCATCTACAAATTTTCCCTGGATTTCAACCCAAAGTTTTTTGAAATGCTCTGATTCTTCTCGATTGAAAAAAGATGGCACTGATTCCATTACTATGTTATTCGGAATATCGTTGATTGCCTCATCGCTTATTGGATCACCAATTGAGGTCGAACCATTCTCTGGAATTTTGTTGATGATAGTATCATCCAATTGTTCATTTTGATCATCTATCGTGTTACTAGAAATTTCTGTTGATGAGAACTCTTTATGGGAATTCATGTTATTGAAAGGATCGGGAATTATCAATTGGTCGATTTCTTCATCAGAAATCTCAACAATATCAATCGGTTTTCCATATTCATTGATTCGTGTTTCATTCATCTAAATTTCTCCTATTCTTAAATTTATGCCTCTGTTTTGAGAAGTTCATCAAACAGAGATCTATAATGGATCATTGCATTCCGCAATTCCTCAGTATCCGCCGAGTTATCCATATTTTTTATAGCGATCACTCTAGCAGCGCGGTAATTACTCACCAAAGCAGGATATTTAACGGAAATATCTGCTGCACGCTGGTCAAAATCTGCTATTGGATAGTTGCGAAGTTTCATGACTTCCGTTATCAGTTGGTCAGCATCCATAATTGCCTGTCCAGGTTCATCGACAAATTTGTTTTGAACCAAAGCCCAATCTGCCTGATATCGATCGTGCTCCACTGAAGAAAGTGATCGAATATCCAACAAATCAACATGCTTCTGTCGTTTTTCCAGCTCTACTTGTGCTTTCTTGTCGTCACCTAAAGTCTCAACTGTGTGATCATACTCAGTTCCAAATTGATTTTGAAGTCGTTCTGTACGTTTGCGACCAGAAAAAACCAAACCTAATATGATGCCAATAATTACAAGCACCACGATGACGATGACAATTGTAGTTGTATCCATAAAATATCTCCTTTTCTACCTTATCCAACTAACAGGAATAATTATTTATAGTCTTTTCAAGCAAAATAATAGACAATGAGAAAGACATAATTCTTCCTTTGATAACTAAAGAGTACCAAATTGAGACTGAATTTATCCCCAATAGATTCTTAATAATATATATCAAAGATGAAAAGGGTTTTTGATAATTACAAGAAAGGCATTTAAAAGATATTACAAATATTTCATTATCTTTTTCTCTGTCCTCAATTTCAATAAAACAGTAATTTCCAACTTAATTACTGGAATCCGTATCATCTCAATAAAACAGGGTTGGCGGGTGTTATTCGATGTGATTCTAGTCAAAAAGACTCAGACCGGTGAGATGAAAAGATATAATCTTTTCTACTTAATTGGAGAATGGCCAGAATGGATTATAGAAAACAATATTTTAAATTTAAAAATTATTAAGGCTCACATAATTTTACCATGAAAAAGTGAAAGTAAAAAATAACCTGTTGTAAAATGTTGATAAATTAAATGATCCCTGCTAATAAATTCAGCATATGGTCAACTACTGTGGGATCAAATTGTGTTCCCCGGCAGCGCAATAACTCTCTTTTCGCAATAACTTCCGAAACAGGTGTTCGATAAATTCTCCTGGTTACCATAGTTGAAAACGCATCTGCAACAGAAATAATACGCGCTCCAAGAGGAATTTCTTCTCCTATAAAACCATCCGGGTAGCCACCGCCCGAATAATGTTCATGATGGGAACGCACAAGTGGTTGTATCTCATTCAAACTTTGAACTGGATCCATTAAAGTAGCACCATAACCAGGGTGGCGGCGGATGATATCCCATTCATCGCTGGATAATGGGCCTGGTTTGATTAACAGCTCTCTTGGAACAACTGCTTTTCCAATATCATGCAACTTCGCAGCCTTCTTTATTCTTCTAACTTCCTCTTTGTTTAACCCCATATGCTCGGCTAATCTACCTGCCCACATTGAGGTTTCATCACTATGGTTACTTGCATCACATCGATCAATTGAATCGGCCAACATGATCAAAGCTTTTTCATAGTTTTTTTGTATTGATGGTAAGATCGGGCAGAAGTAAACTTTAACATTTGCTAACTCTGGTGTAAAAGGTGTGCCAGTAATTTCTATTAGATTTTTTTGTCCCCCAACTGGAAAGTTATGCTTATCAAACACAAAAAGACTGATAACTTTATCTTTAGAATCTACTTCAAAAGGAATAAAGATATTTTGTGATTGAAATATCTGATTCCAGAGATTTTGATTTTGTTTATCTAGTTCCACTGTGTGGAATTCCGAGTTGGGGTGATTAATATTCATATGTTTTATTGGTAGAACAAAGATTAATTACAAAATACTGTAGCAACTTCTCGCCTGATTGGTATATTGATTAAATTGATAACCTGGTTGGCAAATTCTTCCAGCGATTTTGCATTTATTTGCTTGATGCAACTTTTCAATTCGAATGGAAAATGAAAACTTTCGCCACAATAACCTGTTTCAATACAGTTAATTGGGTTATCAAGCAATTTCTCCTGAAAATGTTTGTTTATGACGGCTGCGTGTAATAGTCGTCCAAATTCAGCTTTTATTTCATCATTTTGATCATGGATTGCTGGTTGTGTATCGGTTGATATTCTATTTAATTGGGTTAAAGGTAACATTATTTCTCCTTTTTATTCTGACTGAGTGACCACAATAAAAGCAAAGCACCTATTGAGATGAATACATCTCCGATACTGAAGGCAACTTTATAGGGGATCCATTGTGGTAAAGTAAAAACATCTGATAAAAACACAAGATTAATATCTTCGTAAGCAAGAATTCGATCCTTTGTAAGTCCTAAACGAGTTCCTACCTCCCACATTTCTATTGGTTGTGTAGGGACCATTTTCTTTAATGTTTGCGGAAGGATTGGCATCCATCCACCATTGAAAACTATCACTATGAAATTGCTTAATAATCCAAGACCCAATGCCCAAAAGCCAAGAGATGACAAGTTTACTGCTGTAAAAATAACCAGCCCAAACATCGTAACAATTTGCAGGCTCGGGATAACTGCCTCAGGAACCAATCTGCCTGTTGAAGGGATATAAAAAACAAAGATTTGCGGAATGACTGACACAAAGACCAACCATTCCCACCGTAATGGAGGTAGTTTTAAGGTTCTATTCTTGAGCCTGGAACGTATTAGTGTTGCAGACAGGCCAATGATAATAGCCAGTAATAATATCATTCAATTTTGGTTGTAAATACCGTGATTAAAATTATTAAATTTCCATTCGTAATGAATAGATTAGCTTAACTAAGAATGAGATCTCAATAATTTAATTGGTATTATCCACCATTTAATCCAGTTGCACCTGGAGCACCTGCACCAAGAACTAACAGAACCAACATTAACACAAAAACAGTCATTCGAATATCAATTGTTCGTACAATAGCAGCAAATAAAGTTGAGAATTTTGAAAACATGTTTTACTCCTTAAATGAATTTTTTATTGAAGACCCATTATTAATTATATCGGTCTCAAATCAGGCATTAAATCGGTTTCAAATCAGAAATTGAATTTTCGAAAATGAGATTAAAGAATAAGCAGATCTTAAGGTAGAAGAGATAATCCAACCTTTCTTAAATTTAAATTCCAAAGATTAGAAAAAATATCTCCACATCGTATCGTTCAGAGTGATTTAAGTTTATCGCTACCAAAATCACAGTCAAACCCAGTTTTATTATGATGTTAGATTTTTGTAAATCTTGAAGATTGGTTACTTTTTAAGATATTGAAATAATTCAAACGTTTGAGTTGATGGAGAAGCGTTTATCTCCCTATCAAAAACCTCAACACAACGTTGGTATTGTTGAACAAGTCCGGCTCGATTCCCCATCGCAGCATAAATTCTCATAGATAATCTATAAGCATCTTCCAATAAATTATCTTCCGTTATAGCTCGCTGGCAATAATCCATTGCTAAATCATAATTAGATTGATTAAAGTAAATTGTTGATACCTGTAAAAGAATATTCAGGTTAATTTGGCGAAGATATTCTCTCGGACTAAGCACCCAGATCGCAGCAATTTCAGGAAGATAATCTCCACGATAGTATTTCAATGCTTCACGATAATGCGACAATTTTTCTACAGGATCTTGAACCTGGTTCGCTAAGGCGTTTTCTCTGAGAAATAATTCAACATCATATTCATAATCCACTTTATTATTGAACATATATACATTCTGAACCAAAATTATGCAATCTTTACCTAATGCACGTCGAAGTCTGTAAATAGTATTCTTAAATCGGAATTTTGATTCATCAATTGATGCATCTGGCCAAAAAACAAGGCTAATTTCCTCTTTTGTCAAACCTTCAGGATGAGCCAGTAACATAAAGAATAAATCCCTCGCAGCTTGGGTTTGCCAATCAGAATTATTAACGAGAATATTTTGTTTCCTGATTTCAGCTCTACCTAATGAGCGAATAATTATTCTCGGTGGTGCGAATCGAATCACTTTTGCATTTTTCCTTAATTCACGGCGAAGTGAAGGTGATTTTTCCAGAAAATTGTCAATATACTTTTTAAGTTGATAAAATTCTCTTTCCAAATAATTAGGGGAATAGGATTTCAAAAGGTCTTTATACCTTGAAGCAGTTGCTATTAATGTTGCAGGGGGATATTCACTTTCCAAACTGGAAAATAAATGTAAAAAATGTTCAATTACCTTTTCTGGTTGATTGGAAGAAATATAAGCTAAAGCAAGGTATAAATGGGCTTTTTCATATTGAACTTTATGGCCACCTAATTCAAAAAATTCACAAGTTTTTTCTAGTGAAGATAATATTTCGTGTGCGAGATGTTCTTGAATTTTTATTCCAGAATACTCTAATTCAATTAAATTTTGTTCCAAATCAGATTTATTTAATTTTAAAAGATTCCTGGCACGTTGAAGCAATTTATATCCTTCTCCAAAATCACCTCTAAAAGCTGCTAATGAAGCCCTTTGTACTCTTATGTAAATTTGTATAAAATGTTCCTGAGTTTGATCGGCAATCTCCTCAGCTGCAATATATGCCTGAGTAGCTTGTTCATCAGCCCGTATCTCGGTATAAATATCACCAATGCCTGTCAGAATATATGCTTCCATACGGGCATAACCGCATGCTTGGGCAAATCCTAATGCCTGATCAAATGAGCTACTTGCTTCTTCATAATCGCCCATTAATTGTTGTAATACGCCTAGATTATTTAATATATTTGATAACCAGAATGGGTTTTCAATCGATTTCCAATAGTTCAACGCTGCTTGGTAATAGTTTTTAGTTAAAGCAAAATTGCCTAAATTCTCGTGAATTAATCCAATTTCAAGCTGAAGGATTGCAATGTTTTTTTGATCATGTATAGAATCCATTATTTTAAGTGCGATCTCTAAGCTTTGGAGAGCATTATGTAATTTTCCTTGATGAAAATCACATAACCCGATAATTCGAAGAGCTTCTCCTCTATATTTCAAATACAATCTGTCATCATCCACTAATAACAGGATCTCATTAGCATCATTTTTCGCTTCATCTAATTTTCCAAGAACTCGAAAAGCTGCTGCTCGCATTGATAAAGCAACAATTAACTGTTTCCGTTCATCAGAAGTTTCTATCGCATTAATCGCACGATTAAATAGAGACAAAGCTAGAGTTGTATTTCCTAATACCATTGCTACGTTACCTTGTAACGCAACAATGAAAGGTTGGGTATTCAATACTTCTATTGGAAGAGAATCCAACCATGCAGATAACGTTGAGATCCTTCCATTTAATATTAAATCTAATCCAACTTTTTCAATTAAAGAGACCTGATCCGCTTGTGAATTCAAATGGCGGTATATTGAAAAAGCCTGATCCCATTCCCCATTTGCGATATAAATTTTTGCCAAATTATTCTGAATGGAAACAGCCTCTTCAGGTTGTTCGCGAGAAATACGATTTTGAAGAAACTCAAGGAAGAGTTGATGGTATCGCAACCATTCTCCGTGTTCTCCAACCGTTATTGTAAACAAATTATTTTGTTGAACGGTATTTATCCATTTCTGCCAGGGAGCATTCTCTAAAGATATAACCGGACCTAATACTTCTTCACAACGCTTTGCATTAAATTCCTCCAACAAGCTTGTCCACAGTAAAAACGAGCGTAAATCATCAGGAAATTGATCAATTATTTGTGAGAAATAATCTTCTAACGAAAAACCCGAAACGCGATTTATCCTTGCTTGAGCTGCTGAGTAATTTTCATTCACCTGACTGGTCAAAACGATCCCAGTTACCCACCCTTCCGTCCGTTCTTGAATTTCTTTTGCCTTAGTCAGGCTGATCAATGTCAGTTGATTTTGTTGATAAAGTTGTTGGATTTCTTCAGGAATAAATTCTAATTCTTCATAGCTAAGGCCACCAACCTCAGAGCGTGCTACTAATAATGGCAAATCTGGTAATGACAATAATGTTCGTGAACCAAGAATAAAATGGCAGTTTTCATCCAAATCCATCATTAACCTGCTCATAAATTTTCGAATTTCCAAACTGTCATTAACAAGATGATAGTCATCAAGAACAATTAAGAAATGTTCCGAGATATTTTCATAAATATCATTGATCATTACTGTCGCGATATATTCACCATCGAATTTTCCCTGATCTCCAGATAACACAGCCTCAGTTCGTTTTCCAAACCCAGGAAACCGTTGTTGTATGGAAGCTGCAAGATAAGAAATAAATCGGAGGGGATCAAAATCTAACCGGTCAATCGTGTACCAGCATACAGGAAGCTGGCAATTGCATAAGAAATCTACCAGTAAAGTTGTTTTTCCATAACCCGCAGGGGCTGAGACCAGAACCAGACGTTTTTCTACCAGCTCTCCCAATAATTGAATGAGTCTTTTTCGCTCTACTAGGTCTTTTCTGCGTCGTGGTGGAATTATTCTCGTATGGATAAGTGATTGATTGCCAAACATGTGTGCAATTTCTTTTTATAGATTAACAAATAGTGAGTGGAAGATTGATTATAATTAAAAACTAACCAATATACAACAAATGTCCATAGAATATAACATAAAATTGGAGATATCTAATAATATCTCTCGTAATTAGATGGGTTCAAATAAGTAAACTTCCCAGGTAGGAAGGTCCAATATTCATTAAAAGAGCGCAGTAATCAATACCACGCTCTTTTTTCTTGATCAATTAATAGGATTCATTCGAATGTGAAATTTCAAGATCATTCACCCGAATAAAGGTCGGGAGGACAATCGCGGTTGGATTTCGAGCGCCATAACTTGATGATGTGTTATACGGTGTTTGTTGTTTTGACATCCAAGCGACTTTTTCTCCAAAGATATCACGCAGGCTCTGAGTGACACGCACATTAAATGGCACAACCAATGAACCATCCTTCTTTAATAACAATGCCCCAAAACGTGAACTGGCAGTTACCAACCCTTTTGAGGGATTGACGATGTTCATATAGTGAAGGAAGGGGATATAGAGAATATCATTTTCTCTTGGCATCTTTACCAGATCTTCTACGGTTTTAACATCTACGTCTCCACCCTCCAACACCAGGCTCTTGTGATAAACATTGTGACCGGTTGGTTTGGCTGCAAATTCATCGGCATCATCCTGGTACCAGGTAAAGGATTGGAAAACACCTTTTTCAAAGATCGGGAATCTTTCACGGGGAATCCCCATCATATCCCGTTTAAAAGGAAAGGTTTCTAAGCGGGATGGGTCATCCATTAAAGTAAATTTATCCGAAAAAACTTGTTTGCCAAGATGCTCTTCATTAAGAAAAGAGAAACCTCGTTTCATTGAACCACCGCTGAAAGCGATCCAATTCATAAAGGAGATAAGATCACCGGTAGCTGCAGGTCCAAAAACGATATCATATTTTCCAACAGGAATTTGCTGAGCTGGATCCGTTTGATAGTGATCCAATAAAAATGAAAGTTGTTGGTGAAGATCCCGTGAATCCAGATCTGTTTTCTTTTGGGCGGACTGTTCTGCAATTACTTCCCATTTCAAGGTGGCATGAGAAAGGACCATCGTGATTTGCGCGTCAGAGGTTTTGAAGTATTGAGTATGGTCGGATCGGATGGATATTTGAGCAAAAATATTGGTGCCAGATGAAAAAATACCGGAAAGTGTTATCTCTTCTGTCTCTAATCCACGGGATGATTCATTAAAAAAAGCCAAACGTTCTTCACCAGACATACCTGCAAGGCCCGCGTCAAATGCATTTTCGTCTGAATGTGATTCGGTAAAATGTGGAATCGAAGGCTGGTAATTGAGCGGCATCGCATATTTCACCATCTCTGCCGCGATATCCACTCCTTTTTTCATCTCATCCAGCTTGCTTAAATCAGTGATCATTTCGTAACTGGAGCGTCGATTGCCTTCAAAAACCATAATCTCAAGCCTGATAAGATGCTCATTTGTATTCAGAGAGATTGCTGAATTGGCAAAGCGCATCAAATAGCTGTCTTCTTCATGATATAAAAATGCAGCTTCGATATCTTTATGGAGTGCATACTCTCGCAGGTCTGATAGTGTCCTCAGAATTTTTTCTTTCATGTTTACTCTCCTATTCTCACATTATCAAATTTACAGACCGGGATACCATGACCTAACTGCATGATCTGATTTGGTTGACCTTTACCACAATTATCCACGTAGTGCACGACCCAGGTGGATTTGTCACCAACAGCCGAGAGAGAGTTGTAGAATTTGAGGGTATCTCCTTTGTATGTTGAGTTCTTTACAACTTTTGTAATTTTGCCATCATCAACCAACCATCCAATCTCGGTAGCAAAGTGGAATTGTTCGCGATTGGAACCGATTGACCAGCTTTTATCACCATCAAGAATTATGCCTCGTTCCGTATTTTTTACGATATCATCCAATGTGCCATCATCACCCGGGTCAATATTTATATTGGTCATTCTTTCAATCGGGACTCGGTAGAAGGAAGTTGCGCGATTGGCACCACTACTGCCATCAAAGATTTGTCGTTTCGCACGAGCATTGGCTTCTTCCACCATCTGACGACCGGTTATCGCACCAACCAATATACCTTTATCAATCAGTAAATTATTCTGGGCGGGGACTCCATCATCATCATATCCAAAGCTTCCAGGACTGTTAAACAAAGTCGCATCAGCCCTGGCTGTCAATTTTGGTGAACCGTAACGGAGCTTTCCAAAGTCTTCCAGTGTGACAAATGATCCTCCTGCAAATGCAAGTTCGTATCCAAGAATTCGATCCAGTTCGAGAGGATGGCCGATGGTTTCATGTGTTTGCAGGAACATAATGCCAGGTAATAAGATAACCGATCGATCTTCTTTGGGGCAGGGATCGGCGATAAGGACTTCATTAAGCTCGCGGACAATTCGCTCTGCGTTTTCTGCGAATTCTTGAGGATCGAGAGTTTCCCATCCACGAGTCTCGCCCATTCGATTAGGAATAAATTTACGTCCGTGTGTTTCTCCGTCCGAATCAACCCCCATGACCTCTATGGATGGAAAGACTTCAATAATATTTTTTTCAATCTCAGTGCCTTCCGAATCGAGAAGGATGATTTGTTTACGAATAAACGTCATTTCACTGACCCGCTGGACAACTCCCGCCTGATTAAGTTTTTCATCCATTGACTTTAGAAAGTCGATTTTTTCAGCAAGTGAGACATCGAAGGGATCAATTCGATTGGGGCTTTGAAATGATGCCTGAACTGCATCCTTCTCAGCCAATCGAACTGGGAAAGTAACACGTTCTGCTGCTACGCGGGCATTGTCAAATGCTTTATCAAATAATGTTCCCAGATTGCTAACATCTGAAGAGGCTGAAAATCCCCATGCATTCTTAAATAAAACACGGATACCAAGACCACTCTCACGAGAAGCGGAAGTGTTCTTAAGGTTACCATTCCACATCATCAGATTATTGGCTTCTTCTAAGGGATACCAGCGTGCATCTACAAACGTCGCACCAGCTGATTTAAGCCGTTCAATTTGAGTTTTTAGTTGTTTTTGCATAAAGCTTACTCCTGGATGGGATTAAAAATGAAATTACCATGATTGAGTGTAAATCGAAAAATGTTGTCTGGCAAGTGAATGTTGTCATTAGTTACATGTTAAAGAACAAGCTCGATTCCCGATTTGAATAGATTTAGTGAAATATTTAATGATTCAATTTGGAAAAAACTAAAAACAAGAAAGAGAACTTGATTATCCGTTTTTAACTTTTCTTTCTTCTATTAATAATCCACTGCTTGATTGGGGGAATACGTAAAAACAACAAAATTAAAACAAATGACCCCATTAGGATAGGTCGACCGATATCTCCACTTAATGTGGAAATGGATCCTTTAACCGCCCAGGCATAATGTAATATCACCAACACACCAATCAAATAAACCAATTTGTGGAGTCTTTTCCAATTTTTTCCAAGAAGTTTCATCCAAAACTTGAATGATGTAATTGCCAGCATAAGCAAGAAAAAACCAGCCAAAGAACCAACGATAATAAATGGTTTTTCGGTTGTCAAACGAAATATTTCGCGAAAATCAAGACCATAATCAACCACTGCAAATGTCAGGAAATGTAATAAAAAATAGAAAAAGGCATACAAACCCAGTGCTCGGCTGTGTCTGGCTGGTTTTTTCCAACCTGTTATTGTTATAAATGGCGTTACTGCAAGCGACACAACCAGCATGTTTAGCGCCGCCCGGCCAAAGAATTGTTCAACGAACTGGATAGGATTGACAGTTAATTGATTGGCATATGCCTTGTAAGCAATTTCCAAAAGCGGAAATAAACCGATGGCATGAACAACAAAACGCAACCAATTGAAAGTTTGCTTCGATTTTTCTTTTTCTTTTCCTTTACTTATTATCTTCGGTGATACTTGATTGATTTTTTCCATTTTTAATCCAGTTATTCTCCTCAAATTCCTTCTTCACAACAAGTGAAATTTATTTTTTTACAACTATTCTAAAGCAAGATACCTTTTCTGTTTATTTTCTATCGAACCTTTCAAGTTCAAAGTACACTTTAATAGAAATTCAAATGTACTAAGAGATGATTCATTGAGGTAATTCTATTTTGATGATATTAAGACAATCTTAATTGATGATGAAGAAATGATTAATTCTTTGGCAGTGTAAATGAAAATATAGTTCCTTGCCCAGGCACACTCTCCACCCAAATATTCCCATGATGAGCCTCAATAATCCCTTTCGCAATGGCTAACCCCAAGCCAGATCCCCCACTGATTCGATTTCGGGATTTCTCTCCACGAAAAAAACGCTCAAAAACATGTGCGATATCATCCGGCAAAATGCCTTCGCCAGTATCGCGAACCGAAACAGAAATATTATCCGCAACCCTTTCAGCACATAAAGTCACACTTCCACCATTAGATGTATATCTGATCGCATTACTAACCAGGTTATTGATTGCTCGTCCCAACCACAGAACATCGATATTTATCGGATCGACATCTTTACCAGCAGATCCGCTCAGGACCACTCCTTTTTGAGCAGCAATCCCGGAGAAACTCTCCAAGGTATCCGAAATCAAATCAGAAAGAGAAGCAGATTCAAGTGAAAGTGGTATTCCGCCTGCATCCAGTTGGGATATCTGAAATAAATCATCAACAAGTAGAGAGAGATTGTCTACATGTTTTTTGGTTTGGTTAAGGTAGTTTGAAATAATATCTGGATCCGAAACAACCCCATCAGATAACGCTTCGACCAAAAGACGAATGGAAGCTAATGGAGTTCGCAGATCATGCCCAGCCCAGGCAACCAGATCCCGACGTAGAGATTCTAAATCTTTTTGTTTTTGATCGGCGGTTTGAATTTTTTGAGCCATTTGGTTAAATGATTTTGCTAACATAGCGATTTCATCATTCCCAGGAATATCTGCACGAGCTGACAGATTACCGCTCTCAATTGATTTGGCTGCAGATTCGAGACGTTTTATACGTTCAATCAAAGTACTGGTGAAGAAGCTGCCCAAAACCACTGCAATACCGCCAGCGAATAATAAGAGTACAGTTGCCAATAATAGGTCGTGTTCACTGGCAAACATCAAACGAGCAGTTAACCAGACATTAAAAAATGTTAATAGACTGGCAAGTATATAAGTTCCCAACAGCACCCATCGTAAAGACGGTGCCCGCTCCAACCAATTTAAACGATAGGCTCCATATCCAATTCCAATGGAGATGACGGCAGTAATGGAAAGGAATTGCGCCATGTGTTCCAGATCCCCCATGGGAGGGCGCATTAACCAATAAAAGATAATCAGGGAAAGAATCACAACCAGGACGATTCCACTGGCAAATTTTAGTGTATTGGATTTGTTTTCTTTCTGCTTATTATGGTTCAAATTTATATCCAATCCCCCAGACAGTTATGATGAAAACGGGCGAAGTAGGGTCTTTTTCGATTTTTTCTCGCAATCGCCGCATGTGAACCGTGACGGTGCCTGGATCGATGTAATGAGAATAACCCCAAATATTTTCCAACAATTGATCGCGCGTGAAAACTTGTCGTGGGTGGAGTGCCATATAGTGAAGCAAATCGAATTCTTTGGCTGTCAGGATAATCGGTTTTCCATGAATCGATACTTCACGTGTTTGTGGGTTAATCGACAGATCACTAAAATCCATGATTCCTTCATGGGTGGTGCTAGTATTTGATCGAGCCCTGCGAAGAACAGCTCGAACTCGGCTTACCAATTCCTGCGGACTGAATGGTTTTACAACATAATCATCGGCACCAAGTTCCAGACCAGCAATTCGATCGCTTTCTTCCTTGCGTGAAGTTAATAAAATAATCGGCACATCAGATTGATCACGCAAATTGCGAACCAGGGCAAATCCATCCATACCCGGCAACATCACATCCAGAATTATCAGATCAGGTAATTGGCTAGTCAGGGAATCTAAAGCTACCAACCCATCTGAATAACAAGAGACAATGTATCCCGCTCTTCTTAGATACAGACTTATTACCTCGCTGATACTGGGCTCATCTTCTACAACAACTATCTTTAACATATGGTTCTCATTTAGAATTATTTTACAACACAATTATTGCATAAATCTTAAGCAATCTTCATAGATTTGTAATAAGTGTTTACTTGTTTCGTAATATTTTATTTGTATGATTGAGAAAATTGTCCTTTCAATAATAAAGGTCAGGGTGGTTTTGAAGGGTATTCCCGTCAAAACCACCAGCATACCATTTTAATGAGATGATACGAAAAAATAATGTTTTGGAGGTTCAAATGATCAAGAAAATCGTAATAATCCTACTTTCAGCAACTTTTATTCTCTCTGCCTGCGCTCCAGCTACGGTAACCCCAGAGGTTATGATGGAAAAACCCACTGAAGAAATGATGGAGAAACCGGAATCCGATATGGCGGAAAATTCATCAGAAGATAAAATGAAAGAAACATCAGACGAGATAATGGATGAACCTTTAGATGAAATGAAGGATGATTCAAGTGATGGAATGATGGAAGAGGTTGTCTGGTTTGGAACGACATTAACGAATGTTAGCGACGGATCAGCGTTCACAATCAATGATTTTAAAGGGAAAGTTGTATTAGTAGAAAATCTGGCGATGTGGTGCTCGAATTGTAAGAAACAACAAGAGCAGGTCAAACTGCTGCATGAATTACTCGGCATGAATGAAGATTTGGTCTCGATTGGCCTCGATATCGATACCAATGAAAACGCTTCAGATTTAAAGACATATGTAGAGAAGAATGGATTTGATTGGATATATGCAGTCGCTTCCGAAGATGTAACCCGCGAGATTGCCAATCTCTATGGGGCACAATTCTTAAATCCTCCTTCCACCCCGATCTTAATAATTGATCGTAAAGGTCAGGCTCACCCTATGCCTTTTGGTATAAAGAGTGCTGAAGAATTAAAGAATTTTATTGAACCCTTTTTATCAGAAAATATGTAGATTAATGAATACGTTGACCGCTGAGGAATGTTCTCAGCGGTCCTTATTTTTGAAAGGAATCTATGGAAGCAAATCTCACATCCCTCGGACTGGGTCTTCTGGCAAGTGCCAGTCCCTGTATTATCCCCCTATATCCTGGATATCTAGCCTATCTTAGCGGAGCAAGCATGGGAAACCACAGGAAAGGAAAATATTTCCTGGGATTTTTCGTTCTGGCGGGAGTTCTTACGATGATGCTTGCTTTAGGTTTGCTGATTGCCTTACTTTCTATTTCTGTTGGGCGGGCATTGTCAATTATTATCCCCATTGCTGACTTATTGCTAATAACATTGGGCGTTTTATTGTTGCTTGATAAAAACCCGTTTAAAGCGCTTCCACAAATCAAAATACCTGTTCTGCAGAATCCATACTTCAATGCCTTCGTATATGGATTATTATATGGCCCAATTGCTCTCCCCTGTTCGGGTCCCCTGGTCGTTGGCATTTTTGCAATTTCATTAACTTCTGTCGAAGCCTTTAGTAGATTAAACGTTTTTCTCTGGTTTGGGCTTGGATTTGGTTTACCACTTTTGGCTTTATCGCTAATTTCTGGAGTATTACAACGAACAATCACAAGATGGCTGGCAACCCATTCGAGACTGATTAATATTATTGGTGGTTTCTTATTGATTGGCATTGGCGTTTATGATTTCCTAGTAAACTTAGATTTGATCCGATTAGTATTGGGCTTCTGACAAATCTCAGGCCTGGATTGTATAACTGGTTGCATGGCAGGTTGACAGTTTATATAATAATTTCACGAATTTGGTCGTAATGTCTTGGATCTACTATTTTTGCTACAAAAGGGCATTAATTTTTAGTGACGGTTTTTAGGTTGGTCAGTCAAACAGCACTAACATCAGAAAGATGTAAATGGGTTCACATCCAATCAATTTAACTATACGTTTCTTGCTTGAATTATCAGCCTTATTTTCTATGGGATTATGGGGTTGGCAAAACGGTGAGGGTTTTTTACGCTATGTTTTTGCATTTGGTATTCCGTTTATTGCGGCTGCAATTTGGGGCATTTTCAGAGTACCCAATGATCCTGGATCAGCGCCAGTTGCTATCCCAGGTTTATTGAGGTTAGCGTATGAAGTTGTTTTTTTTGGATTTGCAGCATGGGCATTGATGGATGCTCAATCTATAAAGTTTGCATGGATCTTTGGAATTATGATAATTCTTCATTACATCATTTCGTATGACCGGATTACCTGGATGCTAAAACAATAAATCCGAATAATTCCCTTTGCAAATTTCTCTAATGCTCAGTAACAGCAAGTGTATGGTATCTGTTGGCGGTTGAGCGGAAAAGTAAGCCCGGGATCATTGGGGATTGCGCAGATTCTCAATGAGACAGGATTGTGGATCTTCCTGAATTTTGATTGATCACTCCCGAATTGAAGAAGACAGGAAAGCAGGAGGGATAGGTACCATCGGATTCTCACCAAATTGCCAGAAGAGGCGTAAAGCACTTCCTCCACCTTGTTGAAAATAATCTAATTGAATAGCATGAATCCCCTTTGCTAGATCAACACTGACTTCAAAATCGTTTGGACGCCCAGGTATCAAACCACTCCCAACCTCAACACCATTAATTAATAATCGCGCCCCATCATCTGCTTCAACTTTTATATTATATGTTCCTGATTCCGGAATTTCAAGGTATCCGGTAAACCGAGCACTAAAATGATCTTCTCCAATTATTGGTTGTTCATCTGGCCATGCCAGTAAAAGAAAAGGTGTAACCTGTTGAAATTCCGGGTCACCTTCCCAATTAAGATTTTTATAATAAGAGCTTAACAAACCATTGCGTGTTTGTGATATCCGGAAAAGTGCTTCTTTTGGAACTGGAACGCCATCTTGTTCCCCAATTTTCCACATGATTGGATTATCATAGATAGTCTCAGAAAATTTAATGACCTTTAACCCGTAAATTCCTCGTCCCAAATATTGGGGATTCGTCCAAAGTTTTCCATCAACAAAAACCTTAATCCCTTCTTCATGAATAAAATCCACTAAATTTCCATGCTCTAAACGAACTGCTCCACTCCATTCAATAGTTGCCCCAGGCTCAATATCGTCTTCGGTTTCAATCATTGACACAATACTTTCATGGATTGTTCCATCTGTATAAATTGTTTTTTTTGTAATTCCCTGTAAAGCTTCTACTTTCTTTTGGGTTAACTTGATGCGAATATAAAGCGGACTTTCATCTTCCAAGGTAATTTGTTCTATTATTGCATTCGGGTAAATTGACAAAAAATAATCAGTTAATTGCCAATATTCAGTATCAAGTAGTATTAATACATCTCGACCTGTATCCGGAACTGGAAAATTTACTTCTGGATTAATAACTTGATATGGAGGATCGTCTAATGTGTTTTGTCCGGTTTTTTCTTTAACTACTCCATATACAAGAAAACGTAAAGGAGAAAAATCTGAGAATTTTGGGGAAAGATAAATTGTTGCCCCTTCTTGCCAGGCTGAAATTACCTCATGTGCAATTTGGTTTTCAACTGGATTAAAACCTCTAACAACTTCAATAGAGGTAGCTTGTTTTCCAAAATAAGTTTTCGACTCCCAAAAACCAGCAAAAATCAGAGTGGAAAAAACCAGACACCCTGTTGCCAACCCAGGAAGGATTTGAGGTAATTTTATATATTTCTGGTCATCGAGAAACCGATTAAAAGCACGTCCACTTCGATCCAGAACATCTCCTGCCAAAATGACAACTGCAGGAAGTGCCGTCAGAGAACGATAAGATTGAGGTGATTCATGGTTTGAACTCAAAAAACTACCAGCAAGGCCTAATACCAACCACACAACCAATAAAAAGTACCGGTGGTCTCGCCATTTAATGAATGAGTAAGAAAATCCAATTGCAAATAGTAACCCTGCTACTGGATCAGCCATTGGTTCCTCTGGTAAATTATGTTTTCCTTGCCTGTCTCCAGTCTGATGGAAGAACTTTAGAATATCGGTAATATTTGTGATTAATGGCTTAATACTTTGTTGGTTTTTAATATCATTTAAAATACTGATTTCATTAACACGGTTCCCGAAAGAAAATGGATCAAAAACATATGTAACCAGTATTGGACTGATTGAGATAAAAATTGCGAAGAACATTATCATTATTCCAACCCAACTACGTCTGATTGATCTTCGCCAGCCGGAAGGATCTGATAAAAACCAAAAAACGATATATAAAATTATCGTAGCAGCAGCCAATCGACTACTTAAGTATGTATACGTCATCAACCCGGTCAATAAACCACTTATTGCATAATCCAAAGCACGACGGTCACGTAATCCTCTAATCAGAAAGAAGAATGCCAGCACTTGAAAAAGCGGAGGTGCAGTTTCATTCCAACCCCAGCGACTCATACTTAAATGCCATCGACTCACAGCCATCAGGAACATTGCACTCAAACCCGCAATAGGGCCAAACATAAGACGAGCTAGGAAATATACAGCTGGCACTGTCAGAATAGCCGGAATTAGTGAAACCAGTTTAAGACTCAACCAGTTGACACCAAATAATTGAAAAATTCCCGCCATATAATAAATATATCCATTAGGAGTCCCATACCAACCTGTCCCAAATGGTGTAACCTCTCGACCTTCCAGAATATATAAAGCATCCAATGCCCCATTTGTTTCGTCAACATAAATCCCAGGTGGTATTTCATTTAAATTGTAAGTCCTTAGAAATATTGCCAATCCCATTATCACAATAAAAATAATGGTTTCTAATAATTGGTTACGTTTTGTTTTAGCCCAAATCGATTTTGCATTAATTGCACGAAGTCCAAATTTTCCAACTCCCCCAATCAACCAGGATCCCACCAGGAAAAAAATCATACTAAAAATCCAAATTGATACTGTTCCTCCCCATTGATTAAAATCCGGCCATAATTTGTAAATAAGAAACCCGGTTAATATTAGTGAGAAAATAAGAAATCCTAAACCTATCCTTCGCAGATTTAGAGGAGTAAAAGTTACTAAATGCCCTTCAATTAATTCTCCAGGAAGCCAGAATTCCAATCTATGCAATCCAATACTCCCAATAATCATTACAGCAATTAACAAAATCCATGGCCAAAACTGCTCTTTTGCCCAGGATTGTCTTAAAAGCCATACTGCTATCAGGCCTGATAGAAAGGCTAGTCCCAAAAATAAAAGGCCTGAATTTATTTGTCCACTAGCCGTTAACTTGTTTTTTGAAGAATGAAAATAAGACATAGAAACCTATTTACATAAAAAGTAGAGTATTATTCCATTTTCGCATGTATTTTTGCCATCGTCAATTGAAATCATACGCACGAAGAATTTTTTATCAAAAGAACCAGAAAATACATTATACGTTCTTTAATTTCATAAAGATCATTTAGAATCAAAAATAATATTGCTTGAATTTTTTTAATTTCCTCAATTTAAACCAATCAAAGATATACTTCATAAAATACTAAATTTTAAAAAACCAGGAAAAAAATGGAACAACGCGTCATAGTCAGATTTTCCGAAGCTATTGTCCAGAAAGCTATGCACTGTTATGGAATTGAGAAAGATCAAATTCAAATTCTGGATAGCTTTGAAAGTTACATCTACGAATTCAAGAATGAAACCGGAGAATATATCTTGCGTATCTCTCATAGCATCCGCCGTAATAAAGAACTCATACATGGCGAAGTAGATTGGATCAATTATCTTGCTGATCACGGTGTTTCGGTCGCAAGAGCTATCCAGTCAAAAAACAATCAGCTGGTAGAAGCAATTGAAGATCAACAGGGTGGTTTTTTTCTGGCAACAGCATTTGTGAGAGCTGTGGGAAGATCTCCCTGGGAATTATGGACGCCTGTGATTTTTGAATCCTACGGTCAACTTATTGGTCGCATACATGCTATTACAAAACAATATCAGCCATCACACACTGTTTGGAAGCGTGCCGAATGGGATGATCCAATCTTCGAATTTGTGACACAATTCCTTCCAGATAGCGAAGTGCTTGCAAGGAAAAAATATCTTTCAGCATGTAATCATGTTCGCTCCATACCAAAAGATAAAGATACCTATGGTTTAATCCATCAGGATGCACATGGTAGCAACTTGGTGATTGACGATATGAACCAAATCACATTATTCGATTTCGATGATTGTTGTTATAGCTGGTTTATCAATGATATTGCCATCGTACTCTTTTATATTGTTCAAGATGCGGAAGATTGGAAACGGTTTTGCGAGGAGTTCATGACTGATTTTCTTCAAGGCTATTTGCAATACTGTTCATTGGATCTCGAATTGTTGAAGGAAATTCCTTATTTTCTCAAAATCCGTGAAATTGAGTTGTATGCTGTGATGCATAGGGATTTTGACCTTAAGAACATTAATAATGAATGGTGTGAACGATTCATGCATGAACGAAAATACAGAATTGAAAACGATATTCCTTTTATTGATTTTGATTTCAATTCGTTAAGAATTATGATTTAATCAATTAAGTTAATTACTTCTTGCGATAAAATTTATTCAAATGTTCATCGAGTATGATCCATGATTGACAAGCTTTCTTTAGGTTAACAATTCAACCAACAGATATTCAATAGTAATTGATCCTTAATTGACAAATTCTAAGGAGGAAATCATGTCCCAGAAAATTCTTATTGCCTATGCAACAAGATATGGATCCACCAGGGAGGTGGCAGAAAAAATTTCTGATCATATTAAATTGGAAGGATATTGTGTGGAATTAATCCCTTGCAAAGAAGTAGAGTCGCTTGAATCATATAAATTTATCATTTTCGGGACTCCCCTTTATATAGGCAGAATGTTGAAAGATGCAAAATCATTTTTAGTAAAACACCAGGACGAACTCAGCAAAAAACCAGTCGCGATTTTCAGTCTGGGACCACTCCGACAAGTACAACATGATCTAGAATCTACAAGGTCACAACTTGATCAAGAATTAAAACAATTCCCGTGGTTAAAACCTGTATCGATAGAAATGTTTGGTGGAAAATATGATCCAAAACAATTACATTTTCCCGATAAATTTCTCATCCTTTTACCAGCAAGTCCTTTATATAAAATTCCTGCTATTGATAACAGAAATTGGAAAGATATCGAAAAATATACAAATGAATTAAAGCTTTTCTAAATAACTTTTCACAATAAGTACATAATTAAGTCATGTTAATTGAATAAACCTTATCCCAAAAAGAATTGAAGATCCATTCTTTTTATTATCAACTTTGACTAATTAAAAAGTGAGAAACAATTATGAGATTATTAATTCCTCTTTTTTCCCCAACAACAGGAACATGGGGAGGTTTAACTCGTGTTATTGCAATTGCTGAAGCTGCTCAAAAAGCTGGCCATCAAATTGCTTTTTGTGCATCCGGATATTTGTTCAGAAACTTAAAATCACGTGGCTATAAAGTGTATGAAATGCCAGAATCCACATTATTTGGTTTGCCAAAAATAATTTCTCAAAAAATCGAACGAAGATCACAAAACACAAGTTTACCCGTTAAACCGGGAAGAGATTTTGGCAATATCTGGTTTGTTCTTTTACTTTCTGGCATGGCAAAGAAAGATTTCTTACGGAAGCTCGTATTGGCAGAAACTGATGCAATGAAAGATTTTCAAGCTGATACTATTTTTACTGATCTTGATCCTGGTGCTTTCATGATTTCCAAAATTCATAATATTCCTATTTCAGCTGCCTATCAAACGCCGATGGAATCAGGGATTGGGTCCATGCCCTGGAAAATTATGAATTATTCGATAAATAAAATTCTTTCTGAAGCAGGATTACCAAAACAACCTATCGAGGATCTATTTCATGGAAAGCAGGTCCTCAAGATTATTCCCTCCATTCCAGAATTAGAAGACAGAAATCCAAATCAAAATGATATTTGCTATGTAGGACATCTTCTCGGTGATATAAAACCAAATATTAATTTTCCAATTTTAGAAAATAAACACTATGTGTTTGTCTATGTAGGAACAGGCGCTGTTTCTATGAAAATTGTTAAAGAGGTATTACCACTTGTTTTTTCTAACAATAATGACACTATTTGTCTGGTTGGGTCACAAGGCATTGAAAAGGAAGAGAAAATTGGATCGGTGATTTTTCAATCGTTTGTACCTGCCAGAGAAATCTTACCTTACTGTGATTGGGTCATCTGCCATGGAGGACAAAACACGATTATTCAAGCACTGATGGCAGGTGTACCCTTAATGGTTTTTCCTGGTCCCATTTTTGAAAGACGATTTAATGCTAGAAAAGTTCAAAGTACTGGAGCAGGATCCATGGGTGAATTGCCAGACTTCAATGCTTTTTGGATAAAAAATGCCATGCAATACCAACAAGATAAAGCCAGACATGCTCAAGAGCTTGGAAGTAAAATCCGCTCATATGGGAGTGCTGAGAAAGCAATCAAAGAAATTGAAAAATGGGGGAAATGAATTACTGTTTCACTTAGGTTTTATATCAAACCTAATCTACAACCAATTCTCCTCATTCCAGCGACGACCTTCATCCAACATAGCCAGGTAATTGCTTAAAGGCATGTAATTAACCACGGAATTTCCAGTGCCGAGTACATAATGACCACCAGGAGCACAGGCTTTCAGGATTTCGCGAGTTCGCTTACGTACTTGATCCTCTGTTCCTGAAGCTAATAAATGCACATCCACACCACCAATAATGGCGATCCGGTCAGCATATTGTTCATAAGCCTGTTCCACTGGAAAAATTTTGTCCTCATAGCTATGTTTTCCATCCACTCCGATGGCTATCAAATCATCCATTAATTTATACATTTTTCCACAGGAATGTAACAGGAATAATTTATCCGCCTGGTGAACTCGATCCACGATTTTCTTCAGGGGTGGTATGAATTTTTCCCGCATTAATTTTGTCGAGATCATCGTACCAGTTGCATAACCCCAGTCATCTCCCATGAAGATGCCACCAACACCAGGTTCATTGATAATATCATCCACAACAGAAAAAACGATTTCAGTCACTTTTTCAATCACTGCATCGACCAGATCAGGTTGATCTGCCAATGCATAACTGAAAGGCACAAATCCCATCAACCAGGTCGTCCACTCAAAAATACCACCAGGAATAACCATGACTTTCATGCCTGATGGAACCAGGTTAGCCATGTGTCGAACGGAAAGATTTATTTTTTCAATATCGCGTGGCCACGGATACTTGTAAAAATCATCCCACGAACTAATGGGGCCTTCATTATCGTTCGTCCAGATTCTTCTGCGGTCATCATGCTCCAATTGTTCATTAGATTCAAAATTTCTCAATCCCTCAAAAGGAATAAAACTAAACCCATAAGCATAGTCCCAACCAGTCTTAAGACAAAAACGGATTACCTGACTTGCATAGCGATCAGCTAATTTTTTAAGATCCGAAATAGAAGGATTTCTTTCAATCATCATTTCACCATAATAATCAATTCCTTTTTCACCCAATAATTCCCCGACTACTTCAAGATCGGCAAATAAATCACCTATTGGAACTGGCCCAGGATTTTTGGTTTTTATCGCTCTTTTGAAATTTTCAAAATTTGGCTGATGGGAGATGGAATGATTATTCATAGAAAAAGATTTTCCTTTTTATAGGGAGTATTAATTGATATTTGTGAGGATTTTCTTACACGGAAAGATCTAAGATCATAATTATATCGAACAAACGGGAAATTTATAAACAGAATTGACAGCGTTGACAATTTATACATTCTGTTGATTTTTGTTTCAATCCAATCGATTGAGGGTTATTTCTAAATTTATATAACCTACGATGTTTGTAATTGAATTAATTCATGCAATAATTTGTGAGGTCGTTTCAATCATATTAGAAAAAGGAAATAGCATGGATAAGAATTCCTCCTATCAAACAATTGATGAGTATATTGAGCAATATCCGGAAGATATTCAAAAAATCCTGAAAAAGATTCGATCTGTCATAATAGAAGCAGCTCCTGATGCAACAGAGAAAATCAGTTATCAAATGCCTACGTTTTTCCTGAAAGGAAACCTGGTTCATTTTGCAGCTTATAAAAATCACATCGGATTTTATCCGGTTCCCAGTGGAATTGAGAAATTCAAAGAGGAGTTATCACAATATAAAGGCGCTAAGGGATCGGTACAATTTCCGATAGACAAACCAATGCCATTGGATTTGATCAGGCGGATCGTATTGTTTAGAGTCGAAGAAAATCGGACAAATGCAGAAAGAAAAGCCACGAAAAAAGCATGAAATCACGAAAAAATCGGAAAATCCAATTTGATTTTGACAGCCTGGTGGAACAAATCGCTGAAGGCAGGAAAACCGCCAGTGTTGTTCGACTGGGAGAAGTGGATATTACAGATGGCGAGTATGACGATCCATTTGTGGTAGGTGAATACTATGATGTATATGACAGTCACCTAAAACCAAGGGCTACCATCAGGATAACCGCGATGGAATTATGCCGTTGGGATAACATCCCGGAGCGTTTATGGCGGGGAGAAACAAATAACAATGCAGAAGAATTCCGCCAGGATCATATGTATTATTTTGATAATATAACACCTGATCTGGAATTTGTTGCATTTTATTTTGAATTAATACAGGATGATGTCATTTATGGTTGATCCTTAAACATTTGATAAAGGAGAAAAATTGAAACCTGAAAAAATTGCAGTCGAAAATATTAATACGCCTGGACGAACATCCAATGTTGATGCTGCCAAATATTCAGCTATGCGCAAAGCGTTATTGCTTGCATTGCCACTCGAAAAACCTGGGTTAACGCAAGTCGAGATGGGTGAGGCAGTGCTGCCTTTTTTATCAGATGATTTGTTCCCAAATGGCGAGAAAGCCATGTGGTGGGTAAAATGTGTTCAATTAGATTTAGAAGCCAAAGGGGTTGTGAAACGTAATGTAGAGAAGAAGCCAAATCGCTGGTATCAAGAGAAATAATCAATATGTCAGATGTTAATTTGCTGCCCTACTCACCATCCTATGCACAAGACTGTTCTTACATTATCGCAGCTTTACCTGATTGTTTTGGCCTTCCAGATGCGAATGCATCCTACCTGGAAAATATGAACCTACTACCTTCCTGGGTTGCAGTCAAAGATGGAAATGTTGTTGGTGTCATCACTCTGGCAGAACCATTTCCTGGTTCTTTTGAGATACACTTTTTAGCAGTTCATCCAGATTATCACCGGCAAGGGATCGGTAAAATACTGGTTGAGCATGTCGAGAAAGAAGCTAGCATGAGCGAAGGAAATTGGTTGCATGTAAAAACCTTATCGTCCTCCCACCCAGATCCATTTTATGCCCGTACGCGTGAATTCTATTACGCTTTGGAATTTACTCCTTTATACGAAACAGATACCCTATGGGGACTGGATAATCCTGCTGTGATCTTAATCAAAGCTCTTTCATAATTGTTTTGTATCTGAGCTTCCTTAGAAATTCCAAACAGAAAAATTTGAATCTCAAGATTTCTTTTGTTATACAATGATGGTATCTGATCCCACAGATTATCAAATTGATAATTGAATCCATCTCTCAGGAGGAAAAAACAATGCAAGAGCCGCGCTTCAAGTCCTTCAATTATGCCATCGGTATGTTTGGCACATCGATTCCTATCAATATGTTCAAGACTTATGCTGCGATCTATTATGTCGTCAACCTGGGTCTAACCACACTTCAATTATCATCCATTTTATTCTGGTACACCTTTATTGATGCGCTCGACAATCCAGTATATGGATTCCTCTCTGATCGAACCCGCAGCCGTTGGGGGCGTAGACGTCCCTGGCTGGTCATCGGAACCCCGCTTTTAATATTGTGTTTTATCGCCTTCTACAGTACCCCGGAATTCTTATCTGGAAATTCATTATTTGCCTATGCGATGTTATTTTACATTCTGACCGGTACGCTTGATTCAGTTATCAATGCGAATTATGCAGCGTTATTTCCAGAGTTATTCCGAACAGACGCCACCCGGGCAAAAACGAATGCCATGCGCCAGGCTTTCCAATTAGTAGCCATGATTATCAGTATTGCGCTCACACCTATGGTCACCAGTGCTATTGGATACAGTATGACAGCAATCATCTATGGAATCCTGGGTGGTAGTGTTATCCTCTATATGACTTTCACCTCAAAAGAGGTCGAGGTACGGGACGAAGAGGAAAAACCACAATTCTGGCATAGTTTGAAGAGTTTATTTACCAATCGAAAATTCTGGTTAGCTGGATTTACCAATGCATTTTACAGTGCAGCAATGTCACTGGTGTTGGCTTCTTTGCCCTTCTTTGTAAAATATACACTGCAAATTCCGGATAGCCAATCCACCATTTTATTTGCCTCTGTGTTGGTAATTGCCATTGGTTGTGTGGTGGTATGGTCTAGATTAGTTAAGAAATTTACATTAATCCCTGTGTGGAGGGCGGCATTAATTTCCTTAGCCATCGCTTTTGTGCCACTTTATTTTGCGAACTCTTTACCAACAGCAATTGTGGGTAGTGCATTGGTCGGGTTTGGTTTTGCTGGCGTCATCACAACCATGGACTTGATTGGCGCAAAGATCATGGATGAGGATACCAAGAAATACAATTTACGTCGGGAAGGCATTATCGCCAATGCGCTGGGTTTCATGAATCGCCTCAATGGGCTATTCACCAGTGCTGCTTTTTACCTGATCTTCGTTATTTTTCATTTTGAGAGTGGTAATAATCCGGGACCAGATCCGTCGAATGCATCGCGCTTTTTGTTAACTGTCTTTCCATTCGTTTTGATGTTGATCAGTTTTGGGTTTTCATTCTTTGTCAACTTCCCCAAAAATGACCCAACCGTGCCTGTTGTTGATTTGGAAACATTAGGAGAAGCATAATGGCATTAATTCGATTAGATCATGTACCGAAAAGTGTTGGGGTCAACCTTCCTTTAAATATTATTTTGCCCGATCCGGACAAAATGAACAATATACCTGTCCGTGACCGGAAAGTTCTTTATCTTTTACACGGTTTAAGTGATGATGGCAGTGCCTGGCAACGTTTTACCTCCATCGAGACATATGCACACAAGTATGGATTAGTAGTGATCATGCCATCCTTTGGCCGTAGTTTCTACACCAACCAACCAAATGGACAGGCATACTTCACATATCTTGTTGAAGGACTTCCAAAATATATCGAAGATGTGTTTCATCTTTCTCCAAAAAGAGAAAATACTTACATAGCAGGAAACTCCATGGGTGGTTATGGTGCATTCAAAGCTGCTTTCTTACGACCGGATTTATATCAGGCTGCAGCCAGCTTTTCTGGTGTGCTTTCTTTGGCTATTTTGAATAATCCAGAGGATAAGCGTCAGGAAGAATTTAAGTCTCTCTTTGGAGATTTCAGCAAGTTGCCAGGCAGCGAACATGACCCGGCAACCTGGTTGAAAAATGCGTTTGAAAAGAAAACACAATTACCCGACCTCTATATAGCCTGTGGAAAGCAGGATGATTTGTTTCCTTTACACGTTTACTTCCAGCAAGCATGTAGCTCTGCTGGTCTGAATATTCATTATCATGAAGAAGATGCTAATCATGATTGGTTTTTTTGGGACAAGCAGATTCTTAGATTTTTGAATGAGGTTCTAGGATCCAATCTCGAAGCAAAGTTAATTCAGGAGAACAATGATGGCTGAAGATACGATTTATTTAGAAATATTTATTGAGCACGAGAAACAAGGTACCTATTTTACATTACCCTTTCACGTCGATTCGGACGCTGAATCAATTGAGATCAAATATCAATATGCGCGATTCGACCTTGATGAAATTCAGACAGATACCTACATAGCACAAAAAAAACCAGAGATCAATATTATTGATTTTGGTTTAATTGGTCTGGATGGCGAACAGATCGGGATGTCCGGTTCGGATAAAACCACATTCTTCGTCAGTGAAGCAAGGGCAACCCCAGGATATCAAACCTGTCCAATCCTGCCGGGGGAGTGGAATATTTTGGTAGGCGCATACAAAGTCGAACCAGATGGAATCAAAGTATTTTACGAAATAACAATCAAATATAAAGTTCGTCGATTGTTAAAAGGAGACTTGCATACACATACATTTGCATCCGATGGTGTGCACAGCATGCAGGAACTCGCCTGGAAAGCTAAACGCAATGGACTGGATTTTGTCGCCATCACTGATCATAATCAAATGGTATCCAAATCTGCTTTACCCCAGGTGGACGGTGTGACACTTATTCCAGGAGTGGAATGGACACATTACCAGGGTCATGCCAATTTTCTGGGTGTTGATAAACCATTCGATGGTTGTTTTGCAACCAATTCTTTAGAGGAAACTCAAAAGGTTTTCAAAATTGCTCATGAGCGTGGTGCTCTCATCTCCATTAACCATCCCTTTGAAAATGGCTGTGAGTTCAAGTATGATTTCCAAAGTTTGCCATTTGACTGCCTGGAAATCTGGAATGGTCCGATGCGTGAATCGAACCTGAAGGCAGTGGGATTATGGCAGGCATTGCTTTCAAAGGGCATGAAAATCCGAGCCTGTGCTGGCAGTGATTATCATCGAGATACCCCCTTCATTTTCCTGGGTGGTCCCACGACCTGTGTATATGCTGATTCAAATGGTATCAGCGATATCCTGGCTGCCCTCAAAGCTGGACATTCCTACTTCATCTTTGCACCGGATGGCCCTGGACTGGAAATGAAAGTGAATGAAGATATCATTCTGGGAGACAGCGTGAAATGGTCTGAATTCAATCACTTTGAATTTGAGGTGACCAATTTGTTAGCTGGTGATAAAGTTCGCGTGGTGACTGGAAATGAAAGCCAGGTAGTTTGGGATGCTCCAGCGAATGGAAGCTTTAAGATGACCTACACCATGGATAAACCGGGATTTGCGCGAGTGGAAGTGTTACGGTCATTCTTGCCCGGTGTTCCGTTATTGCCAGCATTAATCTCCAATCCGATTTATTTCGACCCGGATTAAATCTCTTACAAAAAAAATGAATAAAATATTTCCTGTTTCTTCCTCGCATTTATCACCCGAAGCAATATCTTCAGAGGTTTTTCCACAGTATGGTATAGATCGACACGCCAAATGCGAATTTTATTCAGGAGGTTTTAACCATACTTACCGGGTCACTGCGGAAGATGGTACTGTTTACTTTCTGAGATCTTACCGCAAAAATTGGAGAACCCTGGATGATATTCAATATGAGCTGGATGTCCTCAACCATCTCCATAAAAAGAATTTTCCAGCGGCCCATCCTTTGATAACCAAAGATGGTGCATACTTTTACCCGGTGAATGCACCGGAAGGAACTCGATATATCGCTCTTTTCACATTAGCTCCTGGATCTGAGATTTCCTACAAAGCCAATCCGGAACAGGTTGCCCGAAGTTATGGACAAGCAGTAGCGAAGATGCACAATACGTTGGATGATTTCCAAAGCCCTTATCTGCGTTTTCAGCTGGATTTAGATTATTTCACACGACAACCTTTGAAATACATCGAACCATTCTTGATAGATCGTCCCGAAGATTGGAATTATATTAAGCACTTTGCCAGTGAACTACGCCAACGATTATTAGCCTTACCCCCAGCAAAATTAGAAATGGGGTTCTGCCACGGAGATTTACAAGGGTATCATGCCAATGTGTCCGAGGATGGTATATTGACTTTCTATGATTTTGATTGTGGTGGGTATGGCTTCAGAGCGTTTGATCTGGCGGTGTTCCTGTGGTGTTGTCTATTAGAGGATGCTGTAACAGATCGCTGGGAACCTTTCATCAATGCCTATCGTGAAACAAGAGTTATCAAAGAATTCGATATCCAAGCCGTTCCATTATTCGTCTGTGCCCGTTATCTATGGCATATGGGTGTGCATACCCAAAATTCAACGGATTGGGGTGTTGATTTTCTGAATAAGGACTATTTCAAAGATCATCTGGAGAGATTACAAAAAGCTGAAAAAGATTGCCTGGTAGAATAACAACACAACCAAAATCTCATCATAATATGGTGTTGTATGTCTATTTGGCATGATATATGAATAAGACCCACCCTTCAGCCAGATCCCTCCACAATGGATGGGTATAATTTTATCAGTGATTGGTGCAATTATTTATTTCCTTCCGTTAAATATCCCAGGCAATCAGGTAATTGGATTGCTTGCAGTATTTGTTGGAGTTCTGGTGAATGCCAGTTCTTCTCTTCTGGGTAGAAATGTGAATACCCGTAGTGGATTGCCCACCGTCGTCATCACCACCATCAGCATGGGGATTGGCGGTGTTTTGTTGTGGTTGACAGGTGCATCTATACAGGGTTTTGGCAAACTCGATTTACTCCAATGATTGATCATTGCCTTGCTGGCGATCGTAAACGCAGCCTTTGCTTTTACATTGTGGAACAAATCCTTACAAATGCTTACCGCTGTAGAATCGAGTATTATTAATGGAACCATGCTGCCACAAATCGCGATCCTCGCATGGATATTTCTTAATGAATTCTAAACCTGAGACAAATATTGGGGTTGGGTTTTGTCACCATTGGGATTATTATTGTTCAGGTAAGGAAGAATAAACGATTATGACCAATGAACAAATTATTATTAACTGTAAAGCCATTCTTTTTGACCTGGATGGTGTGCTACTCGATTCCACCAGTTGTATTGAACGACACTGGCAGGAATGGGCAGAGAAACATGGACTGGAACTGAAGAAAGTTCTGCAAAATGCCCATGGTGTGCGTACCATTGAGACGATTCGATTGGTAGCCCCCCATTTAGATGCTGAACGAGAAGCAGCTGATTTCACAGCCAATGAGATTCTGGATACCGAAGGTGTAGTCGCCATTCCAGGTGCAAAAGAGTTGATGGAACATTTGCCTCCCGGAAAATGGGCAATCGTAACCTCAGGTGGATTTGACCTGGTTCAAGCCCGCCTTAAGAAAGCTGACTTACCCATGCCCAAACACATCGTCAGCGCTGATGATGTGACTCAAGGAAAACCATCTCCACAACCATACTTAATTGGGGCTAACAAACTCGGGATAACTATCAATCAATGTGTGGTGGTCGAAGATGCGCCGATTGGGATAAAAGCTGGAAAAGCAGCTGGTATGAAGGTGATCGGTATTACTTCGACCCATCCAGTAAAGGAACTAATCGATGCTGGTGTGGATTTTCTGGTTGAGAGTCTGAAGAAGATTCGTATTTCAGAAAATATTCAGAACCATTCTATTAAAATTGAAATAACAACCCTGTAATTACATTTCATCTTGGGTAAATTTTTAGATTTAAGTTTTTTACAGAATTAAATAGGTTATTACACTGGATAGATCTTATTTACTTCTTGTTAAAACATTATTAAGGTTTCCTTAAAACATGAAATCAAAAGGTACACTTATAATGTAGAAAAAACTGCTTATTAGGAGAATAATGAAGATTTTAGTCAGTAATGATGATGGTATTTTCAGCCCAGGATTGATTGCACTGGCTGAAGTTGCTTCCCAATTTGGAGAGGTGGTAATTTTCGCACCTGATTTTGAACAATCAGCCATGGGACATGCCATTACGATCAAACGACCGCTAACTTATCACCGCGTGAAGTTCTTGAAAGATTTTGAATCGTATCGAGTCAATGGAACCCCGGCCGATTGTGTCGCCATGGGTTTATATCATCTTGGAGAAGTAGATCTGGTTTTGTCTGGTATTAATGTTGGCAGTAACCTGGGTAGTGATGTCTGGCACTCAGGGACAGTTGCAGCCGCCAAACAAGGGGTTATTTTGGGTGTTCAAGCAATTGCTTTCAGTCAGGTGATTGCTGGGGAAGAACCAAATTATGATAAACAAAAACCATTTATTGCTGATGTAATAAAGACTCTAACCAGCGGAGACCAACCCCGTCTTGTGAATGTGAATTTGCCTGAAGAACCCGTTGGAATATGTTGGACTCACCAATCCATCAGACATTACAATGGAAAAATGGTTGAAGGGCAGGATCCAAATGGCCGCAAACATTTCTGGTTTGCAGCCACCCCACTCACCAATCCGGATGAAAATAGTGATCGCTGGGCAATTGATCATGATCTGGTTTCGTTAACCCCATTGCGATTGAGTTTGACGGATGATGAATGGTTATCCAAATTAAAATAAGATTATTTTCTCACTATTCTGGTCAAAAACACTTAACTGATCAATTTCGAGGAATTATTTAAACCTGAGACTAGTAATTGTTAAAACTAAAATTCAAAAAAGGAGTTTATAATCGATCATCTTGAGATTTGATTATTTAATTCGGGTAATTAGCAGGTGATTTAGAAAAGGTTATGTTTGTAAATGATCATTGATTTTGAAAGTGTATTATTAGCTGGATTGTTTTTTCTTGCTGCATTACTCTATTCTTCCGTCGGACACGCAGGTGCATCTGGCTATCTGGCAGTCATGGCGCTGGCTGGTATTGCCCCCACAATTATGAAGCCAACTGCATTGGCATTAAATATTCTTGTGGCAATCATCGCGACGATAAAGTTTTATCGTGTAGGATCATTTTCCTGGCGAATTTTTGTACCACTGATAATATCGTCCATACCTTTTGCCTACCTGGGGGGAAGATTATTGTTGCCGGAGCTGTATTATAAACCCCTGGTGGGAATAATTCTTATCTTTTCCGCCTGGAAACTAATAAAGACAGCTAAGAATGGTTCTGACTATGATATTCAAAAACCTTCCATACCTGTACTGGTTATTATGGGGGCAGTGTTGGGTCTATTATCAGGATTAACCGGAGTTGGTGGAGGAATTTTTCTGAGCCCAATTTTGGTGGTCTTTCGTTGGGCACCCATAAAAGTGATTTCCGGGGTGGCAGCAGGTTTTATTTTGGTTAATTCTATATCAGGGATTTTAGGTGTCATGTCTGCCAACACACAATTTCATCCCTCATTACCTCTCTGGGCAATTGTTGTGATTATTGGTGGTTTCATTGGGGCAGAGTATGGAAGCAAACGTCTCGGTAATAAGAGCATACAACAATTTCTGGCTTTAGTCTTATTAATCGCAGGAATAAAAATGGTTCTACTGATTTAGATCAAAACTGGAATTTAATAGCATGTATTACAAATGAAAATTCATCCATCCAAAATATATTATTAGTAGAATAATGAAATTAAATGTTCTTTCATGAAGGATAAACGATGACTAATTCAATCAAATCCCAAAAATCAAATGAAAATATTGGAAATGATTTACCAGTTGGAATCAGTCAACCTGCTATTAGAGCATTGGCTGCAGCTGAAATTACCAATCTGGAACAATTCACAAAAATCAGTAAAGATGAATTGGTGAAACTTCATGGAGTGGGTCCAAAAGCAATTCGAATGATCAGTGAAGCATTGGAAGAAAAGGGATTACAATTCGCTCATTCAGATCAATCAGACCGCGTCAGTGAACACACTAACAAGAAAATCCAAAGAAGAATTTAACGTTTCGAACACTTAATATTTATTCTGATTTTCATGTTTATGATTGGGCAAAAAATGAATGAACCCTCCAGACTGCAAAATAAGATAAAAAGAATCGTGATTTTAACCTATGGATCACGGGGTGATGTGGAACCATTTGTCGCCTTGGGTCATCGATTAATGCTGGAAGGGTATTCTGTTTGTCTGGTTGCCCCAAAACCATTCGTAGCTTTTGCGAATGAATATGGACTTGAATTCTCCGCGATCGAAAGTGATCCTGATGAATTAGGTCAGATGTTTGCCAATCAAGCCGGAATAAACTGGTTCAAAATGATTTCGAGCATGGCACAGCATGTTATGCCTATCGCCCGAGATGCATTTCGAACAATCAAAACAGCTGCGCAAGATGCAGATATGATTATCCATTCTTTCCTGCTCACAGATGCTGGTCATACATTGGCTGTTCAACAAGGAATTCCAGAAATTTCAGCTCAGTTTTTTCCTGTGTTTCTGCCAACTGGAGATTTCCCGGCAGTCGCATTACCAGACCTACCTTTGGGAAAATTATATCGTCGTGGATTGCACAGCATTAATACGACGATGTTTCGAAACAGCGCAAGATTTATGTTTAAAAGACTCCGTCAAATTTCACCAGAATTACCTGAATTAGCTCCATGGCCATTTTCTGGACCTGTTGAAAATCAACCACCGATCTTATTTGCTTACAGTCAATATGTTTTGCCACATCCTGATGATTGGCCAGCAAATGCACATGTGACCGGATTTTGGCAACTGCCGATCCCTGCTGATTGGTCTCCTCCATCGGATCTTGCAATTTTTTTAAGCGAAGGACCAGCCCCGATCTATTTTGGACCCGGTAGTATGCGCAGTGAAAAACTACACTTATTACTGGAGATGGTAATCACTGCTGCAAGAAAATTAGAAAAACGGGTCGTTCTGGGTGTATCTTCGGAAGACATTCCTGCCCCATTAAAAGGGAAAGACATTATCAGCGCAAAAGGTGTTCCTCATCGCTGGCTATTTCCACAAATGAGCTATATCATGCATCATGGCGGTGCTGGGACCAGCGGGGCAGCTGTCGCATCGGGTGTCCCTAATAGCGGTATCCCCTTCTCGGTGGATCAAACTTTTTGGGCAAAAAGGTTATATCAACTGGGCGTTGGACCATCTGCTCCCACTGCTAAAAAAATAACAGTGGAAGATGTGGAAAGAATGATGCGGGATGGTACCAAAAATCCAGATTACCGTATCCGTACAGAACAGATCAAGGAAAAGATCACCAAAGAGGATGGAATTGGCGCTGCAATTAGAATCATTAGTGATCAATTCCAGAAATGAATTAAAAAGAACTCTATTAACAATTTCCATCCAATTGAATACATACCAAAAACACCGATAAAACCATAATTGTTGGTTTTTAATGCTCGAAACCTCGAAATTTATAACCAAACTATAACCGTTTCAACATTTCCAAGGCACATAACTTGCACTAATTTACTCAGGTCAGTAAGTTTCTTTTTGACGTGCCCGGATAGGATGTTTTCATTTTTAACCCCGGAGTCCACAATCCAGAGGAGGATCAATTTATTTATCAAAAAATATTTCTATTTAATTTCTAATTTGTTTATCCCAATCGTATTAAAAATTATTCAATTGAAAGGAAAAAATTATGTTTAAAAAATCTTCACGTGTGTTGTTAGTAACGCTGTTACTGTTTGTATTGGCCGGGGCTACCTATGCATTTGCGGCAACAAATACTTTTGATGGAAGCAATTTTGCTGGAGATGGAAACTCCAATATTAGCGGATATGTGGTGTCCAATATCAGTTATGCAACATCATTAGGTAACATTAGTGGCGTATCTTTCACATTGAATGCTCCATCGAACACTGTTCAGGCATCACTAAATGGCGGTACTTTAGTAAATTGTAGTGGTACTACCGTTACTAATGGCTGGTCGTGCAGTTTTAGTGGGGTTTCAGTAGCTGATGCATCCACATTACGTGTAGTAGCAGTTCAGTAGATTGATCGTGGTTCCTGATAATTATTATTCTTTTTATTCTTTCAGGACCTCGAGCTAAATGATTCTGGTTGGGGCGGTTTTCGGGTCTACTTTCGAAAACCGCCCGGCTGGATCGTAAGATCAGGTACAAATGACAAATCAAAAACGATGGTGGTTGGCTTTTTTGTCAGGAACAATGCTCGTGATTGCAGTCACAGGTTGGATTTTGTTTGCTCCTCCACAATTGGGCGGACAGGCAACTTTCGTGATTGTGAATGGTAATAGCATGGAACCCGGTTACCATCAGGGAGATTTGATCATCGTACGAAATGCTGATTATTATCAGCCAGGCGATATTGTGGCATACAAACACCTGCAAATGGGTAAGTATGTCATCCATCGCATTATTGGTGAAGAATTAAATCGTTTTGTCCTTCAGGGGGATAACAACACCTGGACGGATGGCTTTATGCCAACCAATGAAGAAATTATCGGTAAACATTGGATCCGTATCCCAGGGTTTGGAAAAGTAATTTCCTGGCTACGTAAACCTATCTATCTTTCTTTTACAGCGAGCCTTTTAGGAGGAGTGCTTATGATTAACAGGATTAAAGAAAAAACAAATAAATGGCGAAGAAAGCCAAAGAAATCATTCCAATTATTCAACTGGATTAACTCGGAACGGCTAGGTCAGTCCGGGGAATCATATTTTCTGGCTCTGGGATTTTTTCTGGTAATCGCGATAATCTTCGGGGCAATAGCATATGCAAAACCTGTTGAAAAAAGTATTCCTCAGGATGTTTTTTATACGCACAATGGACAGTTTGCATACAGTGCTCCAGCTCCTGAAGGCGTCTATGACAGTTCTTCGATTCAATCGGGGTTGCCAGTTTTTCTAAAGTTGACCTGTGAAATTAACGTCGAATATCAATATACACTGAGTGGAAATGCTCTGGCTGATATAAACGGTACCCAATCAATGGCAGTTGTGATCAGCGATACGACCGGATGGAAACGCACAATTCCGCTGCAATCGGAAACTGTTTTTAAGGGGAACACTGCTGCCTCCCAGGCAAATTTTGATGTGTGTCTGGCATCCGCAATGGTCGATGAACTGCGAGAGAAAACGGGGTTACAAAGATCTGAATTTTCACTTTCCATCATTCCAACCACCAATGTCATTGGAACGGTCAGTGGATTGGAATTAACAGACCAATATACACCCTCATTGAACTTTAAGATTAATGATGTTGGTTTTTGGATGGCAGAATCAAATTCTGCAGGAGCCGAAGAGAGCGACCCTTTGAAACCCAGTTCTGAACGAATGCTGCGGAATTGGGTGGAAACACCTGAAACGATGGCTTTTCTTGGTCTCAGCCTTCCTGTTGGTGGTGTCCGTTGGGGATCGACCTTCCTATTTATTCTGAGTGGGTGTCTGTTAGGTTTATTGATGTATTCCACCGAAAAGTTGAGTAAAACCAGCCGGTCAAACAGTATTCAATTACGTTACAGTCCAATGATCGTGGATGTTCAGAATCAACCTGCGAAGTTAAGACGGGCTATCGTAGAAGTGGAAACAATCCAGGATCTGGCTCGTCTGGCTGAGCGGAACAACAGTGTGATGTTACACGAATACAACCCGGATGGTACACATACTTATTCTGTTCAGGAAAACAACATCATTTATAAAGTGACCTTCCGGGAAAATCTATCAGCTCCAATGAGTGCCGATTTGGTAAGTAAAGAAGCTGAATTACGAAAAGCGATTGAAGAAACTCAGTTCGAATTATTCTATCAGCCGATGGTTGATATCAGTCAGCAACAAATTACGGGTGTTGAAGCTTTACTGCGATGGAATCATCCAACCTTAGGAACGCTGCCTCCCTCCGCCTTTATTGCAGATGCAGAAGCAACCGGTTTGATAAATCTTTTGGGTGAATGGGTGTTGCATACAGCCTGTGAACAATTGCGTGACTGGGACAATGCAGGAACCACAGAAGTCGCCATGGCAATAAATGTGTCCAGTAAACAATTAATCCCTGAGCTTCCGCGGTTGGTCAAGCGGGTTTTAAGGGAATTCAAATTAAAACCTTATCGTTTACAGCTCGAGTTTTCCGAATCCCAGTTATTGGAAGATTTGGACGATAGCATTGGAATTTTGGACGCTTTGAAGAAAATTGGTGTGGAAATATCAATCGATAATTACACCGGTCAGGCATCCATGGCACATCTGGCCAAACTACAGGCAAAAAACCTAAAGTTTTCATTGGCCATGATTGATCAAATGAATGATCCACAGATGAATGCTATCACCCTCAGCACCATCGCTGCAGCAAGATGTCTTGGAATGGGAATTGACGCTGTTGGCGTTGAAACAGAGGAGCAATTGTGGTTTCTGCGATCTCATCTGGTAAGCTCTGCCCAGGGATATTTGCTGGGAAAACCGCTTTCTGCTGATGATACATTACACAAATTATTTGGCATAGATAGCCAGGTTTCAATATTCAACCCACCAACCCCTGAAATGTGAGCAAGCATGCCTTTTAATAAACAACTTATACAAATTTCATACATTGGATTGGCGATCATGATTCTGCTCAGCGCTGTTGGTGCCTTGGCAGCTACTAACACAGTGCCAGTAACTTATGCCAGTGACCAGACCATTCCAATAGACCAGAGTCAGTTTATCCCTGCTGTCTGTGCTGGAATGACATTTGACAACATTATTGTTGGATCTGGAAAAATAAATGGTGGTCCTGGAAATGATTTAATTTATGGCAGTCCTGGAGATGATAATATCCGTGGAGGTAATGGAGATGATTGCATCATCGGTGGCGGTGGAAACGATACCTTGAGAGGGCAAAATGGTGATGATGTTTTAGTAGGTGGATCTGGCTACGATATTATCGAAGGTGGTCCTGGTTATGATATCTGTTATTATGGTGAGGATGTAAAAGAATGCGAAGTAGTTAATTAAGAATTTCAAGATAAAAGATCAACTTTTAGGAAATTCCAGGGTGTTTTTTTAAAAATATAAAAAAATAAACCATAAAGGGTATAAGTTTCACTTTCTAAACAAGTTGTCTATACAAATTTTTGACAATAGATAGTTTTTATTGTATAATGTTTTTATGATGCTTGATAGCAAGGATCTACCCAAGCATATTGATGGATATTTAATTGGTACGTTTAAGCTAACCTGCCTACCTGCGATTTAGCAAAAATCCTTACATAAACAGAGGCAGAAATTAATCTAGACCTTCAAGGAAGCGAAAATATCCGAAAAACTGGTGGATCTCAGTTCATAAAAAGAGCATGCTACCAGAGTCATGAAAACATAAGGAGGAAATATGAAAACAAAAGAACAATTTAAACAAGAATTAAAGTCTCAATTGTATGAATGGCAGACCAATCTTGAAAACTTAAAAACAAAGGTTGGTGGTGTCAGTCTAGGGGGAAAACTGGAAATGAACCAGCTGCTTACAGATCTCGAAAATAAGATTGAAGAAGGTAAGGGAAAGCTTGCTGAACTTGAAGAAGCAAATGATGATAATTGGGACATGGTCAAAGCAGATGTTGAGACCGTCTGGGCAACAATCACTACAGCTTTTGATGATGTTTCCTCAAAATTTGAGGACTAGGTGTTGAAGATTGGCTGGTTGTAATCAATTAAGAAATGGTGATTTCTTAGCCAATTGTCCATAACCAAAAATTACAACCAATGTTTGTATCAAAAAACAAATGGAAAGCGCTCCATAAAAAAGCGCTTTCCACTTATTAAGCCAACAAAGTTTACTGATCAAATTATTATCATCATAGCAGTCAGGGAGTTTTTGGCGGTGATACCAACCAAAATATCCTGCCAACCCCGATTTACTGAGAAGAGACCTTATTTTTACAAGTTGGAAGGAGATTAATCCATGGATATCATCACAAAAGGAAAATTGAAGACACTTGCTGAGGCAACTTCAGATTATTGTATTTCGATGTTTATGCCCACCCATCGAACAGGAAAAGAAACAGAACAGGATCCAATTCGATTTAGAAATTTATTACGAAATATTGAAAATCGTTTATTAGATAAAGAAATAAGAAGACCGGATGTTGTGGAGATGATAAAACCAGCTGAAAATTTTCTGCAACAGGCTGGGGTATGGCACCATATGAGTGATGGCTTAGCGCTGTTTTTCTCTGCAACCTCGTTTGAATGCTTTCGCCTTCCGCTAAAATTTGATGAACTGGTTGTGATCTCACAGAGTTATCATTTAAAGCCTTTGCTGCCTTTTTTTGCCAGAGATGGACACTTTTATATTCTGGCACTGAGTCAAAATCAAATCAAGTTAATGGAAGCGACCCGCCATTCGGTTGATGAGATCAACATTGAGGAATCTTTGCCTAACCTGGCAGAAGCCATGCAATATGAACGCTTCTATAAAGATGTACAGTTTCACACTGGCACATCAGCAAATCAGGGTGGGGGAGGTGCAGCTATGTTCCATGGACACGACCCGAGTGATGACGATAAAAAAAGACTCCTAAGATGGTTCCATAAGGTTGACGAAGCATTGTCGACATTTCTAACAGGCGAGCAGTCCCCACTTGTTTTAGCAGGCGTTGATTATTTATTCCCTTTATATAAAGAAGCGAATTCCTACCTTCACTTAGTTGAGGATGGAATTTCAGGGAATCCAGAGGAACTCAGCTCAATGGAATTACATGAAAAAGCATGGCCTATTATCAAACCTATATTTTCAAAGATTGAAGAAGAAGCCCACGAAAAATACAATGAGGTGAAAGAAAAGGGACTGACAACGAACGCAATCGATGAAGTTGTTCCAGCTGCATTGCATGGACGTATGGAAACGCTATTTGTTGCTGTTGGAGAGCAAATTTGGGGAAAGTTCGATAGCGACAATCTAACAATTCAAGTCCACCTGGAGCATCAACCTGAGGATGTAGATCTGCTTAATCTGGCTGCAATCCAAACCTTCCTGAATGGTGGTACAGTTTATGCAGTTGACCCGATGGATGTGCCAGATGAAAATCTTGTGGCAGCTATTTTCCGATATTAGAATGAACAATTATATTTGAATGATTTCCAATTATCAACATTTTAAGCAATTGACCTGGTTTTATGCATTGGTAAAATTCCAAGAAAAACTCTCTACTTATTAATTGAGCGTTTTTTTTATATCTCTACATTTAAAATTGTTTATAATAAATTAAAGTAAACAATATGACTGTCTGATCCCTTTAGTAAAAAAATCATATCTTCCTTTTATTGCCGGGGAAAACTGCTTTGGCAGTAAAAATTTTCTGAAAATCATTTTTGGATATGTAAATGAATATCGAAATTATTACCGTATTAATTATCCTCTCAATAACCATTTTGATGCTAATATTTGAAATTATCCGTATTGACATCGTGGCGATTGTGTGTATGTTGGTACTCGGATGGACGGAAATTTTAACCCCCAATGAAATGTTATCTGGTTTTTCAAGTAATGCTGTGTTTGTCATGATGGCTGTCATGATCATGGGACGAGGTATCAAAAAAACAGGTATCATGGATCATTTTTCAAGACTTGTTTTGGAGAAGGTGGGAAATCAAAAATCAAAAATTATTGGGTTCTTATCTCTGACGATTGGAGTACTCTCAGGATTGATTCAAAATATTGGCGCGATTGCATTGTTTCTACCAGGCATTCTAAATATCTCCCGACGCAGCAAGATTTCTCCATCCGAATTAATAATGCCTATTGGTTTTGCTGCCATACTCGGTGGGACACTTACCATGGTTGGTTCGGGTCCGTTAATCCTGATCAATGATTTGTTGAATAATGCCAATTTGGAAGCGTATAGAATTTTTAGCGTTACACCAGTCGGAATACTTTTGCTTTTGGTGGGAATAGGTTATTTTTTCTTGTTTGGGAAATATGTGCTTCCCAAAAAGGATAACGAACAGCAAACCGAAACAGACCAAGAAAAATTAATAAAGGCCCTACACCTCCCACACAATATCTGGTATTACTCCATTGGAAAAGTTAGTCCATTAATTGGAAAAACGACCGAAGCATCTGGTATTTGGCAAAAGCCAGGTGTCAATATCCTTGGTCTGAGCAGAGGAAAAGAAATCGATTATGCCCCGTGGAGAGAAACTGTTTTTGAGGCTGGTCAGGAACTCGCCCTCCTAGGTGATCAGGAATCGATTGAAGAGTTTGCTGAAAAAAACAAATTAGCACTTCAGCATTCTTCTACTCATTTTGCCAAATTACTCGACCCCGAGAGGTCTGGTTTTGCTGAGGTCATTGTTCCGCACCATTCTGAACTTGTAGGAAAAACGATACGAGAATTTTCTCTTCGCAAACGCTATGCTGTCGAACCGGTATTATTGTTCAGTAAAGGCGATGAGATCAAAGGAGATATTTCGGATCATGAAATCTTTACTGGAGATACCATTATTGTGTATGGTTTATGGGAAAGAATCAGTGAGATTAAAGCAAGCAACAATTTTGTCGTTGTGACACCATTCGAAAGGGAGAAAAAAGTGGAAGCAAAAACAGGAATTGCCATCACCTGCTTTCTGGCTGCCATAGGGCTTTCGCTTTATGGTTTTCCCATCTCCATCGCATTTTTTAGTGGCGCAATTGCAATGGTGCTTTTGGGTGTTCTCAGTATTCAAGAAATGTATCAATCCATTGAATGGAAGGTTGTCTTTCTTCTGGTTGGATTAATTCCCCTGGGAGTGGCAATGCAAAAAACCGGCACATCTGTTTTTCTGGCAGAAAATTTGATGTCACTGGTAATGGGACGCCATTCAATCCTGATCATCTTTATGATTGGCATATTAGCAACTGTCTTTTCTCTTTTTATGTCCAATGTCGGAGCCATTGCAGTCCTTGCGCCACTGGTGATAGAGATGGCACAAATTGGACAGCTTGATCCGCGTCCATTGGCATTGATGGCTGCCGTTTGTGTGGCAAATTCCTTTGTATTTCCTACCCATCAGGTTAATGCATTAATTATGTCCCCAGGTGGTTATCGAAATGCAGATTTTTTTAAAGCTGGAATTGGAATGACTCTACTATTTCTGATTGTAGTGGTGTTGTTCTTTTATTTTTTCATGATTTAGTTCGTTTTACTAACGATAGTATAAAAAAGGAGAGAATGCTATGTTGATCAAACACTATTTTATAAACAAGATTGCACACAGTTCTTATATTCTGGCGGGACAAAAAACCTGTGCCGTCATCGATCCTCAAAGGGATGTAGATGTGTACATTCGCGAAGCTCGCGCCATGGGGGTAGATATTACTCATATTTTGCAAACTCATTTGCATGCTGATTTTATTTCGGGACATATGGATCTGGCAAAGAAAACTGGGGCTAAGATCTATATGGCGGAATCAGGTAAAGGGACATTTGATCATGTGGCTTTATCAGAAGGAGACTCCATCCAATTAGAGAATATGAAATTAAGTGTAATCGAAACACCCGGGCACACACCGGAACACTTGTGTTACATCGTTACGGATGAGTCACGTGGGGAAGATCCAATTGGTGTATTCGTAGGTGACACGTTATTTGTTGGAGATGTTGGCCGCCCCGACTTATTCCCGGATATGGCGAATGAATTGGCTGGGAAGCTTTACCATAGCTTGCATGATAAATTAATGAAATTACCGGATTATTGTGAAGTTTACCCGGCACACGGAGCTGGTTCTTTGTGTGGACGCGCCATGGGAGCAAAATATCTGACAACCATTGGGTACGAACGAAAATACAATCCAGTATTACAAATCAAAGACAAAAATAAATTCATCAAATCTCTGACAGAAGATATGCCTCCAGCGCCTGATCATTTTAGTCGATGCAGTGATATCAATCGAGATGGTCCTGCACGCATAACTGAACTTCCCACTTTGGCTGAACTAACCGTTGAACAGTTCAAAGAAAAAATGAAGGAGGCTGGTATTCAATTAGTAGATTCGAGAGCCTATCTGGCATTTGGCAGTCAACACATACCAAAATCCTGGCACCTCGATCTGAGTGGAAATTTCCCCACATTTGCAGGTTGGGTATTACCAACTGATAAGGATTTTCTCCTCATTGCAGATGATTTTCAGAAAGCGTTGGAGAGTAATACCTGGGCACGCAGGGTTGGCGTGGATCGAATTGTAGGGTACCTTGATGGTGGAATTACAGCCTGGGTAACATCTGGGTTGGAAACGAACAGTATTCAACAAATATCTGCTGAGGATCTGCATAATATGGTAATCGGAGAGGAAAAATTTATTTTGGTTGATGTAAGGGCACCAGCAGAGTTTGAGGATAGTCATATTGAAGGGGCTCTCAACATTCCAGTTGCAGACCTGCGAATCCGGCATCAAGAATTGGATAAAGAACAAAAAATCATATTAATTTGTAGTTCTGGAAACAGATCCAGCCTGGGAACGAGCATGCTGGCGCAACATGGATTTACCAACCTTCACAATGTGGCAGGAGGTATGACCGGTTATAGTGCTGCTGGATATGCCAAAGAATGCAAAGTTTGCGCCAGTCCACATGGATCCAGATACTATACGGATGTCGTTGAAGTGAAACCACATTGGGATTTAGTCGAATGAAAGGAGATACAATTTAATGAGCTTTCTAACAGAAGTTACCTGGTCACCCTATGTTGTCGGCATTGCGATAGGAGTGCTTAGCTGGTTGAGTTTTCTCATCCTTAGAAAACCCCTCAGTTGTTCCACGTCATTTGCCAGTACCAGTGGCATGATTGAGAGACTCTTGCGGGGAAAAAAAGTTGAGTTGAAGCCCTATTACCAGAAGATCAAGTTAAAAATTGATTGGCAATGGATGTTTGTCCTGGGCATTGTGTTTGGCTCCTTGCTTTCCGCATTGTTATCCGGTGATTTTAAACTCATCTGGACTCCTTCGCTTTGGGCTTCCAGTTTTGGAGAAACACCTGTTTTGCGTGTTCTCATCGCTGCAGTTGGCGGAATCTTCCTGGGTTTTGGTGCACGCTGGGCAGATGGCTGTACCAGTGGCCATGGCATCAGTGGTACGTTGCAACTGGCGGTCTCCAGCTGGATTTCTGCCATCTTTTTCTTCATCGGTGGCATCATCGCTGCTCTGTTTGTTTTCAGAGTTTTAGGATAAGGAGAGGAAAAGATGGGAAGAACAAGAACTAAAAAAAGATCTGTTGAAACCCAATCACCTTTGATTTGGGGTCTGGCGTTTGGCGTTGTATTTGGTTTTCTGCTTCAGAAAGGTGGTGCCACCAAATATGATGTAATTGTCGGGCAACTCTTATTGGAGGATTTCACCGTACTGAAAATTATGTTATCCGCTGTGGTGACCGGCATGTTGGGAATTTACCTGATGAAAAACCTGGGCTGGGTTCAGCTCTATCCCAAATCAGGTTCCTGGGGAATGAATGTCCTCGGTGGGTTGATTTTTGGTGTGGGTTTTGCGCTGCTGGGATATTGTCCTGGCACAATTGCGGGTGCCATTGGAAATGGCTATCTGGATGCGCTGGTTGGTGGTCTGGCTGGTATCTGGATTGGTACTGGCTTATTCGCAGCGATCTACCCCAAGTTGAACCTAGGTATTTTAAAGAAGGGTTTTTATGGTGACATCACCCTGCCAAAACTCCTGAAAGTCAATGACTGGATCGTTGTGCTGCCCGTAGCAGCTTTGATCGTCCTCATATTGGTTTGGATGGAAAACGCAGGGTTATAAAGAAGGAATAATTAAAAAGTGCTACCCAAAGAAAAAATCCTTTGGGTAGCCTCTAAATAATTGATCATCTCAACGGGTTAATAATGGTAAGAATACTGTAAATTCTTCCCCTTTTACCGTAATGAAGTATGGATCAGATGGAATTCCATTCGTAAAAACAATTGCATAAGCTGGTCCAACGGGGAAATCACTGATTGGTTGGCTAATGAATGAAGTTGGGCTAAAACCTTTTCCGGAATCCGTTTGCACCCATTTAACCTGTTCATTCTCCAAACTATACAACAACAAGAGGGGATGACCTGATGAAGTAGATTGGGTTCCACCACTGGATGCTTCTGTATACCCACGCCCAAAAAATTGATCTCCAGTGATATTGATGGGCTGACCCAATTGAACAGATGAGACGGAAGTGATAACAGGTCGATTTGCAGTTTCAAAACCAATTCCACTGGTATACATTTCAGAAGTTGAAAAACCGAAGAGGAATATTCTTCCATTGGGTAATAGAACTGCTTTATGATTACTTCTATCCTCGAGCATTGAACTTGCCAAATGGACAGATAAAGTTGCTGGATCAAAGATTAAATGTTCTTTACAATAATATGTCGTTTGTGTTGGACCGTCTGTTATTTTATAAAGACCCCCAGAAATTAATAACCGCCCATCCCCCAACAGTATGGCAGTATGACCTGCGCGTTTGGTTGGTAAAGTACCAATTGTTGACCAATTACCTGTTTCAGGATTATAAAGTTCCATCATGTCGGTGTAAAAAATTCCAGCACTTCCGCCTGTGACTAACACTCTTCCATCCGGCAATAAATTTAAGGTGAAACCCATTTTGCCCACATCATGATTCGGATCAATTTTTGATAGTGGTTGACCCTCTGTCCATAAATTTGAATGGGGATCAAACAAATCGACATTCCGAATTGCCTGTATAGAATTACTACCACTCTTTTGGTACCCTCCTGCAATCATGACTCTTCCATCCATTAATAGGACTGTTTTTTGTTCCCTGCGTGGTTGAGACAATGAACCTGCTAATGTCCAAGTATTGGTTCTGGGATCATAAATTTCAGAACTATCCAAAAATGTATCACTTGAAGCATTATTATCTCCACAAGCTACCAGTACGCGACCATCACTCAACAATGTTGCAGAATGGAACCTGCGCGGAATATTCATGGAAGCTACATTCACCCAGGTTTCGGTAGTTGGGTCATAAATCTCAGCAGAGGATAGAGCTGTATTTGCAGGAAAATTAGTATTCCCGCCTGCCACTAGCACTTTTCCATCTGGTAAAAGTGTGGCTGTATGCCACTCACGGCGTTGATTCATCGGCGTGTGGGGTGAGAAGGTATTTGAAGAGGGATCATAAATTTCTGTTAAATTTGAAGTCTGATCACCCTCTCTTATCCCGGTTAATAATACTCTGCCATCTGGTAAAACTGTGGCTGTTTCAGCAGTTTTATTGTAATACCTTGATGCCCCTGTACTTGCGAAACCGTTTGGAGGGTCAAACCGCTCCACTGAAGCAATGGCTGATGACCCATCATACCCACCAATTGCAATCAAACTACCTGATGGTAAGAGCAGAACTGTGTGATGATAACGAGCCATTTTATATGATTTTTCCTCACTCCAACTATTTGCATCTGTATCATAGACTCTACTATCCATCAAAGCGGTTCCATTGGTTCCGCCCGAAATCAGAATATTACCATTTGGCAATAAAGAAGCTCTATGATTCGACCTTGCAGTTGGTAATGATGCAAGCGTACTCCAAGAATTTGTAATTGGGTCATAAGCTTGCACATCATTCCGATACATCGTCCCATCGATAATTGAATAGTATTTACCGCCGGTGATTAGTACCTTTCCATTATTAAGCAAAGTGGCAGTATGACTTCCACGAGTACCAGTAAAAGCGACACCTGAACTGAACGTATTCAATTTTGGATCAAAAATAGCAGTGGTATTGGTGTAAGTAAAAGGAGAAGTTATTCCGGTTTGACCGCCTGCGATCAGAACTTTGCCATCAGGAAGACGGGTTGCGGTGTGATCTCTTCTGGCTCCAACAGGCAAACTCCCAACACTGGTAAATGTCTCAGTGATTGGATTGAAAATTTCAGCGCTATCGGTAACCATAATAGAGGATGTCTGCCCTGCAACTATCAAAACATTGCCTTCTGGTAAAAGTGTTGCGGTATGGAATTGGCGAGGTGCATTCATCAAACTGGGTAACAGAATCCAGGTCTCAGTATCAGGATCATAAATTTCAGCATTATTTAGAAAATCTGCAGTTCCAATACCACTCAACCCTTTACCTCCTGAAACCAATACCCGACCATCAGGTAATAACGTGGCCGTATGTCCCGATCTGGAATAATTCATAGAGGATATATTTGACCAATTGCCACGAAAAGGATCATAGATAGCTGCACTATTCAGAAATGTATCACCTCCCTGTGTGCCGCCTGTAACCAAAACTTTCCCATTCGTCAGTAGTACAACTGCATGATTAAATCGAGCTGAGGGTAATGGGGCAATGTATTCCCATTCTCCAGGGGCTGCTTTACCTGTAGAGGTTATATCAGCGACAAATGACGACAAGAAAAAAATACAAGTAATCAACAATAATAATATTTTTCGCATTTCAACTCCTATAAATAAATATAGGTAAAGGGTAACAATTGAGCGTCAAAAAACCGTCACAAATAATTAATTAGATAGTCTGGATGCTAGCAATTGTAGGAAAAAAAGAATGAAATAAAACAATTATTCTTTGATTTAGAATAAAATCTATAATGAAAATGATTATAGAAGTGGAGCAATCATGAAAAGAATCATCAAATGGTCTGAACGTGAATTTAGTTTTAACCAACGGTTTTTTGCTACAATTTCAGCTGGTGTATTATTTCTCTTTCTGATTCCTCTCCTTCTCATTCGAGGATTACCAGTTGTCGACAAGATTATTGGATTGCCTTCATTATCATCCGGAATATTCAATGCTGTGGTTGGTGGAATTATGGTTTTGATTGGTGCCACCTATGCACTATGGTCAATCATTTCGCAACTAATACGAGCCAAAGGGACACCATTACCGATGATGGCAACCCAAAAATTATTGATTGACGGTCCTTTTAAACATAGCCGCAACCCAATGGGATTTGGCGCTATCTGCATGTATCTTGGGATGGCTATTATGGTTGGCTCACTTTCATCGATCATTGTTGTCCTTTTCTTTTTGTTTTTACTGATACTTTGGATCAAAAAAGTAGAAGAAAAGGAATTGGAAATCCGATTTGGTCAGGACTATAAAGAGTACAAAAAAACCACATCTTTTATGATTCCAAGGCCGTGGAGAAATTGATCAAACAATTGTCTGACTTCAAACAACTTCCCAAACCCATATTAAAAGTTATCCATTTTCCCCCACAATTTGCTTATGCCATAGGATTAGGACCTTTATTGGGGAAATTCGTCTTATTGCTAACGACAGTTGGAAGATCATCCGGTAAGAAGCGGGTCACACCATTACAGTATGAGGAAATCAACGGCAGGATGTACCTGGGCTCAGCAATTGGTAGAAAAGCAGATTGGGTTAAGAATATCTTAGCTAACCCGGCAGTTAATGTTCAGATCAAATCTCGAAAATTTGCCGGGAATGCTATTGTCATAGATGACACCGCACAAATCGTTGATTTTCTGCTGATCCGTTACAGGCGACACCCAAAAATGATAGGCAGAATCCTGAAATCAGAGGGGATTTCGATACCACCCACATCAAAAGATTTGAATGAATACTCCAAAGGAAAGGCAATGGTGGTAATCGATCCAATACTATAATCCACCATGAGCTGGTTTTAAAACTTTATAAATTAGATTTGATTTGGAAAATATTTACTGTATGATCTCCATCACCATTAATCAGAAAAGGAGTTAACATGCAAAAAATTTCCACTTGTTTATGGTTTGATAATCAGGCAGAAGAGGCTGTGAGGTTCTATACATCTATTTTTAAAAATTCCAGGATTTTGGATCCTGCTTTTTATAATGAAGAAAGTCGTGGAGAACCAGACACAGTTATGACAGTCCCATTTGAGATTGAAGGACAGGAATTTTTAGCGTTGAATGGCGGACCGGAATTCAATTTCACACATGCAATTTCCTTTATGGTGAACTGTGAAACCCAGGAGGAAGTAGATTATTATTGGTATAAGCTTCTGGAAGGTGGTGAAGAAGAACAATGTGGTTGGTTGCGGGATAAATTTGGAGTATCCTGGCAAATCGTCCCTGCCATCATTGCTGAACTTCTTCAGGATAAGGATCCAGAACGATCGAAACGAGTCATGAAAGCCTTGATGAGCATGGTAAAACCTGACATTGATTTACTTCAGAAAGCATAAAAGGGAATAGAATACAAGAAAATACATCCACAAAAAAAATTCAATTCCAACAGACTCCTTATTATCATGATTGCAAGAATTTTACTGATTGGCTGTTTAATAATGATGTGTTTGTGGTTAACTGGGATGTTAAGCTTTTCTAATTCTTCTTCCATAATTTCACAACCAACCAATCATAAACCGGGGTTGATAAGTGTTTTTCAGCGGGCGATCACCCACCTAAAAACACTCTTCTCATAATTATTAAAAAGATGCAATACTGTTATACAATAATTCTATAATCCCTTATATTGATCGGAAAATTTCAAGGAGTTTCGATAGATCGGTTCCGTCATGATTATCCATATCCTGATCATTCTGGTTGTATCTGCATTACTTATCATCACTGGACTAAAAAAACAACCAGGGTTTGGAATCCTTGGAGCAGTCATTATCATAGTATTGTTCTTAATTTCCCGGGGAGATTCGCTACGAGTTATTGGATTAGGTTGGCCAGAATCCTGGGTCAAAACAATCTTTTGGGGATTTTTTTTTGGTATCCTGATTCAGTTAATTTCTGTCATAATCATTGAACCATTAAGTGAAAAAATTACCGGCACCAAACATGATCATAGCGTGATTGAATCCGTAAAAGGCAGTTGGAAAGCTTACCTTCAATGGTTATTGGTGGTATGGATATTCGTTGCCATCTTAGAAGAAGGTGTTTTTCGAGGTTTTTTGATGACAGAAATGATACACATCCTTGGTGATGGAACGCCAGGATTATTTATATCGGTATTTTTTACATCGATTGTATTTGGCTTATCACATGGCTATCAAAGTCGGAGTGGGATAATTAGCACTGGGATTGTGGGTGTAATTTTAGGCGTTATTTTCATTCTCAGCGATTTTAATTTGTGGCTCGCCATTTTTACGCACGGTTTCATCGATACAATCGGAATTGGTCTTATTGCCATTGGTGGCGATAAGTATCTTCAGAATAGGTTTTGGAAAAAGTAACCCTTTTTTTCTATTTATCATTGTTCTTTCGAATTAATATGCTAATATTTATCTAAATACTATCGAATAAACTTAACTATTCAGATTTATTGGTAGAAGCCAAATAATTAATCCCTGGTTTTGGTTTATCCATTAAAAATACCCTCTTCGTAAATTGTTCCATCTCCAGGAAATGATAATCATGCATCTATTGTTTTTTTGTTAATATTGATTAACACAAAGGAGGTTAATATGGAACAATTATATTTATCTCACCAGGATACCATTTGGAAATTATGTTTTGGATTCGCCAATACTTCCGTTTTATATGCGTTGATCAAATCAGGTGTAATTGAAGAATTACGCAATGAACCTAAAACTCTTGAAGAGCTGGTATATGCCTGTGGGCTTGACCCGGACGTTCTATATCGAACATTAAGGTTTGCGATTATTATCGATGTCGTGAATCTGGTTGAGGAAAAATATTCATTAACTGATGTTGGCAAATTCTTACTAAAGGACGTGCCTGGAAGTGTGTACTATGGATTATTACTGGTAGGGAGTGAACCCTGGCAGAAAGCATGGCAAAACTTCATTTATTCTTTGACAATAGGTGAAAACTCATTTGAGTCAGCAATGAGAACTCCGTTTTTTGATTTTCTAAACCAGCATCCCCGTTATGGGACCCCTTACAACCAATGGATGACCAGTTCCACCAATTTTGCGTCCAAAGCCATAACAGAAGCATATGATTTCAGTTCTTTCAGCAGCGTTTGTGATATTGGTGGAGGACAGGGAATCCTGCTAAAACATATCCTTACAGAAAACCCGCACTTGAGTGGCATTTTGTTCGATCAGGAAAGTGTGGTGGAAACGCATTTACTGACCGACCAGGATTCTAAAATCAAGATCCAAGCTGGTAATTTTTTTGATAATGTTCCAAAAGCAGATGTTCTCATATTGAAAAGCATTTTGCATTATTGGAATGATGAGAAATCACTGACAATTTTAAAAAATTGTCAAAAAGTAATGAACCCGGACTCACGACTGTTAATAATCGAAATGATAATCGAATCAACTACCGACATAATTGGTGCATTTTATGATCTCAATATGCAGATTCTTCTTAATGGAAAAGAAAGAACGGAAGAAGAATTTAATTTATTGTTACAAAAGGCAGACTTGAAATTAAACCGGATTATCCCTACAAAATCTCCAATGAAAATTATTGAAGTTGTGAGAACAAGATATTAAACTTCAGCCAACTCCTTACCCTACCTACACCGCAACCGCTCTCAATCTCATTTACAAGTACATGCGAATCAAAATGTAAAGCGTGCTTGACATTTTATAAAAATCTCTCTATAATATGTAAAGTAAGCTTTACATAGGAGTGATTATGAAAAATCGGTTGGAAGAGTTTCGAAATAAGATGAGCTGGACTCAGCAGGAACTGGCAGACCGGGTAGAAGTATCCAGACAGACCATCATTTCCCTGGAGAATGGCAGGTATAACCCATCCATATTACTTGCCTTTCGTCTTGCACGTTTATTCGGTCGGCAAATTGAAGATATATTTATTTATTCAGAGGAGAATTATCATGAGTGATCAGAAAAAATGGTTGAATAATAGAATTCGTATCGGTTGGTTATTCGTAGGGCTGGGAATTTTATTCATCCTGGTGGGTGTGTACTTTGAGATTAACTATTCTTACATTCCTTATAATGTGAGCATCATTACCGGGTTAGGAATCTTATGGGCAGGCATCGGTATCGGATTGATCGTAAAATACATGGCAGTTGTTAAGGGAGATCAATCTGCAAAACGGATGATGGTTGAGGAGCAGGATGAACGCAACCTGTTCATCCGTTATCGAGCTGGTTATCGGGCATTCTGGGTGGCCATCATTCTGGTGTATATAATTTTGATGTGGCTCTCAATGGCAGCGAATGGCAGTCTACTATCGATAGGTAAAGATTTACTCTGGTATTTACAGGCAGCTTGTGTCTTGATCCCTTTCAGTGTCTACATAACCAGCTTTATCATCGATCAGAAAAGATATTGAAAATTAATAGATCCACATCATCTAAACAGAAAAACCACCAATCGGAACTTGATTGGTGGTTTTTTGACGGTTTTGTGACGTTAAATGGGTACTATTATTAAAGAAAATTAGTGTCTTTCTGATAATTTTCGGTTGATTACCTTTTTTAGGAATAATTTTGTTTCATCTCAATAAATCGGGACTGGTGGGTGTTTTTGGTGGGTATTACCGCCAATATGCACCCGAATCGCTAATGAATGAAAAGATACGATAATTTATATTGAAGGAAATTTCATATGGTTTCTAACAAAAATAATTTAAAAATTGGGCTGATCCTTATTCTCATTCCTCTGGTGGCATGTTCATTATTCAAATCAGTCGAAAGTATTGATCCAGAAACTAAACCAAACCCAACCAACACAGAAGTAATCATACCTATTTTAACCTCAACCAGAAAATCAAAATCAACTCCAACCCCAACCCCAACCCCAGCATTCTATCAAGAGCCTTTATTTTCTAATGGCCAGAAAATTGTTTCCAGTGAAAGCAGACGATTGTGGGCAAGCGAAGCTTCGAGTGATTTGGAAGGTATAAATGTTGAGGCAGTTTTAGGACCACCAGAAGCATTTGAATGCAACCAGACTTATTCATCCTGGTATAACAACGAACCATTGAACAGTCCAAATGAAAATTTCCTAAATTTAAAGTACTCATACGCCTTAATTCCCAACGAAATCAATATTGTGATAAATGGAAATCCCGGGGGCAATCTGCGAGTAGAATTACTGGACTCTTCATCCGGGCTAGGTGTAGAAATCTTTACTGGTATTGCTGATACAAAGGGAAATTGCCCTGGCACGATTTCTATCCCGGTTGAGACTGATCTATCTATCAATACAGTAATTCTGTCTTTCAAAAATTCTGACCAACCGATGTATATCGATGCAGTTGCAATCGTTGGGAAAGTTCCTGGATTGATTGATATACCTGTGTTCTGGAGAATTCCTATCCCTGCAGATAGTTTAGCTGAACCCGATAGTGATTTCCCAGGTGGATTAGCGACGGATCAATTTGGAAATATTTATGTAGCCAATGGTAATAATGGAATTCACCGATATGACGTCGAAGGGAACTTATTAAAAAATTATTCAGTTCCGAATGAATCAAATATCAGGGATGTAGCAATCGACAATCAGGGTCAAATCGTATTGACTGACTTGGTTTATAAATGGTATGTCACACTTGATCGTGATGGGGTTCAGGTTGATGCAGGTGGAGAAGATTTTGGTTGGAATGGTCCCCGGGAAATAGCAGTTCATCCGATTACTGGCAATATTTATCTCATGGATGAAACAGATGAATTTTCCAGAATTCGTGTATATTCACCCAAAACCAATCAATTAATTCAGGATATCTATTTGGAATCTATAGGATTGCAGATGCATAAGGGATTAGCATTTGATCAGGAAGGCTATTTATACACGATTGATCAACTCCAGGCTGTGATTCTAAAAATGAATGCTGAAACAGGTGAGGTTGTCAATTCTTTGGGATATTCAGTTTTAGGTCAAGTATCACCATCCGATCTTGCATTGGATGAAGCGGGAAAAATTTATGTATTGCTGAATGCCAGTCCTGAGGACATTGCAGTCTATGTTTTAGACAAGTATGGTTTTTTAGAAAATCGCTTCGGATTTTTGACTTATGATGGCAGTAATTGGGGAGAAGGCGTATTTTTCTTTCCAGTCAGTATTTCTGTCTCTCCCGACGGGCGTTTCCTGACGATTTGCGAAAATGGTTTTTTGACAACTTATCTTATTAATTTAGATTTGTAAACTTCTTATTGTGAGGTTAAAGAAATGAATTTTAGATTTTTAGGGATCACTTTTCTTTTATTATTGATATCATCCTGTTCATCGCCAAAACAACAACAACCAACCGAACTTCAAAACGTAGAAACTACTGAAACTAATTTTACAAAAAGATCTGATCTACCTTCATCTCTCGATAAAACACCCAGCTCAACAAATCAACCTTCAGCCACACCAATTTTCGCATCGCCAGGTTCGACGCCAATTCCATTACCAGGATCAGGAAATTGGGAAATATCACCTGATACGGTTAATTATGTAAATCTACTTTTCGAAAATATTCCTTCATTTGTAGGATCAATCAATCATTTTGCCTGGTCGCCTGATGGATCTATTTTAGTGGTTGCTGGAAGACAAGGATTAATCTTATTAAATGGAGACGATTTATCAATATTAAGTTCGCTGAACAACGAACAATCCTATTTTCATGTGGCTTTCAGTCCAAATGGAGAACTATTATCAGCCTCTCGCTATCCAAATATTGTCGAGATTTGGGATATCAAGTCCGGTACAATGATTATCAGTTTGGAAAACAGTGGTCAAAAAACTTTCTTTAGCCCTTCCGGTAATGAAGTGGCAATTGTCCTGGATGATCTTGAAGACAATGATTCTACTGGTGCTGCAAAAACCTATATAAAAATATTTGATACAAAAACCTGGAACCAAGCCATTACCTTAACAACCATTACCAATATCCCATACTGGACAATGCAATTCCCGGAGACTATCGGGGTTTTCTTCAGTCTGGACGGCCAGAGAATTCAGGCAGTCAATATTTTGGGTGATGTGCGCATCTGGAACACAAAAACAGGTGCATTGCTTAACTCTTCCATCAACAGCCATACCAGGGAACGCCTTACCAATGGTGTTTGTGCAACTTCTCATTCCATCGCCAATGAATTTGTTTTGAGTTGCATGATCCAATATCTCGATCCTCCCTGCACGGAAGATGTTCCTGGTTGTAATCCAATTCCAAAAACGCGATATGATATCGGTATTTGGGACACCAATCAATTAAAAAGAAACAGAAGCATTGTTATTTTTGATCCCCCCGGATTTCTTCTGGATACATTTTATGATTCTCAATCAAAAATGCTGGTTTTAAATGAGAATGAACAAATATTCTTTTTGGATTTGAGCAAAAACATAAAACAAATCAAAACGTATAATGAATTTCTGGAAAAAACAGACCAATTGAAGCTGGATAATTGCGTTAATTGCCCGTTCGGGGTGATGGCATACAAATGGAAGAACAACCAACCAATCCTGGCACTGGCAAAAAATGGAATCATCGAGCTGTGGAATGTTTCAGAAAATAGACTCATTTCCAGTTTCAAAAATGATACATTTTATCCAACCAGTGTCAATTTTGGTACTATTTCTGGTTTACCTGCCATAGCACTAGGTGTTTCGGATGGAAAAATTCAGATTATTGATTTAACTACAGGATCATCCCTTCATGAAATTAAAGTTGGTGAAAAAATTATTAGAGATATACTTTTCTCCTCGAATGGCAAATATCTCTACAGTATTGAAAATGACTACAACTTAAAAAAATGGAACCTTTTATCCCTCGAAATAGAAGCTGGTTTCCCAATAGAATTGGCAAGACCTAAAATGGTTTCAAATTCTGGAAATGATCTGACAGCTTATAGCTGGTATGATAATTCCATTGGTAAAAATCAAGTGCACCTGGTGGATATTAATACAAATAAAGTCTTTCGGAATATACCAACAACACTGAGCGATCTGGCATTCAGCCAGGATGGCAACTGGATCGCCACATTTGATAAAAATATCAGTCTCTGGAACGTGAATTCGGGGGAATTAATCCGTGAGTTTCCCATGCAAACAGCAGGACAATTCTCAGGTCTTTCAATCAGTCCGGATGCCAGTTACATTGCCATCAACACTGATGCTACATTCAACCTATGGGATGTAAATACAAATGCCGCTTTTCCGTACATTTCCCCTCATGGGGCAGCTGCCAGTTTAACTTTCAGCCCGTCTGGTTGTTTATTGGCAATGGGAGATAACGGAGGCTGGATTCATATTATGGACTTGAATACCAAGGAAATAATCTCCGCATGGCAAGCACATGGCAGTAAAATCCAACATTTAGCATTTAGTCAGGATGGAAGGTTATTGTTAAGCCAATCGGATCGAGGAATAACACGAGTTTGGGGGCAGGCAGGGGCACATTTATTGCCAGCAGGAAAGCCGGCAGATATCAGTTGCAAAATTGCTTTGCCACCTCAAACTTCTACCCCTGTGACGCCTACGGCAACAAGCACACCGGTAACACCAACCCCCACTCCAACATTCGTATCATTCTTCCGAACATTAACGCTGGCAGATCCACCGGTGCAAGGAGCGGATGTCTTCCAAATGCAACAACGCTTATACGCTTTGGGATATATGGAAGTAGGAATTCCAGATGGAATTTTTGGTAAGAAAACTGACCAGGCAGTCAGAAATTTCCAGGAAAAAAACTCTCTGGTTGTTGATGGCATTGTCGGACCGATCACATGGAATATTTTATTTGGTGAATCAGCTATTCAGAAATGAGGTTAATCATATGATTACAAATATAGTTTTTTTTGCATTTTTCAGCATCATCGCCTGGTTATTGTATTCGTTTGCCCTTCCAAAATCAGAGAAACGCCAGGATTTTAAATAATTATTGATTTTTTTCTCAGTTATTGTGGTTTTCTTGTTGTTCAATGGACTGTTCGCATACCTTGGTATGAGTGGATTAAAAATTGCCAGTTCATCCTCTCCGCTTACATTATTGACCGAAATAGAGCAGAAAAATAATGGGGATGGAGTTTTATTCATCGGTAAAGTCAGCAATTCAAACAATCCTATTTCTGGTGATTATGTTGCATATCTGGATGAAATTGGGCTTTGGACCCCTGACCAATTATGGATTGATCTATCTGATGGAAAAATTGCGATTGACAACGATACTTATCAAGCAACAAACTGGCCTGTCGATAATTTTAACATATCTTACCTCCAGGCTAATATGCCGGTTACTGTTGTGTCAAGGCTAAGTTAAAATGTCCTAAATCTGGCTAAATAGAAATGTCCTAATGATCAGGAACAAGGATAGGATTACCATTCAGTTTTTTTCCATAAGTTAGCCATGGATGATTACTTGAAGGTGAA
>Ga0209347_1000784_pt1 | contig 67892 bp, 69 predicted proteins | sample AutmiccommuBRH23_FD_187382 | JGI IMG/M metagenome (GOLD analysis project Ga0209347, IMG submission 187382) | Deep subsurface microbial communities from Mt. Terri, Switzerland - Autotrophic microbial communities BRH/23 (SPAdes) (version 2) | ecosystem: Environmental > Aquatic > Deep subsurface >... | reverse complement strand
CCATTGCCATTGTCATTAAGTTTGCTATCGTTGTATGAATTTTCGGGGCATCTTCATTTTCATCTTCCAATACAAGAGAAGCCGTTAAGTTCGATTGGGGATCATAATCGACCGCCAAAACTCGATAACCTAACTCAGCCAGAGTGTAGCTAAGATTGCGGACACTTTTTGTTTTGGATACACCACCTTTCTGATTTGCAACAGTAATTATTTTGCACATTTTTCACCTTTCCTCCTTATCGTTTAAAATTGCTGATTTTTGCCTTTAAAAAAGGCGTAAAAAAACAGGCATAAATCGGTGGAAACCCGCTTGTTTACTGGGTTCTACTGATTTATGCTATTATAACTCAAGCATTTATGGGCATTTTTCTTTAGCATTGATTTCCTTTAGAAAAAACCTTACCCTAGTAGGGTTTTACGAAAATAGTAATCGGCGAACTTACTATAATTCATGCTTATTGTCTTTTTTAAAATACTTATAAATTTGTCCCTGATAAAACAGCAGAACAGCTGGAACCAGCAAAAAAAGCAGCCTGCCCACAATGGTATTGGCAAAAAGAATTAGTGCTCCCAGCCAGCGATTCCTGCCGCTGTACACTCCGTGTACGGCCTGTCGTGTGACTGTTTTCTCCATTGCTCCGATCTGGGACATGGGAGGATAATTATCAATATCCACTGTCAATTGATTTCCTGTCTTAGAGATGACCCTTTCAACATAGAGCACATTATTCTCTTCAAAAAGAATAATGTGCCTTTCCTCGATTGGGTACTGGACATCGATTTTCTGAAAATAAGCCAGGTCGTTGATCATAATCTCCGGTTCCATGGTTCTAGAGCTAAATACAAAAGGAATTACCCCACGTATGGTGACCTCTTGACCCGGGCTGGAAGCATTAATCAAAAGAATGAAGAGATTGAAAGCCAGTGCGCCACAAATGAAAGCAATTAGGAATATGGTGGTCACCGTATCGACAATTCGGCCGCGCCATCCCTTTTTGGCCATGCTGCCAATCAATTTCTTCTTGCCCGTTCTTGAGTCGATTTCTACAAGATCCACTTCTGCCGGCATGATGGCTGCGTCGGGAGGAAGGTTGTAGTACTTGGCTAGATTTCTGCTTCGAAACAGGCATATCAGGCAGCAGGCTATTATGATTGCCGCTCCAATCGGCCAATAAAGTGAAAGCTTTAGATCGAACAGAGTATAGATGTTCTGCATGAACATACGGTTGGTAATAATAGCATACTGTCCCAATGTTATTTTTAGCACGAAAATTAAAACGCAAGTTAAGAAGGTCCAATACCGCCCGTTGATTACTGTCTTAGCGTAGAGGGAAAACGTCATGGAAAGGAGCGTGATGAGGAGTAGGTCTGCCAACCCGACAAAGTAGAGAGTGGGCAAATAGGCTACTATAAAGGTGTATTTCAGAAGAAAAGTGAGAACTATGGTAACCACAAAGCCAACGGTATATATCAAAAAGACGGAATACATTAGGGCCAAAAACTTGGAAAATAACATGATCACCGGATGATAGCCCATTTGAATCAAGAGATACCAGGAATTTTTTCTGATTTCCGAGAAAAAAAGATAGTGATAATAGCGAATGAAATAACCGATGTTAAAAACAACAGCTATGTGAATATAAAGGTAAATCGTTGAAAAGAAACTGGGCTGCATGATTTCGGGAACAACATCGGAAAGCACGCTTTCCTGCAGAGTTTGAAACACAAAGTAAAGGGCAAACGAAAAAAGACCCAGAAAGAGAGCAGAAGCCATTTTCCGATTAGTGCTGATTTTATTTCCCATGTAGGCCTGGCGAAGTTCTTTCTTGAAATAACTATTTTTATAAATCATGCTGCAACATAATCTCCTCATAGGCATTTTGAACTGTTTTTGGATTAATCTTTATAGAGTCCGGCGTAAAGCCAGACTCTACGATTTTCTTATAAATGGTACTAGGGTCACTTGCTTCTGAGCCTTTGTTACTGATCATCAGGCTGTCGTCTTTGGTGACCAGCTTATAGTCTGGGAGTAGCATGGCGAGTTTTTCCATCATAGCATGGGCGGCTTTATCCCGGATAATCACTTCTACCTTGTCATAATTCAATCGGAAATTTTCCACAATGCCGCTGTAAATTAATTGTCCATTCTTGATTATTGCCGTATGGGAACAAGCCTTCTCGATCAAAAGACAGTTTTGAGTTGCGAGAATTAGGGTTTTTCTCCGTTCCCTGATAAAGCTTGTTATCTTGGCGACAGCATCAATGAGCACTTCATTCCATTCGTATTCGGGAAGATTGAATACGATCATCAGGCAGTCCGAATAAGCGGCTGCAATTAAGGTAATAACGGCCTTTTCCTCTCTAGACAGCATATGGTTGGGCGTCAGGGAAAGGTGACCCAGTCCTGTAGCTATGATTAATTCAAAAATCTGTTCCTGAAGCACCACCTTATTGATCTTTAACTTGGCGGTAGCGAACATCAAAAATTCCAGCACGTTCATATTATTGTATAGCATATCAGAGCTTCCGATATAAAAGACATGTTTTAGGATCACCCGTTTGCGCCTCATCATGCCCCGCTCGATCAAAACACATTTACCCTTGTCATAAGGTCTGATGTTTGCCATGATTTCCAGCAACAGTTTAATCTCAAACATTGATGTCCCATTAATACCCCAGACTTCCCCCCTTCTGATCAACAGTGTGATGTCGTCCAGAACTCGCCGGAGTATTTTTCCGTCGAAAAAAAAGTGTTCGCTGGATGAGATGGCTTCCATTAATACAACGCGTTCAGGACCATGTTCCTGTTCCATAACGATTTCTCCCCTAAAATTCTCTTTATGTTAAGGGTATTTTGGCAGCAAATACTCCGATCACCCTGTCCAGCGTGAGCAATTCCTGATCCGCAGTATTTTTCGGGTTGTCCCCCTTTGTGCGGTACGACTTACTGCCGTCGTCATTAATAACCACCTCAATAATCCGATGGGTGACGATAGCGTCGGATAAGGTTCTGAACGTAACAATGTCATGTACCTTAAGATTTTCTGGGTCTTTTAGTTTCCAGCTAACAATCACTGCTCCAATCTTCAGCGTAGGCTCCATACTGCCGGACTCTATGGCAAAAAGCTGAACCCCCAGGACGTTAGGAATTTCTCCCCTGCTCTTTGTCATATGGATCGATATGATGGACCATACAAGAAGTAAAATCAGAGCCGAAAATATAATCCCACCGACTCTTTTTACAACCTGCCTTCCTTGCGGTAGTCGGCCTCCAGATGAGTCTTTTCCGGTGAATATTTCTGCCATTTTTTCTTTTTCATGTAGAATTTCTTTGCGCATTGTTTCGATTTGTTCCTGTGTCGTATGCTTTGCTTGTGTCATTGCTTCAACCTTCTTTTTTGGGAATCAGGTATTGCTCAAACAATTGACTTTCCTATATTATGTCCTATGGATATGTAAAAAATCAGAGTGTACGCATTGAAAATGACAAACAGGGCACGAGTACCATCATGGTAAATGCGCCCTGTTAGAGATTTTAATGATCCATCTGACTTTATTTCTGCGTACCAGTTACAGACACTTTGACGGCTGTTCCATAATCTGCTCCCGCATAGTTGATATCTGTGTCATTATTGCTGGGCCAATTCACTGAAACAGTATAGGTTTTCTCCTGGCCGCTCGCACTTAGCTCAAATTCGTCTGCAAATTCAATTCTACCGCTCGAGGTTACTGTTCCTACACTGTCGCCATTAGCATTTTTAACAGTCACCACCAGTGGAGCAATCACATTTTTACCGTTCACCTCAATTACATCGACCGTGAAATTCAAATCCATCCCGGTCTCGCTTATAACTGCACCGTCATAATTTTTCACGTTGAACTGCCAATTCACTGTTTCACTCGGAACTATTTTTACATTCTCCGTAAAGGTATCCGTACCACCTTCTACCAAGATGAATTCTTTGGCAACTACACTGCCTTCAGCAATGTTGTCAATAGTCGTTGTATACATTGCCAGTGTTCCAGCGATCACGGACGTCGATAAAATCAAGATAAGTGCGACAATCGTTAGTGTTTTTCTCATCATTTTCCTCCAGATTAGATTTTATTTTATTGAATTTATCCCTTTTATCAGTTCCTTATCTTGTCCAAATCAGGATAAATGCTTGTACCGAAACTGGTAACACTCGTATAGTTTGAAAGGGTGCCAACGATTAAGGAAACTACTAGTACGGCGCTTAAGGCAAGAATCAATAAAATCCTTTTCCTCATCTCCCCCCTCCTCATGGCATTCATATAATCCAGCTCAGTATCCTTTTAGTTCAGGGATACCTTGCCAAATTCACACGTTAAATCAACATTGGTGATATCGCTTATATTGCTTCCGCCTACACTGATAGCTTGGATTGCCTCGGTACCCATCCCCTTTGCCAGACCGCGAAATGATACGCTTTGACCTGGCAATATATCATCTGTCGTCTGGTTGTTATAACCAGGATTGAGGAATTTGTAGTATCCTTCTGGCGAACTGGACACCAGCTCGGCATTGCTCCAGGCGCTGATCAGCCGATCTGTGGGAAGGGAAAAGGCAATGCTCCAATCGCTAATAGGTTCAGAAGAATTATTGGTAATGGTGACCTTATACTCATACTGATAATTACCGCTTTGTCCGTTCTGCCACGGGGTTGTTGTATCATAGCGGACGCTGACCTGGTTCTCCTGGGAGGGGTCTTCTGGATTAGGATCGACTGTACTGAAAGGAATCTGTGAAGCAACAGCATCTACATAAATCATTGTTCCGTAATTGCCGCCGGCATAATTAACGTCGGAGGTCCCATCACCAGGCCAGTGTATCTCCACCAAGTAATCCTGTTCCTGGCCATTAACCGCAAGGGGAAATGATCCTAACACATCAAAGGTTCCCACTCCAGTCACACTGTTAAGCACATTGCCGTTCGAGTTCTTGACGGTGACCGTTAAAGGTTCTATTGCACTTTTACCTGACAAAGCTTGCACATTAAGGGTAAGCTTGTAGTACATATCGGTTTCGGATACGATATGGTTTTTATGGTTTTTGACCTTAAATTGCCACTGAACGGTCTCGGTCGGAGCTATTTTGAGTCCCTGTTGAAAGGTATCCGTACCTTCCCCAACAAAGATAAATTCTTTAGCTACCACACTGCCTTCAGACAAGTTGTCGATGGAAACAGTATACATAGCCAGTGTTCCTGCCACAATCGAACTTAACATAATTAAAACTAAGGTTAATAAAAAAGCAAACTTTTTCACATTTCACCTCAATAATGTGCAATTTAAATTAATATTATTTATAATACCTATCATTTCCTATTACTCTGTTATAATAGCATGCTCAAAATATTGAGTCAATTTGTATATTAAACCATTTTTAGAAATCTATAAATATTAATTCCAATTAAAGCAAGTTAATATTGCAACTTACTTAAATTCAAAATCTTATAGTTAATTTTTGGAAATAAAATAGTATTTTTTTAATATATAAATGCTTTTTAAAAGCTATTTATATTGAAAGTAGGTTTTTTAGTTCAACTTGTTTGTTGGAAACAAGCATCGAATTCCTTTTAAGACAGGTCTAACATTATTTTTATAGTACTTCCGCTCCATACATTTTTACTACATTAAGACTAGTCTGTACATACTAACATAAATAAGATATGCATGGAGGTCAAACCATATGGATACGGACACACTCATTTCTAAGCTAAATTGGTTTTACAGTTTAGAACTAAATCAAGTTGACTTATATAACGCTCAAAGCAAAGCCTTTAAAGGTAGGTACAGCGGTATAGTCTTTGAACGTTGCGCATACATCGAACAAAATCATGTAGATAATATCGGAGAAAAAATCAAGGAACTTGGTGGCAAACCTACAGTTTTGGGTGATATCATTTCACCCATTATCGGTAAAGTAGCCGGGGAACTTATATCCATGACAGGTTTAGAAGATACACTAGCAATAAATATCATGATAGAACAAAAAGCCATGAAGGATTACAATACCTTAATAAACAAACTGCACCAAGATAAATACGGTGATAAAGAGATGACCAAAATCCTCCAAAATAATTTTATAGATGAACATTTGCATACCGAGTGGTTTCGGACCAAAATAATCGCCATAAAACAATACGAATTTACTGCCAAACATTTTAGTTCAAGTACCAAAATGCGCCATGAAACCCAAATAATAGACAATTTTCTCGAAGACCATCACCGATCGACCCCTAAAAGGGTAAAGATGGTTAAACCTCGTCCGATGAAAACCGTTAAATGGTAATTTATGATAAATAATATTTAAGGCCTTTTAAAAATGGTACAAAAAAAGCACCTGAGTTAACAGGTGCCTTAACATAAGCACATTTACAGTCCCCTTAGAGCGTCTCTCTTAATAACTGTCATTTGACAGAAGTCTAAATTACACCCATAACTTGTTTATCGCACTTCAAAATAGTTTTACAGCATTTTCTCCAGAAATGTTTTGATCCTAGGATGACGAGGATTTTCAAAAAATTCTTTTGGACTACTATCTTCCAGAATTTTCCCATCATCCATAAAAATCACCCGGTCAGATATTTCCTTGGCAAACCCCATTTCATGGGTCACAATTAACATGGTCATATGCTCTTGGGCAAGGTTTTTGATGACACTCAGCACTTCCCCAATCAACTCTGGGTCTAAAGCTGAGGTCGGTTCATCAAAAAGCATAATGTCAGGGTTCATGGCCAACGCTCGAGCAATAGCCACCCGCTGTTTTTGTCCTCCCGATAATTTTGAGGGAAAGGCATCCTTTTTATCCAGTAAACCCACCTTTGCCAATTGCTTTTCGGCAATTTGTATCGCAGCAGCTTTAGCAACGTTATTGACTAACATGGGCGCTTCTATCACATTACCCAAAGCCGTCAAATGAGGAAAAAGATTAAAGCTTTGGAATACCATACCCATTTTCCGATAGGTTGTTCTTACTTCTTGATGAGTAGCAGTAATCTTTACGCCTACATCTCCTGCTGCCTCAACGACTATGCCTTCTATCTCAATAATGCCTTGGTCAACCTTTTCCAATTGGTTCATACAGCGGAGCAAGGTGCTTTTTCCTGACCCGCTGGGACCAATAATTGAAATAATTTCCCCTTTATTTACTTCTAAAGTTACCCCTTTCAAAACATTTAGACTACCGAAGTGTTTATGAATATTACTCATACGTATCATCGCCATCGATTCACTCTCCTATTCATAAATCGAATACTTCTTCTCTAATTTGCCAAATAGTTTGACAAGAACAGAAGAGATAATTAAGTACAAAACAAAAGCTACAATAAATGGAATAATATTAAAATCCCTTGTGAAAATCTGTGTGGCAATACGTAATAAATCCGGCATACCAATAACAGCTAGAAGAGCAGTTTCTTTTACTAAGTTAACAGCCTCACTACAGGTAGGCGGTAAAACACGTCTCACAGTTTGGGGAATGATGATCCGGCGCATCGTCTGGGGATAAGTCATCCCCAAAGCTTTTGCAGCTTCATACTGACCTTTATCGATAGATTCTATACCACCCCTAAAAATTTCTGTCAAATATGCCCCAGAATTCAAAGCATAGGTTATAGTCGCCGCAGCAAAAGGGGAAAGCTTAATTCCAATTATGGGCAAACCATAAAACACAAAGAACAATTGGAGAAGCAAAGGTGTGCCCCTCCAAATCCATGTATAAAAAAATAAAATCTTTTTGATGATCTTCGAGCCATTAACTTTGCCAATTGCAGCCAAAAGCCCTAAAGGTATTGCAAATAATAAGGTAGCTACATAAACCTTGGCAGTCAACTTCAATCCTAATAAAATAAACGGAAGTATACTCAGAACATAATCCAAATGATCCATTATCTTCTTGTCCCTTCGATTGCCTTAAATTGAACAGACTATTTATATCATAGCCACGTACCATCTATAGCACGGCTTCCTTATTCGTATATTGAATATTTTTTCTCCAATCTAGTAAACACTTGCAGTAAAATTGAAGAAATTATTAGGTAGAAAACAAAAGCGACAAAAAAAGCAGTAATTTTAAAATCAGTAGTTACCACTTCCTTCGCTGAGCGCAGTAAATCGCCCATACCGATAGCCGCAACTAGCGCCGTATCCTTAAAGGTGAGGATTGCTTCATTACATGTAGCAGGCAACACTCGTCGGATTGTTTGAGGAATGATAATCCGACGCATCGTTTGAATATAGGTCATCCCCAACGCCTTAGCCGCTTCATACTGTCCTTTGTCTATGGATTCAATCCCTGCTCGGATAATTTCCGTTTCATAAGCTGCTACATTTAAGACAAATGCTATAATCACTGCAACTAAGGGAGGTAAATTAATACCAAAGTAAGGTAACCCAAAGTAAATAAAAAATAGTTGAAGTAAAAGTGGTGTACCTCGCCAGATCCAAGTATATAAGAATAAAATTCTTTTAAGAATCGGGGGCCCTGATACTTTGCCGATAGCCGCAAAGATTGCTAGAGGAAAGACTAAAATAATTACAATTCCATAAACCGTTAGGGATAGCTTCAGACCCTTTAAAAGAACGGGTAATATCGTCAGAACATAATCCATCGCTTACTCTTATCCCCTTATGATTGTCTTTTATAACTCATAAACTTAGGCAGAAATATTTTATTAAAACAAGGAATAGGAAGAAATTCATCTAACTCCCTATTCCTTAAGTTATGTTTTACTTAATAATATCTGATCCAAACCATTGATTGCTAATTTTGGCAGCTGTTCCATCGGCCTTCATTTCGTTGAGAACCCGGGTCAGTTCAGCAAGGAAGGCCTTGTCCTCCATACGTACACCTACACCATACGGCTCTTTGCCGAAGTCGCCTTCAGCTTCTGTCAGAATATAATATTTGTCGGCTGTTTTTTCTGTGGTAATCAGGTAACGACCGTTCATTTCATTGGTTACTACAGCGTCAATACGGCCTGCCTCTAAATCCATTAAGGCAACCGTTGGACTTTCGAATTTTCTTATTTCCTTAAGTTTAGAAGAAATTGGATCTTTAGTAACAGCAGGTTCAGCCGTGCTACCTAATTGTAGTCCGATAGTTTTTCCATCTAAATCCGCCTTGGTCTTGATTGAGGAACCTGACTTCACTACGATAATATTCCTATCTTCCATATAACTGTCCGTAAAACCAATTTCTTTCTCTCTTTCAGGCGTGATACCCAGGGCGTTCCAGATGAGGTCTATTTCCCCACTTTTCAAATTCAATAGAACTCCGTCCCACTGGACAGGCTTGAATACAGCTTTAACGCCCAACCGCTTGGCAGCTTCTTTTGCTAAATCAATATCTACACCAACCAGTTCTCCAGCTTTATCACGGAAACCTGCGGGCGGATAATTATCGTCCAGACCGACAATAAATTCCCCTTTTTCCTTAATTTTATTCCATGATTGATCACCTGTCAGTTCCGCATCTGTAGTTTTCTGAGCGCATCCAGTCCCCAGAAGAGCAACCGTACAGATTGCTACAAATAATACTAACCATCTTCTTTTCATCTAACTATTCCTTCCCTTCGCTCAAACATGTTGTATTTTTTAAATAACCTCATCTTTAGAAATTTTCGATTAATCTCCAAACAAAATAAATTCCATTTCCAATCCAAAGGCATCCCCCCAATATAACTATACACGAACACCCACCATTTTGGCTAGGCCTTAGATAGTTGAAGAGTGAACTCGTTCAACTAAAGTTGAACATCGAGTCTTCGGTGGGGGACTCTACCCCCACCGAAGCAGAATAAGGTGTACCACTCCCACTTGTAGAAGTGGGAGTCTTACGATTTGGATAAAGTAACTTGAAAATCTTACGAAATAATTCGATTAAAATGATCTGGGTCGCTTAAGCTAAAATCCTCCTGTTAACTTGTTTAAACATTTTCAGCAATATTATAAATCAATTTTTCTGTACTCTCCCATCCAAGACAAGCATCCGTTATTGATTTTCCATAAATATTTTCACCGATACCTTGCTTACCTTCTTTTAGATAGCTTTCAATCATGAGACCTTTAATCATTTTCTTAAGCAAAGTGTCATATTTTCTGCTCATTAAAACTTCCCTTGCAATTCTAGGCTGTTCAGAATAACGTTTCATAGAATTTGCATGGTTTGTATCAACAATAATAGACGCATTTGAAAGTTGTAGTTTTTCATAGTCAATAGCAATGCGAATTAAATCTTCATAATGATAATTAGGGATATTTCTACCATTAGAATCTACAGCCCCTCTTAAGATTGCATGACTAAGCTGATTACCTATGGTTTCAACTTCCCATCCGGAATACGTGAAAGTATGGCCCTGCTGTGCCGCTATGATAGAATTTAACATTACAGACAGGTCGCCACTTGTAGGATTTTTCATACCAACAGGTGCATCAACTCCACTTACAGCTAGTCTGTGTTGCTGATTCTCTACTGAACGAGCTCCAATTGCAATATAGCCTAATACGTCTGAAAGATAGGTATAGTTTTCTGGGTAGAGCATTTCATCGGCTGCAGGCATGTAAGATTCGCATAATGCTCTTAAATGCATTTTCCTGATCGCTTTTATACCCTCAAATAAATCTGGTTTTTTGCACGGGTCTGGTTGGTGAGCCATGCCTTTATAACCTTCACCAGTAGTTCGAGGCTTATTTGTATAGATTCTAGGTATAATTAAGATTGAATCTTTCACATGTTCTTGAACTTGTGCAAGCTTCCCAATATATTCACAGACAGAATCTTCATTATCCGCAGAACATGGGCCTATTATAAGGATAAATCTTTTATCCTTATTCTCAAGAATATTTCTAATATCATTATCCCTAGCTTCTTTTATATCTTTAACGTGATTTGGTAAAGGTATCTGCTCAATTATTTCATCCGCAGTAGGTATTCGTTTAATGAACTTCATACTCATATCATATTCTCCTTTGCTTTTTGCCTATGGCCACTACATTCTTTAGTATAATTTTTTTATACTAAACTAGCAATGACTGTCAGTGCAAAAGTCTAGAAATAACACCTGACTGCTATTCCCTCTTTCCAACACTTCAAGCATATCCCTAAAAAACCGATTCCTCCAGATGTCTTAGGAAGACATCCTTCGTTCTAGATCCATACTGTACTTAGATTGTGATAATTGCGCTTTTACTTCCGGTATGCTCGCTCGTCTTCTACCATCTAATCCTCGACCCGCTTTGACTCTAAATTCCATGTCATTTATTTCGATTCCTTGATTTTGAATATACTTAACGTATAAGAAAAAAGATCCGATTACAGCTAAGAAGATCGTTAGTACAAAATACACCATTCCTAGAGTTACATGAGTATTCACATATCCAGTTTTGAGGATCAACATTTTAGAATATCCCATTCCATAAAATAATAATGAAGAAAGATAACAAATAACTGTTTTTTTTGGCACTATTACACCACCTACATCACTCATCTTAATCCGCCTTTCGGTACATGTATTTGGTTATATATCGAACTTATGTTCTCATTATAGCCACTTTCTGCACGAATATCAATATATAATATCTGGACATAGAAAATCACGGTTTAATCAAGCTTGTGGGTCTAATTGCGGTGTTATTATTTCAGGGTGTTGATACAAACACTTTTGTTCCATGAGGCAGCTGGTCCACGTCATTTTGTTGAACAAGTTTTACAGAAAAAAGGGTTCAGCAAATTGCTGAACCACCCTATTCGACCCTCTCATCATTATTAAGGACATTCGCAATGTATCTGTCGGATGAAAAGGTAAAAGGAACTGAAATAGTGAAGATGATCAGTTTTCTGCCTTTTCATAGAGCTGAAAAGTTAAGGTATTTCCATCTACGAAACTACGAATTAGCAGATGAGTGTCTGTATTATTTTTGAATTTAAAATCAAGAATGGGAAAGCTTACGGTTGCATCTCGACCGGGAGGAACATAATTTACGGTCAGGGAATGCTGATGTCGTTCAAGAATTTCTAAATGAGCAAGAAGAACGACATTATAGAGTGTGGATGAAACTTGGCACACTCCTCCTCCGAGCCCCGGGGTGAATGTGTTTCCTTCGATGATCAGCGCCTCTTTATAGCCCGCTTCGGCAATTCGTTCTCCTACACTCTCATTGAAGGAAAACTGTTCTCCAGGTGCTAATAGTTTTCCATCGAGAGCCTTTGCCGCAAGGCGAATGTTCTCCGTACGATTGACCTGGGTTGAGTCAAAACGAGTAGAATATTGAGCGATTGGACCTGGTTCTTCGACAGTTAGATTAAGCTTGATTGCTTTGCCATATCCGTCTATCACTCCATCATAAACACTTGACCCTATGCTGCCGGTATCGACAAACTTAGGATTCCACTGAACAGTCACATCAATAGTGTCACTGTTGTAAAGCTTAGCCTGAACAGTTGTAGGTAAAGAATAGTCTTCCTTTTGAGTAACCTTTGCGGTTATATCGGCTATAGAATAGATACTAGTTTCTTTCGCTGTTCCCGAAATCAAATCTCTTGAACTTATTATTAGTTCATCCGTTACAACTCCACTACCACCAAAAGAAACTACGTTTGGACTTAAATTGTTTGTATAAAGTCTTCCAAAGTAACTGGCTACTGATTTCGGCAACGTTGGTACGGAAGGGTCAATTAATATAATGGGATCTCCCTTTTGTGCTGCCACAACACTGCCTGCCAAAGCATCAGCAAAACCATAACCTGTGGCTAGATATACTGTTGATGGATTCGGCGCAAAGGTTTCCGAAATGATAACATTCGTATCAAATCGAGATTGTCCAGACAACCGTTCGACACTAGCCTGCGGTAACAAACTACTTATCTCAGATTTTACATTGTCTAAGATCGCTCCTACTCCCCCAGTTATGTATACTTTCGAAGGCTTTCTTTCATGTAAAAAGTTTTTCATTTCTTGAGGGAGTGCATCGTAAGGAGATAACAGTATTGGCCAACCTTTATTAGCAGCAAAACTCGAGATACTTAAAGCATCAGGATATTGTTCCCCAGCGGATATCACGACTGTGGATACAGTTATATCATTGAGTGAACTGGCTATCTTATAAGATGTATCATACTTGTCCATGCCAGCAATTCTGACAATATTTTTGTATCCAAGATCATAAATTTTCGTCTCAAATTCCGTGCCTATTATTCCAGCACCGCCAATGATATAAACCGTTCCAGTTAAATCAAGATGTTGAATGACATAATCAAACGCATCCTTAGAGCTTTCAACAGTAGAGTCAACTAATAGTATAGGGGCTTCCTTTTCATGGGCTAGGACACTTGCAGATAAAGCATCTGCAAATCCGTTTCCTGTTGAAAGGATTACGTTCTTAACCTTTCCGTCGCCATAATCCTCAGCAATAACCTTGGCAGTTTCATATCTTGTATGGCCGGAAAGCCTATTAGGGCTACCAATTTGCAGTGAGTTAGTAGCTAAATTAAGATTATTAGTAGCAGCAAATGCTGGTGTTCCTACAAAAATGCAGCTACATGAGATTAAGATTAATGCAATTACCATTCTGCTCATCAAACACTACGCTCCTTCAAAACAATATATGGAATATTATCCCATATTGATGAAGTGAAGCATGTCGAAAGGAGCATCGTATTAGCGTACTATTTAATAATAAAAATGTCCCATTTAAACGAATATCAAAACTATTATCTCAAAATTATAAATTCTGTACGAATAATCTATGAAAATCCACCTAAATCATAGTCAGCCCTCCCCGATGAGGACTAATTCTCTGAAACATTTGACTCGCATCACTTGAACATGATGAACAGCGTTTAACAACTTTTCTGGAAGCTTGAATAATCCACTTATATTAAAAAGCATCTGCCAGCAGATGCTTTTTAATATAAGTGGATTATTCAATTTACTTTTTCATCCTAACCTTAATCGTAACCTTCTTGCCCTCTTCGAAAAAAGGTACGACTCCAAAATCGAAGGGGTCATGGAATTCTTAGGCTATATATTTTGCTCAATAAGTTGTCGCCAAACGCCTGGTTTCTAACACGAACAGCAGTTTGTCCTGTCTTAAATACGGCAAACTTAGTATATAATATTCGTTATGGTAATATTGAGTTCTGTATTTAGATCAACCTTTTCGTCCCCAACCTGTAAAATAGGACGATGCGGATTGTTTTCATTTTCCACCACATAACCAGTCATGCCATTTGAGCATTGTACTAAAGAACCAAGTTGAAAAGGCGCAATGTTACGAACGAATTTAGCTACAATATCTACTTCCAAATGACTACCAGCTATTGTGTAAATATACTCTAAGCCTTGCGCCGGTGCCCATCTGACCCGGTATGGACGATCACTGGTTAAAGCATCATAAACATCCGCTACCGCCACGATTTTAGCCAACTCGTGAATGTCTTTACCTCTCCGGTTGCTCGGGTAACCGGAACCATCTAGCTTTTCGTGATGCTGCAGGATAACCGCCCGCGCGGGTGCATCCAGAATATCATCTTCTTTAACCTTGGTAAACCCTTGCTCCGGGTGCTTTTTTATCTGGGCAAACTCCTCCATAGTTAGTTTGCCCGATTTGTTTAATACCTCCAACGGCACAAAAATCTTACCCACATCATGAAGTAATGCACCCATGCCCAAGCTTTTTAGGCGGGAATGTTCTAATCCCAAAGATATTCCTGTAACCACGGAGAGCACCGTCACATTCACGCTGTGTGCGTACGTATAATTATCATAGTCTTTTAAATCAATCACATTAATTAGCGAGTCTTTACGGTGAAGCAGTTCCTCAATAATGTCCTCCACCAAAAGACCTACCATGCGTCCGTAATCCTGTTTGCTGGTTAGCGAGGTCTGCGAAATACCTGTAGCAATCTCGCGAAGGGTATTTATAGCCGACTGACGTGTATGTTGGCTAATAATATCCTCGCCACCTAAAGGACATTTAGGATCATCAATATATACGGAGACTACCCGATGTTCAATCAACCTCTTGATATAATTTTGCGTTAGCACTGTTTTCTCTACCAGCAACGCTCGTCTGCTGTTATCATAAATAGATCGTCCTAGCACATCACCAGGTTTTAGGTTGGAAACATTAACGCAACGCATAAAACTTATCCTCTCATAACTATAACCAACAAATCTCATCGTTTATCTAATAGGAAACTCCCGATGCTTAGACACCCGTTTGAAAGCTAAGTAATAATTATTCCATACTGAATTCTACGTCTTTCCTTCATTTCCTTCCAAGATCGTGGTAATAATCCAATAAATTCAAAAGAATCAGTCCGTTCAAGAGACTGATTTGTAGTTTTTTGTAACATAATATACATAAATCAAAGGATATACCCTACTCTGATAATTGGTTATACTCCTTAATCCAACTACTATGCCTGAATACATTCTTATTACATAATAGCTTAAAACATCCTTCTATATGCTGAATCTTTAGAGATACAGAAAAGTTCAGGGATAATGAGTTCTTTAATAAAGTCTTGAACGTTGAAGCTTCTAGGCTTTGCCTGGTTATACCATTTTCTTACGGTTTCAATAATCCAGTGAGGAATGGCTTTTCCATCAAATAAATGATAGTGTTCCTGATATCCTTCTTTCAAGTATTCCCACCTGTTATCGTTTCCTTGTTTAATATATTCAGAGACATCAAGAAGTTTAGCTCTGCCTTCGTGGAGAAGAATGTTCTTTAAATGAATATCTCTTGGGTTTAGTCCTCTCTTAAAAACATAGTCTCTCGCATTGTCTACATCCTGAATGACCTGTTTTGGTATATGAATACCTTTTAATAAACAATCGTACAGGGTTATTCCCTCTTCATAACTGATTACCAAGAAATTAAATCCTCTGCCATAATATTTAGGAAAATACTCTGAATGCCCAATTTTTGAATAAACCTCAGTCTCTATTTCTATCTTTCCTAGTTTGTCGTTACTAAACACTTTAAAAGCATAGTGCGGAATATGAACATGACGAAACACAGCGGCATCCGTCCCCACACCTATACACTCAAATTTATCAGACTTTCCCTTTACGGTAACAAGTTCATTTTCCCCATTAGATGTTACTTTCACTTTACTTAATTCTTTCTCCGCAATATCCCACTCCATTTGGGCACATCCTTTGTTTTATTTGGTGTTTTAACCACAAGCACAATAATACCGATACATGTCATTATTCCTAAAACTATTTTTTTCACCACATTCTCACATGAGTATTTTATAGACTCACGTCAGTCTCCTCGGAACCTTATACAACTATACTAAACTTAACATGTACAAATAACAGATAGCCAAATCACCTTGATTTATTTATTGACAAGGTCTAACTGAATATGGTAATATAAAGTTTTGTTATTTATATGTTCCTGTGATATACTTAAATAAGTAACTCAGGAGGTGCATTTATGTTTCAAATCGGCGACAAGGTTCTTTATCCAATGCAAGGTGTAGGTGTTATTGAAACCATTAAAGAGAAAGAGGTATTAGGAAAAAAGAAGCTTTACTATACATTGAATATGCCTCAAATCAATATGCAAATTATGATTCCTATTGAAAAAGCTGCGGCCCTTGGCATCCGTCAGATAGTTGAGCCAGATGTCTTAGAAAATGTTCTTACAGATTTTCACCTTGGAAATACAGATCCAATTATCTATGAAGACCGACGCTATTGCAGGGCTGTTAATAAAAGCAAAATAAAAACTGGCGATATTTACAAAGGAACTGAAATCATCCGAGATTTAATGCGGAAAAGTCAAAAGAATAAGCTTGGATCAGAAGACACAAATATGTTAAACAGTGCTCGTCGGATTTTTATCAGTGAGGTTATGCAAGTTAAAGGAATTGCTCAAGAACAAGCAGACCATCTATTAGATGAAGTTCTTTTGACCCAATAGTGAGCCATCCATAATTATAAACTCCTGGAAGAAGGGGACTATTACAAAACTTAGAACCGCAACGGACGTTAGTTTCGCTACTCTCCCGTTGCGGTTCTAGTGAATTTAATCCCAGTTCTCCTTTATTCCTTCTGCCATTTGTTTAACATTATTCCTCTTTCTTCAGTATATAATAATAGTCCATAAAACGCTATCTCGTATTAAGCATTATGCCTGTATTTGTTTTTTTGGTAAGTCCTAATACAGGAACATACAGAGGTTTTCTTTTAGTTTCGAGGAATTTCGTGTGATGATCGCTATCAAACACGGCAATACATGCAGTTCTGTCATTGTAAAACTGCAAAGAAAATCCAGCTAGAAGCTGGATTTATAGGTAACTAAATTTCAAGTAATGCATTAGAAAGGTTCTTCAATAAGTTTATTAAAAAGAATATGATTATTTGGGCTTGTTAGCTAGCGAAATCGAAGAAGATATAGGAGCAATAACCTTTTTATCAGCCTTCTTCTTCTTTTTCTCCTTGTTCTTAGGACTTTTATCTCCCAAAGTAACTACCTCCAATCACTCATTAACTAAGTATACTCTGTTACGGATATTACCGCCATCAGCCGTATAGGCTAAAAAAGGCCATGGACCGCTTAACAAGCGTTCCATGGGTCCCTTAGATTACTCTACCTCATTATTACCGACTAGAGAAGCGTATTCCAATCAACCACATACAACTCAGTGGTTTCAGTTGCTTATCGATTATATAGCTTTACTACAGTCTCCTTGGAGTGATCAACCAAAACACGATTTTATCCAAGTCTATGAAGGATTGTTCTGTATAGTATGATGACTGTAGTAAGTTTAGAGGATTGTTTGAATTAAACTGGCCAGTTAGATTGTTTAGAACTTGACATCGAAGTTAGAAAAGCATAGTATTCTTTAAAAAGAAAACAAGAGGATTTTTAATTATGGAACAGACCATACCTAATAGAGAAGAAGCCTATGATCTTTTGACCAAATACAATAAAAATGGCAGCCTAATCATGCATGCACTGGCTGTAGAATCTGTTATGCTTCATTTTGCCGATATTCTTGGAGAACTCGAAAAGGAAAAATGGGGCATTATCGGATTGTTACACGATGTAGATTACGAAATGTACCCTGAACAACATTGTATAAAAGCTAGAGAAATACTAATGCAACACAACTGGCACGAGGACTATATCCATGCTGTGGAAAGTCATGGTTGGGGGATATGCTGCAATGTTGAACCGATTCATAGAATGGAGAAGATTCTATTCACCATCGATGAATTAACTGGTTTGATTGCTGCTACGGCTATGCTAAGACCAAGTAAGAGCATTCTTGACCTTGAACTAAAATCAGTTAAAAAGAAATGGAAGCAGAAAAGCTTTGCTGCAGGCGTAAACCGTGAAGTTATTGAGCAGGGAACAAAAATGCTGGATATGGAACTTGACTATATCATCGGTGAAACAATCAAAGGTATGCAAAATGCAGCAGAAAGCATTGGCTTAAAAGGAGAACTTTAATTAGTTCTCCTTACTTAATATGATCTACTCCTAAACCAAATTTCTGCTGAAGCCTATTTTCTTATTCTTACCTCAACTAAGACGACCCAATCCTCCAGCATTCTTTGCAAAGCCGCTGGGTTGTGGCCTTGTCTACATATTCTTCGTATGATAAAGTAATTCTTCCATATTCGATATTTTTAATTTATGCAACATCCCTGAATAATTATCTGAAAAATAGTTCCACGCATCCTGGCGGTTAATTATATAACGACCTTCTTGTTTGATGGTATTAGGTAACAATTTTATCACGTTTCTTGCTTTCTCCATATAAATTCGTTGACCTGTCAGAAGGGTCAATACATCAGCAAATTGACCTGATGTAACAAATATATTTTCTTTTAGCACTCTTTAATATCCTCCCTTAAATGTTCACAATACCAGCAAACCGTCAATGTAACATTCACAATTTTATAAGTATTTTCCCCAATGCCTTTAGAAATAATTAAAATTCTAGTGTTACGCTACATATACTCTCTCAATCGAGTCTCATGACGACTCTACAGGGGGGCTAAGCCATGGAGTATATGTACTATCGTCAATGATAGAGAAACCAGTCACCTTCGTATATAACTACGAATACGATTATATATTTTGGTAATGTATGAATGCCAGTAACTTTTATCCCACTAGAGCTTATGAATATGTTCATATTATTACAGTAAGGGTTCTAAGTCAAAAATCCTATAGAGGATTTAGCCAGAAATTATGACTAGATTACTGTATTTATCTCCACCACAATGATCGGAATGATACTATGGTAATGGAAATCATTTCACCTTAATCATATTAAATTATAAATCCATCACCTTAGCCAGAATTAGCAAAGTGATGGATTATTATTTTTCCCTGGATTCCAATTGGCTATACCCACAATAGCATTCATAACACATTTTCATCGATCGCTTTGGCATCCTCAAGAATGCTTAACGTCTGCTATGCCTTTGAATTAGGCCACATGCATATACTGCGACCATTTGCTAATTAGTAACTAAATACTGTGCAAGTACTTTAAACAAGGAAGACTCATGCTATTTTGTGCAAGATATTACACATCATCATTGAGTACTGAATTGTGCAACCAGATTTGATAAGTTTTCACCTAGTTTGGCTAGAGAATCTGCAGACTGGCTGACATATACCATAGAAGCCGACTGTTCCTGGGAGGCAGCCGATGCTTCTTCCGTACTCGCAGCTGTCTGTTCTGCAACTATACTGATTTTCTCAATATGTCCGACCGCTTTTACTGCTCCAGTCGCCATCATACTCGACGCATCTCTAACCTGTTCGATTTGAGATACAACGGTATTAATACCTTCGACAATTGACTCAAATGAGTTACCGGCCATATTTACAGCCTCAACTCCCTCTGCCACGCCAACAGTACCCTTTTCCATCATAACAACAGCTTGTTTTGTTTCACTTTGAATACTTGCTACTAAGGTTGCAATTTGGGCCGCTGATACAGATGACTGTTCCGCCAGTTTTCGCACTTCTTCCGCAACCACAGCAAACCCTCTTCCCTGTTCACCCGCCCTAGCTGCCTCAATAGCAGCGTTTAGAGCTAGTAAATTAGTCTGCGCTGCAATTCCTGTAATAACGTCTACAATTTGTCCAATTTCTTTAGATTTCACACCTAGGTTATCTACCGCTTTTGCAGTTTGTGAAGTTACTTCACTAATTTGGTTAATTTTTTCTATGGCCTTTTTCACTTGAATTACACCAAGTTTAGCATCACTTGCCGCTTTTACGCTACTCTCACTCACACTTTCGGCACTAGCTGCCACCTGTTGAGAACTTGTAGATATCTGCTCAACCACACTACTCGTCTCACTAACAGCCTGCGCTTGATTTGACGCGCCAGACGCTAGCTGTCCTAAAGTAATCGATATCTGTCCGCTTGCTTCAGTAGCTTCTTCAGCTGAAGCTAACAGTTCTTCGCTAGCCGCACCAAGGCTCCCAGCTGTATCAACTACACTACCGATTACTCCACGCAAGCTCTCAACTGTCCTTTTAAGTCCAGAAATTAATCTGCCTACTTCATCCTTGCCAACATTAGAATCGTCTATTGATACATTTAATTCGCCGCCGGCTACTTTGTCCAGTATGTTTGCCGCATATTTTAGGGGCTTTGTAAATCTGTTTACTAGAAAAGCGATTATACCTACCATTATCATTAAGCTAGATACGACAAGTATTATAGTAACTTTCATCATTGAGGTAAATTCTGAAATCATATTAGCTTTTGGTATTGATATACCGAATGACCAGTGTGCATCGCTTCCTTCTAGATTAATAGGACGAAATTTATATAAACTTTCTGAGCCATTTAGAGATTTTTGGTATGTATCTACCTCCTTACCATTTGCTAAAGCTTCAGATACAGTTTTCCAGGCATCTCCTTGGTCAGATAAATCCTTCTGGATTAGTTTCTCGTCTTGCCCGTTTGCTACAAAAACCCCTTTACTCGATACCAACTCTGCATAACCACCCATAGGTTCTATTTCCTTAATCATTTTTTGTAAGTAGGATAGCTCAATATCTGCACCAACCATACCAACAAATTTGCCTGTTGAATCAATTATCGGCATTGTAATTGATGTTATGAGTACATCAACACCATTAACCTTGTACATATAAGGCTCAATTAGAGATACCTTAAGTGTTTTCTTGGGCTGAAGGTAATAGTCACCTGCACCCTCCTTATCATAATCTGTCAATGGCTCAACACTCACTTTGTCGCCGGATTTGGATACATACGGAATAAATCTACCGGTACTATCATGACCTGGTTTTTCTTTATAACTTGAATCGTTATTATCAAATGCGTTAGGTTCCCACAAAGTATACATCGCCAAAATGCCTGAAGTTGCCTGAACTTCCTTTCCAATCGACTCTATAATTTGTTCCCTACTCAACAACTTATTATCACGGAAGTAAAGTAAGCTCCCCCTATAGGCTTTCAATACAGAACTTACTCTTTCAAAGTCACCGGCAACTGATATTGAGTTGGACTTAGTGATCTCACTAGCTAAAGTTTCAGCTTGCGTTACGTTACTAACATAAAATTTGTTCAATATTACCGAAAATATAGCTATAAAGGAAATAACAATAACCACACTAAATACAATTACCAATTTTGAAGACAGTCTCAAATCTTTAAACTTATTCATTTGTGTTTTTTCTCCTTTCACAAATTCGTTTACTAGTTTTCCGATTTTTTTCTAGCTACAACTTTTTGATGAGGAAGTTTCTGAAATTTCCACGTTTTTGACAATAAAGTCCTAATTCAAGGGAGTTATCCTTATCGGTTATGTAACATAATTCCACATGCTTCCTTAAAATTCCTTCCTAAAAACAAATATTTCCCAAAAAATATTATAAAAGCTAATGTTCTGAGTTGACGCCATTTTATGCGAATTTTTTCTAAAGCCCTAGCGTCCTCCACTTCCTTATACCTTTTACCTTTGGACATTTCAAATTCTTTCTTCACCAGATGGTACTGTTGCCCATATTTTGCGAGTGATACTATGATCACATTTGCATCCTTTCCACACTTGCCTCCTCCACTCCTTTGGGCATAAATAACGCCCTAAAGGCGTTTATGGCACATTATAAGTTTTTTGGGAAGTAACTTACCCCCAAAAATACGGGACACCCTTCGGTATCCCGTTTTAATTAGTGCGTACCCTTCGGTACACGACGGTTCCTCAGTTTACGCTTTAACTTGTCGATTACAACTTCCCTGTTATCAATTAAGCTAGATTAGCTGGACACCAAAAAAAACATCGTTCAATCCTAGAAATCGTTGAAAATTTTTTACAAATTTTGAATCTTAATAATTACTGTAACCTAAGACATGGTCCAGATAAAGCAAAATTTTTGTCATAATATGTAAATATATATTCGTTAGCCCATAGCTTTTTACTTAGTAACAGCGAGTTTACAACGGTCCATTTCCTTGTACCCTTTGGGATTGTTTTTTATAGTTATGTCCCCCGCAGATACGTTACAAGCGAGACCAGAATAATGTTTGCAGACCCCTGAACCGGAGAAAGTAATCCCTTCACCCTCCGGTTTGACGCAGTATTTGCATAACCCTAGGCAACGACACCTAAATACAGATATGCAAGCGAGGTATTTTTTCATATCTGTCATAATGTATTGCGGTAAGTTGTCTGCCCCTCCGACGTCTACCAACTTATCGTTTGTGTATGATACTACCACTTGCACATGATTTTGCTTGTTTACTAAACTGAATTCTATAACATTACCTTGTTTTCGTTTTGAATCTTGTATAGACCAATTCTTTGCTGCCATTACACTAACCAACTTTCTTATAATTACACATCTATACATAATTCTTGATTAGTTACTAAATTCCTCCCTCCCTAGTACGTCAATATTTGACAAACATAAATGACGCTATATTAAGCGTCAATTTGCGTGTTTAAAATTGTTTTTTCCATTAGGATTGGAGAGGACGATTAAATATCTTTGCCATTTTTTAGTATCTATTTTTTTAGCGCACAAATTAATTTTAATACAATTCGAAACTTTCGAATTAATTTCAGTTTAGTATCTCGCGCTCTTCTTATCAATACTCTTTTCGCAAGTATATTCACCAATTCAGAAGATTCTTAGTGCCGATATACACTGGTGCTTTACGTAACAGACATTATCAAACTCAGACAGGGATATCTCTTCCTTTTGCCAAGTTCTTTCTCTTTGAGCTTTTTGCTTTCAAGGCGTATAGCTATTCTCGTTACACTAATTCGGGAGTACAGGATATTTAAGCTTGCTCCGGCGCTCACCCAACCGTCAGAACACGATATTTCCACATAATATCCATTACCTGTGTGTACTGATCTTCTAGACATTGGACAACTACTATAACTTCAGGAAGTTTTTTGGGAAGATGTCGGTGGCTATTCTTATTGGCTAAAAGATAAATTACAAATGAGATCGTAAAACCAACGAGTGCACTAATCAATGCCCACCAAATAGGCCCCCATGTTAAAACAAAACCGATACTTATACCAACAACAGCGCTGGCAGTAGCGCATGCCATGGCCACCTCAATACCCTTGTAGTAGCGGTCGCGGGATTTTCCAATATTCTGCAAAGGAGACCTTGGGTCATTGTCCATCTGAACCACCATAATATATTTCCGCGAAATACCGTTCTGCTCTAAATCTGCTAAGGCCTGCTCCAACTCCAGCGAATGTTTAAAGGTTCCAAAAACCAACAATTTGCACACTCCTCTTTAAGGGAAGATACGAACTTCGGTGTTCTGATATCTCTCCTTAAGATGTTGGCGTTGTTCCAGACGATAAAGCTGATTGTGGTCTACGACTGTAACAAATGCATGGTACATCGCCCCCCCTGCGACGGATGGCATAAACAACAGCCAATGCGGGTGAAGCAAGGAAATCGATTTTTCAATATTTCCAAGTACTAAATATAGAAAGGATTCATAAAAATGGGATAAATATAGGTAAATCCACCACCAAAACAGTGCCCAAAATGCGAGCCCAAAGCGATGGTTATACAATTGGCCTAAACCAGGAAAGAAAAAAGAGTATACAATTGCAATAAACGGATTCTTCTGTTCTAAATATTGGATTTCTAGTGGATGTAGGATTACACTTGGTATTTTTTCATTTTCAAGTTCAGCAAGTTGGCACATTTTGTTTTGCACTACAGCACTTCGGTAGGAATCCCATATGGAAAATAGATAAATGATGAAGTATCCGAATACCCATCTTGGTTGCAGAACTGACTTGGCCATTTGAAATTGTCCGCAAAAAGAATAAACTATGGCTTCGTTAATATTGGCAAGTGTATTTGTAATTACTTCAAATAATGTCAACAGTGTCCCTCTAATATAGAAATTAAGAAGATAATGACCAAACCCTGGAAACGCTGCTGACCACCAAGCTACTATATAAGGATTCTGTCGATGAAGATAAGTAACCCCAAACAGACTTATTGTGGCAAGTGGACGGCGTTGTTGGTTATTCATGCTGAAAATCCTCATTTATTGTTCTATGCGTTTTAATTTCTTCACTATATAATACTGTAATTATTAATATATTATACGGAAGAAAGTGATCATCAAACTCATAAAGCAAGCAGCGAATCCTGCATCACCATCTTAATTATTTCAACTTAATTTAAATAATAACTCACCCAGCCGGCACTATCCATGCCCCAATGATTTGACGTGAGCCGGATAGGTCGGACTCAATTTTAAAAAAAGCAAAAGAAGACCCGGGATTACCCGGGAAGGTCGGCATCATTATTTTCCCCTGTGTTTCTGTTTCGCTTTTTGAATAGCAATTCATGCTTTTTAGATTGAGCCGCTTCTTGGGCTTTTGTAGATATACCAACCCTATCTTCTTTTGCTTCGAATATAAGGAATAACTGTCGGCAGCAATGAAATAAAAATTATGGCAAAAATTACGAACGTAAAATTATGTTTGACAGCAGGGATATTCCCAAAGAAATACCCAGCAAACATGAATAACAATACCCAAGTAATTCCTCCGACACAATTGAAAATGAAAAACTTCGTAAAGTTCATTCTACCGAGACCTGCTACAAAAGGCGCAAACGTTCGTATAATCGGTATAAACCTTGATAAAATTATTGCCTTGCCTCCATGCTTCTTATAAAAGGCTTGGGTTTTATAAAGGTATTCTTTCTTTATAATGCGGGAGTTTTTCATAGCAAGTAGTTTATGTCCAATCATTTTGCCAACGAAATAATTTACTGTGTTTCCGACAACCGCCGCAATTATTAGCAGTAAAAGAATTAACTTAAAATCCAAAACACCTGAAGCTCCCAAAGCCCCAATTACAAAAAGCAATGAGTCACCAGGAAGGAAGGGGGTCACCACAAATCCAGTTTCACTAAAAATTATCATGAAAAGCACTAAATAGGTCCAAGTTCCGTAATCCTTAATTATTTCAACTAAGTGCCTATCAATATGGAGGATAAAATCAATTAACCAGGTTATTAGTTCCATAACAGCTCCTTCAAATTAAGTTATATTTTTCAAGCTTTTCAGCAAATACTAGTTATTCGACATAGCTCTTTGAAAGTCCTTTATTCCGAAATAGACTTTACTTCCAAGTGTATTCAATACTGCTTGACAATCGTGGAAGACCCCCTAGGAATAGATAAGGAGGTCTTCCAACATTCGAAACCGCTGAATTTTTCCTCATTCTTTTTTTCAAAAGTAGTTTCTCCCTCTTTGGTCATAAAAGCTAGTGCTCTGTGAAGCTGACTAATAAATCAACTCTAAAACGCCCTCATCTAGATCATACTTCAACCCCAAAACATTAACTTGGTTTGCTTCCACTCCCTCTTTAATAATAGGACTCTTTAAGATATCTCTTAGTGCATTCTGAATGTTCAGATCTGTACTGGCTTCGATTAATTCTTTACCAGTAGTACCCATCGCCCGTGCACCTTCTACTGCAGGTTTAATTTTATCAATTATTGCAGCAATACTACCATGTGTTTCGCCTCCCTGCACTGCAGCGCTAACCGCTCCACATTCCTCATGACCAAGAACAACGACTAAGGGGGTCTTTAGATGCTCCACTGCATACTCTACGCTTCCTAATTCAATTGGGGTAACGACATTTCCAGCTACACGAACTACAAATAAATCCCCTAAGGATTGGTCAAATAAATGTTCAGGAGGAACTCTCGAGTCTGAGCAACACACTATGACCGCAAACGGGTGCTGTCCGTTCTTCAGCAAGTCGCTTCGTCTGGTAAAACTAAAGTCTTTAATTAAAGGCTTACCAGCAGTAAAACGCTCGTTTCCGTCAATTAGGAGTTGTTTTGCTTCGTCCGGTAATGAAACCTTTTCTGTTCGTGTGTAGACTGGAGTAGTAGCTAACACTTCTTGGACGGCAGAGTTCTCAATCTCTGTTGATTGTTCACCAGTAGTAGGTGATATCTCACTCCCACAGCCTCCGAGTATAATGGCTAAACTAAGCAAAGCGTAACTAAAATAGGTTAATGGTTTTCTCACAAAATCTCTCCTTACTATATAGTTCTAAATCAATCGTATATATCTATTTTACCGAAATATGGTACATCTTAATCTTTATTCTATCTTAAAAAAAAGTTCCTGTCCTTCGTGAGGAACTCAATTACGATAAAAGGTTAGCAGTTTTACATTACTGCTAACCTTTTATCATACTAGTCCACGGAACGTATAAACTCTTCATAGTATCTAAAAGACAATTTGTTTTTGCGCCCACTGGTAAATCTATTTAAAGTGTCTATCAAAAAAATTTTCTCATCTCTATTCTTGACAATTCCACTGAGTGATTGATATCCATTCCTAATATTATTAAAGTCTCTTAATCAGGATAATGTGTGGGCTTACCTTTCGAGCACTCATTGAAATGAAAGAGTCTCTATTCTCTTTACCGAAGAATAGAGACTCAACTATTGTTCAATTAACGTTGAATTTATCTATCGATTGCTGTAACTCGTTGGCAACCTGAGATAAACCCTGGCTGGCATTCGCAATTTCCGTCATTGATGCAGCTTGCTCTTCGGATGCAGCGGAAGCCTGCTCGGTACTAGACGCATTACTCTCAGCAATACTAGCTAAAGTTCTTAATACTTCAATAATATGATCTTTTTTCTTCTCCATTTCTTTTCCGGAATTATTCAAAGCGTACATAATGGTTTTTGTCTTTTCGATCGCTACCGCTATTCCCTTAAACCGTTCTATTGTGATCGCGACACTTTCTTCTTGCTTCCTAGCAATAGCTGAACTTTTACCTATAACGTCTACCGCGCTTTGAGAATTAACCTTTAATTCCTTGACAATCATGTCAATATCTCTTGTCGATTGAGCGGATTGTTCTGCTAACTTCCTTATTTCTTCAGAAACAACTGCGAAACCTCTACCTGCCTCACCTGCTCGCGCGGCCTCAATGGCAGCATTCAAAGCTAATAAATTAGTTTGATCGGCAACTGCTTGAATCATCTGACTGGCAGAATTAATTTTTTCGGCGCTTTGATTTGTTTTAATTATTCCTTCTTGGATTCGTTCCGTATAGCGCTCTCTTTCTTCTGTGTTCTCCAGTAGATCTATGATCGCAATACTTCCTTCATCTTTAAGTGTCTCAACAATCTCGATAGAATTATTTAAATCATACAGATTTTGTTGGTCTTCTTGTATTGTCACTCCTAATTCAGTCATTTCCTGAACTCCATTTTCAGTATCTCTAACCTGATCTGTAGCACTGCCTGCAATTTGTTCAATCGTTTTAGCCACCTCATCGACGGCAATAGCAGACTGCTGAGATATTAATGTCAGTTCCTGAGAAGTTTTTGAAACTTGTCTTGCTGTTTGCGATAAATGTTTTAATATTTCTTTTTGATTTATATTAGTAGCTTTAATGACTTGACTGAGGATTCCGAACTCATCTTGTCTTTTTGAAATACCTTCCGAAAGCTTTTCAATATCTAGCTTTTTATAACAATTTTCATGAAATACAATGTCACTATAGATTTCCTTAACTTCTTTTAATTCAATATCTACTGCTACCACACCAAGGAATTTTCCTTTTAGGATAATCGGCTGCGTAATAGTGGTAATTAAAATCGATTTCCCATTGAATTCGTAGGAATAGGGTTCCAAAATTTGTATTTTGCCACTCTTCTTCGGACGGGTGTACCAAGGTTCATCATAAACATTCTTGAGAGCAGTTACCACTACCTTTTCGTTTTCCCAAAATAAGCAAGTAGTAAATAGACCATTATCGTAATTGTCATTATTTCGGAAACGATCATCCTTACCATCGAACGCATTGGGTTCCCAATATGAACTTAAGGACAGGATTTGTTTGTTTTGGCTCAATAATTTCTTTTCAAGTTCAATAACAGTCTGCCTGTCGGGGTCTCCGTTTTTTTTGATTGTAATTAATTCACCTAGCAGGTCTTTAACAGCGCAAACTCCTTTTTCTAAAACTAAATAATCTCCTAATGATCCTCTTTTCAAAATTTCTACTGATAAAGCGAGCAGTTTTCTGGTTTTATATGTTCGAAATAAAATAATTGCAAGCAGTCCCCCAACACTCAAGATATAGAAGTATTCAGAAAAACTAGTATTTCTGAATACAAAACTGATGAGGATCAAACCAACCGCCAAAACCGTAGGTAACAAAATATCCCATATGTGTGATTTCAAAAAAATAATCACCCCTCTTCGCTTTTTCTTATATTATAACAGAATTTTGCAAATTTTTCTCAACGTTCATTAAACTTTTTACAAACAATTTGATTTATTGATGGCCCATATCAAAGCTTAACTTAGATTTATTGAATAATTCCAGGTGTTAAATGCTGTTCAAATGCACATACTAATTTATAGCATTCACAAGGAGGTTTTCGTTGTGTGGAAGAAGCTGGTGATAGGCAGCTTAGTAATGCTGGGAGGGCTATATATTCTTTTTCAAATAGGTTATGTTGCTACCTCAGGGCCGTTATTTTGTGCTAAATGTCATGAGATAAGAAACTATGTCTCATCATGGCAGACCTCTGCACACAAAACTATAAATTGTTTAGAATGTCATCAACCAAGAGGAGAATTGGGGAAATTTCATGCGAAGGCCAGAGGTTTAAACTACGTTTTCCAGCATTTTAGTAAAAATTATACTGTTCCTACTCAAGCCGTTCTTTCCGATCAAAATTGTATTCAATGCCATTTAGGCGACAATGAGTTTCACCCTGATACTATACGACTAAAAAACACTATAACGATAAATCATTATGAAACCATTAAACAGTCAAAATCTTGTTTAGACTGTCACAGAGGCACAGGTCATGCAATAGATATCTATCTATCCCCTGAATTAAAGGGTTCCAAAGCATAATGAAAGTCCACAAAAAGAACTTGCCTAGTACCAAGCCTTCGTGCGCTATTCACTAATAGTGCAGGCATCGGCATTGGGGTCTGACTAGATTAGAAAACTTGGCTAGCGCCAAGCCTTCAGGCGTAGGCGGTAGTTGCACTTATGCTAGACACTGTCTTCGCACGCATTAGGCCTTCTTGCAGTATGCAACGAAGTTATACTTTCTGATAAGTATTAAAAAAGCGAGCCAACAGCTCGCTTTTTTAATCTAGTCAATCGTTTTACTTTTAGAACCCCGTTGTAATTCCAATACGCTCGAGTGATTGAAAGATCAGAGTTCCACCAAGAAAGATGATTAAAAAAGAAGAAACATTGGCTAAACGATTGATAACCTGCCATCGTTCTAGCTTTTTTATGGTATGACTGGCTCGGACAACAAATACTGCGATCATGACCATTGTAATAGCACCGCCGAACGAAAATGCACCCACTAGTCCTAACCCTAAGGGAATCTTACCGGCTGAAACTGCCGCAAGTAAAATTGCTATTGCGCTGGGGCAAGGGATAATACCAGTAAAAAACCCTGTCAGAAATAGGTTGAATCGGTGGGAAGGGTCGGCCTTTGGCTTGATTTGATTATGACAACAATGACTATGGCAACTATGACTATGAACGGTATTTTGTTTGTTTGGCATTTGTTTTCTCTCGTATAAATTAAAAATTCTTTGCGTTATCATATTAAGACCTATGTAAATGACGACAACTCCTGAAACAAGTTGAAACCAATGGATAAGATTTTCTGGAACAAGTACTTTTATAGCGGTCGAAGCTGAAAGAGCCAGCAGGACAATCGAAAGTGTGTGAGCCAATGTTGTAATTAGCCCAATCATAATCGCTTCTTTGATTTTGGCACCCGAAGAAATTAAATAAGCTGTAATAATTCCTTTACCATGTCCCGGTTCTAGAGAATGAAGTGCACCTAGACCAATAACTGCGGGGAAAGTATACATTAAATCCAAAATTTATTCCTCCTAAATAATGATAACTATATATATGCAAGCATGTCTTATTACTTTCCACAAATATAAGTTAGCTAGAGAATCTCCTGACAAACCTGTAAAGCGCTAATGATCACTGATAATAATGTTGCCGATGGAACCAAAACATGTTATATAATCTAGTAAAGGTTTTTAGAAAACTTGGCTGGCGCCCACACACACACACACACACACACGAAGACACTGTCTTCGCACGAATTAGGCCTTCTTGCAGGATGGCGAGAAGGGACCTTCCAGAAAGTATATAACGATAAGTATACGTTCTGACTAGTACTACAAAAAAGGGGGGGGAACATGGGAACTGGATTTGTCGTTGCCTTATTCCTACTCGGAATTGTCCTCTTAGTTCTGGAGATTTTTGTTCCTGGAGGAATTCTTGGTCTATTTGGTATTATTGCTCTAATCACAGGGATTATGTTAACGGTTGATTCTTTAACCAAAGGCTTATTATTGGTAAGTTTATTACTAATTTCTCTATTAGGGTTATTTGCTGTAAGTTTTCGCTTGCCACAAACTCGTTTTATTTGGGAAAGATTTGCTTTAAAAACCTGCCAAACCCAAAAGGAGGGCTATGTAACACCTAATCGAAGCTACGAGGTCTTCTTGGATAAACAAGGGATCGCACTCTGTCAATTACACCCTGCAGGAACAGCCGATTTTGATGGCGAACGACTTGATGTTGTGACAGAGGGAGCTTTTGTACTCAGTGGGTCAAGGATTAAGGTAATAGCTGTAGAAGGTACACGTGTTATTGTCCGTCAAGTTTAGCTTAAACCCTTAACTGACTATCACACTACGAAAAACTCCTGCAAGACTGCACATTACCCCGAACGCTTCAACGTATCTGTCAGTCATAAAAGTATGACGATCCCATTTAGATGTGATATGATAGTAATTAAGTAAAGTATTACCAAAACGTAATAATTTATTGTGAGAAAGGATGATAATATGTTAAAGATGACCAGAACTAATCAGGATCCATGTCTTAGTACCATTGCTGTGGCTGCTCTCGTTGGAGGCTTGGTCGGCGCCTTTGTCGGCCTAATGGTCGCCCCGAAAAGCGGAAAAGCATTGCGTCAAGGCATTCAAGAAAAAACCGACAGCGTATTAGAACGTGTTGGGGACGTCACTCTCCATCATGCTGGGACGTTGAAACATCAGGGAGCAGATCTAGCCGTAAAAGGGAAACAATTGGCAGACGATCTTCAAGCCTTTATTCAAGAATCGGTAATGAATAAAAATGTAGATATCGCCGAAGTTACACAGAATGAAGAACTACTCCAATCAAGCGCGGCTCAGGTATCTGTTGAACCCAAACTGCCACTTCAAGAAAATTAAGGGAATAGGCTTCCATTTAGGTCCACGGAATCATTTTCGGATTCCTCGACCATTTGTTTTGCTTTCAATTAAGGTCTTCGCTGTCAGGTATCCTCACAGCAAAGTACGCACCCTCGAGGATCTTTGCTAAAACACTCAAAGGAGTGGTCGCTACCTCTCGGTACATACGGTGAGTGTATAAGTGACGAACCTTGGGAAACTCTTGTTTAAATAGACGCCGGGCCTTGTCGCCGGCATCATCCGCATCTAAGAGAACACAAACTTCGTCATCACTGTACTTTGCTATTAACTCCTCCAACTTATCTAAACCCAAGGTCCCATAAGTACATACAACCTCCACAGGTTCATCCAGGAGCTGCAGCAAACTATGTTTGTCGGTTTTTCCTTCTACAATAATTACTCTCATTTTCCACCAATACTTTCTAAAATACTGTTTATAGTATCAAATCGAACTTGTATCCCAATTTATTTTTCGCAACCCTAAAAACCTGATCTACTTTGATTTTAATACCAATTGTAGATAGACTCCACTCTTTATTCTCGAAATATACTTGGTGACTTTAAAAACCTTCCCAAGTCTGATAAAGAACTCCCCACGCCATTCCGTGGGGAGTTCTTATTTCATAACTAACGATTATACTGAAGTGGATTTGCCAACATCTGATTTCTTAGGGTTCTGGTGAATAGAATTATCTCCATTCGATTGGGTTTTGGATTCATTGAGATTGATTTCGTTGATTTCGCCATTTCGAAGGAGTTTCGCATACCAAAGGCTATGACGGTGTTTAACATACTTCCGGCTAATTGAACCTGTGAACATCGCCGGAAGCAGCGGACGGTTTTCCTTGAGAAGAAATGCAGCTAAGTGTCCAATAACCCCAAAAATTATTAAGCCCGTACCAAGGTTATGCAATGCAGTGTTCCAATACAAAAGAGAATGCGAGAGGTCTACACCCGGGACATTCTTCATGGTCTTAAGCAAGCCAGTCACTATCAATAGAAGAAGACTTAATCCGATAAAAAGATAGGCTACACGTTGCTCGGCAAGGTATTTATCAGAAGCTGGCTCTTTGCCTTTGGTTAGCATTGCTTTAATAATCTGATAGGATTCTTTCATATCTCCCTTTCGTGGGAAAATATCAAACTCTCGGCGGGCGAAGGCATAAACAATATGGAACGATGCAGCAAACAATAGTCCAAACGCAGCCAGATAATGAAGGTTAATGGTGATAAAATAGTCACCCAGCCATAGCGCTCCGGGTAATTTTGTGACATTGTACCGAGTGTACAGTGGAAGTTGACCTAAGCCAGTAATAATAAGCAGCAAGACCGAGAGAGCAGTTGTCCAGTGGACAAATCGATTGGCAATACTTTGTCTTATGATTTTACTCTGCTTTGGGCTATTAGATTTCTTCGCCATCGTTATACTCCCCTCCTTGATTGTTCAAGTTGATATTCTGCGTTCGTTTTGCTTTATCCCCTTTTATTGTCCGATAAGCAGTTATTCCTGCAACTGCTGCACCTGCGAAGGTCGCCGTTATTGAACTCAAAAACAGACCTTTGCCAGTGGAAAGATAATTTTCTACATTAACGGGCATACCAGGACGGCCTGGAGAAGTATCTTTCTTACTCGCTTTGTCTGCTTTAATCGCAGCATCAATCTTCTCGAATGGAACAGCCGAAATATATAAGGTCGGGGTTCCTCCGTTTTCCTTATCCCCGTAGATATATCCATTAACTTCTTTTGCTCTTTCATAAGCGAGGTTTTTCATGTCCTCCCTTGGACCAATGGAGATGGCTCCCTTCGGACAAGCGTTCACACAAGCTGGTTTTTTACCCTCTGTTAGAAGGTCTATACACATATCGCACTTATACATGACACCACCTCCGGCTAGGTCCGGTGCAATATCAAGGTATATACCAACTCCAGCCTGCCGTTGAGGAATACCCCAAGGACACACATCTCGGCATTTAGCCCCTCCGAAACATAGTTCGTCGTCGATGGACACGGCTCCGGATGGATCTTTAGTGATTGCACTAAAAGGGCATAGCTTTGAACAGGTCGGATTATCGCAGTGCATACATCGACGCGGAACAAAAACCTCTTGTTCAGTGCCATTATGCTCGACTTTAACATGGTCAACGAATGTCCAGTTATAGGGAGTCAGGCGACTTTTAAGATCTCGTTTGTTAGACCAGTCTTCTACTTTATTTTGCGGCCAGTATTTCTTTAGCGGCTTTTTAGGCTCAGGGAAGCGGGCCTGATTATGCTTGCCACATGCTTCAACACAAAGTGGTGTTTCATAGTTTTTACACCCGTCACACTTCGTTAAATCAATCAGAGTACCCAACTTTTCATTACTTAGTCCTGCGGCCTGAACAGGCTTGTTTAGACCCGTAGCTGCCAATGCCCCGAGTAACCCGGCTGCAGTAGTTCTCTTGAAAAATGTTCTGCGGGAAATATCTTCGTTCATTGTCATATCCCCTATACCCCCCATACGTATTTAATGTATAGTATATATTTATCACAAATTCGTGCATTTTACAAGGAATTTTTTTTGTATGCTTAAAGGGGGTAGTGGGGAAAGGACAAAGAGAGACCTGTAACAAACTGGAAACAAGTTTGCTGCAGACCTCTCTTTCTTAAAAGGATCATATTTAAGAGATATTTTTTAATGTCTGTTAAAACGGCTTAGGAATGTCTGTAAACGCTCACTTTCGGGATTATTGAACATCTTCTTTGGAGGGCCTTGCTCGACAATTCTCCCTTGATCGAAGAACAAAATTCGATCTGCTACATCCCTAGCAAAGTCCATTTCATGGGTTATCAGAAGCATGGCCATTTCTCCCTCAGTTGCAATCGCTTTGATAACTTCCAAGACTTCTCCGACTAATTCTGGGTCGAGCGCTGAGGTTGGTTCGTCAAAGAGCATTACCTTTGGGCGCATAACCAAAGCGCGAGCGATTGCTACCCGTTGTTTCTGTCCCCCGGACAGTTGGGCAGGATAAGCATCTATTTTATTTGAGAGTCCAACTTGTTCCAGTATTGTAATTGCTCGTTTTTTAGCTTCTTCCTTACTTAGTCCCAGCACATTTCGAGGGGCTTCCATGACGTTACGTAAAATTGTCATATGCGGGAACAAGTTAAAGTGTTGAAAAACCATACCGATGTTACCACGTACTTGATGAAGATGTTTCTCGTTGGCTTTTACCAGCTTATCGTTCACCCTTCGATGCCACAACATATCTCCTTCAACTTCAATCGTCCCAGACGTAGGTTCTTCCAAGGTCATGAGCAGACGAGCCAAAGTTGTTTTACCAGAGCCACTGGGCCCAATCAGGGCAACTTTTTCACCTGGAGCAATTTCAAGGTCGATATTTTTAAGAACCTGAAGATCACCGTATGATTTGCTGATATTGTTATAGGTGACGATTGGGCGTACTGTAGCTTTCCGAGCATCGTTTCCATTACTCCTGGTTGGATCTTCGTTATAAATTAACTTCAATGGTACACTCACACGATCAACCCCCTTCGTAAAATAATCACACCTAAATCTATCTGAGATTTAGACGAACTTCTAAGCGCCTCACCATAAGCGAGGATGAATAACTCAATACCAAGAACAGCACTCCCACTATCGTAAAAGCTTCTAGATAGCGAAAAGAGTGAGAACCAAGCATCTTAGCTGTTTGCATTATCTCAACTAGTGTGATCGCTGAGAGTATAGGTGTTTCTTTAAACATAGTTATTAAATAGTTCCCCATTACCGGTATTACAGGCGGAATGGATTGGGGCAAGATAATCTTCCGCCAAGTATCTAGGGGGGAAAAATTGAGTGCTTTAGCAGCTTCCCATTGTCCTGGCGGAATAGATTCAATTCCACCCCTATATACCTCTGATAGATAGGTGCTGTAGTGAAGTCCCAGTCCAATGACCCCAGCAATGAAGGGTGAAAGGGATAAACCATACTCAGGCAGGACGTAGAAGATGAAATAAAGCTGAACCAAGAGTGGTGTGCTTCTGACAAATTCTACGAACCCATGCGCTGTCAGGGAAAGTGGTCTAAAATGGGACCTTCGGGCGAGGGTCAGCATCAGGCCCACAACTAAAGCTACTAAAAAGGCGACAAAGGTGGCTGAAATAGTTATTTTTAAAGCAGCTAAAATCTCGGGCAAGATTTTTATTGTATATTCCCAGTTCCACATAGTTAATACCTCCCTGCGGACAGCCTGTGCTCAATCCATCGAATCCCCCGAGTAAAGGGTAGGGAGATGACAAAATAGATGATCAACAATACTGAAAATATTTCTGTGGGACGCATAATTGAGGAATTGAGAACTGTCGCTACAAATGTCAAGTCTGAAAGGGTTACCAAGGAAACGAGGGCTGTACCTTTAAGCAATTCGATAATTAGATTGCCGAAGGCAGGAAGCATCATTACAAAAGCCTGGGGTAAAATAACGAGTCTTGTTCTTTGCCATGGCGTCATATTAAGGGCAATAGCTGCTTCCGTTTGTCCTTTAGGCACGGAAATAATTGTACTACGCACAATCTCAGAACCATAGGCTCCTGCATTAAGAGCCAAAGCCAATACCCCTGCAGCGAATTTAGGCAACATGATACCGAACAATGGCAATGCAAAGTAGATCCAGAAGAGTTGTACAAACAACGATGTTCCTCTAAAAATCTCCACATAGGTAGTGGCTAAAATACGGACTGCTCTGAATTTTGAAAGTCGTCCAAAACCTGCAATAAAAGCGAGGAAAAGGGCTAATATAGCTGAGAACAGCGTTAATTCGAGTGTTATTTTTGCTCCCTCCCAGAAAGAAGGGAGAATATCAAACCACATAGGTTTACACCAACCCCTTTCAGAAAGGTATAATTTTTAATCTAGGATGCCCACTTTCATAAGTGTGAGTCACATTCTAGGTATTCGAGATGCTTATTGATTGACTAGTTTATGACTAGCTTATTGGCTTACTTAACTCTTCGGCTGTTTTATCACCGGGAAGTTCTTGTTCAGTGAATCCGAATGGAGAAATAATCTTCAGTAGGTCACCGGATTCATTGAGCTTTTGTAGTTCACTGTTAAAAGCCTCACGGAAATCCTTGTCTTCTTTGCGGAAGGCTGTAGCACCATAGCCACGAACTTCACTTCCATCAATGATCGGTTGCTCAAAATCCATCACTCTTTCCAGATCTGAGTTATTAGCCGTTTCAAGGGTTGCCTGGACAGAAGGACCAGTGGCGGTAAGTGCATCAGCACGTCCGGATTGAAGCGCAGATAAGGCAGCTGGCATATCCGGTACGGTCATGATCTGCTTTAATTGAACTCCAGATTTCAGGAGATAATCATACTCAATCGCTCCTCCAGGTACTGCAATTTTGGCGTCGGGATTAGCGGCAATATCCTTATAACTGTGAAGATTAAGTGGATTTCCTTTTTTTACGGCAATCCCTTCTCCGATACTGTACTCAGGGTTAGCAAAATCCACTTCTTTTGCACGGTCGGGATTAATGAACATGCCTGCAGTAATCATATCAAAGCGCTTTGCCTTAAGTCCCGGGATCAGAGAAGCAAATTCTGTTAATTCCCCTTTCATTTCGTCAATACCCATATTTTTAAGGACTGTCCGTGCAACTTCTACAGCCTCTCCGGTAAGCATACCGTCTGGTGTTTGATAAGCATAAGGTTTCTCATTAGCAAATCCAACAACGACGTACCCTCTTTCTTTAGCAGTGTCCAAGGTGGATTTAGTTACATTGTTAGTCTCAGTTGTCCCACAACCTGCTAATCCTAAAAGGGATAGGGTTAAAGTAGCTACCAGAAATTTTTTTAATTTGTTCATTAATAATAAATCTCCTTCCAAAGTTAAAATTTAGTTTCCTAAGAGCATAGACAGCGAAAAGGCAAACAAAAAAGAACCTTTACGGTTCCCAAAAAGAAAGTGCATGTAAAGATGATGATTCAAACCGCTTACGAAGTTTGCTGATGGAGTGGGCTCAAACCGCCCAACTTACCTACATTTGGGCGTAACCTCTAGAAGCGGTCCCTCGATTTCCTTTTGGGAAATTCAGCCTTAAAGCCAAACAATATTTTACTGACAACTCAATAATATCAGAAAAGTTGCCTGAGTGTCAAGGTTAACTTTATAACCTCTTTGAAATGTTAAATAGTTGATTCCAACCTACACTTTAAAATGAATTAAGCACATAATCAAAAAAGTCTTAGGCTTTATTAAAAAAAGCGCCTAAGACTTTTTAATTTTCACATCAAATTTACCGGAGAGAATTGAGTGGATTTACGGTATCTCCATTGATAATCACTTCAAAATGTAGATGTGACCCAGTAGAGCGACCAGTTGATCCCACTAAGCCAATCGTCTGACCTTTGGACACACTCCGTCCTGCAGAAACCAGAAGTTTTGTAGAATGGGCATAGCGTGTCATAATTCCATTGCCATGATCGATGAGAATTGTGTATCCATAATTACCTTGCCACCCCGCACTTACAACCCTACCGGCACCAGCGGCTACATAAGGATCCCCCTGATCACCATCAATATCAATTCCTGTATGGTACTCAGACCCACGGTATCCATAATAAGAAGTTATTGGTCCTCTTAATGGCCATGATAGCCCAGAAGCAATGCTCCCACTCCCTCGAGAATAGGCAACCGTAACACGTTGCGGCCCTTTCTCTATTACTTGGGAAACAGCTTCTTTTAAAACTTTTTCATCCTTAACAGTTTGGGAAACCACCTTACCATTTTTCTGGACGTACGCATATTGGACTTCTTTTTGTCCATCACTTCCTGATTGTTTAACTTTTGTTTGCCCGCTCGCCAGGTTTGTGTCCGTTTTAGTTACTACTTCAAAGGGAATCGTTTCTGTATCCGTACGAACTCCTTCACTTACTACCGTTATGTAGGGCGTAACCTTGTCTAACATGATTTTTTGGCCTGTATTAAGAATGGTATCTTCGTTTGCTCCTGGATTACTGGCCAAAACTTCTTTCGTCTTCATATCGTTTTTTCGCGCTATGAGCCACCAAGAGTCGTTAGCCTGAACAGTATATTCTTCTTGTTGCAAATTACCTTGTTTTAATTTTTCTAAGGCTTGCTCATAGGAAATGACTTGTTCCAAGGGGGCTTCCACTCGTTGAATCTCCACTTCATCTTCAAACGAAACTGATGATACTTGGTTTTTATCACTAGGTTGAGTATAGTACTCTTGAAAATCTTTTAGTAATTTCTCTCCTTCATCTGCTTTAGCCATAACAAAGACCGGCTCTTTATTAACCGTCAACATGACTCCATCAACATAGTAAGATATGTCCTCGGCCAACGTTTCCTTAGAAAGAGTACGATAGTCAGCATTCTTAATTCGAACGGATGAGTATGTAATCCCATCATGGGTCTTGGCTTCGATACCCAATGGCGCTCCCTTTTCCGAGAGAATCTGATTTATCATTTCTCTAGCTTCATCTTTATTAGCGACTAGACCGACCTTTTCTCCTTTTACGAGAACATAGACTGCAGATGTTGTTGAATTAAGATAAACCATTCCACTTCCCATAAGGAGCAAAAGTGCAATGGAGCCTCCAATGACTTTCGGAGATTTCCATGATATGTTCTTGATTGTGAATATCTTAGCTTTTAGGACTTCGATATATTGCTTTATTGGTAAATAACCGGCCTTTTTCATAGAACCCCCTTAAAATTATTTAATTTTCATCAAACTTATGTTCAATTTGTTTGCTTTGACGTCCCACCGATAAGTTTTAAGTTTATCTCCTATCATTTTCTATTATTCTGCCTTCGTTGTCAACCTGATGTAGATACAAAACGAAATTCGTCGCTGGCAAGCTAGGAGCAAGACTAAAGGAATCTTTGACCGTTTTAGACTAGGAATAGCGCGTTCCAGACCCACTCTTCGTAGATATCTTATCAAACTTAATCAATTCAAGTTAGCTTTACCTCCCAAACCTAGAAGAGACCAACCTCTACCTGAAAGTTTCTCCCCCAGTTTATAATCCGTGGTGCTAAAAATCACCTGTCTGGAAAGTGACAGTTTACGAAGATATTCTGTAACTTCTCCCCAAAAATTTTGATTCTCATTCTTTTCTTTTCCAACTGAGAAGAACAAGGGTACCTCAATGGTATCACCAATGGTTAATTGAGCAATGGCCATACGATAAGCAAAATAATTCATCTTCGCTAAAACCTCTCCCTCTATGGAGTCTTTAGTCGATGATGAGAAACTATAATTAAAAATCCACTGCTTTTCGTCGTTAAGTATCTTTTCATGCTTCCTTTGCCATTCATGCCAAGACAATTCCAACAAGGCCTGAGCATCATCTAGCGCATGGCATAAATCTTCATATGCCATCCATTGACGTTTCATTGGCTCTATCTTCTTCTCCAAAACAGACAACGAAGGATATTTCTGGTTATTCTGAAGGCGTTGGTTTGCAACTGCAAGGTGCTGGCAAATTTCCGTTTGCTCTTTATTCCATGCGGAAATTTCCGCCAGCCTTTCTTCATTTGGAATACGTTTTTCGCGTTCTAATTCTGCTAAAGGTTCCAATGCCTTGCTAAGCGGTTCCAAATTCCGATCACCAAGTAATCCATGAAACCTCTCTGACAACACAGCGACTTCCCGCTCCACCTCATCCCTCTCTCTTAGTTTATTGGCAACTTTTAAGACTTCCATAAGTGCTTCCTCTCTGTCGGTTATGGGTATTCCCCAATTCTCTAACTTTTTCCGCAGTCGTTCGGCACATTCTTCTAAGTTCTTTTCTTCTATCGTTTGTTGTTCGATTACAAGATGCAACTCATCAAGCTGTAATGACAGCTGGTGTTTTTTTCGTCGAAAGTCTTCCCATCCGTTCCGCCATTCTGAAAAATCTGCTGCATGGACCATGATAAACGCTTGTTTTATAATTTTATTGCGCAAATACACAGTCTTACGTAGTTTTTCCTCTTGTTTCACTTTTTCTTGTAGTCTCTCCATCTGTCTTTTCAAACTTTCAACCCGTTTTCGTTGGTCAAGAAATTGCTTAAGTTGACTCTTGAATTCTAGGTAATTTGAGGCATGGTACTGTTTGTAGAATTTAAAAAGGCGAGACGATAACACTTCAGCGATACTTATCAAGCCTAACCGCTTCCGCAATGTCCTATCCAGAATGCTAGCAACTTTGGAGCTACGCCACAGTTCTAAATGCTTTTCCTTTTGAGCAATCCTGATTTCATCAGCCTCTGTAACATCGGCCATGACTTCAAAATCCTTAAGTAGCGCGCTTTCTTTTGAAACCATAATTTGAAGTTTATTAAGTCCACGTTTTGTAATGAGGAGCTTATTCAGTTTCTCCTGAGCCCCTTCCCTTTCCTCTAGAGCCTGCTTCAGAAGCTGATCCTCATCTTCCGACAATCCGTGGTATCCCGATGTTTGGAGGAAATCTTGGATCTCAGCAATTTGTTTTGACCGCATCTGTGCTTCTGTAACTAAGCAACCTACGTTTTTCTGAAGACATGCCCACTCCAGGCACTCTTCACGCAAGCTCTCAATTACTTTCCAATCCACATGTAACTCATAGGAAATGGCCGTCAAATTCTCCTCTAAACTTCGCCACCGTTCTTCTAAGCTATTGAGTTCTTCTTGGAGTCGTCGTAACTCACGGTAATCAGGGTTTTGGGAAAGCAACTCTATGCGCTTCTGTATATTAGCAGTTAAAGTGATCCTCTCCGTTAACATCGTTTCTTTTTCTTGGAGCTTCTTTATATCAATTTGAAGTAACCTTTCATAGTCTAGCTGGCGGTTCGCCATCTCCCATTCATGTCTCAGAGCATCGTACTCAGCCTTAACCAGTGCCATACTCTCTTTTTGTTCTTTCACTTTCTTATACGCCCCAGCAATAGAAGCCCGTACTTTCGTTAACGAAAGTCCCTCATCTCCTCCTTGGCACAGGTTACGGACACGTCGGAAAAGGTAATCCTGGCAGTCGGTTTCCGGCCAATCCACTGTTCCTCCCTGCCGAAAAACCTGAAGTTGAACTTTGAATAAATACTCCCCAAGCGTCATCGTTTCCGGCAGACAAAGTATCTGTCCGTCATTCATTAAGGTTGAAATTCTCTCTAATTTGTCATCCTTTTGAATAAATTCATGACGAATATAAAAGTGAAAATTTTCTTCTGACAGCCACACTTCTACTAAACCTTTTCTGCTTAGTTTAGTTAGTAGCAGAGATTCCGGTTGATCGTAAAATAGGGTTAGTAGTAAATCCCTAAATAACATTAGATGACTTTTATCTTTAAAAAGAAGCAATATTGGGCCCGTGGGAAATATCCAGTCGACATTCTCCAGCCCAACCAAATTTCCACTTCTGATACGTTCAATCCTCATCGAATCCCTGCCCCTGCCCCAGCGCTGTTAGTCCGATTTTTTGTACTAATTCCCAGTATTGATGGTTTTCCGAGTCCTTCACGTCATCCAAGCACTTTTGAAGTTTAGAGACGAATATTTGGGCAAGAGTAGGATAGCCCTCACTATTCTTCGCCACGGATACCCCAGGTGGTTCAGACGGTGGTCTCCTTTCTATAGAGAGAACTTCAACAAATCGAAAATCAGTCTCGATAAGATTTTGTAAACTATGAACCATTCCCTCAACGTCTAATAACGTTCCTGCCAACTTTATCCTAAACAAATTCTTTTGACGTTCTTCGACGCTGGTTTCTGCCAGTAATTTTGCTGCAACCTCTTCAATGTCATATTCGGACTGGATCGTTAAAACCTTTTCAATATACCTGCGCTGACCCAGTTCTCGGAATTCAAATCGAGAAGATTCTTTCCCAATCTCTCCTAGCAGCACACCACGAGGACTGTTATCATAAAAACCTCTGGCTTCTGGTGCACCACAATTTGCCCAGAATGTTTCCCCCGCTTTGTGGATCCCACTCCAAACTTCCTGATGTCCCAAGGCTAGGTAAGCCAACCCACTTGAAGCAATTTCGTCTTGCCGAATCGGAATAAAACCTTCAGTATTCTTCTTAGAATCCACTTCAGCGTGGAGAAGCATAAGTTGAAGCGTACCGTCACTCGTTGTTTGAAACCCTTTGAGAAAAGGACTTTCCTGTTGATAAGTCGTCCAGCCTGTTCCAGAAACTGTGAGGTTGTGGGAAGGAATTTTTATAGTGTTAACTCCATTTGAGAATATATGCACGTTCCTCGGCCAAACTGCCATGCGATATGCAGAAGTTAAAATTAGTGGGTCCCTCCTACCTGGAGTTATGAAAATTCTCGTCCCTTCCAAATTGGCAAGCGACTTAGCTACCCGCTCGACGGTCTCCTTGCGAACATACTCCTGTTCAAATAAATCTCCGGTTATAAAAAGAAATTCAATGTTTTCTAATTGACAAAGCGAAAGAACTGCTTCAAATGTCTGCCATAAATCTTGATTTCGCAGAGCTGTCCACTTCTCCGGTCCGTCCCATGAAGGACTGTCAAAACGAAAACCAGCACACTGTAAGAATCGTACACAAGAAACCACGTTATCTTCACCTCACCAATATAGGAAACTTACTTCGGATGGAGTCCCACTCCATCCGAAGTAAGTTAAACTTATTCATCAGAGATTCAACGAAGTTCGACACTGTTTTTTAAATCTACTGAGAAGTACTCACCTTTTTTCATCAAATAATGCCCAGAGGCATACGGACTACCTTCCATGGTTATATAAACTTTGTCGACCCCGTAATAGTTTCCTAGTGTATTGGTGATGCTCTGTAAAATCATGCTTTCATAACCAGAGCCTGCGTTCATTTCACTTACTAATTCTTTGGTAAAATCAATATAGACCACGTTGTCCTTATTTAAGTATAGACTCTTAATCTTAACATTCGGGCCAAGAACCTTGGATATATCCCCTTTAGGCACCTCTTTAAATGCCTTCTCAAAGACTATTTTTGTCAGATCATTCGTCTTAAAAGAAAGCTTTTTATTAAGATGATACAGCTTATCGTTATTTACATTTGGATAAAAGAATTTTACTGTTTGAGTTAATGGAACATTATTCTCTAATTTACTTAAAGTAGAGGAGACTACAGCTCCTTCTGATGTGAAAATCGATTTTACGAGACCAATGTTTGGGGCATAATAGTCTTTAATCTTATCATCCTTACCCTCAGTCGTAACTTCAAGCGTTTTATAAGTTCCCGAAGGGGTGGTTACGTCTACCTCCAGATTAGTAATTGATCGGTTTCTACCATCTGCCAAGACCCATGAGGTTCCTTTTACAAGCGGTTCTCTCAATAGGATTTCCTCATAATTACTTGGGCTTCGGATTATATTCTCTCTATAATAGGCTTCCCCTCTGACTATTGGTAGGGTCAGCTCACCCTCTTTATTTTCTAGCACCTTTACCGTCTCAGTTCCACCGTTATTAGACCTAATCTGAATACGATTTCCATCAATATAATCAACCATAACGTTGTAAGAGGCATATTCATTCCCTTCACCTTCATACACATAGTTCATGTTTTCTTTAAAGGGATAATAATCTTGGATTGTAAGTGGTTGGCGAATTTCCGGTGGTTTAGTTTCCTCAATAGGCGGCTTAATATTGTTCTTATTTGCGCAACTGCTTAACAAAACAAGCGTAAATAATAAGCTTAAAACCAAAAATGCTTTTTTCATATTTATCCCTCCTCGTATGATGATTTAGATATTAGTATAGCACTTCTCACAATAATTATCACAGTCAAGAATGACACAACATGTTATCAAAAGAACCTTACAACGCCATAATATTTGTTGAACTAAGCATACTATGTGCAGGGATCTCGTAGGTTACAGTCGAATAACTATAAAATGAGCGAGGAGGTAAATGCAAATGTTTGTACTTATTTTATCCCTTATTTGTTCCATTCTTATTGCAATTTTTGCAGTACAAAATGCTAGCTTAGTTACGATTCAAATTTTATGGTTTACTAAAGAGGTTCCTTTAGTCCTCATAATCTTAGGTTCTACATCTGCAGGAGCTATAATAATGCTTCTCTTAGCTATATGGCGAGGATTACGACTAAAGCTCAAACTTAAGCAACACCAAAAGGATGACAGCATAAATAACGATCTTCCTGTTCAATCGGTGACTCCAACGTTAAAGCAATCTGATGACTCGGATTAAAAAGCGAGACTCGAAGTTCAAGTTTTGAGGTTCAAAATATGATGCCCCAATAAGCGACAGCATCATGAATGATCGGACTGAAGGCTGGAGATGGAAAATTAAGATACCATTACTTAGTACCGGATTCTGTTTGATATGGCCAGTTATTGATACCCCCAAGATTATAAACATTGGTATAGCTCATGTTGGCAAGTGCTTGAGCAGCAATAGTACTTCGATTTCCACTTCGACAGTATACGAATATCGCCACATCCTTGTCCTTAAGCTTTTCGGGTGCCTGTGTGCTGATAACCTCTACTGGAATTAACACACTGCCTGGAATACGCTTTTCAGCGTTTTCTGCTACGGTCCTTACATCAAGAAGAACAATACCTTTTTCTACCTCCAAACGTTTCTTAGCAGTTTCAGCGGAAATAGTTTGAAAGGTAGCTTTTTTGTCTAATTCAGATTGTACTTGTGCACACCCACTAATGCTAAAGAAACTAATAACAACTATAAATATAACCGAAACCGCTATTTTTTTCATAATGCATTTTCCCCTAAGATTTTTGTTTTCTGATTATAATTCTCTATTTTATCTCATTTCATTACGCAAGACAATTATGCATTCAGGAAGAATGGCAAGACGTATGAACAAAACAAAATCCGATCGAGAAAATGTAGATAAGATAAGAAAAACCGAGGCTTCACCTCGGTCATACATATGCATTGTCAACAGAACATTCTTTAACGTTGCTATCAGTTCCTGATTGGTTTTAGGCGAGACAACAACCGGAGGGTTCCCCATCCCTTCCGATTGCTAAATCACTTTAATCTTTCCTAGAATGCTTGCATCCTGGGCCATAGTTAGGTCATAAATCAGACTGTCCACGGCGGCACCATCGACAATGCCATCGGCGACCGCTCGGATTGACTTATCATGACTATAATCCATCTTTTGGGTTTAGCCTTATCATTTATATAGTAGCACTTAACCTCAATGCTAAACAAAGTGAAGAAAAGCAAGGACTAGTATTGCCGAATCTAAAATCCTAAATAGAACATATAAAATCCGATCAGCAAAATTACACTACCCATGACAATTTTCAAAACCTTACTGAAGGTACCATATTTATTGCTTGATGTCATACTAGTTACAAAACCAATCGAAGTCCCTGCGACAAGCACTAAAGCACTATGCCCTACGGAATAGAGCAATAACAGGAGAATCCCCCATAGCAAGCTGCCTCTCTCTGCTACAACAGCAAGAAGTGTAATCAGTACTGGTGTTGCACAAGGGGAGGAAAACACACCACCTAGTATTCCAGCAATAAAGGCTCCGATGTACCCTCTTCTAGTATTCTTAGCCATCAGATAGGTTGACGGAATGAAATTGTAAATCTCCCATATTTGCAAAGCCATTAACACCATCAACACACCCAGTAACAGATACCACCAGGACGAGGATGTTCCCATGAGTTTACCGACCAGTGAAGACACGACGCCTAATGTAGTAAAGGTGACTGCTGAGCCTGCCGCAAAGGTAAGCGAAAGCCAAAAGGCCCTTTTCGGGTCATTGTTTCCAGTGCCACCCACATAGCCTATGACAAGAGGAACACTTGATAAGGAGCAAGGGGTTAAGGACGTTAACAAGCCCGCGAGCAAAGCAAGCACTGGCGCTACCCACAAACTTTGGGAAATTAGTGTTGAAAGGATCTCAAGCCATTGATCGATCATTCAACGCCCATCTCCTTTAGTACAGCTCTAAGTTGTTCTTCGGTCAGACCTCCTTGATGGGCAGTGTAAACGTGTTTATTGGTATCCTTCGTGGAATACAACATCATTTGCATAGCCTCTGCATCTTTTGGCACAAAGGGATTACCCTCTTTATCAAAGAAAAACTGGGTTGGAATTACCTGAACAGGAAAATCCTCCGCTGCAGTTTGATTTTTCCAAACATCTACAAACTTCACAATCGCCTTGCCCTGCATCTCCTGATTGAGTGCCTTAAGTACCGGTGCCATTTCTTTACAAGGAACGCAGGAGTCTGCTCCAAAGTCTATCACAATCGGTAATCCATAGGATTTTAGCAACTCAATATCTATGGCCGTTGTTTCAAGAGTGAAGTCCCCAGTATTAGCAACTATGGGCTTCTCCGGATTACTTTTTAGGATAAAAATTCCTACAATTACCGCGATGATAAGAACAGGCGCTATGATTTTCAGGATTGATTTAGGTTTTTTCTTGGTACTTTTCATTTAATTAACCCTACCTTCCACGCTATTGACTATATAAACCATTTCATCTCCAAGTATTTTCTACAGAAAAAAAAGTCCCAAGAAACTAAATTATTCGGCGCTGAACAAACCTCCTGGCAGATAGGTCTTTCTATATCTGTAACAAGATCAGTGAGCAACTGCATCATCTTTTCGATTTGTTCCGTGTTTAGAGAGTAGTGTATCCACTTAGCTTCACGTCGCGCCTTTAGCAAACCACCATCACATAAGATTTTCATATGGTGAGATAGCGTGGGTTGAGTAATCTGCAGTTTCTCTAATAGTTCGCAGGCACAATACGTACCGCAGGACAACATATCTATAATCCTTAACCTATTAGAGTCAGACATTGACTTGAAGAGAGTTGCATTTTCCACATAGTTATTTTCCATAGCTTCACCTCACATTGATAATTATCTATCTAAGTTTAATATCTTATAGTAATTCGCATATAATTGTCAATATATTCCTGTCACATTTAGGTATTGGCATTCGATAATAAGTGTTTTCATAACCATTCCTCCTAATGTTACGCCATTATCATGAAATTCATGGGCAAACCGTTATTCCCCGTCCCCAAAGACAATCTCCACACGAGGGAGAGTTCCCTAAGCAATCCATGTCTGTCCGAAAAACCATGTCGCAGCCACTAACTAGCTCGCAATCCGTACATGAAGGATACCCTCCGGTCATCACTTTATAACGAAACCTCATGAATTCCTGAGAAGTCCAGATTTCTAGCAACGATTGTTCCGTCAGCGAACCAAAACTGTGGGCCTCAATGAGTTTATGTCTTCCAAACACATACTCTGGATAAGAATGCAAAAACCGATAACAAGAAGAGACCTGACCATCCCATCGAATGACGGCGCTTTGAGTTTCCACGAACTTGCAACGCCGATCCGTTCTCAACTGACTTTTAGGCAAAACAACGTCTACGCCTTTGGCCAGTCCCAATAAAAATCCCTCTTGAAAGGTTCGCTCGGTCTCAGGAGGTAAGGTCGGATAATAAAGGCTTTCCTCCAGCATCTCTTGTCTCATCGGTTGAAGATGAGAAACAAAGATTCTATTGACACCTAATCTTGTGGCTTGACGCACGGTCTCCAGCAAATATGGGAGAGTGCTCTTCATGGCTAGAAATTCCCATATGATCTCAGGTCTCCCCTGAATCTTATTCTCTGCTAGGTGACGCGTACTCTCCAAGATCCCTTGTACACTCTGATGCCGAATTGCAGCAAATGTCTGAACGTCTGTTGAATCAACGGACAAAGCGATTCGTGCTACACCACGAGAAAGCAAAAATTCGATCATCGACCCATCCAACGTAGTCCCGTTCGTCGTCACAGACACTTCATACCGGGGAGCGAATAGTTCCACCGCATGTTGAAAATTATCCGCAATCGTCGGTTCTCCAATCCCACCCAAAATCACTTCCTTAAGGTCGGGAAAAGCGGCCACCTCAACCGCAATCGAATTCAGAATTTCTTTGGACATATCACCTAAAGGTTCCTTCCAGCTCTGGCGGTAACACATTTCACAAGACAAATTACAGCGATTGGTCAACTCCAAATAAAGGCGTTCAATTGAAGGTGTAGGCTGGTAGACTATGTCAACTATGTCTCTCATTCTTTCTGGATCTCCTTCTCAATCATTAATCGAGCAATCACTACATGGCTCAAAACTACCAGCGTGATTCCTTTGTATTATTAATACTTTCTAATATGCTATATATAAGCGCTTATCTACTTCATTGTCAACAATAGAATTGTGTCATATTAACATAAATAGTTTCAAAAAACTGTTTAAGAGAATCCTAATGACACAAAAACGTGACAAACAACATTTAGTTTAATGCTACACTTGAATAGGAAGAACGAAAGTGAGGGATTGTTTTGAACAAGTATATACTCATTGTCGACTGGCATACGTATCTTTACCCTTAAAAAACTAGTCTGTATATAGCGAAGGGACCATTAATTTCTTAATGTCCCTTCGCTATGTACAGACTAAAGGAACCTTTAATGAGCGCCACAATTGCCAGTTAAGCTATTTCACAAGAAAGAACATTTGCTATGAGCACATACATTCTGAGCAACACTGCCAATTGAGAATCCTACAACCGCTGAATGCCCAAGGTGTCCCATGACAATTAATTCCATGCATTTATTAATTACATTTTCGGATGACTTCAACACTGCATTTTTTATCTCCATCGCATAAGAATTAGATTCTTCAATTCCCGCGAAGAGAGAGATTTATCACTGATAATGCAAGGACTGGAGTCTTGTATAATTTCCCTAACTCTATCGCCTTGAGCATAAAACAAATCACAATGATCTATTCCCAGCCTGCTCATAAACATACTGCTTCTCTTTTTTGCTCAACAGTTTCCCTGTGATATATGCGATCAGAATAATCACAGGTATATTAATCACAAACCGAGTCACCATGAACTTCCACCCCATCGAAGAAGCCTCGAATAAGAGCATTGGTATTTTAGTTGTTGACCAGGCACCAATAAAGATTAAGACATTAGAAAGCTTGCTCCCCTTCTGCAGGAGAATGCCCGCTATAGGAAAAGCTGCATATAACGGCCCAGCTGCGGCTGAACCTAAGAAGAATGCTATCAAAACCCCAAGGATTCCCGATTTCTCACCCATCAACTTAATCATGGTTTCTCGTTTAACCCATACATCCAAAAGCCCCAATAGAATAAATATCGGTGGGATAATCGAAAGCATTTCCACAGCATTGCTCCATGTGATGTCGATTGACGTTTGACCCACTGAAGGATACAAGGCATAGACGATGATATTAATGATAACCAGAGCCAAGAAAAACTTGTATCGATTAAGCAGCATTTTCATCCCAACACCACCCCGATCGCTATTGCGACGATAAACGAAAATACGAACGCTAAGCTATTCCTGAGTATTGTGGCCTTTCTGCCAAAATACTTTAACTCCAGAGGGATTGTCACGATTCCGACCATCATCAACGTTGAGATAAAGACTGCGATTTGCATAAAACCCGCGCCGCCTTTTAACAAAGCCGAAGCTAACGGAAAGGCTACAAAACCAGGTATTAAGGTGATTGAACCGACAATAGAAGCCATTAACATTCCCAGCCACCCTGATTTTTCTCCAATTAATCCTGATATCACTTCAGGGCTCAAAACTGCTAGCATTATCCCTATGATCACCAAAATGGACAAGAATTGCGGTAGAATATTTTCAAAGGACTTCCAAGCCTTCTTCAAGGCCATAATCGTCTTTTTCTTATCCTTTAGAAACGAAAGGATAAGAAGGCCAAAAGCCACAACGTACATGAGAACCGTAAACATTTTCCCGTCCTCCCTTCTCAATATGGATACTCTCATACCTAGTCTCTCGTCTTGATTTGCACACCCATTAGCCTTGCACCGTTAATAGATTCCATCGACAGAATTGCTGGTTCAGTGATAAAGACTTGGTTCGCCTCATTTCGGGTTGGGAACTTCCTTAATCGGCGTTCCTATATTGGTAAGCTCTGTATTAACTGGACTAATTCCTCGTGAATTTCTCCCATGGTTTTTTCCACTGTTGATGCACACGCCCCACCACAACTACACGTACCAGCAGGTGACTCATCACGGATTCCGAACACATCGACTTGTACCATAAGCGGTGAACTCCCCTCATTAAAGAATCTACCTTTTTCAATAATACATTTAAAAATCTTAGACGTTCTAATTCGTCGAGCTTTCCTTTGGAAACCAGTGAGTCGTGTTATTTGCAAATTTAACCAACATCAACATGACGGGCACTTCAACCAGCACTCCAACGATCGTCGCTAAAGCAACCGGTGATGTCGCACCGAAGAGTGCTATGGCAACAGCAACCGATAATTCGAAGAAATTAGAGGCTCCGATCATTCCAGCGGGGGCCGCAATACAATGGGCTAACTTTAAACGCCTTGCTGTAAGGTACGATATAAAGAAGATCAGGACCGTCTGAATCGTCAGTGGAACCGCGATCAAGAAGATGTGCAAGGGATTTTCTAAGATAACATTGCCTTGGAATGAGAAAATAATGATCAGTGTTAGCAATAATCCCGCTATAGTAATGTTGTTAAACTTCGGGAGAAACGAGTTAAGAAAGTAGTCTACTCCATGATTCTTAATCACTGATATACGAGTAACTATTCCCGCTGCAAGAGGTATCACAACAAAGAGTACAACGGATAAAATAAGCGTCTCCCAGGGTATGCGTACTCCACTGATACCTAATAAAAAGGCTACGATCGGTGTAAACGCTACAAGTATGATTAGATCATTCGTTGCTACTTGCACGACAGTATACGCTGGATTGCCCTTTGTTAAATGACTCCAGACAAAGACCATCGCAGTACAGGGTGCAGCACCCAGTAAAATAGCGCCTACCAAATAATCCCTCGCTAGATCCGCCGGAATAAAGGCTTTAAAAACCACGTAAAAGAAAACCGCAGCAATTCCATACATTGTAAAGGGTTTAATAAGCCAATTGATGACCCAGGTTAAATATAAACCCTTGGGATTTTTCCCCACATTTTTCACACTTTGAAAGTCAACCTTCATCATCATCGGATAGATCATCACCCAAATCAGAATGGCGATGGGTATTGATACGTTCGCATATTCAAACTGGCCTAAAAAATCAGGAATAAACGGTAAGAACTTACCAATAAATACGCCAACCACCATACATAGTACTACCCAAACCGTTAAATATCGTTCAAAAAAGCCCATAATCGAATACTTCCCCCAATCTTATTCCTAATTTAACATCCTTTAAATTCAATAATCCGTTCTTCATCTTCCTTGATCCTAGGAAACGTGGGCGAAAGCAAGATCATAAGCGCGTTTTCCAGGTTCAGTGAATAATAAGTCCATTGTCCTCCCCGCCGTTCAATCACAAATCCGACTTGACGCAAGCGTCTCATCTGTTGGGACACCCCTGGCTGACTAATTCCCAAGACTTCTGTCAAATCACAGACACACAACTCCCGCCACTTCAGTAACGATAAGATTCTCAACCGCGTTTTATCTCCTAATACTTTGAACTCTTCAGACATTGCCTCAAGACGCGGTTCAGTACTCAAGTGCCTACCCCCTTTCACTAATAGTTAAGTGAACTCGTTCAACTAAAGTTGAACATCGAGTCTTCGGTGGGGGACTCTACCCCCACCGAAGCAGAATAAAGTGTATCACTCCCACTTATAGAAGTGGGAGTCTTACGATTTGAATAATTAACTGCTTATATGGTTATATTATTATATATAGTGGTTTTTTACAAGTTAAGTACAGTATATTATTTTCACATACATCGTACATTGAAAGAAACGTCATAAATATATGTACAACAGGGGCATCTGTACCGTACAAACGCCCCTACTCTAAGATCCTCGCCACGCTTAACTTTCAGTATGTCTGGACTTCTTAATAATTACACTTTTAGTCTCTTTCTAAGATCTCAATTATCCTCGCCTTGTCAAATCTTGCCGCTCACCAAGCTAGGCACTCGGTTGCAGAGAGGCTCCTCGGCACAATGTAGTCCAGCGAGGGTATTACTCCGAGGCCACGAGGAGGAATTCTCGCGCGGCAGAGACCATAGACAACGATCTAAGCGCGGTTAGCTCCCCGAGAAATCTGAGTAGGCCTTCTGTAACAGTTGTTGGACCTTCTTCTTTTCTGCTTCGTCTAAATTGCTACGAATTAGTTTCAATACGACGGTCTGCCATATCTTACGCAACATTGGATAAGGTATATAGTAATATACCTTCCACTCCCCATTTCTCTTCATTCCGCACATGCTTACAATCATATGAACATGAGGATTAAAGTTCTCTATTTTTGACAATGCGAGCAAAAAAACGCATTCCTACCCCCAACCTCTATTTTTTGAATCATTTCATGGCAAGACAGACACGGTTTTCCAGCCCGGTCATACGCTTGAAAATGCGGATTATAGCCCCCAATAAGATCATCCCAAGGAGCAAACTTTTCTTCCATGTCTCCACCTAAACGAATAGAATCCTGAAGAATCGTGACCAAGGAATGATACAAGTTCACTTTTTCATCCCTACTAAGCGAAGAAATCAAGCGTGTCGGTAAAATACCGGCCCTAAATAACCCCTCATTAGAATAAGCATTTCCCACACCCGAGATATTTTTTGGATTCATTAACCAAGGCTTGATCATACCCCTTTTCCCCTCAAGCAGCCGAATAAAATCTTCAGTACCGAAGTTAATATCTAATGGATCCTTTCCTAAGTCCTGTAATTTCTTCTCAAGTTGTTCCTGCACAAGATAGTGCAAGTAGCCCAGCGTAAGAACGCAAAAGAAGAGCACTGAACCGTCTGAAAAGCCAAAAACGACACTTGCTTTTCCGGGTAGTCCCTTAATTTTGTGTTTTAATTCTTCCGCATCACTGTGAAGAACCTCTGACAGCGAAAGTGTATCAAGGTTTTCCGCAGATAAGAAATAAAGTCTACCATCCAACATCATGTGAGTTAGAAGATAATGATCGTCATTAAGATGGAAAATTAGGTATTTACCCCTCCGGGTAATGTCTTTAATAGATTTACCAATCATTCGATGGCAAAAATCTGCACTTTCAAGGTTAAGGCTTTTTGCTCTTAGGATATTAATTTCGATAATTTGTTTATCTTTAACCCACTTATTCAAATAGTTCTTATATATCTCCATTTCGGGAGTTTCAGGCATTTTATCACCCTCATTGTTTGCTCAATAATTTTCTGTCTGTGGAAAATGAGGAGGTTAGCTTAGCTAACCTCCTCATTTGAGCTATATTGCTAATCTACATACCACCCACCGGAGGAGAGAAAGCAACAGTATCTTGATTTTGTAAGACTTGCTCTAATTCGGCACCCCGACTATTCACCATACAGATTGCAACTTTTTCTAACGGCAGATTATGCTTTTTAATAATATCTATTACACGGCTATTCTCTTCTAATTGTGTCTTTTCCTGCATAAATCGCCCTTCACGAAGATCTCCAAAAAGTTTGACATTGACTTCCATTGATTTAGCCTCCTTGTTTTGACTTGTATTTACCTCTATGCTCTTCATCTCTTCTTTTTAAAGATTAGCAACTCAATTATAACTGAAGCACTTGATCAAGCTCTTCACCTGTGAAATCCCAAATAGCATTATGTGGAGGTACTGTTTCACTGAAAAATTCCGGTAAACGGTCATCCTTATTGGTAAATCCAGCCGCTTCATTGAAAGCCCTTTCAGTCTTCAGTACCATTCGTCCCAAGTTAAACCAGTCGTCCACAGTCCAATTCGTTCCATACTTGGCATTAATCATTTCAATTAAAGCATGCGAAACTGGTTCATAGTCTAAGATGGCAAACGCAGTGAACACACAAAGTCCGGCAGAATCGATAGAAGCCGTTGCAATTTGCAAGTTCCTCGAAAGCTCAGTTTGACCCTCTTTAATCAATGGGTCTACGTGACCACCCACTTTTAAGATATTATGAGTCACTGCGTACCCCGCAGTGTGATCGGCACCCATAGGAGTCGTTGCATAGGTTACGCCAATTCCCTTGACGGATCTTGGATCATAAGCAGGTATACTCTGATGTTTAACCGTCGGAATTCGGGTTACCCCAAAGGCTTTGCCCGTAAAATCCGCTCCATTCCCCAAGATACGGCCCAGAGAGGTGCCTTCTTTGATCTCTTCATTGAATAATCTTAACATTTCATTCCCATCACCCCATGGTAGGATGCCTGCTTCCATGGCCACCATCATGGATCCGGCGGTCTCAATTGTATCGATACCTATATCATCGCAAATCTGATCGATCTCTGCAATGATGTCAAGGTCATCCACAGTACAGCCTGCCCCAAATCCCCAGATCGTTTCATATTCAAAACCAGAGGTTAAGTATTTTTCGTTTTTATCATTATAGGTCTGAGAACAACGAATAACACACCCGACATGGCAACCATGAGTAGGATCACCCTTTCTACTCATGATCGTGTCATACATGGTCTCCCCGCTAATCTTTTCCGCCCCATCAAATTGCCCCATACGGAAATTCTTAGTAGGCAGTCCTCCCGCCTCGTTGAGAATGTTAATGAGCACATTAGTACCGTATTTGGGTAGGGCATTTCCACTCACTGGGTGACTAAGCAATCCTTTATTAAATAGCTGTGCTGCCTCTTTGAATCTCTCACGATCTTGAATCTCGATGCCTTCTCCATCATTATCATCCAGCGTTATGTATTTAATCTTCTTGGAACTCATGACAGCACCAAGCCCACCTCGTCCTAAACTGCGAATATGCCCTTTGGGGTCTTTAACCGAAATATTGGCCGCGGACATTTTGAATTCCCCTGCTTGCCCAATTGTGATAACCCCAGTGTTTTCACCATATCTGGACGTTAGAGTGTGGATTACCTCATAGTTTCCTTTTCTCAGGAGTTCCGTCTCTTCTTTGATTTCCACGCCATCTTTATGAACATGAAGACTGTACCATTGATCTCCTTCTGGGATATCCTCAATTATTAATGCTTTTACCCCAAGCTTCGCCAATCTTTGTGCTGCGGTTCCACCAGAATTACTCTCTTTGATACCCCCAGTTAACGGACTTTTAGCACCAGCTGATAAGCGTCCCGCGTTGGCAGCCATGGTACCCGTCAACAATCCGGGGGCAAAAACTAATTTGTTTTTACTTCCTAAGGGATGACAGGTTGGCTCAACCTCCTTGGCGACAATGACAGAGGTAAGACCCCTGCCCCCAAGCACCTTCCACTCTTCGGGAACTTCTTCCGCAACAAACGAGAGCTTTGACATGTTGACTCGATATATTTTCACTTCTGTACCCTCCAAGAACCTCAATTTTGTGAACCCGTCCAGCCTCACATACCCTATTATTTGACGTGAATACTCGTACTATTCTCTAAGATGTTTTTTTACATAGTAAACCGGTTAAGATGTGCCATGGCATACCTTAACCGGTATTTTAAGATTGGTTGTTTATGTTTATATCTATCTCACATTAACTACTCTATGTGTACTGCTGTACCTGAAGCACTAACCATTAACATGCTGCCGCTTTGGCCGATCACTTCATAATCCAAGTCGATACCTACTACTGCATTGGCTCCTAATCTTACGGCACGTTCCTCTAATTCCCTCAAAGCAATATGTCGAGCTTCCTGTAATTTTTCTTCATAAGCTCCAGAACGCCCACCAATGACATCAGTAATGCTAGCAAAAATATCTCTCATTATGTTAGCTCCCATAATTGCTTCCCCGGCAATTACACCGAAATAAGCAGTGATTTTATGACCTTCTATTGACGGTGTGGATGTTAGAATCATATCTAGTACCTCCCTATATTTTTAATACTCTATATGATTATATACGATTATTCCATGTATTAACAATAAATGGGCTTTTTGCTGGAGGTAAGAAATCATAACTTACACTCAATGGATATTCTTTCACATCAAGAAATGAACAGTTTGTATAAGATCATTGAAAAAGATTACATCAAAGAATAAATTATTATAAAGCAACTTAAGTATTATAGTATACTTGATTTATTAGATCTTATCGAAACTTGAACTATGCTGGAGGCTGACAATGAAAGTATTAAGAGCAATCGAAATGAACCGCTGTATTGGCTGTTTATCATGCATGATAACCTGTGCCGCTGTAAATCAGCAGGACCATTCCATCCTGAAAAGCGCTATTCGAATCAGAACAAGCGGAGGGCTTACTGGAAAGTTTATTGCGATAGTCTGTCAAGCGTGCAAAGATGATGTGCCATGCTCAGAAATTTGTCCGACCGGAGCACTCATAAAGCGTCAAGCCGGAGGGGTATTATTAGACAAAGAAAAATGTGTGGGATGTGAACGTTGCGTTAGTGCGTGCACAGTTGATGCTATATATTTTGATCACGACATAAATCGGCCCATTGTCTGTAAGCATTGTGGTGTCTGCGTACGCTTTTGTCCGCATGGATGTTTACAGTTATTAGAGGAGGGTCAGTAAATGTTATACGAAAATGCCACTAAGGTTTTGTACATAGACCTCGCTACAGGTAAGATCGAAATCAAGCAGCGTACGGATTTGACCGAATATCTCGGTGGAGTCGGTCTAGCATCAAAATTGCTCGATGAAACTATTAAACCAAAACTCCCTCCTCTTGCTCCAGAACAACCAATAATATTAGCAATTGGCGCAATCTCTGGTATTTATCCACTTATTACTAAGACGGTGGCCATGTTCCTTTCCCCTTTGACGGGTGAATTGGGGGAAAGCTACGCTGGAGGTAGACTGGCCTTAGCTTTATCAATGGCAGGATATGATGCGGTCGTAATTAGTGGTAAAGCGCTCCGCCCTTCTTACATCGCTATTGACGGTGATAACATCGAAATCAAGGATGCCCGTCCAATATGGGGAATGGATTCGGACGTTGTTGGCCAGTTCCTACGAGATTCACAAGAAGGAAGTGGCAAACGCAGCATTTTGCGAATCGGGCCTGCCGGGGAAAAGATGGTCAAGTTTGCAAGCGTTTGCGTTGATACCTATCGGCATTTCGGACGGCTTGGCCTGGGTGCTTTGATGGGAAGCAAACACGTTAAAGCAATTATCGTGACAGGGAATAAGACAACTAGGATTAAAAACTTTAAAGACTATTTTCGTGCTTATCAAACTATATTCAAATCTGTCACTGAAACTGACCTGATGTCAAAATATCATGACTTAGGGACATCGATCAATGTTGAGTCAATCAACGCCTTAGGCGCCTTGCCTACAAAGAATCTGACCGATAATCACTTTGATAGCGCAGAGCAGATAGGCGGAGAAGCCTTTGCGGAAAAAACCTCGTTCGAAAGATGGCTTGCACAGGTTGCCCAGTAGGATGTATCCACATCGGTCAATTTCGACGAAAATTCGACGACGGTTATGACTATGAATCGGTTAATGTTGCCTACGACTATGAGCTAATTTATTCACTAGGTACATTACTTGGCATCAGCAAGACGGATGAAGTATTACAACTTATCGAAGCCGTTGAAAAGACAGGCTTGGATGCCATTTCTGCGGGTGTCGCCTTGGCGTGGGCAACCGAATGCCTAATGAAAGGCATCGTGACCGAAGTAGAAACCATTCTTCCTCTCACTTTTGGAGATTCCGAAAACTATTATCAAGCCATCCGATATTTAGCGAGTCGGAAAAATGCCTTTTACCAAGCTCTCGGGGAAGGAACTCGATTTGCTGCAGCAAGGTTCGGCGGCGAAGGGTTTGCCCTCCAGGTTGCGGGCAATGAAATCCCTGGGTACCACACCGGCTATGCCAACTTAGTTGGTCTTACCGTAGGGGCTCGGCACTCACATTTATGCAATGCAGGTTACGCAGTTGATCAGTCCATTAAAACCTTCGATGAGAACAAAATGGTCGATACACTCTTTGACGAGGAACTTGAGCGATGTCTTCTAAACTCGCTCGTTATCTGCCTGTTCGCTCGAAAATTGTTTAACCGCGAGACCGTTCTGAAAGCTCTCCAAGCTGCAGGCTATTCTCTTACAGATGACGCCCTAACAATGATTGCAAAGCGGATTTACTCAACAAAGCTACGCCTTAAAGAAAAATTAGGCTTCGATCCGCGACAGGTTGAATTACCCAAACGGTTCTTCAAAACTCCAAGCATGCATGGAACATTAGAATCATCTATTGTTGAAAGAATGATTAATCAGTATGTAGAAAAATGTTCTGTCTTACTTTCTGAAAAATTCTAACTCCATGCTATATAAAGAACGAGTGTGTCTGAGAAAGACACTCGTTCTTTATATACCCGATAATTCTCTCCATCTGGAATCTCGCCATCCTTCAAGAAGGCCTAATTCGTGCGAAGACAGTGTCTGCAAGAAGGGTAATCCGTGCGAAAACAGTGTTTTCGTGGGCTACAGGGACACTTGGCCATCCTTGGCCGGCGGTCCCTAATGTACTAGAAACGGCCTTACATCTTCGAGAGCTTTCCTTAAACCTTCAATAGCTTCCTCACTCATTCTCCCAGAACTACGCATCCTTTGGAGTAGTTGATCAGGGCTAATCCCCTGCGTTTTCATCGTTGTAATGATCTCTTTCTCATCTCTGGTCAAATCTTCCCATTTTCGCATAGGTAAACACCTCCGGTTAGATTAAACAGTTATCTGTTTAGTCCATAGCTTTTCAACTGTAGTGTTTTTCTATGTATAGGAAGTGCCATAAATTCAATTGAGATTATTATCTAATGGGTTTATTAATGATCCCATTTGGTTGAGTTAAAAATTAATCAAGAACTAGGGGCATTTGTCCTGACATGGCAAGGGTCAATCTTTTTTCTACTGCGCCCCAGTTAATAATCTGCCACCAAGACCTAACATAGTCCTTGCGTTTCGATAAGTAATCCAGATAATAAGCATGCTCCCATACATCCATTACAAGTAACGGGATACTGCCTGCTTGAAAGAGATTCTGATGTTTCTCAATTGTAAGAATTTCTAAATGTCCCCAACCGGGTTGCCATACTAACGTTGTCCAACCGGAACCTTCCACATTTATGGCAGCTTCACTGAATTGTTCCTGGAAAGCAATAAGACTTCCAAAATAATCAATAATTAACTTATGGGTTTCGGCTCCTGGAGTTTCCCATCTATTCCTGACAGGAGCCATTGATGTCCAATAAATACTATGCAGAATATGACCGGAACCATGAAAAGCAATTTCTCTCTCCCAGTGTTTGATCAGGCTATAATCTCTTTTTTGACGAGCTTCTGCAAGTTTAAGCTCAGCTCTATTCAAACCTTCAACATATGATTTATGATGTTGACTATGGTGAATTTCTAGTAATCTAGTGCTAATAACTGGTTCAAGTGCATTGTATGAATAAGGTAATTTTGGTAACCTGTGTTGACCAAGTGGTACCGTTAAGTACTGCATATAAACAATCCCTTCCTTTTCAAATACCCTTAACAAACTATTTATTTTTCCATTATGTCATTATGTGCAAGTTCATAAAGAAATACCTAAATTTCACGCTTTTGAGGCAGAAAATTATACATTTTCAAGGCTGCTGTGACCACAAAGAGCACTAACCCGAATGGTAAAAGGGTCACGGCATACTCGATCAACGTTGGCTTGTAAGCCCATGAACTGACAAAGACTGGCATGCCTTCTTGAAGCTGACCTATGGCTACAGGATATGCCCAACTTTCAATTCCCGCCCCCGGAATGGATAAGGAGAGTGGAATAGCATTAAAGGCTGGAAACATCAACATTAAGCGGTGAGCAAAGACTCCAATAAAGAGGAACACACTTCCAATCATCAGGGCCATATAACTATTTTTGCCCTTCTTTGTAAAAAAGAACATCATTGTAAAGGCCGGTAGCAGTAATTCAGTTGCATAGAGAAATCCATAATAGCCAAAAATGAGAGACAGTATTTCCTCCCCTTCCGGGTTCCCCCACCAGCCATGGATAATCAAGTCCATTGAAATAAAGAAAAAATGTACAACCAAGGAACCTGCGACAATTAAGGCCATTGTTTGAAATGCTTCCTTATACTGATCAAACTGATCCTTCCCCACAGCAAGAAGAGCTATCACGAGGACCAGCGCAGTTCCTGAGGCCACCGCTACAGCAACAAAGTCTGGAGGCAACACAGCCGTGTTCCACCACCCTCGGGAAGCTTGGGTTGCAAAGATCAAAGCTGTCACGGTGTGGATCAAGATGGCTACTGGTAAACCGACAAGCGCAACACGTTTAGACCATCTTTTCGAGAAGGCGTCTACATATTCTGGGGAACACGCTTTTGTCCAACCATTAAGGAAACCGCGGCCTTCCTTTTTCCAATCCGGCAAAAGTTGCATATAGACGCTTAAGAACGTGATCATCAGGTAGGCTGAGATGACAATAACATCCCAAACCAGAGGAGATTTGAAATTAGGGTAAACAAAGATATTCCAGACCCGATCCACACGGCCCATATCTGGAAAGATCATGGCCCCTGCCCCTAAAATACTGGCAAAGGCTGAAAGGGAGGCAATACGGGTAAAGGGCTTTAGTTTTTCTATATTGAAAAGATAGACGGAAGAGGAAACAATTAATCCTCCGGCTGCCACCCCCACAAAAAACGCGAAGGTTGCAATATATAAGCCCCAACTAAAGGAATTTCTCATATTTGTGACGACTAAACCGTTCTTAACTTGATATCCCCAGGCAACTAAACTAATAAGCATTAAAATACCTGCCAAGCCTAAGAGTAAATTATTTTTTTTCATGTCTCTCCACCTCCTTAACGTATCGGCTTCGTCGGTGCTAGATAAAATACTTTAGGGGAAGTACCTAATTCTTCTTTCAAGCGAACCGTCGGCCGTTTTCGAATAAGTTTACTGACCTCAGAACTGGGATCATCCAGGTCTCCAAAAATTCGAACCTTCCCAGGACACCCCTGAACGCAGGCCGGTTGTTCCCCTTTCGAGGTGTATTGCGCACAGAACGTGCATTTTTCTACCACACCGACGGGTCGATTAGGGGTGAAAACTAATCTGCCATCCTTATCTCGGAAATCAGCGGGATAGCCATAATCATAGCCTTCTTTATACCCGACCCTCTCTTTGACCTTTTTCGGGTCTTCCCAGTTATATTGACGAACTCCGTAAGGACAGGCTGCAATACAGTACCTACAGCCGATACAGCGTTCATAATCTATCAAAACCACGCCTCGTACATCTGTATAAGTGGCCCCGGAAGGACAAACTTTCTGGCAAGCAGGATTATCACACATTTGACAAGATACTGGTAGAGATTCCATTTGCAAGTCTCCGTCTTTACCGACGGCAGCTTGATGGAAAGAAGCCCCGGGAGTGAATACCCTATTCCACCACGTTCCTGGCGGCTGGGCATTGTGGGATTTACATGCTACCGCACAAGAACGGCAACCAATGCAACGATCAAGGTCAATCACCATCCCAAGTCTCATAAACCCTCACCCACCTTTCTCACATCACAGAGGCATTCATTCCAAGCCGTGTTTGGAGACCACATCCCCGGAACAAAGTATAACTCGTGGGTCGGTTTTATAAAGGGATAAGTTAAGGAATTGTAGGATGCCTCTTTTAAATAGCGGCTCCACCACCCTTGCTCAAAGACTGCTTGTTTGGGACCAACCCCTGGATCGATAATCGCATAAGCCGTGAGGGTGCCGCGATCATTATAGAGTTCAACTTCATCCCCTTCTTTGATCTTCTTTTCTATGCCATCCTCTGGACTAAGCCAAACTCTTGGCTTTCCATCTTGAAGTTCATTCATCCAAACGTTATTAGAATGTGTAGAGTGCACTCGGTAAATGGCGTTCCGGGTAACATAACTAAATTGATACTTTTCTTTAGCTAGGGGATTTAAGGCATACTCGCTTTCCTCAAAGGGAGGTTTATGTACTGGGAGTGCCTCGCCAACCTGAAGCATGAGGTCTTCATCCTTATAAAATTCTATCCGTCCACTCTTGACAAACTGAGCAGTTTGCTCAAGTTTAGCCGGCAAACTGACTGGTGGAAACGGCTTTTTATGTTGGACTTGTTCATAAAACGGAATCTGTCGCCCTCCAGGGACTTCGGACTTTAAGCGTACTGGCCCCTTTTTAAGTTGTTCCAGAGTAATACCATCCACCTCAGGTCCTCCGTTTTTGAGTAAAAGCTCGATTACCTTTTCCGCTGCCTGATTAGGCTCTAGGTCGGGATAAAAGTACTTCTCAAAATCCGGGTTTAGCCGTTTAGCCAGTTCTCGTACAATCCAAAACTCTGGCCTTCCTTCATAAAGCGGATCAACGGCCGGCTGTTGTAACTGAATGTAGGGATGAACTGGAGTAGCCACAAGATCTGTTTTTTCATACCAGGACACAGCAGGTAATACGGCATGGCTATACTGACAGGTGGTCGTCATTTGAAAGTCAGTGGTCACAACAAATTCCAACTCCTCTTGTTCCACCATTTCACGTAGTTTGTTGGCCATGTTGTGCTGATCAAACGGATTTCCCCAACCCACAACTAAGGCTTTAATCCCATTTTTAGGCCAGTTAGCTTTCATAGTTTTGGTCGGACCATGAAGGACATAAAGAAACGGTAGCCAGTTTTGCTTCTTGCCTTCCGGAACCCACCATTCTGCAACTTTGAAACGAATTCGATACTGACCCGCATAGGTGGAAATTCCCGCGCCAGATTTGCCAATATTTCCAGTCAGAACGGGCAACAAAGCTAAGGCTCTCCCCTTCAGATCGCCGTGATACCACTGATAATTACCTGCCCCATAGATCACATGAAGCGGTTTGCTGCCCGCCATTTCACGAGCTATTTGCACAAGATCGTCTTTAGGTATCCCTGCTAATTTGTCGATCTCTTCCGGAGTGTATTGGGCTAAACTTTCTTTTAGTAATTGAAACGCAGGTTTGGCCTTCACGATTTCACCTGTTTTCAAGGGTACATCCACTTCACCCTCGATTATTACATCCATGGGAAGATCAAGTTTTTCAGGATGTACTGCAATAAGCTGCCCATTATAGGCGACATACGCTTCTCGGTAGGCTGGAATATCCGACGCTTTAGCAAGACCTTTGACCTCATCAGCTTTTAGTCGTTTGCCATTATCAATTCGTACGAGGAGCGGCAGGTCTGTAAAGGTTTTGATAAAGTCTGAGTCGTAAAGCGTTTCTTCGATGAGCACCCGAGCTAAACCTAAAGCAACCGCTGCGTCGCTACTTGCTTTAATCGGAATCCATTGATCCGCTTTGGCCGCAGTAGGGCTAAAGTTAGGGTCAAAAACCAAGATCTTAGCACCGTGATTTCTTGCCTCAAGGAGAAAGTGGGCATCTGGAATCCGAGTTGCCAAGATATTTGAGCCAAAAATCATGACGTAGCGAGAATTTTTCCATTCCCGTGGCTCAAGTTCTTCGCTTTGAACTCCGAAAGTCATCGGCCAAAACATGGGTAAATCCCCATTTTGATCGTAGGCATGATGCATGGTCCAGCCTGCTAAGGTTGCTAGCCTACTGACTGCTCCTTTTTGCACGTATCCTGTCCCACCCACCTGGAAGAGCACCCCTATTGATTCTGGACCATATTTGTCGGCAATTTTCTTTAATCGCCCAGCAGTATAATCCAAGGTTTCATTCCAAGCAGCTTCTTTAAAATCGCCTGAGCCTGGTTTACCCTTTAGAATAAGGGGTTTCTGCAAACGGTCGGGACCATAGATCAAGTTTGTCATGGAGAGTCCTTTCAGGCAACCGCGCGGATTGTACTCTGCTTCCGGATAATCGGCGGCTTGAATAATTGACTTGATCTGACCATCCTCTACCAGAGCATTCATCCCACATGCACCAGTACAGTTTGGAGAACAGGTCGTACGCACATAGCTAATATTCGGTTCAACCTGTTTTGGCGCGGCAACTGTTTGTCGAATCAAAGAGGCTGTACTGATTGTCCCCGCAAAGACACCGGTAGCCGCAGTCACTTTAAGAAATTGTCGACGAGAAATTTTCATACTCTTTTTCACTCCGAACACCTCCCACTTGATACTTCCCTTCTTAACAAACTACGTTTGCTAGGAGAAACTCATCAACTGAATATGTAAGATTCATTCCTAGCCACGTAAGAAACCAAAGTTATTAGTAAAATGACTGCCTTCATGGTGGAAGGCAGTCCCGTTAAGCTCGACTTTATATTCTAAAGTGTCTCTTATTTCATGAACATCTTGAGATCATCTTCAACGGTGGAGATGCCTGCAATGCCAAAGTTTTCAACTAAGACTTTGACTACATTAGGAGACAAGAAGCCCGGAAGGGTTGGTCCTAAGTGAATGTTTTTTACGCCTAAGTGGAGCAGGGCTAGTAACACGATGACTGCTTTTTGCTCATACCATGCAATGTTATACGAAATAGGAAGTTGGTTAATATCATCGAGTCCGAAGACTTCTTTGAGTTTCAAGGCAATAACGGCTAAGGAATAGGAGTCGTTACATTGTCCGGCATCGAGTACTCTCGGAATGCCGCCAATGTCTCCAAGGTTTAGTTTATTGTATTTGTATTTCGCACATCCTGCCGTTAGGATCACAGTGTCTTGAGGTAAGGCTTTAGCAAAATCAGTGTAATAGTCACGACTCTTCATGCGGCCATCACAGCCTGCCATAACAAAGAAGCGCTTAATGGCTCCTGATTTCACCGCATCTATGACTTTGTCTGCGAGTGCCATGACTTGATTGTGGGCGAATCCTCCAATGATTTCGCCGGTCTCTATTTCCGTTGGAGCTGGGCAGTTCTTGGCATGGTCAATTAGTGTGGAGAAATCTTTTGCCTTACCATCTGCGCGGTCAGCGATGTGCTTAACCCCTTCAAATCCGACAACTCCTGTGGTGTAGACGCGATCTTTATAGGAATCTTTCGGAGGAACGAGGCAGTTAGTGGTTAAGAAGATTGGACCGTTAAAGGAGTCAAATTCTTTGTCTTGTTTATACCAAGCATTTCCGTAGTTGCCGATGAAATTGTCATATTTCTTGAAGGCTGGGTAGTAATGGGCTGGGAGCATTTCTCCGTGGGTGTAGACATCTACGCCTGTTCCTTGGGTTTGGATGAGCAATTCCTCCAAGTCTTTCAAGTCGTGACCGCTGATCAGAATAGCTGGATTGTTTCTAACCCCGATGTTGACTTTAGTGAGTTCTGGGTTTCCGTAAGTTGTGGTGTTGGCCTTATCCAATAGAGCCATAACATCCACACCGTATTTCCCGGCCTCTAAGACGAGGGCCACGAGATCACCAACTTCAAGGGTTTCGTCGAGGGTCGCTGCCAAAGCCTTTTCAATGAACGCAAAGATACCACTTTCTTTGTACTCAAGTGTATAGGCATGCTCAGCATAAGCGGCCATTCCTTTTAAGCCATAGGTGAGCAACTCTCTGAGTGAACGGACATCTTCATTTTCTGTGGCTAAGATACCTATTGCAGCGGCTTTCTTTTCAAACTCATCGACGGGTACCGTCCAAGTAGCCGCATCATGTAAGTTGGCCGGAATCGTGCCGCCTACTCTAATGACTGCTTGTTTAAGATCTTCGCGGAGTCTGAGACCTTCTTGAATTCGTTCTACAAAACGACTTTTATCAAAATTTGCATTGGTAATTGTACTAAAGAGGCTTTCCATGATGAATTTTTCGACATCTTTACGAACAAGATAGCGTTCACGCGCTTGAACCGCATAAACGGCGATGCCTTTTAATGTGTAGATTAGAAGGTCTTGCAAATTAGCAACATTTTCAGTTTTCCCACAGACCCCTTTGATCGTGCAACCGGTTCCTTTAGCTGTTTCTTGACATTGATAACAAAACATACTCATTTTTGTTCCCCCTAATTTTTATTTAAATTTATGTGTAACTCAAGTTGACTAAGGTAAGTTTATAGCAATTTTTAGTGTTGTACCGTGATTCTGAGGATTGTTTTGGTGTGAGATTAATCACACCATTCCTTACTCATTGTTTGTCCAAGGCCTGTCAGGGGGACGGGGTTATTGACACCACTAAAGTGGTGTCAATAACCCCGTCCCCCTGACATCCCCGTCCCTCCGACAGGCCTTGGTGGTATAAAATTTAGCTATTATGAATATATTGTCTTGAATTACAATTGACAAATACTCTCTGTAAATATATTCTGAATATAGCAGTATGGAAGTCAGAATTGTCAGATTATAATTCTTAATATCTATCTGTTTGTGAAAGGAGTATAAATATATGCGTGCTATTAGTTTTTTTTGGGGGTTCTTGGTTCACTTTGGTACTTGGCTTTGGCCTTATGATGAACAAACAGTAACGGACGTTAAATAAACGTCCGTTTTTTTATTAGCATTTCGTCTCCATCCACTAAACCAATAAGTTAAAATCAATAGGTGATTATGTGGCAAATCACTATTAGGCCCTCTTTAGATTAATTGGTTCATGTAATCTCCAAACAATTATTAAAGTATCCTAAGAGTTCAATGAAAGAAGTACGGGTCGTTTTTAGAGAAAGTATAATATCGAAATAGATAATTCCTTCCGATTTATTAATATCGGATGTTACATTCTCAATAATTCCATTTCGAAAAAGTAAAGAAGCTTTGAGCTTCGAAATCGTTGATTGAGCTTCCTTCTCTAAAGGTAGAATAATTTCACTGTATACTTCCATGTTAAAGTCACGATAAAACTTTACCTTATTTAAAGACGCGAACGTTACATGGTATGGAACTAAGCAAATATCACTTGTTTCTGGGTAATCACTTATCATAGCTACATTTGCATTACTCGTAAATGAACCATTCATTATTTCTCCCTCCGCACTATGCTGACAGTGGCTTTATGTATTTTGAGCCTCCATAGTCCCTTTTAATAAATCAATACGAACCTCAATTTCTTTTTAAGGGGGTCAAAGTCAGCATTTATCTAAATCGTAAGACTCCCACTTCAAGTGGGAGTGATACACCTTATTCTGCTTCGGTGACGATAGTCTCCAGTGGAGAGTATCGCCGAGCCGCCTTCCCAATAGAAACACTTAGCGGCGAAGGAGGTAGAGTCCAT
>Ga0209347_1000783_pt1 | contig 67898 bp, 69 predicted proteins | sample AutmiccommuBRH23_FD_187382 | JGI IMG/M metagenome (GOLD analysis project Ga0209347, IMG submission 187382) | Deep subsurface microbial communities from Mt. Terri, Switzerland - Autotrophic microbial communities BRH/23 (SPAdes) (version 2) | ecosystem: Environmental > Aquatic > Deep subsurface >... | reverse complement strand
GGAAAATGATATTGAACCTCCTTTTGACGCCCAAATTCTTTTAAAAGACCGTTTGGTAAAAGTAGAATCAACACCAAATGACGCTGAGATTAAAGTCGACGGTAAAATAGTGGGCATAGGAAGCTATGATTTAAAAGTTTCTGAAAATAGTTGTGTTGAAGTTATTGTGAGTAAAGAAAGTTTTTTGCCGGTAAAAAAGAATTATTGCAACTCCAAAGATTACCAGCAGCCACCACATCGTGACCATATTCAATTAATCGAAGACGAAGCATATAAAACATCTATATCAACAGATTTGGCAAATGTAAATTTTACAGTTGTTGTAAATCCAAAAATTACAGAAGATGAAGCCTGGAAATTGATCAGCACTATTGTTACTACAGAATTTGATGTACTAGAAGTGGTAGATAAAGAAACTGGTTATATGCGCACTGCTTGGCAAGTACAAAGTTTTAATGGAAAAAGCACAATAAGAACTCGGGTATTTGTAAAATTAGGTGATTCTAATCCCCTAAAATATGTTATTAAGATTAGCAGTGAAAGGGCCGATGGCTTAGTTAGCGTAAAAGATGACCAAGAATTTGAAGAGTGGAACAGAATTTTAAAGAAATACCAAAACATAATTGAGGAAGCGCAATCTAGACTCTAATTTATATTTTTTATAGTACTGACCTATAAAATTATCAAATGGCATCAATTATTCTAAAAATATTTGATGCCATTTATTTATTTACAACTATTCTCTTTTAAAAATTAAAAAACTGTAACGAACAAAAAGCATAACCAAAATTGGAATGATGGCTATATTGAAAACCTGAATTTTCAGTATCCATAAAACGGACTGAATTATCAATAAAACCAGTAAAAATTTATTATAATTTGCAAACCATTTTGGTAAAACAGATTTAAACATAAAAAAGGCAACCACTAAATTTGGCGCAAAAGCCCACAAAAAGTTAAGGTTTTTATAGGTTGCGGTGTGACTTGTGGCGAACCAAAGCAATAACACCACAATGCCAACAACGCCGGTCATAAAATACAGGGAAAAATCGAGCCATTTGGTTCTTTTTTTTGCTGTATAATCTTGATATGTTTTATAAATAAAAAACAGACTTATCAATAAAAAGACGATAAAAGGCTGGAATACGGAAAAAGGCTGAGGCTGTTTCACTTCATTTAAGACATTATTTGCGGCTTTTACCAATGGAATATTTTTACCTTCAACATTGATGGTAGCATTGTTAAAGCCTAAATAAATATAATCGGGTAAAAATTTAAATTCGGCAGTAGTTGCTGGTCTGTCAATCACAGATCCCAAGGCCAAATCGATCCCGAATTTTCCCCATTTAAATTCTTCGGCAGTGTAATCGGCAATTAAATCCCGATGCGATTTCTGGTCGGTAATATGGTTGTTGTTAAAAGTTACTTTGTCTTTTAAAACAGCTTTAATTACTTCTTCAATTTTTGTGGAGCAATTGTCGTAAAAGAAATCATACTGATAAGACATATTTTCCGGTTTCGCATTGTTTTCCAAAAAATCATAAACTGCCTGAACATCAGCATCATCCAAATCCAGTTCCTGGGTTTTCACCCAACGATTTTCATAACTGAACTGTTGCAAAAAATAACCATAACGCGTGGTTGAAAGCTGATAAATCAACTTTCCTTTGGCAAAATTTAAATAGAAATTAGGTTTGTTAAAGTCGAAAGTGCCATAATTATAAATTTTATCCAATTTCAAAAGCGGGTCGTATACCCTAAAAGCACTATGGCCAAAAGCACTGTACAAGTCGGTTCCCGGTCCGCAGGTAACAACGCTCACAGTTGATTCTGATGTTAATTTTTGTTGAGCCGTAAGTTGAAAACAACTAATTAGGAGTATGAAAATGAAGTGAATTTTTTTGCTCATTTTGTTGAAAAACAAATAGTTAAAAATTTATTTGATTCTTATAAGCTTTTTTATCCGAAATAAGTTGAAAAGCAAATAATTTACATTTTTAAGATTCTTAAATAAAAAAGCGAATTTAAAAAAACTTTAGAAGTTAAACTTTAAATTTAGGAAATATTATGGTTAATAAATCCCAATACACGCTTATCGCGTCAAAAAACAAGGGAGCATGCTCCATTGATAATTTCGAAAATACGTTTTTCCCTCAAAAATAAAACAAGAGGCATTCTAAAACATAAAACTAGGTAGCATGCTGCCTTGATAATTTCGAAAACACGTTTTTCCCTCAAAAATAAAACAAGAGGCATTCTAAAACATAAAACTAGGGAGCATGCTCCCTTGATAATTTCGAAAACACGTTTTTCCCTCAAAAATAAAACAAGAGGCATTCTAAAACATAAAACAACTGAGCATGTTCCCTTGACATTTCGAAAACACGTTTTTCTCTCAAAAATAAAACAAGGGGCACTCTAAAACATAAAACTAGGGAGCATGATCCATTGACAAACCATTAATATTTGCCAAATTCTAATAAAACTGGCGCCTTGTAAGTTGATTTTATAAGTAGCATTTACCAATTCATTAATTTTTTTTATTGAATTAAAGGTTACTAAAAAACAATGATTAAATTTACAGAAAAATATATTTAATGATGCTAAAAAAATACATTCCCAATTTATTGACGTTACTTAACTTACTTTCAGGAACCATTGCGGTGTATTTTGCGGTTAAAGAAGCATTTGTTATTGCGGCAGCTTTTGTTTTTTTAGGGATATTTTTTGATTTTTTCGATGGATTTGCGGCGAGATTATTTAATGTGCAGGGAGAATTGGGAAAACAATTGGATTCTTTGGCAGATGTGGTTACCAGTGGGGTAGTGCCTGGAATTGTGCTTTTTCAGCTGATTTCCAGATCGGTTGAAAATGAAACTTGGGAAAATGCCGTTAAATCGGTTTTAAAATTAGGAAACGAACATCATTTTACAAGCACTTTCTTTATTTCCTTAATTGGTTTGTTGTTTACGCTTGGCGCAGCCTACCGTTTGGCAAAATTTAACATTGACGATCGTCAAACAAATTCTTTTATTGGGTTGCCAACACCGGCTGCAGCTATGGTGGTTATGTCTTTGCCGTTAATTTTGAACTACAGTAACAATGAATTTGTTTCCGCAATTATTCAAAATGTTTGGTTTTTAATAGGATTGGCCATACTTCTTTGCTATTTAATGAATGCGGAAATACTATTATTTGCATTAAAATTTAAAGATTACAGTTGGAAAATGAATAAAATAAAGTACTTGTTTATTTTATTTACGGCCGTTTTAAGTGTCCTGTTTCAATTTATAGCAATTCCAATTGTGATTTTGCTGTATGTTTTGATGTCAACTGTTGAAAATAAGCTGATTAAAAATGCAACTTAAAATTTTCTTCTTTTCAATTCAAAATCTTTTCCTAAATAAACACGTCTAACTGTTTCGTCTTCGGCAAGTTCTTGTGGCGTTCCTTCTTTTAGAATTCCGCCTTCAAACATTAAGTAAGTTTTATCAGTAATGGCAAGTGTTTCCTGAACATTGTGGTCGGTAATTAAAATGCCAATATTTCTGTCTTTTAAATGCGCCACAATATTTTGAATGTCCTCAACAGCTATGGGATCAACGCCGGCAAAAGGTTCATCCAACAAAATAAATTTAGGATCGGAGGCCAAAGCCCTGGCTATTTCGGTTCTTCTTCGTTCACCTCCCGAAAGTAAATCACCTCTGTTTTTGCGCACGTGATTCAAACCAAATTCACTCAATAAGGATTCCATTTTTTCCTTTTGATCTGCCTTGGTCATATTGGAAAATTGCAATACGGATAAAATATTGTCTTCAACAGATAATTTTCTGAAAATTGAAGCTTCTTGCGACAAATATCCCACACCTTCTTGCGCTCTTTTATACATCGGGAACTTGGTTATTTCCTGATTGTCCAAATAAATTTTTCCTTCATTTGGCTGAATCATACCAACAATCATATAAAATGAAGTGGTTTTTCCTGCACCATTCGGACCTAATAAGCCAACAATTTCTCCTTGTTCCACCTGCAATGAAATTCCGTTCACAACATATTTGCTGCCGTATTTCTTTTTTATATTTTCTGCTCTTAATATCATTGTTGTTTATTTGTGTAATCGTTGAATTTTACTTTTTTAAATGTCAGTTCCCCCTTTGGGGGCTAGGGGGCTAAGTTCTTCCCAGTATTCATAAGCCCTTCTTAAATGCGGAATTACAATAGTGCCGCCAACCAAGGTTGCTATTGAAAGTGATTCCATAACTTTTTCTTTGGAAACGCCCGCTTTAAAACATCCTTCCAAATGATATTTGATGCAATCATCGCATCGCAAAACAGCTGATGCCACCAAACCCAACAATTCTTTTGTTTGGACGTCTAAATGGCCGGCTTTGTAGGCATTGGTATCAATATTAAAAATTCTTTTGATGATTTTATTGTCATCAGCCAAAATTTTATCGTTCATTTTTGCGCGATAGGCATTAAATTCTTCTACTTGATTAGACATTTTTAAGTTCTTTTTTGCGTTCATTTTTTAAAACTACTTTCGATATTAATATACTTACTTCATATAAAAGAAGTATTGGAATTGCCACAATAATTTGGCTAATAATATCTGGCGGTGTAATAACTGCCGCCAATATTAATACCAAAACCAAGGCATGTCTTCTGTATTTTCTTAAAAAATCGGGGGTAATCAGCCCCATTTTGGTTAAGAAATACATCACTATTGGCAACTCAAAAATCAATCCCGAAGCCAAAACAGATGATCTTAATAAGGAGATGTATGAGCCAATTTTAATATTACGTTCAACCATATCACTTACGGAATAACTTCCTAAAAAGTTAACAGAAAGCGGGGTTACTACATAATAACCAAATAAAACGCCCACAAAAAATAAAAAGGAAGACACGATGATAAAAGCAAGAGCACCTTTTCGTTCTTTTTCATACAAACCCGGACTTATAAATTTCCAGACTTCCCAGATAATAAAAGGAAAAGCCATAATAAATCCAGCGGTAATAGATACCCAAATATGCACACTAAATTGTTCTGCCATTTCCAAACTTTGAAATGAAAACGGAATATCATCTATACACAAACCTTCCGTGCCAAAAAATCTTGACATGCTGCAGAAAGCGCGATACGTCCAAAAATTAGGATCTTTTGGCGCAAATATTATTTTGTTGAACAGAAAATCCTTCATTAAAAATGCGATAATTCCAAACACAAATATTGCAGCGCTAGATCGCACCAAATGCCATCTCAATTCTTCAACATGGTCTAAAAAAGACATATCTTTTTCAGGTTCGGCTATTTTTTTTCTCATTTTAGAAAATTCCCTCTTTAATTAGGTCGTGCAAATGTACGACACCTATGTATACCGATTTGTCTTCAACCAAAATTTGGGAAATTTTATTATTTTCCATGGTTTCCAGAGCTTCTATTGCCATCGCATCAACATTGATTGTTTTCGGATTTTTACCCATAATATTTTTAGCGACTAAATTACTGATATCTGGTGAATTGGTCAACATTCGCCTTAAATCTCCATCGGTAATAATGCCAACAATTTTGTTATTTTCAACAACAGCAGTGGTGCCCAGTCGTTTTTTTGAAATTTCAATAATGACATCTTTAATAGGTGTCGTTGGTGAAACTTGAGGCATTTCATTTTTTCCGATTAAATCGCTCACCCTCAAATACAGTTTTTTTCCCAATGCGCCACCCGGATGGTATTTTGCGAAATCTTTGCTTGAAAAATTATTGAGCTTCAATAAGCAAATGGCTAAAGCATCACCCATAACCAATTGTGCAGTTGTGCTTGATGTTGGCGCTAAATTATTTGGATCGGCTTCCTTTTCAACAAAAGAATTCAACATAAAATCGGCATTTGTGGCTAAAAACGATTCGGGATTGCCGGTAATTGCAATTATTTTGTTACCGTAATTTTTAATTAATGGCAATAAAACTTTTATTTCAGGCGTATTTCCGCTTTTTGAAATGCAAACAACCACATCATTTTCCTGAATAATTCCCAAATCGCCGTGAATGGCATCGGCTGCATGCATAAATATTGCTGGGGTTCCAGTGGAGTTTAACGTTGCAACAATCTTCGTTGCGATGTTTGCGCTTTTGCCAATTCCGGTCACAATAACCCTTCCTTTAGAATGATGTATAAAATTTACGGCATTTTCGAAATCTTCATCTAGAAAATTCACTAAATTCGCAATCGCTTTGCTTTCAATTAAAATTGTCTGCTTTGCATTCTCAATAATTGTATTTTTATTTTTCAAAAGATTATGGTTTTTTAACAAAAAAAAGTTTTATCTTTAATTTTAAACAAAAATATATTTATTTAATTAGAAATTGAATAAACTGCTAATAAAAAAGTAAAAGTCAAATTTTGTAAAATTTATTAAATGTGCAACTAACATCTCATTTTTTAGTTGCTGATTTAAATGCGTATTAATAATTTAGAAGTGATAATGAACAGTAAAGAGATTGATTTGCACGAGGCTTTGAAAAAATATTTTGGATTTTCTAAATTCAAAGGACTACAAGAAGGAGTAATAAAAAGTATTATTGAAGGAAATGACACTTTTGTGATTATGCCAACCGGTGGCGGAAAATCTTTATGTTACCAGCTTCCCGCATTGGTTAAAGAAGGTACAGCGATTGTTGTTTCGCCATTAATCGCATTGATGAAAAACCAAGTTGACGCGATTCGTGGCATTTCAGCGGAGCATGGAATTGCACACGTTTTAAATTCGTCTTTAAATAAAACTGAGGTTACCCAAGTTAAAAGTGATATTGAGAAAGGAATTACAAAGTTATTGTATGTAGCTCCGGAATCATTAATGAAAGAAGAATATATCGACTTTTTAAAAAATCAAAATATATCATTTGTTGCTATTGATGAAGCACATTGTATTTCAGAATGGGGACATGATTTTAGGCCGGAATATAGAAATCTTCGAAATATTATTCAAAAAATAGACAATGTGCCTTTAATCGGATTGACTGCAACAGCAACCCAAAAAGTACAGGAAGATATCATAAAAACATTGGGCATGTCAAATGCCAACACTTTTAAAGCTTCATTTAACCGTCCAAATTTATTTTATGAAGTTCGGCCAAAAACTAAAAACATAAATTCTGATATTATTCGATTTGTACGCCAATTCCAAGGGAAATCGGGAATTATTTATTGTTTAAGTCGAAAAAAAGTTGAAGAAATAGCGCAAGTATTGCAAGTGAATGGCATAAAAGCTGTTCCTTATCACGCCGGATTAGACGGAAAAACAAGGTCGAAACATCAGGATATGTTTTTGATGGAAGATGTTGATGTGGTGGTCGCAACAATCGCATTTGGAATGGGAATTGACAAACCGGATGTTCGTTTTGTGATTCATCACGATATTCCAAAAAGCTTGGAAAGCTATTATCAGGAAACCGGAAGGGCAGGGCGAGACGGCGGTGAAGGATTTTGTTTGGCTTATTATTCTTATAAAGATATTGAAAAACTGGAGAAATTTTTATCAGGAAAACCAGTTGCAGAACAGGAAATTGGCAATGCTTTGTTGCAAGAAGTGGTTGGTTATGCAGAAACTTCCATGTCTCGAAGAAAATATTTATTACATTATTTTGGTGAAGATTTTGACGAAGTAAATGGCTTAGGTGCGTTGATGGATGACAATGCCATCAACCCGAAGAAAAAACACGAAGCTGAAAATGAATTAAAAATGTTGTTGGAAGTTGTGGTAAAAACCTATCAAAAATATAAGGCAAAAGAATTGGTAAATACCTTAACAGGGAAAGTGAACGCACAGTTGAAATCGCATAAAACAGATGAACAACCATTTTTTGGCTGCGGAAAAGAACACGACGGAAAATATTGGATGGCTTTGATCCGACAAGCATTGGTTGCCCGTTTCATCAACAAAGAAATTGAACAATATGGCGTTATAAAAATTACGGATAAAGGAACAGATTTTATTGGAAATCCGACTTCATTTATGATGACAGAAGACCATGTTTATGATGAAACCACTGATGCCTCAATTTTAGCAAATGTTAACGGCAGCGGAGCTTCTGCTGATGAAGTTTTGCTTAAAATGCTTAAGGAATTGCAAAAATCTGTTGCAAAGAAAAACGGCGTGCCACCATATGCTGTATTGCTTGAACCATCATTGGAAGATATGGCGCTGAAATATCCAATGACCATGGATGAATTGAAAAATATTTACGGAATTGGAGAAGGAAAAGCAAACAAATACGGAAAACCTTTTATTGAACTGATTGCCAAATATGTGGAGGAAAACGACATTCTTCGTCCGGATGATTTTGTGGTAAAAAGCACAGGCGTAAATTCAGGTTTAAAGCTTTATATCATTCAAAATACCGACAGGAAAATTCCGCTTGAAGATATTGCAAAGTCAAAAGGCTTAAGTTTTAATGAGTTAATTGAAGAAATGCAGGGCATTGTTTACAGCGGCACTAAATTAAATATTGATTACCATATTGATGATTTATTGGATGAAGACCAACAAGAAGAGATTTTTAGTTACTATATGGAATCTAAAAGCGACAGAATACAAGATGCATTAGATGAATTTGACGGTGATTATGATGAAGAAGAGTTGCGATTAATGCGGATAAAATTTATGAGCCAGGTAGCTAATTAAAATTTAAGCCAAATAAGCCACAACCATACCAACCAGTATCGCAACAAATTTTAAAAGATTAAACTTGTGGTCTTTTGATGTTTCAAACAAAATAATGGTTGAAATATGTAAAAAGATACCTATAATTATTGCGGTAATCTCTGTTTTATAATGTGTTAAAATTTGGACATGTTCTCCAGCAAGACTTCCTAAAGGAGTCATTAAAGAAAAAAGCACCAAGAACAGGACAGCATTCTTTTTAGAAATTTTTGAGCTTACAAAAAAGGTTCCCAATATAATTGAAATTGGAATATTGTGAATCACTATGGCCCATAGTAAATATTCGTGACGGTGGCTGTGTGCCAAAGGAATTCCTTCCAAAAAAGCATGTATATTTAAACTGATGAACAATGCCCATGGAAAAACAATGTCTTTTTCAATATGGATATGGCCGTGTTCGGCACCTTTAGAGAAAAAATCTAATACAAGCTGTAGCAACAATCCCAAAAGGATAAATAAACCAATGTTTGCGTCTTCTTCAATATAAACTTCCGGAAGTAAATGTAAAATAGTGACAGACAATAGGTAAGCACCACTAAATGCTAACAATATTTGTACGGTCTTAAAACTGGGTTTTAATCCGAAAACAATAACAATACCAACCAATACGGAGGCAATAAGTGCGATATAGCTCATTCTAATACTAAAATTAAACGGTCGGAAGTTTCTTCATTAAATTTTTCTAGCTGATAATCACCAAAAGTATGTTTAATTTTAAATCCTACAGAATTAACGTAGGAATTAATTTTATCGAAATCTAAACTTTTTACTTTTTCATAATAAGTATGGTGCTCGCCGTCGGCATCAAAATTTATTTCTTTGATGATAAATCCGTTTTTTACGTAACGGCTCATTTTAAAAGTAATGTTATCAATGGTCAGCACTTCTTCAGCAACAAGCTCCGAAACTACTTTTTTTGAATTCATAAAATCAATTACAGCTATTCCGTTTGGATTTAATCCGTTTTTAATATTTTGTAAAATAGCGATATCTTCTGCATCGTCTTCAAAAAAACCAAAACTCGTAAACAAATTTAAGATGACATCGAACTTGTTTTTAAAAGGATTTCGCATATCATGTTCCACAAATTTTAACATTTCGGTTTCAAACTGTTTGGCATATTCGATGCTGTTTTTAGATAAATCGGCACCAATCACCTGAAATCCAAGCGAATTTAAGTAGATGGAATGTCGCCCTTTTCCGCAGGCCAAATCCAGTATTAAATTGCTTTTCTCTAATTTTAAAAAGGCAATTAAATTTTTCAAAAAAGATTCCCCTTCTGAATAATCCCGATGTTTATATAAAATATGGTAATAGCTTGTGTCAAACCAGGAAGCAAACCAATCTTTGTTTTTAGTCATAATATTAAAATGACTGCAAAAATAAGGATTTGTTTGGTATTATGTTTCTTTGTCGGATTTTTTAATCGTTTAAGAAACGCGTTGTTTTAATAATCAGTAAAAAACTTTAAACCTTCCTAAGGCAGGCTAGCTTTTTTTTAACATTTAATATTTAACTTAATTATTCAGTACTTTTGCAGAAATTAAAGAATATGGAACGAAATTTTAAAATGGTTGCCACCACCATGTTTGGGCTGGAAGAAGTATTGGCAACGGAACTTAAAAATTTGGGTGCGCAAGATGTGGAACCGGGCGTAAGAAGCGTTACTTTTTTAGGCGATAAAGGTTTTATGTACAAAGCAAATATGGCTTTGCGTACGGCGATCAGAATTTTGAAGCCCATTAAAACCTTTAAAGTTGCTGATGAAGATGATTTGTACAAAAAAATACAACAAATTGAGTGGGAAAAATATATGAGCGTTTCCAGCACATTTTCTATTGGTGCTGTGGTAAATTCTCAAGGTTTTACAACAAATTCACATTATATTACTTTAAAATCGAAAGACGCGATTGCAGATTATTTCAGAAATAAATACAATGAACGACCAAGTGTTGACACAAAACACCAGGATTTAAAGATACACGTTCATATTCACAATAATTATTGTTCTATTTCATTGGACAGTTCGGGCGATTCATTGCACAAGAGAGGTTACAGAAGTGCCACGAATATTGCGCCCATCAATGAAGTTTTGGCGGCAGGTTTGGTGTTGCTTTCGGGATATACAGGCGATTGCAATTTTATTGATCCAATGTGCGGTTCTGGAACTATTTTGATTGAAGCAGCCATGATTGCCAACAATATTCCGGCAAACATCAACAGAAATGAATTCGGATTTGAAAAATGGGCAGATTACGATGAAGAGTTGTTTTATACCATTCAGGAATCACTGATAAAAAAAATCACCAATTCCCATTTTAAAATCATGGGATTTGACAAAGCCCCGTCGGCAGTGGTAAAAGCAAAGGAAAATGTGGCGAATGCCAATTTAAGCGAATTTATTGGTGTGCATCATGTAAATTTTTTTAACTCGGTAAAAGAAGTGTTTGGCCGTACCGTTATTTTATTCAATCCGCCTTATGGTGAGCGTTTGGATATAGATATGCAAGAATTCTACAAAAAAATTGGCGACACGCTAAAAAGTGGTTATTCCGATTCTACCGTTTGGTTTATCACCTCAAATATGGAAGCCATAAAACATGTTGGACTTAAAACGTCAAGAAGAATTCCTATGAAAAACGGGGATTTGGATTGTTTGTTTGTGCGGTACGATATATATGCAGGAAGTAAAAAAACAAAAAATAACCCAATTATAGAGGAAGAATCTTAAGGGAAATTCTTTTATGAATAATATAATAGCAAAAAAAGCGTTGCAATAATGCAACGCTTTTAGTACTATATTAATACAAGGGGTTTCTAATTTCTTCTTGAAGCATTGCCTCTGGAATTTCCTTGTTGTCCAGAATTTCCATTAGATTCTCTGCCACCGGCCTGACTTCTTTGACCGTTTTCTGAATTGCTTTTTTGTTGAACTCTTTCAGGAGCTTGCGCTGGTCTTTGAGGTGCACGATTTTCAGCGATTCTTCCAGTGTTGGCACTGCGATCATTCTGGCTTGGTCTGTCGACTGTATTCGCTCTACGTTCATTATTACCGGCGTGACTTGCTCTTTCATTAGAAGTTGGTCTGTCAACTGTATTCGCTCTACGTTCCGTATTGTTACCGGCCTGACTTGTTCTTTCGTTAGAAGTTGGTCTTTGAACTGTATTTGATCTTCTGTCATTATTGTTTACAGTGATGTTATTGCGATCATTTTGACCTTGTCTTTCATTGGCGCTTCTTCTGTCCATATTTTCAGATCGGTCATTTCGTTTATCATTATACCTGTTAGGAACACTTTTAGCAGCTACACGTCTTGTATCGTGTCCATTTCTCTTATAATGTTTGTCGTAATATGTATTTCTTGAATGGTCACTATAGTATGTGTAACGTGTTGGATGATAATGGCTTCTGTAAGGATTATAACTTACGATTCTAAAATCAAATAACGGTCTTGCAAAATAATTATGGTATGGGTGAAACACATAACCGCGGTTGTAATTGTTAATATATCCTGAATAATGGCTATAATAACCTTGTCTGTTATAGTATACATGCAATCCGCCAACGCGAACCAATCTTCCTGAATCATAAGAAATATGAGTATTTCCAATTCTGCTTACACGGCCATAATAGTCATAGTAAATAGGAATATTTTCAACTTGGATAATAGCACCGTAATCATCATATTGAACATAAGGACCATAGTCATATCCGGAGTTAAAGCTGATGTTAACACCATTACCTTGGTAATTAACGCCTAAACCTCCTTTTTGGTTTCTTGGATTGATATAGAAGTCAAACTCTCCATTTTGAAAAACAGCAAATGTCACGTCTCTTTCAACAAATGTGAAAGAATCTCCATAATCATTGTTATAATAATTTTTTGAAGAATTATCAGTTTTAAAAGTTGAAGCCTGCATGCCAAACCCCACAAATAAAAACGTTGCCATAATAATTAATTTTGTTTTCATGATAAAATATTTAAAGGTTAAACTAAATTTGCTGGTTAGCAGCATTCCTTTTCACAAATACAAACAACGTGCCAAAAAAAATATGCCCAATAAAATTGGACATATTACCTATTTAAAATCAAAAAATTGAAATTATTCGTTACCAATATTTTCAGGTTTTTTTTCAATTTCGTGGCGAAAATAACTACTTAATCAATCCGTATACGTAACAAAAGTTACTTGGTTGCTTTTTTTATTTTAAAAAAAATTAAATTATTCACAAACGCCGATTATTAAATTGATTTTAAATAATTTTACTTTTTTAAAACCAAAAGCGTTGAGCAATTTTATTGATGTTATTTTACCCATTCCTTTACAAAAGTTATTTACCTATAAAATAACCGAAGCAGAAGTCTCTTTTTTGAAAAAAGGGATGCGTATTGCTGTGGAATTTGGAAAATCAAAAATATATACCGCTTTAGTTTATAAAATTCACCAAACACCGCCAATTGGTTATGAAGCAAAGGATATTTATCAAATTTTAGATGAAATTCCTGTCGTAAACAACATTCAAATTGCGCATTGGGAATGGATTTCTGGTTATTATATGTGCTCTTTGGGAGAAGTTTACAGGGCAGCATTGCCTTCGGCTTTTTTGTTGGAAAGCGAAACAGAAGTGCAGTTGGTTAGGGATTTTGGACAAGAAGATGCACTTTCAAACGAAGAATTTTTAGTTTTTGAAGCGCTGCAGCACCAGTCTCAACTTTCCATTCAGCAAATAATTGATATTCTAGGCAAGAAAACGGTGTTTCCAATTATTAAATCGTTAATCGATAAAAACGCGATCGTAGTTAAAGAGCAAATTTATGAGCAATACAAACCTAAATTAGAAAAATACATTAGGTTAACAGAAACTTGGAATTCCGACGAAAAACTCGCCGAATTGCTCGATACCTTAAGTAGGGCAAAAAAGCAGCGTGAACTCATTTTAACCTATTTTCAATTACAGACTGCAAAAAAGCCAATTAAACAAAGCCAGCTTCAGGAAGATTCAAACGGCTCGTCTGCAGTGTTAAAATCGATGGTAGATAAAGGTATTTTTGAAGTCTATTTTATTCAGCAAGACCGCATTAATTTCGAAGGAAAATCGGGTAAGATAAAAGAACTGACGACACATCAGCAAGAAGCATTTTTAGCCATTGAAGCGCATTTTAAAACAAAACAAACAGTACTTTTAAAAGGAATCACAAGCAGCGGTAAAACAGAGATTTACGTTAAATTAATTAAACAATTTATTGAAGATGGGAAACAAGTGCTTTATTTGCTTCCTGAAATTGCGCTTACGACCCAGTTAATTGACAGACTGCAACTTTATTTCGGAGAATATTTGTCGGTTTTTCATTCAAAATATTCGATGAATGAAAGGGTGGAAGTGTGGAACAATGTGTTGGAAAACAAACCAAAAGCGCAGTTAATTTTAGGCGCCCGTTCATCCATGTTTTTGCCTTTTTCAAATTTGGGGCTCATTATTGTTGATGAAGAACACGAGCCATCATTTAAACAATATGATCCAGCTCCAAGATACCACGCACGAGATGCTGCCATCGTTTTAGCAAACCAACACAACGCCAAAGTCATTTTGGGTTCTGCAACACCAAGCATAGAAACCTATTACAATGCCCAGCAAGATAAATATGGGCTGGTTGAATTAAACCGAAGATTTGGTGATGTTTTACTGCCTGAAATTGAATTGGTTGACGTAAAAGAAAAGCATCGAAAAAAACGAATGACCGGCCACTTTTCCGACCGATTGCTTGAAATGATCACGGAAGCGCTGGATCAAAAGGAACAGGTTATTTTATTTCAAAATCGCCGAGGATTTGCGCCGGTTGTGGAATGCGAAACTTGTGGTGTTTCTCCGCAATGCCCAAATTGCGACGTTAGCTTGACCTATCACAATTACAGAAAAGAATTGCGTTGCCATTATTGCGGACATCATCAGGCAATGCAGCACAATTGCGGTGCTTGCGGCAGTGAAAAATTGAATACCAAAGGCTTTGGAACCGAGCAGATTGAAATTGAATTGCTGGAACTTTTTCCAAACGCCAAAGTAGGAAGAATGGATTTAGACACCACGCGCGGCAAATTCGGCTATCAAAAAATTATAGGGCAATTTCAAGCTCAGGAAATAGATATTTTGGTTGGAACACAAATGCTTTCAAAAGGATTGGATTTTGCAAATGTGTCGTTGGTTGGCATTATGAATGCCGACAACATGTTGAATTTCCCCGATTTTAGAGCACATGAAAGAAGTTATCAATTAATGGTACAAGTTTCTGGCAGGGCAGGACGCGCAAGCAAAAGAGGCAAAGTCGCCATACAAACTTACAATCCGCATCATCAAATATTACAGCAGGTTTCTACCAACAATTTTGATGAAATGTATAAAGAACAATTGGATGAACGCTGGCAATATCATTATCCGCCTTTTTACCGAATTATTAAAATCACATTGCGCCACAAGGATTTTAATAGGGTTGAGGAAGCCGCCATTTGGTTGGGAAAATCGTTAATCTCCATTTTCAAAGACGATATTTTGGGTCCGTCAACACCGGGAATTTCCAAAATCAGGAATTATTATATCAGAACAATCATTGTTAAAATCCCCCAAAAACAGTCGTTGACGGTGAGTAAAAATCAAATTCAAAGGGTAAAAAACGCGTTTCAGTCCATCAATGAATTTCGTTCTGTCAAATTCAATATAGATGTAGATAATTATTAAAGCTATTTTATTAAATTTACACTTGCCAATTAAGGAAATAACCCTATATTTGCACCCTTAAAAGTAAAAACTTAAATTATTAATTATGAATCATTACGAAACTGTTTTCATTTTGAATCCCGTTTTATCTGATGTTCAGGTAAAGGAAACAGTAAAGAAGTTTGAGGACTATCTTGTTTCTAAAGGTGCCGAAATGATATCAAAAGAGGACTGGGGCTTAAAAAAATTAGCGTACACCATCCAAAACAAAAAAAGTGGATTTTATCACTTATTCGAATACAAAGTTGCTGGAGAATACGTAGCTCCTTTTGAACTTGAATTTAGAAGAGATGACAGTATTATGCGTTATTTAACCGTTGCGTTAGATAAACATGCTGTTGCCTGGGCTGAAAAAAGAAGATTAAGAGACGGAAGTAAAGCATCTAAAAAATAAGCGTTATGTCTATAGAACAACAAGCAAAAGGAGGAAAACAAGGTGATGTTCGTTACCTGACTCCGTTAGATATTGAAACAAAACAAGTAAAAAAATACTGTCGTTTTAAAAAGAATGGTATCAAATATATTGATTATAAAGATGCCGATTTCTTATTATACTTAGTAAACGAGCAAGGTAAAATTTTACCTCGTCGTTTAACAGGAACTTCATTAAAATTTCAACGTAAAGTGTCTGTCGCCATTAAAAGAGCGCGTCACTTAGCTTTATTGCCATACGTTGCAGATATGTTAAAATAAAAACAGCAAGGAATTATGGAAATTATATTAAAGCAAGACGTTGAAAACCTAGGGTTTAAAGATGATCTTATTACTGTAAAAAATGGTTTTGGACGTAACTATTTGATTCCTCAAGGATTTGCAGTATTGGCAACAAGTTCAGTAAAGAAAATGCTGGCGGAAACTTTAAAGCAACGTGCTTATAAAGAAGAAAAATTAATAAAAGACGCTACAGAAATTGCAGATGCAATTAAAGCATTGGATATTAAAATTACTGCTAAAACAGCCGATAACACAAAATTATTTGGATCAGTAAACAACCAAGACGTTGCAGATGCTTTAGCCGCTGCAGGTCAGGTGATTGAGAAAAAATATATTAAAGTTGATGGTGGTACTATTAAAAGAATTGGAAAATACAATGCTACAATTAGATTGCATAGAGCAGTGGTGGTTGAATTGCCAATTGAAATAGTTGCCGAACCAAAGCAATAAAAATTTATTTTATATTTGAACCGCCCAATCAGGGCGGTTTTTTTATGCTTATATTTTATGAAATACCAACAATTAACGAAAGAACAATTTTCCGCTTTACACAAGGAGTTTGCTGAATTTTTGGCAACACAACAAATTGACGCCAAAGAATGGCATAAAATAAAAATTGAAAATCCTTCGATGGCCGAAGAAGAATTAAATATTTTTAGCGATGTTGTTTGGGAAGATGTTTTAACAAAAACGGAATATTTAGAACACATTTCTGAAAATCACATCAACCTGTTTAAATGCGAATCGGATAATATTTTCAGAATTTACATCAAATTAAATGATGAAACTAAAAGTTTTTTAAATGAAGCCGATTATCTATGGTTTTTGGAAAATCCGCTAAATGAACAGTTCGAATATTTTAAAGCTGAAAAAAAATACACAAAAGAGCGCAACCAGGAATTGTTTGAACTTATTGAAATGGGCAGCCAAATTTCAAAAGGCGCATTATTTAATGTTATTAGCAAATTAATTGATTAACTATTTTTACAACGCCAACAGAAGCTTTCTCGGCCAAAACGGTTAAATTTTTATACTGATTTTGTTGAATAAAAGGTTTTGGATCAATAAAGTAAATAGGAATTTCAGGTTTGGCGCAATTAATCAAATGCGCTGCCGGATACACTTGCATGGAAGTTCCAATGATCATTAAAATATCAGCATCCGAAGTGATTTCAAGTGCTTCGTCAAACAAAGGAACGTTTTCACCAAACCAAACAATATGTGGCCTAAGTTGCGAATTTTCTTCACAAAGATGGCCTAAATTCAATGCTTGTTTCCAGTCATAAATTAAGTTAGGATTTTTGGTGCTTCTCACTTTCAATAATTCGCCATGCAAATGCAAAACTTTAGAACTTCCCGCACGCTCGTGCAAATCGTCCACATTTTGGGTGATAATGGTTACCTGATATTTATTTTCTAACGCCACCAAAGCTTTGTGCGCTTCGTTAGGAAAAACTGTAAGCAATTGCGCCCTGCGTTTGTTGTAAAAATCCAATACTTTTTCTTTGTCTTTTTGCCATCCAATCGGAGAAGCAACTTCCATAATGTCATGGCCTTCCCACAATCCGTCGGAATCTCTAAAAGTATTAATGCCACTTTCGGCACTCATTCCGGCACCCGTTAAAACAACTATTTTCTTCATATCGTTATTTATCAAAAGTAAAATTTTATCTTTGAAAAAACACCCAATTTAGATGGTAGATTATAAATTTATTGAATATTTAGAACAATTTGTATCAGAAAAAAGAAGAAATCTATTCAAAAAAGTTTTGGAAGAACGAACAAGGCATTTTACGGTGGCCATTGAAGATATTTTTATGCCGCAAAATGCAAGTGCTGTTGTAAGAAGTTGTGATGTTTTTGGGGTGCAGGATGTTCATATCATTGAAACAAAATATAAATTTTATGCTTCAAACCATATCGCTAAAGGTGCGCAAAAATGGCTGGATTTTTCTGTCTACAGAAGAAATGACAGCAACAATACCTTAGATTGCATTGCCGATCTACGTTCAAAAGGGTATAAAATAATTGCGACAACGCCGCACAATGATTCTTGTTTGCTGCAGGATTTTGACATTGCCGAAAAATCAGCTTTCTTTTTTGGGGTGGAGAAGGCCGGACTTTCAGAAGATGTGATGGACAATGCGGATGGGTTTTTAAAAATACCGATGGTTGGTTTTACCGAAAGTCTGAATATTTCTGTGGCAGCAGCCATCATTCTTCAAAACCTGACCGAAAAATTAAAGAAATCTGAGGTAAATTGGGAACTGACTGAAATTGAAAAAGATGAAAAATACCAAGAATGGATGGAGAAATCCATCAAAAGTATTAAAAAAATCAAGGAAAACTATTATTCAAAAATAGCTATTCAATCATAATTTTTTCAATAAAAGCAATTGAATCACAATTTTTAACCGTTAAAGTGAAATTTTTCAAATCTCTTCGCCCTTTAATGTTGTATTGAATGCAAGTATCCGTTTTAATTTTGTTCCAAATATCGGCATTGCCTTTTTTCAAAATTTTCGAAATTTGAGCGGTATCAACTTGTTTTGAAAGGATAGCCGTTTTAACATCTTCAGAAAAAATGTGCTTTTTTATGCTGATATTTTTTAAAACACGGGCATTCGGACCATAATCGAAAGTGGCTTCTTTTTTATCAAAAACGAAAAATACGGCAATAATTCCGAGTGTTAGACCTACTAAGAAATAGGGCAAGCGTTGTTTAAAAGTCATATTATAAAAACAATAAATTGATATCTCTAAAAGGCAAGTTAAACCAATCTGCCACAGTTTTATTGGTTAAAATTCCGTGGTAAAAGTACATCCCTTTTTGCAAACTTTTGTCAAATCGGGCAGCAGTTTCAAATCCGCCGTCTTCAGCGATGTTAAGCAAATAAGGTGTAATATTATTGCTGATTGAAACAGAAGCCGTTCTAGAATAGCGAGAAGGTATATTGGGAACACAATAGTGAATAACGCCGTGTTTTTGATAAGTAGATTTTTTGTGGGTTGTAATCTCAGAAGTTTCAAAACAACCTCCGCAATCAATGCTAACATCAACAATGATGGCTCCATTTTTCATTTTCATCACCATTTCTTCCGTAACCAAAATAGGAGAGCGAGATTTTCCTCTCACAGCTCCAATGGCAACATCACAGCGCATTAATGCTTTTTGTAATGTTTTGGGCTGTATGGTTGAAGTATAAATTGGATAACCCAAACGGTGTTGTAGACTTCTTAATTTAGCAATTGAATTGTCAAATACTTTAACGCTGGCTCCCAAACCCATTGCTGAACGTGCCGCAAACTCACTAACGGTCCCTGCCCCTAAAATGACAACCTCAGTTGGCGGAACACCACCAATATTTCCAAATAACAAACCTTTTCCCTCATTGGTGTTACTCATTAATTCAGCAGCAATTAAGACAGAAGCTGTTCCTGCAATTTCACTTAGCGATTTCACAATAGAAAATATACCCTTATCATCTCTAATAAAATCAAAAGCGATGGCGGTAATGCGTTTACTGGCCAAAACTTCAAAATATTTTTTTGTTTGTGTTTTAAGTTGCAATGCAGAAAAAAGAATGCTTTGAGGATTAATTAGTTTAATTTCATCTAAGGAAGGCGGTTCAACTTTTAAAATCATGTGGCAACCAAAAGCTTCCTTTATGTCGTAAGATATTTTGGCGCCGGCTTCAGAATATTGCTTGTCTGAAAAGTTAGCGCCTTCGCCGGCGCCTGTTTCAATTACAAATTTATGTCCATGAGCCGTTAATGCTGCCACAGCATCAGGGGTTAAACAAACCCTTTTTTCCTGATAATGTGTTTCTTTCGGAATTCCTATAATAAGTTCACTTTTTGTTTTTGTAATCTCCAAAGTTTCTGCTTGAGGAATTAACTCGTGTTGACTAAACGGTGAAGAAATTTTTTTACTCATTATTTCTAAGTTCTATAGTTCGTAATTGATCACTGCTTGCGGTTATTGTAATAGTTACCGAGTTTAAAGGTAGTAAATTTTCCACTTTATTCGGCCATTCTATCAAACACCAGCAATCGCTGTAAAAATATTCTTCCACACCAATGTCAAGAGCTTCATATTCATTGTTAATTCTGTAAAAATCAAAATGATATATTTTATCGCCATTTACTGTATGATATTCATTCACCAACGAAAAAGTGGGTGAACTTACAGTATCCGAGCTTTCTAATTGTTTTACAATTTCCTTAATTAATGTGGTTTTTCCTACGCCCATTTCACCATAAAAAAGCAACACCTTGTTTTTTGCCGATTTTATGACTTCTTTCGCAATTGCAGGCAATTCTTCTAATGTGTAATTTTTAGTCATTCACTTTATTGTTTATTCGTTTATTTGTTAAACTGTTTTTCCTGTCTCCAGCTTTTCCCTCCCGATAGCTATCGGGAGAAACGGCGTTTTATTTGAAATTAAAATATAACTTTTAACATTTAACGTTTAACTTTTTTACTTTATTTAGGCACAAATATAGCACATGGAATGATCATTTCCTGCAATGAAATTCCGCCATGTTGATAGGTGTTTTTAAAATAATTCACAAAATGGTTGTAATTATTTGGATAGGCAAAAAACAGGTCTTCTTTGGCAAAAATAAATGCGCTGTTTATGGAGATTGAAGGCAATAAAATTTCCTTAGGATCTTTAACTGCATAAACATCTTTCTCTTCATACGACAAGCTTCTTCCTGTTTTATAGCGCAAATTGGAGCTTATATTTTTATCGCCAATCACTTTTGAAGGCACCTTTGAATTGATGGTGCCGTGATCTGTGGTGACAATCAATTTTAACCCTAAATTTTGGGCTTTTTGAATGATTTCCAACAAAGGCGAATTTAAAAACCAACTGTTGGTTAACGATCGGTAAGCCTTATCATCACTGGCCAATTCTTTAATAACTTCCATTTCAGTTTTTGAATGCGAAAGCATATCAACAAAATTATAGACGATAACCGTTAAATCGTTTTCCTTTACGGCGTTAAAATTTTCAAGCAATTGTTTCCCTGATTTGAGATTGGTAATTTTATAAAAGGCGAATTTAATATTTTGTCTCAGCCGTTTTAATTGCGCTGTTAAAAACTCTTCTTCATATAAATTTTTACCGCCTTCTTCCACATCATTTTTCCAATATTCGGGATATTGTTTTTCCATTTCCAAAGGCATTAAGCCTGAAAAAATAGCATTTCGTGCATATTGTGTCGCCGTTGGCAAAATGCTGTAAAAAGCAATTTCATCCAGTTTTTTGTAATATTTATTGATGGTTTGCTCTAAAATATTAAACTGGTCATAGCGTAAATTATCGATCACCACCAATAAAGTTCCTTTTGAAGTGCTGACTTCGGGGAGGATCACTTTTTTGAACAAGGTATTCGACATAATGGGCGCATCATCATCCTGCATCCAATCTTTATAATTTTTCTTTATAAATTTAAAAAACAGCGAGTTGGCCTCTTGTTTTTGGCTTTCCAAGATCTCAATCATTCCCGTATCGCTGATGTTTTCAAGTTCCAATTCCCAATAAACCAACTTTTTATAAATGTCAATCCATTCTTCATAAGAATTTACCATCGCCAAATCCATTGCTATTTTTCTAAATTCCTGCTGATAATTCGAAGTGGTTTTTTCAGAAATTAAACGAGAATGGTCTAAATTTTTCTTCAAACTCAATAATATCTGATTAGGATTGACGGGTTTTATCAAATAATCAGCAATTTTATTCCCAATGGCTTCCTCCATAATATATTCCTCTTCACTTTTGGTAATCATCACAATAGGCAGGTTTGGGCGCTTGCTTTTTATTTGGCTTAACGTTTCCAATCCGCTTAAACCTGGCATATGTTCGTCTAAAAAAACAATATCGTAATTGTTTTCATCGCACATATCAATGGCATCGGCACCATTATTAGACGTAGAAACTGCATATCCTTTTTTTTCTAAAAATAGAATGTGCGGTTTCAAAAGATCAATTTCATCATCAACCCATAAAATGTTTATATTACCCATATTGTTATCTTTGCATGAATCATTATTAAAAATAATTATTTTGAACGAGAAAAAAACGCACAAACTAAAAATATTAAACGACCCAATTTACGGTTTTATTACGATTCCTAATATTTTAATTTATAATTTGATAGAACACCCGTATTTTCAAAGACTGAGAAGAATATCTCAAATGGGATTGTCCTATTTGGTTTATCCTGGTGCGCACCATACGCGATTTCATCACGCCATTGGAAGTGTGCATTTAATGCAAAAGGCTGTAAGAATTTTAAAATTTAAAGGCGTTCAAATTTCTGAAGAAGAAGCAACAGCAGTTTATATTGCAATTTTGTTGCACGATATTGGGCACGGGCCATTTTCGCACGCGTTAGAAGGGCAAATTATTAAAGGTATTTCGCACGAAAATATCTCCTTATTATTTATGGAAGCTTTAAATGATGAATTTAAAGGGCAACTTACCTTGGCAATTGAAATATTTAAGGGAAATTATTACCGAAAATTTTTACATCAGCTTATTTCCAGTCAGTTGGATATGGACAGGTTGGATTATTTAAAACGGGACAGTTTTTATACCGGAGTTGCTGAAGGCACCATAAATTCGGAACGATTAATAACGATGCTCGATGTAAATAATGACAATTTGGTGGTGGAAGAAAAGGGAATTTACAGTGTAGAAAGTTTTATTGTTTCCCGCAGAATTATGTATTGGCAGGTTTATTTGCATAAAACAGCGCTTGTGGCAGAAAAATTATTGGAAAAAATATTGAAACGGGCCAAAGAACTTTCTTTATCGGGCATAGAATTGCCGGCTTCAAAAACATTGTCCATTTTTTTAAAACAAGCTATCAATGAAGATAATTTTACTGCTGAAAATCTAAAAACATTTTCAAAATTAGATGATTATGATATTTTGGCCGCCATAAAAGAATGGATTTCTTTTGATGATAAGGTACTTTCAACATTATCTAAAAGTCTAATCAACAGAAATTTGCCAAAAATTGTGCTTCAAAATGAACCATTTACAGAGCACCAACTGTTAACAATACAGCAAAAAGTTAAAGAAAAGTTTCATTATAGCGATATAGAACTGGATTCTTTTGTTTTTTACGGAGAAATTTGCAATCAGGCATACGATTCAACAAAAAATAATATTCAAATAATTTACAAAAACGGAACCTTAAAAGATGTTACTGAGGCATCTGACCATTTAAATATCCAGGCATTGTCGAATCCGGTTTATAAGTACTACATCTGCTATCCAAAGAAATAGGTGGAGTTGAACTTTTTTTTTACTTTTGCATAACATGAAATTTACAGCAATTCAAATAGCAGAAATTTTAGATGGAGAAATCTTCGGAAATAAAAATATCGAAGTATTTAGCCTTTCCAAAATAGAAGAAGGGGAAGATGGATCACTTACATTTCTGTCAAATCCAAAATACACGCCTTACATTTATACTACAAAAGCTTCTGTAGTGATTGTGAATAAAGACTTTGTGCCCGAAAAAGAAGTTAAAACAACCCTCATAAAGGTAGGGGATGCTTATCAGGCTTTTTCAACATTGTTAGAGTTTTATGCCAAAGTTAAGTCGGAGAAATCGGGAATTGAAATACCAACTTATGTTAGTGAATCGGCAAATATTGGCACAAATTTGTATTTAGGTGCATTTTCCTATATTAGTTCTCGTGTTACCATTGGTGATAATGTGAAGATTTACCCGAATGTTTATGTAGGAGATAATGTAAAAATTGGAGATAACACCATTATTCATGCGGGTTCAAAAATTTATTCAGAAACTATAATTGGCGCCAATTGCACATTGCATGCCGGTGTAATTTTGGGCTCGGACGGATTTGGTTTTGCGCCAAGCGCGGAAGGAATTTTCAGTAAAATACCTCAAATAGGCAATGTTATTATTGAAGATAACGTTGATATAGGAGCCGCAACAACTATTGACAGGGCAACTTTAGGTTCAACGATAATCAGAAAAGGCGTAAAATTGGACAACCAAATTCAGATAGCACACAATGTTGAAATTGGCGAAAATACCGTTATAGCCGCACAAACCGGTGTAGCAGGTTCTACAAAAATTGGGGGACATTGCATGATAGGCGGACAAGTAGGCATTGTTGGGCATATAACAATTGGAAATAATGTCCGAATTCAGGCGCAGTCAGGTGTAGGCAGAAATGTTAAAGATGATGAAATAATTCAAGGATCACCTGCGATGGGTTATTCCGATTTTAACAAATCGTATGTCTATTTTAAAAAATTACCTGAATTGGCAGCAACGATAAATGCATTGGAAAAAGATATTAAAGCATTAAAAGAGAAAAAATGAGGAATCAACAAAAAACAATCAAAAATGAAGTAACACTTTCAGGTGTTGGTTTACACACAGGCAATAAAGTGACGTTAACTTTTAAGCCTGCGCCCATAAATCATGGCTATGTTTTTGTGAGAAAGGATTTAGAAGGAGAACCCATTATTGAGGCAAGCGCAGAATATGTGATAAATACGCAAAGAGGCACAAATCTTGAAAAACATGGCGTTTTTGTGAACACCTCTGAACACGTATTGGCAGCAGTTGTAGCTTTGGATATTGACAATATTATTATAGAAATAAATGCTCCCGAACCTCCAATTATGGATGGATCGTCCAAACATTTTGTGGAAGCGCTCGAAAAGGCAGAAATTCAGGAACAAGATGCGGAAAGGGAAGAGTTTATCGTAAAAGAAATCATTTCATATAAAGATGAAGAAACGGGCAGTGAAATTATTTTAATGCCTTGTGATAATTATCAAATAACAGCAATGGTTGATTTTGGCACCAAAGTATTAGGAACCCAAAACGCCACAATGAACTCGCTTTCAGAATTTAAAACAGAAATAGCGAATGCCAGAACTTTCAGTTTTCTTCATGAATTGGAAACTTTATTGGATAACAACTTAATTAAAGGCGGCGATTTAAACAATGCCATTGTGTATGTGGATAAAGAGATATCCAATGAAACAATGAATAAACTTAAAAAGGCCTTCAATAAAGAAAAATTGTCTGTTAAGCCAAACGGAATACTTGACAACTTAACATTACGTTGGGCAAATGAAGCAGCAAGACATAAATTGTTGGATGTAATTGGCGATTTAGCGTTGGTTGGATGCAGAATTAGAGGAAAAGTAATTGCAAATAAACCGGGACATTTGGTAAATACCGTTTTTGCAAAAAAACTTCAGAAAATTATTAAATTGGAAAAACGGAATTGTGTTCCAAAATTCGATTTAAATCAGCCTCCTTTAATGGATATTCATAAAATTATGAGTATTCTTCCTCACAGACCCCCTTTTTTATTGATAGACAGAATTCTGGAACTTTCAGATAGACATGTGGTTGGAATGAAAAATGTGACCATGAATGAATCTTTTTTTATTGGACATTTCCCCGGAGCACCTGTAATGCCAGGCGTTTTGCAAGTTGAAGCGATGGCCCAATGCGGTGGCGTATTGGTTTTAAGCACCGTTCCTGATCCTGAAAATTACTTAACCTATTTTATGAAAATGGACAATGTGAAGTTTAAACAAAAAGTACTGCCCGGAGACACTTTAATTTTTAGTGCCGAATTAATTTCACCTATAAGAAGAGGAATTTGTCATATGCAATCTTATGGTTATGCAAACGGTAAACTTGTGGTAGAGGCAGTATTAATGGCGCAAATTGCCAGAAAACCAACAGAATAATGAATCAACCTTTAGCGTATATACATCCGCAGGCTAAAATTGCAACCAATGTAGTTGTTGAGCCATTTACCACCATTCACAACAATGTCATTATTGGCTCTGGGACTTGGATTGGTTCTAATGTAACCATTATGGAAGGTGCCAGAATCGGCAAAAATTGCAGAATTTTTCCTGGCGCAGTTATTTCTGCAATTCCTCAAGATTTAAAATTTGATGGAGAAGATTCTTTGGCCATTATTGGAGACAACACCACAATTAGAGAATGCGTAACCGTAAATAGAGGCACAAAAGCACTCGGACATACAAAAATAGGCGACAATTGTTTGATTATGGCAACTACGCATGTGGCGCACGATTGCATTATTGGGAACAATTGTATTTTGGCAAATGGCTCTATTATTGCCGGGCACGTTACAATTGGTGATTATGCCATTTTAAGCGGATTGGTGGCAGTACATCAATTTATACATATTGGTGAACATTCTATGGTTTCGGGCGGTTCTTTGGTGCGAAAAGATGTGCCTCCGTTTTCCAAAGCAGGAAAAGAGCCATTATCTTATATTGGGATTAATTCCATAGGATTGCGAAGAAGGGGATTTACCACAGAAAAAATTAGAGAAATCCAAGATATCTATAGAATCCTATACCAAAAAAATTACAATACGACACAAGCTTTGGAGAAAATTGAAGCTGAAATGGAAGCAACCAAAGAAAGAGACCAAATTATACTTTTCATTAAAAATTCCCAAAGAGGAATTATGAAAGGATATACAGGAAGTTAGGTCCCCTAACCCAAAAAAAAGTTAAAAGCCTGCCGGCAGGCAGGTAGGCAGGCAGGCAGGTTAGAGGTTAAAAATTATCTGTAAACAAACCCGAAACATTAAACCTGAAACCAGAGATCCACAATTTTAATCTAAGAGCGGTCGCTGAGCATAGTCAACATGAAAAAAGTAATCGAATAATTAAATAAACATATAAATGGCCACAACATCAGATATTAGAAACGGATTGTGTATTAGATACAATAATGATATTTTTAAAGTAATTGAATTTTTACACGTAAAACCAGGAAAAGGTCCGGCTTTTGTGCGTACTAAATTAAAAAGTTTATCTTCTGGAAAGGTTTTGGACAATACATTTCCGGCTGGAAGAAAAATAGAAGACATAAGAGTTGAAACTCAAAAATTTCAATTTTTATATCCTGAAGGTGATTCATTTCATTTTATGAATACGGAAGACTATAACCAAATTACCTTGAAAAAAGATATTTTGGATGCTCCAGATTTGTTAAAAGAGGGAGAAATTGTAACCATTATTATCAATACTGAAGATAATTTACCATTGTCAGTTGATATGCCAATGAGTGTTATTTTGGAAGTTACCCACACAGAACAAGGCGTAAAAGGCAACACAGCAACAAATGCAACCAAACCCGCAACTGTTGAAACTGGCGCAACCATCAATGTCCCATTGTTCATCAATGAAGGCGATAAAATTAAAGTTGATACCGCAAAAGGCGCTTATTTAGAACGCGTTAAGGAATAATTTTATGAAATCGCTAAAAAATAAAATTTAAACAGATGAAACGAGCCATAACAAATTTTGATACACAGCAGAATGATTAATGGCGACTGCATCTGTACAAATAAAAAATAAATAATAAACAGATGAAATTACCCCGTAAATATAAGTTAAAGGAAATTGCGGATATTATTGAAGCAACTTTTGTGGGACCTTCCGATTTTCCAATTTCAGGTTTTAATGAAATCCATGTGGTTGAAAATGGCGATATAGTTTTTGTGGACCATCCTAAATACTACGATAAAGCGCTGCACTCAAAAGCGACTGTTATTTTGATCAATAAAAAAGTGGAATGTCCGGAAGGAAAAGCATTGCTAATTTCAGAAGATCCTTTCACTGATTTTAATAAATTGACCAAATATTTTAATCCGTTTAAGTCAGTAAATGCATCAATTTCCGATACGGCGATTATTGGAGAAAACACAGTGATACAACCAAATGTATTTATTGGAAATAACGTTAAGATTGGCGCCAATTGCCTTATTCATCCAAATGTATCCATTTATGATAACTGTATTTTGGGGAACAATGTCACCATCCATGCGGGAACGGTTTTAGGTGCTGATGCTTTTTATTATAAAAAACGACCAGCAGGTTACGATAAATTAATTTCCGGAGGAAGCGTTCTTATTGAAGACAATGTTGACATAGGCGCACTTTGTACCATTGACCGGGGTGTTTCTGCAAACACAACCATCAAAAAAGGCACAAAAATAGACAATCAGGTTCAGGTTGGACACGATACGGTGATTGGTGAAAATTGCTTGATTGCTTCACAAACCGGTATTGCGGGTTGCGTTATCATTGAAAACAATGTTACTTTATGGGGACAAGTGGGCACAACCAGCGGCATTACCATTGGTGAAGGCGCTGTTGTTTTAGGGCAAACAGGCGTAACAAAATCCATAAAAGGAGGTGTCAGTTATTTTGGAACACCGGTAGAAGAATCAAGAGTGAAATTGAAAGAAATGGCTGAAATAAAACAAATGATAAAAAATCAAAAAAAGTAATAAAATCTCCTATTCTCAGTGTAGAAAAAATTACTTTTGTAATACAATAAATACTTTAATTCAAAATATATTTCAATGAGCGTTTTAGTCAATAAATATTCAAAAATAATTGTACAAGGATTTACTGGAAGTGAAGGCACTTTTCACGCAACCCAAATGATTGAGTATGGAACAAATGTTGTTGGTGGCGTAACTCCCGGTAAAGGGGGAACTTCTCACTTAGACAAACCTGTTTTTAATACAGTTCAAGATGCAGTTGATCAGGTTAAAGCAGATACTTCAATCATTTTTGTGCCGCCGGCATTTGCCGCTGATGCCATAATGGAAGCCGCTGCCGCAGGAATTAAAGTAATTATTTGTATTACGGAAGGAATTCCTGTTGCCGATATGGTAAAAGTGAAAGCTTATATCGACAATAAAGACTGCAGATTGGTTGGACCGAACTGTCCGGGCGTAATTACTCCAGGCGAAGCAAAAGTTGGCATTATGCCTGGTTTTATTTTCAAAAAAGGAAATGTGGGCATTGTTTCAAAATCTGGAACTTTAACTTATGAGGCTGCCGATCAAGTGGTAAAAAAAGGTTATGGAATTACCACTGCCATAGGTATTGGTGGAGATCCAATTATTGGAACCACCACAAAAGAAGCGGTTGAATTGTTAATGAACGACCCTGAAACTGAAATCATTGTAATGATTGGTGAAATAGGAGGCCAGTTAGAAGCTGAAGCGGCCCGTTGGATAAAAGAAAACGGAAATAAAAAACCGGTGGTTGGTTTTATTGCAGGTCAAACTGCGCCAAAAGGAAGAACAATGGGTCACGCAGGCGCTATTGTTGGTGGAAAAGATGATACAGCACAAGCCAAAATGGAAATTTTAAGAGAAAACGGAATTCACGTGGTGGAATCTCCTGCTAAAATTGGCGAAAAAGTTGCTGAAATATTGGGAAAACTTAAAAAGTAACCGATTAATAATAGGTTAGTTACAATTTTAATATAAAAAAACCTTTGAAATTCAAAGGTTTTTTTATGTTGAGGCGTAAGGTAATTGTTAGTATTCCAACTAACCATAAAACAAAAATTTATGAATTTCAAACTAAATAAAAAATCCATTTCAAATATTATTTTCGTCATTGCCATAGCGGTGTTGTTATATCCTCCTTCAAGAGAATGGTTTATGCGACAGATTGCTTTTTCTCCTTCTGTAAAAGAGGTTGCAAAAAGTGAAAAATTGAGTTCTTACGAATGGGATTTAAAGGGATTGAATACAGTAAGCATCAATTTTAAGGAATTGGAGAATAAAGTAATTTTTGTGAATTTTTGGGCTACGTGGTGTCCGCCTTGCCGAGCAGAAATGCCCATGATTCAAAAATTATATGACGATTATAAAGACAAAGTTGCTTTTGTGTTTGTAACCAATGAAGATTGGCCAATTGTTGAGGGATTTTTTAATAAAAACGGATATGATTTATCAGTGTACAATGCTGTTAGCGCTCCGCCAAATAGTTTTACAAAAACCAACAGCATTCCGGCCACTTATTTAATTGATAAAGAAGGAAATATTCTTATTTCCAAAACTGGGTCAGCCGATTGGAACAGCAAAAAAATTAGAAAGTTATTGGATGAGCTGGTGGCCAAATAGAAACTTGTTTATTTGTTTAACTTTTAACTTTTAACTTTTTATAGGGGCCTTATTTCTCCTTAATTGTGCTTCCTTTTTTAATGGCTTTGTGGTTTTCATAACAAAGCAAAACCGCTTCAATAAGTTGTAAATCGCTGGCAGATTTTATAAAATAGTCTGAATAGTTGCATTCATTTAACAATTCGTTCAATTCTTCAGCGGTCATTCCCAAATATTCCATTAATAATTCTCGGTTAAACTTGGCTTCCAACATATTTCTTAGGCCGTCATCGTCTTTAAGTTTCTTTAACTTCTTTAATTGGGCCGGACTTTTTCCAAACATATTGTACACATAATCTATTGGCCTAAAAAGTGCATCCACTGGCGAATTAAATTCTTTGCGCTGTCTGGTGCCAACCTCATACGTTTGAGGTAAACCATTAATATGTATGCGTGAATATTTATCTTTAGGAACATTTTTTGCGTCAATTTCTAAAACACCAATTAGTTTATGGGAACTTACCACAATTTCATCCATCGCTTCCGTTCTTTCGTATAATTCAATTACCAACTCGTTCCCTTTTAATAAATCGTTCGTGATTTTTAATTTTATGGATTGATATCCCAAATAAGAAACATAGATTGTATCATTTACAGCAGTTACAAGTTCAAACATTCCTTTATCATTGGAAATTGTACCAATTACTGAGTTTAGGTTAAATAAATGCGCACCAACTAAAGGCAATTTATTTGAATTATCAATAATCTGGCCTCTTAATGTTACCAAAATCGAACTTTTTTTCATTGTATCATTACTTTTAATTTCCTGGGAAAATCCCTGAAGTGAAAGTAAAAATAAAGCTGTATATAGTAATTTATTTAGCATATGCAATTATACTGATTTATAAGTAAAGTTATGTTAAAGATGTGTAAAAAAAATAGTTTAATAACTACAAAAAAAGCCTATAAAAACCACTGATATTCTTAAACTGAAATTGGATAAATTAATTGATGGTTGAAAAAAAGATTGGAATAAAAACTTATTTTGTGAAAAAATTATAAAATTAGCAATTCTGTAAAACATATCGTTAAATTTTATACATTTGAATATATTAGTTACTCTAATTTGGTGCATTTATAAATTGCAACCCCTTTAATAAACAATTATATATTTTTACAAACCTATTAAAGTCTTTATAAAATTAATAATGAATATGATGTAATTAAAGATTAATTACTGCCTCAAATCGATTCATATTACAACGTATCTGTTAATATATTAAACAGTAAAGATGAATCTGTTGATTAAAAAGATTGCCATACTTTTAATTGTTTGGAACATTTTTCCGCTAAAAAGTCTTGCCCAAGATATTCGATTTAAACACTTAACCATTAACGATGGATTGTCTCAAAATTTGGTTTTATCAATTTCCCAAGATAAGGAAGGTTTTTTGTGGTTTGGAACCAAAGACGGTTTAAATAAATATGATGGATACCAATTCACTGTTTTTCAAAACGAACCCAATAATCCAAATTCTATTTCATCCAATTATATTTCAGAATTGTTCACAGACAAGAATGGAAAATTATGGATTGGTACCGAAGATGGAATTGCCAATATTTATAATGCGGAAACCCAATCATTCCAAAGAATTCAGCTTCCCTTAACCCAATCAAAAAGTAAAAATTCTGAGGCTATTAGTTCGATAGCCCAAGATAAAGAGGGCAATATTTGGATTGGAACAATTGGAAACGGTGTTTTTAGAATCCCTTTTTTAAATCAATTGTACAAGTCCAATGAAATTAAACAATATCACCTAGATAAATCAGGGAAATATCCGCTCTGCAGTAACACTTTAAAAAAAATATTGATTGATGATGAAGGCATTATTTGGATTGGAACCGACAAAGGTTTGAACCGAATAGATCCAAAAACAGAACAGATTTCGTCTTTCTATTTTGACATCAAACACCCAAATGCCCCAGGAAGCGACAGTGACTTTTCAATTTCTGCCATCAGTAAAGGGGACAATAATAATCTATGGCTTGGCACACGAAGCGGTTTGGTTAAATTTAATACCCTTGACAATTCTTTTAAAGTTTTTTCGCATCATTTAAACATTTTTAGATATGGTTGGGGAGAAATTAATGAAATTGTCCAAGACAAGCAAGGTGTTTTATGGCTTGCAACACCCGGAGAATTAATGCGATTTAACACAAAAAACTTGAAATATAAGTCGGTTAAGAATGATCCCTTAAAACCGGAATCAATAAGTTATAACAGTATTTCAAGTTTGTTTTTAGACCGGACAAATATTTTGTGGATTGGCACAAGTGGCATGGGAGTCGATTATTACGATCCAAAAGCCAATAGGTTTGGATTGTTAAAGCGAAAAATAGCAACAAATTCAAGAGTCACAGGTTTCAGCATTCGATCGGTTTTAGAAGAAAGTGAACGCTATGTTTGGATTAGTGCAGATGTGCTTTATCGTTGGGATCGAAAAACCGGTGATCTTAGAAGTTTTGAAACAAGCTCAACAAATTTGAATGCCTTTGGCAATACGAGCGTTTGGTCAATGATTAAATCTGAAGATGGCAAATTATGGTTTGCCTCAACAGAAGGATTGTTTGTTTACAATCCGAAAAATGAAAATACGCAACAATTTAAATATGACCCTAAAAATCCCATTGGAATTCCGCATAAAGGAGTTTCCTGTGTTTTTGAAGATAAAAACGGCATTATTTGGATTGTTACTGAAAATTTTCTGAGCAAAATGACAAATAGGGAAGTTGGGATCTTTAAACATTATAAATTATTCGCCAATCCGAAGAATAATTTCACAAATCGCTGTGTTATTTATGAAGACAACAAAAACCAATTGTGGTTGGGGACCAAAAACGGTTTGCTGGTTTTTGATAAAAACAAAGAGCTTTTTTACGGATATCAAAACAATCCAGAAATACCTAATAGCCTAAGCAACAATCAGGTAAATACCATTTTTCCTGATCCTCTAAAGCCTGAAAGTTTTTTGTGGATTGGCACATCCGGCGGATTAAATTTATTTGATATCAGTAAACAGTCATTTTCTCATTTCACTCAAAAAAATGGACTTCCCAACAATATGATTTATGGAATTTCTTCAGATTCACAGGATAATTTATGGCTAAGCACCAATAAGGGAATTTCAAAATACCATTTGAAAACAAAAAAATTCAGAAATTATGATGTGGAAGATGGATTGCAAAGTAACGAGTTTAATACAGGCGCCGTATTTAAAGGTTCAAAAGGGGAATTGTTTTTTGGCGGAATTAACGGACTTAATTATTTCTATCCGGATCAAATAAATGACAATCCGTTTCAGCCTTCAATTGGAATTACTGGCATAAAAGTGTATAGCCAAAGTAAAAAAAAGAATGAAGGTGCAGAAATTAATAATTTGCGAATCAATCTTAACGAAAAAATCACTTTTACACCCCATGATGAAATTATTATTTTTGAGTTTGCAGCGTTGGATTTTTCATCGCCATCCAAAAATAAATATGCTTATAGACTTGAAAATTTTAATGAAAACTGGATTTATTTAGACAATGCAAGAACGGCAACATTTACCCATTTACCGTCGGGAAATTATATTTTGAAAGTGAAAGGCAGCAATAATGACGGTGTGTGGAATGAGGAGGGAATTTCCATTCCTTTTAAGGTTTTACCGCATTGGTCGGGAACTTGGACTGCAATCACCCTTTATTTGCTGCTTTTTATATTGCTGCTCTATTTTATAAGAAGGTATGAAATGAAAAGAATTAAGATGAAAAACGATTTGGAGCTTGAACAAAAAGAGTACCATACTTTGAAGGTTTTAGACCAATTAAAATCGCGGTTTTTCGCCAATATTTCACACGAATTTAGAACACCATTAACTTTAATTAGCGGTTATGCCGAAAACTTAATGGAAGCTTTGCCAACAAATTATATAAAAAAGCAAGCAGAAGGCATTAATCAAAATGCGAAAACACTTTTAAAACTAATCAATGAATTGCTGGATATTTCAAAATTGGAAGCCGGAAAGATGACCTTAAAACTTTCTCAGCAAAATATGGTTTTATTTCTCAAAAATCTATTTTTTTCTGTAGAGTCTTTTTCAGAAAAAAGGCATATTTCTTTGAATTTTGTTTCAGATGAAACGGATATTCAAGCGGTTTTTGATGAGGAGAAGATGGAAAAAATCATCATGAATATTTTGTCTAATGCCTTAAAATTTACACCCGAAAATGGAGAAATCACCTTAACAATTCAACAAAACAAGAATGAATGCTTAACTATATGTATTTGCGATACCGGAATTGGAATTAAAGAAGAAGCCATTTCTAATATTTTTGACCGGTTTTATCAGGTAGATAATTCAGATACCCGCTTGTATGAAGGAAGCGGCATTGGATTGGCTTTGGTAAAGGAATTGGTGGAATTGCATGAAGGAACCATTAAGGTTTTCAGAAATGAAGCATTAAACGGACAAAAAGGAACCACATTTTCCATAGAAATTCCAGTAGGCGCTATTTCTGAAATAATGAATGAATCGGTGATTGAAATAAAAACCCTAACACCTTTAGGCTTTAAGCAAAACCAAAATAATAAGCTGCAAATACCTGAGATCAACTTCGATAAAAAAATTATTGTGTTGGTGGAAGACAATGTGGCAATTAGGACTTTTATCAAAAATATATTGCAACCAACCTATAAAGTTATTGAAGCATCTAATGGTGAAGAAGGATTTGAACAAGCTAAAAAATCAATTCCTGATGTTATTATCACCGATGTAATGATGCCAAAACTAGATGGAATTTCCATGGTGCACTTATTAAGAAACGAGGAAAAAACCAGCCACATTCCGATTGTGATTTTAACAGGAAAAGCCGCTCAAGAAGACAGGCTTGCGGGATTGGAAACAGGTATTGAAGCGTATTTAACAAAGCCTTTTAGCGTAAAAGAACTTCAAATAATCATCAATAATCTCATTCAGCAAAGAGAACAACTTCTTAAAAAATACCAAAATAAATTTGTTGTTGCCTCTGATGAAATTCCGTTGGCATCGGTTGATCAACAGTTTTTGGAAAAAGCCATTCAACATATAAAAGACCATATCGAAAACACCAGCTTTGGTGTGGAACAACTTGCCGATAAAATGTGTTTAAGTCCATCCCAATTACACAGAAAACTTCAAGCGCTTATCGATCAGGCGCCGGGTCAATTAATTCGTAACATTCGATTGCAACGTGCAGCAGATTTAATCAAAAAAAATGCAGGAACCTTGGCTGATATTTGCTTTCAGACAGGTTTTAGCGACCAAACTTATTTTTCAAGAGCTTTCAAAAACCAATTTGGCTGCAGCCCGTCTGCTTATAAAAAGGACAATTCATCGCTTTTGTCTTAAAAAATCGACCTTAATTTCCAAATCACCTATTTTATATTTAAACCATCCCTTTTGCCATAAAAGTCCATGTATTTGCGATAATTGTGCAATTTTTCCTGAAGTTAACTGCTTAGTTTTGGAACATCTAACCAATTAAATAATCAAAATCATGAGAAAATTATTATTCGTTGCAGTACTTATTCCAATGTTGGCCATGTCTCAAAATGATGGCAGCAAACTATTAAATATGAGTGAGATTACTGTGAAACCTGGCCAAGAAGCGCAATTTGTTGCAGGTGTAAAAATGTGGAAAGAATGTTATTTGGAGAAAAAAGGAACCGACAAATTTAATGTTTGGAGGCGTGTGCAAGGAGAAGGAATTATGTATGTTTTAACCGGCTCAATGGACAATTGGGCTGAAATGGACAAAGAAGATGCGGCAGGAAAAGAGTGCCGCATAAAAGTGCTTGAACTTATTATGCCGCACGTTGAAAAAGTAAATTACAACATTGCGCGTACCATGCCAGAATTAAGCAGAACTCCTGCGGAAGGCACAAAATTGGTTTCGGTGTTGTTTGTTAGAGTGACTAATGATGCCGCATATAATGAAGCGATAAAAGAAATAACCTCAACAGTTAGATCAGTTGAAGGTTCTCCTCGTGGCACTTGGTATTCATTTGTAGGTGGCGGACCTGATTCCCCTGATTATATGGTTTCAACACCTTATAAAGGCTTTGCAGATTTAGATATTAAAAGAGATGGGGTTTGGAAAGTATATGAAAATAAACATGGGTTGAAAAAAACAGTTGAGTTGCGAGCAAAAGTGAGGTCCGCTGTTGAAAATTCATGGTCATATTTATACTCCCTAAATGAAGAATTAAGCAATTAAAAAAATAATTATCATGAAAACACTAAAAACAACAATGTTACTGGCAATAGCGGTATTGCTGATGCCAATGATTTCGAACGCTCAAGGCAACCAAACTTTTTGGATTCATAACGATCAAGTAAAACCTTCAATGACCGGTGAATATGAAAAAGTGTCCAAAGATTTTATTGCAGCCTGCAAAAAGCACGATTTAAAAGATGCTGATTGGACAACTGCCCAAATGGATGATGGCACTTATTTAAGCATAACGCCCATTAAAAATATGGCCGATCTGGATAAAAATACTTTAGCGCCATTGGCAGAAAAAATGGGAAATGAAAATTTTAGGGCCATTTTTGATCGCTTTAATAAATGTTATGACAAGCACGGCGATTATATTGTGGTTTTAAGCGATGAGCTTTCCTATATGCCAAATGGGCTTACCATAAATACAGAGGGAAAAAACTTTCGTAAATGGCATTTTTTATATGTTGCACCTGAAAATGTTCAAAATTTAAGAGGAAAAATAAAAGAGCTTAAAGCGCTTTATGAGAAAAAAGGCTCAAAGGAACACTTTAGAATTTATCGTGCCGGATTTGGAACTATGGGTGATTATTTCTTAGCGGTAGTATCAGCAAAAGATGCCCAGGATTATGCTAGGCAAAGTGATGAAAATGATTCTTTATTAGGTGAAGAAGGAAAGAAACTCTTTGAAGATATGTTTAAATACGTTGATAAATATGAAAGCAAAACAGGGGGTATGCGTCCAGATTTATCATATTCAGCATCAAAAAATAATTAACTTTTAGCTACTAACTAAGCCAAATTCGGGTATGATTTGATATGGTCATGCCCGAGTTTAAAAATCAAATCTTATGAAAAAACTAATATTATTAGGATTTTCAATAGTCCTTTTCGCAGCTTGTAATCAACAAACCAAACGTTACACACAACAATCGAAGGAGATTGATACCTACAAACAAGTTATTAAAGACTATGAAAATCAAAACTGGGAATCTATGGCAACCCATTACACCGATACTGCCAAAATTTTAAATAATGTAACCGAAAAAAATGCACAAACCGTAGCGCAGTTGGTGTCCCAAAACAAACAAGACGCAACCATTTTTTCGTCGTGGAATTTTGTTCCGGAAGAATCCGAATATGAAATGGTTGTTACAGATAAAGGAGAAACTTGGGTAAATTTTTGGGGATTGTGGCAAGGAAGGCTAACGGCAAACAACCAGCTGTATGAAATTCCTGCTCATATTACGGCTCGATTTATAGACGGAAAAATTGTAAGAGAAGTAGGCTATTGGGATACTTCAGCCTTAGCGCTTGATTTGCAGAAACTTAATGATGCTGCTCTAACAAATGCTACTATTGAAACAAAAGAATAATAAAACTTAACCGCCTGACCATGCCTTATTTAGGAATGGTCAGGTTAATAAAAAGGTATGAAAAAATTTAACAGACACCTAGCCCTCTTAATTTTTTCCATTTCAATCAGTGCAGCTTTCAGCCAGGAAAAAGAAAAAAATTTAGACAAGTCTTTTACCTATAATTCAGTTGATCCGCATTATTGGGACGAACCAGACTATTGGCCGGCAAATTTAGATGCAGTTTTTGCAGCGCCAAAGAATCATAAAATCTTATTGGAAAATGATCAAGTGCGTGTTTTAGAAGTTACACTTGCGCCCGGTGAAAAAGAAGAGGTTCATCACCATCGATGGCCAAGCGTACTTTATATTGAAGAAGCAGGCGATTTTATAGATTATGATAAAAATGGAAAAATTATATTGGATACCCGACAATTAAAAACACCGCTTACTTTTCCAATGACTATTTGGAAAGACCCTGAAGCTCCTCATTTCGTAGAAAATTTAAGTACAACCTTCACTATTCGCTTGATTCGGGTGGAAATGAAAAATTAAATCAATTGAAAATTAAATAACTATAATATATAAACAATGAGAAAATCAACTTTAATACTTGCCATTGCTTTTATTAACATCACAGCTTTTGCTCAAAAAAGCAACATCGACAAAGACTTGAAAATGTACACTCAGGTTTGGGATGACATCGTTAACAAAGGACAAATAAACCAAATAAATAATAAAAACTTTGATGAAAAAATAATTATGATATCAAGTCCTAAGAACATTGTTGGAATTGAATTATTTAAAGCCCACTACCAAAATTACCTTACGGGGTTTTCAGATATTAAGTTTGTTGTCGTTGAAATCCTGGGAAAAGAGAATAAAATTGTAAAACATTGGAACTTCAAAGGAAAACACACTGGAGATTTCTTCGGTATTCCTGCCACCGGTAAATCTGTTGACGTTAGTGGCGTTACCCTTGCCAAGATGAAAAATGGTAAGATTATACAAGAACAAGATTTTTTTGATAATCTAGTGTTTATGCAACAATTAGGCATGTTATCGGATCCAAATAATGTTTCGGTTATAGACAATTTATACAAAGCATTTGCAGTGGGAGATATTCCAACAGTTCTTGGCGGTATGGATGCCAATATCGTTTGGAACGAAGCAGAAGGAAATGCGTATGCTGATGGCAATCCATACATAGGTCCGGATGCGGTGTTAAATGGTGTTTTTGCCAGAGTTGTTGGGGAACATGAATATTTCACTTTAAACGATATAAACCTCCATGAAATGAGCAATAATCAGGTTTTGGCAACTTTAAGATACAAAGCTAAGTTAAAGAAAAATGGTGTAGAGTACAATACCCAGGCTGCGCATCTATGGACGCTAAAAGATGGTAAAGTCATAAATTTTCAACAATACGTTGATACCAAACAACTAGCCGATGCTTTTGGTAAATAATGTATGGAAATATAGGTAAGGCAATTTAAAATCATCAGCCTTAACAAAGAAATAAAATTAGGATGGGTTGACTTAAATGAACAAAAAATTAAAACGGGGTAAGCCAAAAACCGAATAGAGTAGGCAAAACTAAACATTATAAAAATGAACAAAATGAACTTATTTAATAGTGCAATTTTAGGTATTGCGATTTCCATTTTTACTATTGGGTGTAATTCACAACCTGATAAAAAAACTGAAATGGAACCAGCCGTAACGGCAGAACCAGTAGTAGTTAAGCCTGATATGGCCAGTATAAAAGCCGAGATTCAAGGCTTGGAAAATGACTGGGCGGCAGCTGACAATGCCCGTAATGCAATAGCCGTTGCCGCATTATATTCGGATGATGCAATTAGCATGTCCAATAATGCGCCGATGACAGTAGGGAAAGCTGCTATTCAAAAGGAAATAGAAGGATGGATTTCTAAAAGAACCAAAGGGGAAACAGTTGCTTATGAGACGCTTGAGGTATTTGGTGATGGAAATATCGTGACTGAGATTGGTACCGCAATTACTAAAGATGCATCAGGCAAAGTTATCAGAACAGGTAAATATATGGCTATCTGGGAAAAGCGGGACGGAAAATATATTTGCATCAGGGACATATACAATAATGACGCTGCAGAAAAATAGCTCAAAATTAACCTTAACTCAAAATAAAGTAACCAAAAGAACGGATGAAATTAACCAAATTTATTTTAAGTATCCTAATGGCTATTGGATTGAAGTGAAAAGTGTTGGAATAAAAATAATATAAACCAATTTGAAAACCAAAATTATTATCATCAGCATTTTATTTGCACAGCAACTCTTTGCACAGTCTTATCAGAAAATACATGATAAAGCTATTATGGTTGATTCGCATAACGATTTTCTTAGTAAAACCATTGATTTTGGCTATGTTTTCGATACCGATTTAACAGGTAAAACACACAGCGATTTGACAAGGTTGAAGAAAGGCGGCGTTGATGTGCAACTCTTTTCGGTGTTTTGCGACGGTGATAAAAAAAATCCGTATGATTTTGCGAATCGGCAAATGGATTCCCTGGATGCCGTACTAAAACGAAATTCGGATAAAATAATAAAAGTTGCAAATAGTAAAGCGTTGTACAAAGTCGTAAATCAACAAAAAATAGCCGCTATGTTTGGCGTGGAAGGCGGACATATGATTGAAAATGATTTGGATAAATTGGAATTATTTTACAATCGGGGAGCAAGATATATGACACTCACCTGGAACAATTCAACAGATTGGGCAACAAGCGCTTATGATGAAACATTCAACAATGACTTGACAAAAAGCGGGTTGTCAGACTTTGGAAAACAGGTGGTGCAAAAAATGAATGCTTTAGGCATGATGGTGGATATTTCGCACGCTGGCGTTCAAACTTTTTGGGATGTGATCAACACTACCACAAAACCAATCATTGCCTCACACAGCGCCGTTTATGCTTTATGCCAGCACCAACGCAATTTAAATGATGAACAAATAATGGCCATCGCAAAGAATGGGGGTGTTATTCAGGTGAATTTTTATTCCGCTTTTTTGGATAACAATTATTTAAAAAATCAGGATGCTTTTCTTAAAAAACATTCCATTGAAAGCGATTCTTTGGCAAAAATTGGTGTATCGGAAGATTTTAGAATAGCATTTTTATACGATAAGTACAAAAAGGAGGTTGAATCGCTGAAAGCCCCTTTTTCGGCAGTTATTGACAATATTGAATACATCATAAAATTGGTGGGCGTAGATTATGTTGGTATCGGTTCCGATTTTGATGGCATCGAATCTTCTCCAAAGGAACTGGATGATGTCACCAAATATCCGCTCATTACAAAAGCTTTGGTTGAAAAAGGTTACAGCAAAAAAGAAATCACTAAAATTTTGGGCGGCAATTTTTTAAGGGTTTTAAAGGCGAATGAAGCAAAAAATAAATCAAAATAAACTTAAATAAAACAAAAAGCCAATGAAACGCGCAAAAGCATTTATGGAAAACAGTAACTTGTTTTTAACAGAGAACACTGTGCTAAGATATTTGAATTTTTCCGCGCTTTATATTGCGCAAGGGATTCCGGAAGGCATTACCTATTTTGCCATTCCGGCCTGGTTGGCTATGAATGGAAAATCACCGATGGAAATTGGCAGTTTTGTGGCCGTTATTGGCATCCCGTGGAGTTTTAAAATAATTGTGGCTCCTTTGATGGATCGTTATACCATTTTATCGATGGGAAGAAAAAGACCCTGGGTAATTTTTGGACAAATGGGTTTAATCTTAAGCTTTTTAAGCATTGCCTTTGTGAATGATCCACTTAATAATTTAACGGGATTAATGATTTCCGGATTTTTTATCAGTTTTTTTGGGGCATTTCAAGATGTTGCTACTGACGGAATGGCCATAGATGTAGTTCCACCAAATGAACAAGCCAGGGCCAACGGCATAATGTGGGGCTCAAAAACCATTGGCACCGCTTTGTCTTTAATTGTTGGCACCACTTTAATAAATCTCATCGGATTTTCAACTGCGGTAGCTTCTTTGTCTATAGCAGTTATGCTTATTATGTTAGTTCCAATATGTTTTAGGGAACGTCCTGGTGAAAAATTCATGCCTTGGACAAAAGGAGAGGCCTCAATCGCGTCCAAAACCGTACAATTGGAAAGCTGGAGCCAAATTTTAAGAAGTACTTTAAAAGTGGTTACGCTACCTTCAAGTATTATTATGGGGATTGCTACTTTTATTATCGGAATTATGTTTGGTTTGATGGACACTTTGTTGCCGGTTTTTACCATTCAGGAATTGGGCTGGACAAATACTTCTTATTCCGAAGTTTATTCCGCAAGCACCATATTTGGCGGTTTTCTTGGCCTATTTATAGGTGGTGCATTGGTCGATTTTTTTGGAAAAAGAAGAATGTTGTCTATCTATCTTATTTTTCTGATACTCACCTTAACAAGTTTTGCGTTTTTACCCTCTTTGTGGCATAAAGATTTGATGGTCTATATTTTCATTTTATCGTATTATGCGGGTTATACATTTCTTTGTATTGCTATGTTTGCGATATGTATGCAACTGTGCTGGAGTACGGTTGCCGCAACACAATTCACCTTATTTATGGCACTCTCCAATATGGGAAGAGCGTGGGGTGCCGGACTTTTAGGACCCTTAAAAGAAAATTTGACTTGGGATTTATTGTTCTTATGGATAGCTATTCTGCCTTTATCAATGCTCGTTTTTATTCAGTTTATAAATTTTATGCAACATAAAAAACACATCGATGGATTTATCATTGCCCATGAAAATTTAGCAATCTTGAATATAAAACTTAACAAATAAATCAATATAAAATCAACCATCATGAAAAACAATATTTTTTATCTATTTATTTTAACAATACTCTTTTTTTCTTGTGCTGAAAAAGAAAAATCAGAAACAGATAGTGTTTCTACTTATTTCGATTACTCCAACAGCGATGACCAACTAACAGGCGGTATCAAAATGATACCTATCACAACGTCAAAAGGCACATTTAACGTTTACACAAAACGTGTGGGAAACAATCCAAAAATGCGTGTATTGCTGTTGCATGGCGGACCTGGAGGCACCCACGAACAATTTGGAAATTTTGACGGTTATCTTCCTAATGAAGAAATTGAATATATCTACTACGATCAGTTAGATTCGTATTATAGCGACAAACCAAATGATTCTACTTTATGGACTATCGAACATTATGTGGAAGAAGTAGAGCAAGTGCGCAAAGCGCTGAATTTGAATAAAGACAATTTTTATTTATTGGGACAATCTTGGGGAGGAATTTTGGCGATGGAATATGCCTTGAAATATCAAGATAATTTAAAAGGACTTATTATATCCAATATGATGGCAAGCGCTCCGGCTTATACCAAATATGCCAATGAGGTTCTTGGGCCACAAATGAATCCTGAAGTTTTAAAAGAAATTATGGATCTGGAGGCAAATCATGATTTTAACAATCCAAGATATAGCGAGCTTTTAATGAAATATTACTATACAGAACACATTTTGAGAATGCCTTTGGAAAAATGGCCAAAATCAATCAACTTACTTTTTGAGCATCTTAATCCAAAGATTTATGTTTTTATGCAAGGCCATAGTGAATTTGGTATGACAGGTAATGCCTCCCTAAAAAATTGGGATGTATCCAATAGACTCAAAGAAATTAAAGTCCCAACCTTAATGCTTGGTGCTAAATACGACACTATGGATCCAAAATATATGCAATGGATGGCTACTTCGGTGCAAAAAGGACGAAGTGTAACCACCAACGGAAGCCATTGTTCACAATTTGACGATCCGATAACCTATTTCAGTGAATTGATAAAATTTATTAAGGATGTTAATGAAGGGAAATTTTAACTGATTTAAACAAAACTTACTAATTAAAACCTATCATTATGTATTTAAAACAATCCTTAATTATTGCTTTTACATTAAGCATAATTAGCCTTGGGGCTTGGGAACTTTATTGGCGTACACAGGGCTTTTATCCAACATTGGATGACAATGAAAGCCTATGGTCAGTGCAGCGATCACGGGTAGAAAAAGCAAATAATCTGGATGTGGTACTTATAGGTTCTTCACGCGTACTATTTGATATTCAATTAGATGAATGGGAAAATGAAACCGGAAAACGTCCAATTCAACTGGCTTGCGTGGGTTCTTCGCCCTTGCCGGTTTTTCACGACCTAGTTGAAAAAACAGATTTTAAGGGAACCATATTGGTTGGTGTAACACCCGGTTTGTTTTTTTCTACCACATTTCCAAAAGCACAACCTTGGGAATGGCCGCAATCACGGGTAGATTATTATTATAATAGAACTTATGCGCAGCGGCTAAATCACACTTTATCAATGCCACTTCAGGAAAATTTTGCTTTTTTAAGTGAAGATGAAGGGGTTGATGGTTTAAAATTAAAAGAATTGGTGGGGAAAATCAAAATAGGAGATAGGGTTTTTGACCCAATGCCGCCATTCCATGAATTTGGTGAAATAGCAAAAGACAGAAATTTAAAAATGAAAGAAATTACGGTAACCGATACCGCTTATGCCAACTCTATCAAAAAAGTTTGGATGTTTTTCGGAAAAGGCGCGCCGCCACCCGATAAAAAATCGACAATGGCTTTCTTTTTGGCAGATCTAAAGAAATTTAAAGCAAGAGGAGGAAAGGTTATTTTAGTCAGATGCCCTTCAAGCGGCGGCGTTAGAATGGGAGAAAATATGGGGTTGCCAAGAAATCAGTTTTACGATGATTTGGTACAACAGGCGCAAGTAAAAAGTTACCATTTTGAGGATTATGAACAATTTAAAAATTTGGAATGTCCGGAATGGTCCCATTTATCGGCAACCGACGCACAATTTTTTACTACGGAATTGGTGAAAATAATGATCAAAGATGGCGCATTAACTAATTATAAAACAAACTAATTATGTTATTCAATTCATTAAGTTTCGTAGTGTTTTTAGTCATCGTTTTGGCATTGTATTATTTAAAACTATTCAGCTGGACCAACAAAAAAAGAATGCTCCTGTTTGCGAGTTATGTTTTTTATGGATTATGGAATCCGCCTTTGGTTATTTTACTTTGGATTTCCACCATGGTCGATTGGATTGCAGGAAACAAACTTGCCAAAGAAGAAAATCAAAAAAATAGAAATCTATGGTTGCTCTTGAGTATGTCCGTAAATCTGGGTTTTTTGGCGTTTTTTAAATATGGAAATTTTTTGTTGGAAAATTTCACAGCCTTGGTAAATTCAATAGATATCTATTATCATCCCCAAAAAATGGATATTATTTTGCCAATGGGAATTTCATTTTACACCTTTCAAACCATGTCTTATACCATTGATATGTACAATAGAAAGACTGAACGGGCAAAAACTTTTTTGGATTTTGCGCTTTACGTTACCTTCTTCCCGCAATTGGTTGCCGGGCCTATTGTAAGAGCAGGCGATTTAATTTCACAGTTTTATGAAGAAAAAAAGGCAACTGTAAACCAGTTTATTTGGGGATTATTTTTATTGACCATTGGTTTGTTTCAAAAAGTGGTGATGGCAGATACTTTATTGGCTGATACTGCCGATACTGTTTTTGGATCGGAAAAGGTATTGAATTTTTGGGATGCCTGGTCGGGTACATTGGCGTTTTCCGGACAAATATTTTTTGATTTTGCGGGGTATTCAACTTGTGCCATTGGAATTGCGCTCATGTTAGGAATGGTTTTGCCCGATAACTTTAGGTATCCTTATGCTGCGCTTGGTTTCTCAGATTTATGGAACCGATGGCACATCACATTATCAAGCTGGCTAAGGGATTATTTATACATTCCATTAGGCGGAAATCGTTTTGGCGTTACACGTATGTATGCCGCACTTATGATTACGATGCTTTTAGGTGGTTTATGGCACGGTGCCGCTTGGACTTTTATGGTTTGGGGCGGTTTGCATGGTGTTTATTTGATATTGGAAAAACTTCAAAAGCGCTATATTCCGTTTAAAATTACAGTGTGGAATGGGATGTTTTTGGCTTTTGTAACATTTACTTGCGTAAACTTCACTTGGGTATTTTTTAGGGCGCGAGAATTTAAAACAGCTTGGAATATGATTACATCTATGTTGTTTTTAAATGCCGATGGCGAAAAAATATTGCAAAGCTTCGATATTATAAAAGTGTGCGTGGTTGTCGGTTTAATGTTTATTTGCCATTGGTTTATGAGAAATACCTCTTTAAAAGAAGTTTCCTTGAAAACTTCTCCATGGGTTTTGGGAATTGTTTGGGCTTTTATGTTTTTGCTGATAGCCATTGCGCAAGGAAGTGGCGAACAGTTTATATATTTTCAGTTTTAGCAATCAGACAAAACCAAAAATCGAATTAAATTCGCGTACCTTAATGTTTAGGATATTGATATAATTCAATGTTGAATTTGATGAACGTTATATTTTAAAATCGATTCAATAATATGCTGTACCTAACGGCACAGAAAACATTATATTTACTATTTTGCTACCAATATAAAGTCCCTAACGGGACAAACAAAATTGAATCACTATGATCAAACTTTTTTCTAACATTCGCCAAAAACTCCTTAAACAAGGCAAAACAGTAACTACCGAAAATACACCATTGGACAGATTGTATTGGGGGTGTTAAACAAAACAAATTTATGTCCCAATAGGGACAAAATATGGGTAACAACAAACAATAACGAATTAAATTCTCGTGCCTTTAGGTACGAAATATAAATATCTAATTATGGCAAATACCTATACGCAAATTCATATTCAAGCAGTTTTTGCAGTGCAAGACCGACAAAGTTTGATTAAAAATGAATGGAAGGATGAGTTATACAAATACATTACAGGAATCATTCAAAATCATGACCATAAAGTCTTGCAAATAAACGGAATGTCAGACCATATTCATATACTAATTGGCATGCGGCCTTCTCAGTCATTGTCAGATTTAATGAAACTGTTAAAACAAGATTCATCCAAATGGATTAATAATAAAGGTTTTGTTAATGGGAAATTTTCGTGGCAATCAGGTTTTGGTGCTTTTTCGTATTCAAAATCTGATGTGCCGAAGGTTTTAAATTATATAAAAAATCAAGAAAAGCATCATCAAATCAGGTCATTTCAAGATGAATATTTACAATTGTTAAATGAATTCAATATTGAATTTGATGAACGCTATATATTTAAACAAATTGAATGATTATATCTTGTACCTAAAGGCAAAAAAAAACATTTATGTAAAAATAAGCTACTGAAATAAAGTCTCTAATGGGACAAACAAAATTGAATTACTACGATCAAACTCTTCCGTAACATCCTCAAAAAACTCCTGCAAGAAGGTAAAACCAACGACTATCTTAAATACGCCATTGGTTAAATTGCGTTGGTGGTGATTGGTATTCTCACTGACCTGCAATTTAATAATTAAGAAGAAGGAAATAAAAAACCATTTTTTTACACAATAGCTTTTTCTTTGAAATTTGAGTATTTTTGCACCTATGATTAAAAACATCCAGCTTCGGATTCCTATTCAAGAAGAAAAGATTGAAGGAATTTTAAAGAATAAAGCAGCACGCTTTTTAAACATTGCCGAAAAAGACATCAGTACCGTAAAAGTTTTGCGCAAATCAATTGATGCCCGAAAGTCTGACATTATTTTTAATTACAAAGTTGCCGTATATATTCAAGAACAGGCTCCGGAAACTGTGATTGATTCCTTTTTATATAAAGATGTTTCTTCCTCCAAAGAAATTCATATCATCGGTTTTGGACCTGCCGGAATGTTCGCTGCTTTGCGTTGTGTTGAATTGGGTTATAAGCCCATTGTGCTGGAAAGAGGGAAAAAAGTCCAGGAAAGAAGGCGCGATTTACGTGCCATAAACCAGTTTCATATTGTTAATGAAGATTCCAATTATTGTTTTGGTGAAGGCGGCGCAGGAACGTATTCCGACGGAAAATTATATACCCGAAGTTTAAAACGCGGTGATGTGCGCAGGGTTTTTGAAAACTTTGTATTTCATGGCGCCACCGAGCAAATTCTTGTGGATGCGCATCCGCATATCGGCACCAATAAATTGCCTAAAATTGTCGAAAATATTAGAGAAACCATCTTAAAATATGGCGGTGAAATTCACTTTGAAAGCAGGGTGACAGATTTCATTATAAAAGACCATAAAATTCGTGCAATAAAATTGCAAAATGATAAAGAAATGCCTGTTAAGGCCTTAATTTTGGCCACAGGACATTCGGCTCGTGACATCTATTATTTGCTGCACAGAAAAAATATTTCCTTAAAAGCAAAATCTTTTGCCATGGGCGTTCGGGTAGAACATCCGCAGCATATTATCGATTCCATTCAATACCATTGCGAGGACCAACGCAATGAATTGCTGCCGCCAGCCGCTTACAGCCTTGTGCATCAGGTAAATGACCGTGGCGTTTATTCATTCTGTATGTGTCCGGGCGGATTTATTGTGCCGGCCGCAACATCACCGGGAGAAGTGGTGGTAAACGGAATGTCGCCTTCAAAACGCAACAGTAAGTTTGCCAATTCGGGAATTGTGGTGGAAATTAACGCCGATAAAGATTTGTACAAATACGAACAGTTTGGTGTTTTAAAAGGGTTGGAATTTCAAAAAGATTTGGAAAAATTGGCTTTTTTGGCAGGCGGAAGAACTCAGGCTGCACCAGCACAACGTTTAACTGATTTTGTGGAAGGCCGATTGTCATCAAGTCTAAACGTAACTTCCTATCAGCCCGGATTAAAATCGGCGCCTTTACATTCCTTATTGCCAAAATTAATAGGAGGTAGGCTGAGAACGGGTTTTATGGAATTCGGACAAAAAATGAAAGGATTTTATACTGAAGAAGCCAATGTTGTTGGGGTGGAATCGCGGACATCTTCACCCGTAAATATTCCAAGAAAAGAAAATTTGGAACATCCTGAAATCGCCGGACTTTTTCCTTGCGGAGAGGGCGGAGGTTATGCCGGCGGCATTGTTTCTGCCGCTATGGACGGCGAACGTTGTGCAGAAGCTGCCATAAAAATGCTGCAATAATTTATTTCAGCTCCCCAAAAATTTCGTTAAGCACATTTCTTCTGTAATCAAAAATTTCATTCAATTTATTTTTGATAATCAGCGTATTTGCGATGGAACCCATAAAACCCATTGGAGGCTGATACGTCACAATATCGGTCATTAAAACACCGCCTTCAGTTGGTTCAATATGATGTTGGTGGTGCCATATTTTGTATGGTCCAACGCGTTGTTCGTCAATAAAAAATTTCTTTTCGTTGACTTGCGTTATTTCTGTGAGCCAATTCATTTTAATCCCAAAAAGCGGACTTACCTTATAACAAATAATCATTCCCGCATACATTTTTTCGGGCAAGTCGCCCGAAGTGATATCAAAACCCATATAATCGGGCGTAATTTTCTTTAAATTCGCAGGAGAAGAGATGAAATTCCAAACATCATCAATGTTTCCTTGTATTTTTTGCGTTTGTTTATATTGATAAAATCCCATAATTATTCCGTTAATTTATTCATCATTCCTTTAAAAATAAGTCCGTGAAACGGCAATACGGCGTACCAATAAATCCTTCCCCAAAGTCCGAGCGGCCTGAATGTGGCAGTCTGATACAAAGTATTGTTTTCTATTTTAAATTCGAGCCAGGCTTCTCCGGGAAGTTTCATTTCAGCATAAAGAAGCAATCTTTTTTCCTCTTTATCGGCATATAAAACCCGCCAAAAGTCGAGCGCATCACCCACAGAAAGTTTGGTGTGGCTTTTACGTCCTCTTCTTAAACCGATTCCGCCGGAAAGCTTGTCCATAAATCCGCGCATCGCCCACAAAAAATTTCCATAATACCAGCCATTTTCACCGCCAATAGCCCAAATTTTATCAACCGTTTCTTTTTCGTTTCTGACTGCTTTTTCACGTTTGTCCTGAAAACAACCAAAAGTAGGGACTTCAATTAAATTAGAAATTCCTTTGGCAAGCACGTTGCTAGATTGCGCATCAATCCAGCTTGAAATCACATCTTGCTGGTCAATTTTGTCGAATGCCAGTTTAACGGCTTCTTTATACGGTATTAATTTTATTTGAAGACGCTCGGCCAAGTCATTTTCTTTGCATATTACTTCAACTTTCATGCTGTCGACCAAATTAATTGCCAATCTATAAGAAGTTGAAGTCACAAAATAAAGCCAATAGGAGGAAAGCTTTGGCGTCATAATAGGCAAAGTGATAATGGTTCTTTTCAGATTGCGAACTTCAGCAAAAGTCAACAACATTTCCTTGTAGGTAAAAATTTCGGGTCCGCCAATGTCAAAACTTTTGTTGTAGGTATATTCGTTTAACATAACGCCTTTCAAAAACTCCAGTACATTTCTAATGGCAATGGGCTGCGATTTGGTGTTCAACCATTTTGGTGTAACCATTATGGGCAATTTTTCTACCAAATCACGCATAATTTCAAAAGAAGCACTTCCAGAGCCCACAATAATGCCGGCGCGCAACGTTGTTAAATTGTAAGTTCCTGATCCAAGAATATCTTCCACATTTTTTCTGGAACTTAAATGTTTAGAAAGTTCCTCTTCATTAACGATTCCGCTTAAATAAATAACCTGTTTTACATCGGTTTTTTGAATGCTGTTTCTGAAGTTAGTGGCAGAAATTTCTTCCAACGTGTCAAAATCATTGGTGCTTACCGACATAGAATGGATTAAATAATATGCCACATCAATGTCTTTAGGAATGACATCAAGTGATTTTTCATCCAAAAAATCGAGCTGAATAATTTTTATATTTTCACCAACGAAATTGCTTAAATCTGTTCGTTTCTTGTCGCGCACGCAACAAATGACTTCGTGGCCTTCCGCAAGCAGAATTGGCAACAGTCTTTTTCCTATGTAACCCGTTGTTCCGGTAAGTAATATTTTCATAGTTTAAATTTACAAAGAAAATGGCTGATTATTAAAACATATTTTCTTGTTGAATGAAATATTTATTATTTTTAGGATAAGTTAAAAATAATATTTGCAAAGATAATATTTTTTGTTTAATATTTATAATATTATATTAAACATTGTATATATTTGCGGAATTATAAATTTAAACCCAATTTGTAAGAAAATCGCCATATAAAAACTAAAAATTTTAAGTTATGAGTTATTCAGAATTATATTTTTCCGGATTATTAATTATCATAATTGCAATGACATTGCTTTGGTTGGTGAGCGTATATTTAAAAAACGCAAGCATTGTGGATCCGTTTTGGGGATTGGGATTTGTAATTGCAGGCGTATTTTATTTTTACAATACTGAGGGATTGGAAATTCGAAAATTAATTGTTTTAACCTTAATGGTTATTTGGGGATTGCGACTTTCAATTTATTTGGGCTGGCGCAATTTAGGCAAAGAAGAGGATTTTCGTTACCAACAATTTAGAAAGGATTACGGCGAAAAACGTTATTGGTGGATTAGCTATTTCCAGGTATTTTTGCTTCAGGGCGTTTTGTTGTGGTTAATTTCAGCGCCCTTGTTGAGCGCTCAGTTCTATTCCGGCGGAAGTGATTTAAACTTTTTTGATTATGCGGCCATCATCATTTGGATTATCGGATTTTCTTTTGAAGCCGGCGGAGATTTTCAGTTGGCGAGGTTTAAAGCCGATCCAAAAAATAAAGGAAAAGTGTTAAATACCGGATTCTGGAAATACACGCGCCATCCAAATTATTTTGGCGATGCCGCAGTTTGGTGGGCTTTCGGATTGTTCTCAGTTGCCACAGGAAGTTATTGGCCACTTTTAAGTTCCTTGCTAATGACTTTGTTAATTGTGAAAGTTTCAGGTGTTTCATTACTCGAGAAAACCTTGAAAAACACCAAACCGCAATACAAAGATTATGTGGAAAAAACACCGGCGTTTTTCCCTTGGTTTCCAAAAAAGTAAATTTTAAATGGAAATCACAAAACACATTTGGCTGATATTATTTATCGTTTGGGGACTTCCGCTTACGATGTATCGCAGTAAATTTCGTAAAATTGTTTATAATACCGATAGCTGGACCATCAATATAAAGCCGCTATTTTTTAAAGAAATAAAAGCGCTTTTCGGAAATATGTATCCTGAAAATAAGCAATATTTAAAGTTCCGGAATTTTTACAGGTTTTATTTGGTTATCTACTTTTTACTGTTTGTTGCATATCAATTATTTAAAGACCGCAGTTAAATTTTTTCTTCTGAAATAAATATTGAACCCATACTAATTTGATAGCATAGCAATGTAGGTTCCTTTCACTTCAATTATAAGTTTTATCAATAGGCCAATAAATATTTAATACCGGTTCTCTTTTTTATTTAATTTATTTTGTTTAATTTTGTCATACAATAATTAAACATAATATTTTGAACAATCAATTTAAAACAGCAGTTTACCGAAAAGAAAGTTTTAACGCTGCGCACAGGTTGCACAACCCTGATTGGGAAGACGAAAAAAATAAATTTGTTTTTGGCAAATGCAACAATCCGAATTTTCATGGACATAATTATGATTTAGAAGTTCGTGTGACGGGATTTTGCGATTTAGAAACTGGTTATGTGATTGATGTGAAAATATTATCGGAAATCATACAACACGCCGTCATTAATAAATTTGACCACAAAAACTTAAATATAGAAGTCGCAGAATTTAAAAACTTAAATCCAACCGCCGAAAATATCGCATTTGTGATTTATAACTTATTGGTTGCCAGACTTCCTAACAATTTAGAACTTAAAATCAGACTTTATGAAACAAGAAAAAATTATGTTGAATACCCTGCTTAATCTTGAAGAAGACAACCTTTTCGAGGATTTTTCAATCAACGACATCGGCGACAACCATTTATATACAAACCTGGAAACACCTTTAAAAAGCAATGCTTTTGAAATTTCGGACGATGAGAAAAAAGAAAAAATTTCTGTGTTGTTTGCTGAAATTATGGATGTAATGGGAATGGATTTGAACGATGATTCCCTTAAAGGAACCCCAGAAAGAGTTGCAAAAATGTATATTGATGAAATTTTCTCAGGATTGAATCCGAAGAATAAGCCAAAAATGTCATTGTTTGAAAATAAATACCAATACAACCAAATGTTGGTGGAAAAAAACATCACCTTTTATTCAAATTGTGAACATCATTTTGTGCCAATTTTCGGAAAAGCACACGTGGCTTATATCTCATCAGGAAAAGTGATTGGCTTGTCGAAACTAAACCGAATTGTGCAATATTATGCGCAAAGACCGCAAGTTCAGGAACGATTGACCAACCAAATCGGGAAAGATTTAGAGCATATTTTGAAAACGGAAGACATTGCTGTTATTATTGATGCCAAACATTTATGTGTGTGTTCAAGAGGAATTAAAGATGATACTTCAACCACAATCACCACGTATTACGGCGGCGCTTTTAAAAATCCCCAAAAAATAGCGGAGCTTCAAAATTATATCAAGAACAGTTAACTTGTAAAGCGCTGTACATAAAGAACTAAAATGAGAACAATTGTAATTATTGGCGGAAGCAAAGGAATAGGAAATGCCATTTTAACTTCCCAACTAAATCTGAACAACAACGTTTTTAACATCAGCAGGACAGCTCCTGAAATCAATCATTCAAATTTAACACATTATAATTGTGATGTATTAAATGATGAATTGCCTGATCTTGAATCAATTGACACGTTAATTTATTGTCCGGGCAGCGTAAATTTAAAACCAATTTCAACCTTAACCATAGAAGATTTTAGGACCGATTTTGAGATTAATGTGATTGGCGCGGTAAAAACCATTAAAAAATACTTAAAACACTTAAAAAACGGAAACAATCCTAATATTTTGTTGTTCAGCACAGTTGCCGCAAAATTGGGAATGCCTTATCACGCAAGTGTTGCAGCCTCAAAATCGGCGATTGACGGATTGACAAAATCGCTGGGAGCAGAGCTGGCGCCAGCAATTAGGGTAAACGCCATAGCGCCGACAGTTACAGATACCGATTTGGTTTCAAAAATTTTGCGGAACGATAAAATGAAGGAAGTTATCGCAGAAAAACATCCGTTAAAAAGATATTTGAACACAAGCGATGTTTCAGCATTGGCAAATTTTTTAATTTCTGAAAATGCAAGTGCTATATCAGGACAAATATTTAACTTAGATTGCGGTATTGTAACGTTTAAAATTTAAAAAAATGAAAACCTTAAAAATAGCAACAATCTTTTTAATTTTTACTTCCTTACTTCAAGGATGTGCACAAGAAAAAAAGACGAACTTAAAACCTACCAATATGTACGAAATAGCAATCAACAGTTTAACTGGTGAAAAAATAGATTTAAATCAGTTTAAAGGAAAGAAAATTTTGTTTGTGAATGTAGCTTCCGAGTGCGGTTTTACACCGCAATATAAGGATTTACAAAAATTGCACGAAACTTATAAAGACAAATTGGTGGTCATTGGTTTGCCTTGCAACCAATTTGGCGAGCAAGAATCTGGAACAACAACCCAAATAAAAAGTTTTTGCGAAAAAAATTATGGTGTTGATTTTTTGATGACAGAAAAAATAGACGTGAAAGGTGAAAATCAGCATCCTTTGTATGCCTGGCTGACCAAAGAATCGTTGAATGGCGTTATGGAAAGCTCTGTAAAATGGAATTTCCAAAAATATTTGGTGGATGAAAATGGTAAATTAATCGACGTTTTTTACAGTATCACAGAGCCTTTAAGCGATAAAATTGTTAACTTGGTTAAGTAAATAAATGCATAAAACAATGAAGATTTTACTGATTATAGGTGCCTCTTTGGGAATTATTTTGATCGTTGGCCAATTTATTTTCTTGAAAACAACAAGTGATATTGAAATGTATTCTTACAAAGTGCTGAAGAAATACGACCAATTTGAAATTCGAAAATATGCTGCCGCCAATTTTTCTTATGTAACCATGAAAACGGATTCTTACCAAAAAAGTTCGGGTACAGGCTTTAAATCGTTGGCCGGCTATATTTTTGGAGGGAATGAGAAAAAAGAATCCATAGCGATGACTTCGCCTGTTGTGATGAATTTAGATGAAACGGTCACTATGCAATTTATGATTCCGTCGAAATATACCCTGGCTGATTTGCCAAAACCAAACAATCCCGATGTTAAATTCAAAACAGAAAAGGAAAAGTTTTTGGCCACAATTTCCTTTGGTGGATGGTCTAACGACAAAAAAATAGCGGAACATACCGCCAAATTAAAAGCACTTTTGAAAGAAAACAACATAAGGCACTTCAATAATTTTAGTTCTTTTGGCTACAATCCGCCTTTTCAAGTTATAAATCGAAGAAATGAAATTGCTGTTGAAATTGACATAAAGAGTGTTCCTGGACTAAATATTGAAGTCGTAAAAAACTAATTATTTATTAAAACTGAAGTTATATTTCTCCGTAATTCAGCTTCAAAAGATCGCCATATGTATACTCAAAATCCAAATATTCTTTGGATTTTTTGTTTGAAATCACTTTTTGTTGAATTTCAGTAACCTCTTCAAATTCAGGAATTTCAAGTCCGATATCTAAAGTACATTTTGTGTAAAAATCCCTTCTTGTCGGATGCGTGTCCGCACAGCCGTTAAAGACTTCATTCCAAGCATTTTTTTCGATGACTTTTTCAATTAGCTGAATGCAATCATCTTGGTGAATCATATTCACAAATCCATCCGGATTCGGAATTTTTCGTCCGTTTTTAAAAAAGTTACCTGGTTTTCTGTTATAGCCAAACAAACCTGCAAAACGGATGACGGTGGTTTCGAAAAGGGCTGAATTTTTAAAAAGCATTTCGATGGTTGTTAAAGCAGAAGGAAGCGTTTCGGATTCTTCTGTCACAATTTCTTCAGAATTTCCATAAACGGATGTGGAACTGATAAAAATGACTTTTTTTACGGGCGATTTCTCAATGTGGCCAATCAAATTCCGAAAACCCTCAATATCTTTGGAAGGCAAGGCCACTATTAAGATTTCTGATTCTAAAAATGCGGAGATATTGTGCATTAAATAGTCAAGACTGATTAAGAAGGGCGTTATGCCAATTTCTTGAAATTCTCTAAGTTTTTCTTCAGATGTGGTCGATCCTTTTACAGTAAATCCTTTTTTGATTAAACTGATGGCCAATGGCTTTCCAAGCCAGCCGCATCCTAAAATGCTTATTTTATCTTTCATTGTTGCATATTGTATCTAATAATGGAAATTGCCATCAATCCTTAACCGCAATGTTCGCAAAGAATTGCGTGAAGATCGCAAGGTTCTTAAAGCGAGAATTCAGTATTGTTAAAACAGATTTTATTTTTTAACAGCGGTTTCCAACTCATTTAAACGCACCATTTTTTTGCGTTCCAAAAATTCCTGGATTCCTTCAAAATGCTCATTGACCCGTTTGTTGCCAAATTCGTATATTTTACTCACCATTCCGTCTAAAAAATCACGGTCGTGCGACACCAAAATCAAGGTTCCGTCGAAATTCATCAGCGCTTGTTTCAGAATGTCTTTGGTTCGCATATCGAGATGGTTTGTGGGCTCATCCAGAATTAAAAGATTTACCGGTTCAAGCAGCAATTTAATCATAGCCAATCGCGTGCGTTCGCCACCCGAAAGCACTTTTACTTTTTTGTCCCAATCTTCGCTGCCAAACATAAAAGCGCCTAAAAAATCCTTTATTTTGGTTCTGATATCGCCTTTTGCAACATTGTCAATGGTTTGAAAAACAGTGGCGGTTTCATCGAGCAAAGAAGCTTCGTTTTGCGCAAAATAACCAATCATGGTATTGTGGCCGAGGGTTAATTTTCCGCCGTGCTCAATTTCGCCCATAATGGCTTTGATAAAAGTGGACTTCCCTTCGCCGTTTTTTCCTACAAAAGCGACCTTTTCCCCGCGTTGAATCGCAAAAGTTGCGTCATCAAACACCAGATGTTTGTCGTAAGTTTTTGAAACATTTTCTGCCGTTACCGGATAAGTTCCCGAGCGGGGAGAAGGCGGAAAACGGAGTTTTAGGTGAGACGTGTCTATTTCATCAACTTCCACAATTTCAAGTTTTTCGAGCATTTTTACCCGCGATTGCACTTGCAATGTTTTTGAGTACGTTCCTTTAAATCGGTCGATGAATTCCTGTGTGTCGGCAATTATTTTTTGTTGTTCATCCAACTGTTTTTGTTGCTGTTCGCGGCGTTCTTTACGCAGTTCAAGGTATTTGGAATAATTCACCTTGTAATCGTAAATACGTCCCATGGTCACTTCAATGGTTCGGGTGGTGATTTTATCCACAAAAGCCCGGTCGTGAGAAATCACAATCACCGCTTTTCCGCTGTTTACCAGGAAATTTTCAAGCCACTGAACAGAATCGATATCGAGGTGGTTTGTAGGTTCATCCAATAAAATTAAATCTGGATTTTGCAGCAATATTTTCGCCAGTTCAATGCGCATACGCCATCCGCCGCTAAAATCGGCAGTTGGACGGTTAAAATCGGCGCGTTCAAAGCCCAATCCCAACACAATTTTTTCAACTTCCGCATCAAAATTGATTTCGCCGTTGCTGTACAATTTTTCGCTTAAAGCAGAAACCTGTTCAATAATATTGTAATATTCATCCGATTCGTAATCGGTGCGAACGGTTAATTGATGGTTTAATTCATCCATCTTGGTTTGCATGGCCAATATTTCAGAAAAAGCCTGGGAAGCTTCCTGAAAAACAGTCCGGTCATTTTCTGTCATTAAATGCTGCGGCAAATAAGCAGTTATTTTGTCTTTTGGGACAGAAATGCGTCCGCTGGACGCTTTTTGATGTCCGGCTATGATTTTCAGCAAAGTCGATTTTCCTGCGCCATTTTTGCCCATTAAGGCAATGCGATCCTTTTCATTTATCACAAAAGAGATGTCTTTAAAAAGCGTTGTACCTCCAAACTCAACACTCAATCCTTCTACTGAAACCATATTTATTTTTGAAAAATTTTGCGCAAAGATAATGAAAACTTGTTTCGATTTGTTTTGTGTAAATTTTGTTGAATGAATTTAACGTTATTTTATTGTTTGGTGCCTGTTGAAATTTAAAAAATCGTATCCCGATAGCTATTTGGACTAAAATCAGAGATCCTAATTCAATTTGCGTTAGCGATTGTAATGAAAATCCTTTTTTGAGGTTTTTCTCCGAAAAAAAGATTGAAATGGAAAGCGCGACCCGCCAGCTGGCGGGGAACGCCAAAAAAAAAATTGTAAAATAATAATGTGATTTATTTTTACTAAAATGTGTGAATCATGTAATTCTGTATCAAAATTATGTAACAAAAAATAGGGGTAATTGCGGCATCTTTGTACAAATTAATTATTAATCTCATAAAAATATAAAATAGTATGAAAGCACAAAAAGTAATTTTAGTAACAATGGCAAGCGCTGCAGTTGGAGCAGCTTTAGGGATTTTGTTTGCACCTCAAAAAGGGTCGAACACAAGAAAGAAAATTTCTCAAAAAGGAAATGATTACATAGAGGGATTTGAAGAAAAATTTAATGAATTTGTTGACAATGCCACAAAAAAATATGAATCGATGAAAGGTGAAGCCTCTAAAATGGCTAAAAATAAGATTATTGAGGTGGAAGAAGTTATGGATGAAGTTGAGGATGTTATAGATGGAGCCCGCAAATAAATTGTTTTTGATTTATTAACGGACAAATATCAATTGCAATTAAATTACAATGGAGTTTGAAAGTTAAAGGCTAAATAGGTACCAATTCAGTTGTATAATGTTTTATTAATTCACGCTAGATTATGAATTTTATGGACAAAACAGAAGAAAAACAGGCAGCTGAATTGGTGATTGCCAACAAAGAGCTTGCCTTTCAAAATGCAGAGAAAGAAAAACGTGCAGCTGAATTAATTATTGCAAATATAGAGCTTGCTTTTCAAAATGAAGAGAAAGAAAAGCGTGCAGCTGAATTGGTTATTGCCAATAAAGAGCTGGCTTTTCAAAACGAAGAAAAAGAAAAACGGGCCGCCGAATTGGTTATTGCCAACGAAGAACTCGCTTTTCAAAATAAAGTCAAAGAAAAACGGGCAGCGGAGCTGATCATCGCCAACAAAGAGCTTGCGTTTCAAAATAGAGAAAAAGAAAGGCGTGCGGCAGAGTTGATTATTGCCAACGAAGAACTGGCTTATCAAAACAATGTTAAAGAAAAAAGGGCCGCCGAATTGGTTATTGCCAACGAAGAACTTGCTTATCAAAATGAAGAGAAAGAGAAGCGTGCTGCTGAATTGGTGATTGCAAATGAAGAACTTGCCTTTCAGAATGAAGTAAAAGAAAAACGGGCTGCCGAGTTGATTATTGCCAACAAGGAACTGGCGTTTCAAAATGAAGTGAAAGAGAAACGGGCAGCCGAATTGGTGATTGCCAACATTGAACTTGCCTTTCAAAATGAAGAAAAAGAAAAAAGAGCTGCAGAGTTGATTATTGCCAACAAAGAACTGGCTTTTCAAAATGCAGAGAAAGAAAAACGTGCGGCAGAGTTAATCATTGCCAAAGAACGGGCAGAGGAAAGCGATCGTTTAAAATCGGCTTTTTTAGCCAATATGTCTCATGAAATCCGTACGCCTATGAACGGTATTTTAGGTTTTGCCGGCCTGTTGACTTCCCCAAATCTTACAGGTGAAAAGCAACAAGAATATATCACAATTATCGAAACTAGCGGAAAACGTATGCTCAATATCATCAATGATATTATAAGTATTTCTAAAATAGAATCGGGAATTCTGGATGTGAATATTTCTGAATCGAACCTAAATGAACAAATGGATTTTATCTATAAATTTTTCAAGTCTGAGACAGAAAAAAAGGGGCTGCGGTTTATCAATAATAATTCTTTGTCGATAAAAGCCCTTGTGATAAAAACCGACAAGGAAAAACTCTATGCAATATTAACAAATCTTGTTAAAAATGCCATTAAATTTACCAATAAAGGCACTATTGAATTTGATTGCGTTATTAAAGGGAAATTCCTTGAATTTTATATAAAAGATACTGGTGTAGGCATTCGAGAGGAGCAAGTAAATTTAATTTTTGAAAGGTTTAGGCAGGGAAGTGAGTCACTTAGCCGAAATTATGAAGGTGCAGGTTTGGGATTGTCAATTTCAAAAGCGTATGTTGAATTGTTAGGCGGAAAAATTTGGGTTGAAAGTGAAGAAGGAAATGGAGCCACTTTTTATTTTACCATTCCTCTAAATTCTGTACAAAAAGAAGTGAAAGTTAATGAAGACGTTGTAGCTCAATTGGATGAAGAAAATCAAGTTAACAAACTTAAAATATTGATCACTGAAGACGATGAAACAACTGAGAAATTAATTGCAATTAAAGTTAGTAAATATTCCAAGGAAATTTTAATTGCCAGAAATGGAGTAGAGGCTGTAAAAATTTGTCGCAACAATCCTGACATTGATTTAATTTTAATGGATATAAAAATGCCGGAAATGAATGGTTATGAAGCCACAAAACAAATTAGACAATTTAACAAAAATGTAATTATTGTAGCGCAAACTGCTTATGCCTTTGCGAGTGAAAAAGAAAAATCAAAAGCGACAGGATTTAATGACTATATTTCAAAACCTTTTAAAAATGGAACTTTTTCTGAATTAGTGGAAAAGTATTTTTAAATCTAATGATTAAATTCAAATAAAACAAACCAAAAACTGACAATGAATCTTGCTGATACAAGTAAATTTGTCTTAAAAAAAACAGATTATGGAAATACAACCCAGTATATTTGAAACACTATTTGATAAAACAGAAAATTTTGGAAAAACTACCTATGAACTTTCCAAACTCAAAGCATTGGAAACAACCACTATTGTGGCCACATCTGTGGTCGCAAGAATAAGTGTCATTCTCATGATATCTATGTTTCTCCTTGTTTTTAATATTGGTGTTGCGCTTTACCTTGGAGAATTGCTCGGCAAGTTCTATTACGGTTTCTTTATTGTGGCCGCATTTTACTTAATTGCCGGACTTATATTGCATTTCTTCCTTCATAAATGGATTGAGAAACCTTTGAGTAATTTAATCATTTCACAAGCACTAAAATAAACGAACTTTATGGAACCAATAAAAACACAACACGAGCTTAGAGCAGCCATTCGTCGTTTAGAATATCAACAAGCTGAAGAAGGAAAAGCGCTAAAAGAACAATTCCAGGTAGCTTACAAAAGTGTCAGACCGGCGAACATTATATTAAATACGTTAAAAGACCTGGGAGATTCCGATTTTATCAAAGATGGTGTTTTAAACACTTCAGTTGGTTTTGGAACCGGATACCTGTCTAAAATACTTTTTCAGGGCGTAGTTAACAGTCCCATAAAAAAACTTCTCGGATCGGCAATTATGTTTGGTATTACCAATTTTGTGACAAAACACCCAGACGGCATTAAATTAATGGGCGCTAAAATTTTTAAATTTTTTGGCAGCAAATTAGCCTCAAAAGAGGATGGAAATGATGAAAACAGGCAAGTTGTTGACTGATATTTTAGGTGATGGATACAAATAAAAGTTTCAATCTGCCCTTTTATGTAAAGTCAACAATTATTTTAGTTGGACTTTTTCTGTTTACGAGCATGCTGTATATCGCTCAAGATATTATAGTTCCGCTCATTTTTTCAGTCATGATTGCCGTTTTGCTTTATCCCATTGTCAACTTTTTTGTCAGGATGAAATTGAATAGGGTGGTTGCAATCATTTTAACATTATTCCTTACCATTTTAGTCACCGCATCATTAACAGCCTTAATATTCAGACAGGCAAGCATATTTCTTGATTCCTGGCCCATTATGGTCGAGAAATTTTCCATAACCATTAACGAATTTACCCATTGGGCATCCCGTTATTTTGATCTTAACCAATGGAAAGTGAATAGGTGGATCACAAATGCCAAAAATGATTCCCTCACCATGAGCGGTGCAGAAGTTGGAAGAACCATGTTTGTTGTAGGCAGTGGATTGATGGTGATGTTATTGGTTCCTGTTTACGTATTTCTTTTATTATATTACAACAGGCTTATCATAGAGTTTATTCACCGGGTATTTGTCAGCAGCGACCAAAACCAAATCAGCAAAATTATTTCCGAAACCAAAATCGTTATCCAACGGTATCTTGCCGGATTGGTGATCGAAGCTATTATTGTGGCCATACTTAACATCGCGGCACTTTTTGCCCTTGGCATTGAATATGCTATTTTATTGGGTATTATTGGCGCGTTGCTCAATGTTATTCCATATATTGGTGGTCTTGTTGCCGTTGCGTTGCCAATGGCAGTCGCTTTGGCTACAAAAGACACAGGCATGTATGCATTGTATGTTTTGGCAATTTATTATATCATACAGCTGATAGACAACAACATCATTGTACCATTAATAGTTTCTTCAAAAGTAAGAATCAATGCCCTTTTCGCAATCATCGTGGTGTTTGCAGGAAATGCTTTGTGGGGTATCTCAGGCATGTTTTTGTCAATTCCGCTACTTGCCATCATAAAAGTTATTTGTGACCATATAGAACCATTAAAACCTTGGGGATTTTTACTGGGAGATACCATTCCCACAGCCTCAAAAATAACTCCGATTTTAAAGAAAATTAAACGTAAAATATCATAGTTTAAGGTAATTATTTGGGCCTTCCTATCGGTTGGCAAGCCTGCATTTTCTGTGAGCGTTCCCGCCAAAAAAGGCGGACGGGTTTTTTGGTCCAAACTTTTTTTGCTAAAAAAAATCTTAAAACAAATCTAAAGGAGCGGAGTCGAAAGACAACCCCTAACGCAAATTGGATTATGATAGGTAAATTTTGGTTTATTTAAACAATTAAACAGAATGGACAACTCGAGAGCTGTCCGTTCTAATAATTTTTCATCCCAAGTATTCGGGATCAATTTTTTTGTGCGCGTAACAAGATTCGAACTTGCACATTCTAAGCGAACACCAGCCCCTCAAGCTGGCGCGTCTACCAATTCCGCCATACGCGCATTGCTTTAAACAAAAAAAGCTAAGCGGTTAAACTTAACTTTTTGTGACCGGGCTGGGGCTCGAACCCAGGACCACCTCCTTAAAAGGGAGGTGCTCTACCAACTGAGCTACCAGGTCAATTTACTATTTCTCAACGCGAGTGCAAATATACCATCTATAGTTGTACCTCACAAGTTTTTTTATGTTGTTTTTTAAACGATATTTGTTTTTAAATGTAACACACTAATTTTTAGTTTATGAAAATAGTTTTATTGGGCTATATGGCGAGCGGAAAATCAGCTGTAGGAAAAATTTTGGCAGAAGCATTAGACATTCAATTTATTGATTTAGACACTTTTATTGAAGAACGTGAGCAATTGTCCATTGCCCAAATCTTCGAAACAAAAGGGGAGATTTATTTCCGAAAAAAAGAAGGAAACTATTTACTTGAACTGCTTAATTTGAATAAAAGTTTTGTACTTTCCTTAGGTGGCGGAACACCTTGCTATGGGAACAATATGGATTTTATTGTTAACAAATCCTCCTCATTTTACCTAAAAGCATCCATAGCCACCATTTTTGAAAGATTAAAAAACGAAACTTCGCAACGTCCTTTGGTTGCTGCCATTGGACCAAAAAACCTAAAAGAATATATTGCCAAACATTTATTTGAACGCGCGCCATATTATGAAAGGGCCCACCATACCATTTTGGCAAATGATAAAAATTTGGCTCAAATTGTTGATGAAATACTGTTATTACGCTAAACTTGCATGAGAATTGTTATTTTCAAACACTACAGAGATATGCTCTTTCAAAGAAGTTGACAATGAAATTCCTTTAAAATCGGCTTTTACCGGATATTTTTTGTGGTTTCTATTAATTAAAACTGCCGTATTGAAACGTTTTAAAGGCACCTCCAAAAAATGTTTGATGCCATAAATTAAAGTAGTTCCCGAGTTTAAAACATCATCAACCAAAACCAACGATTTATTTTTATACTCGCTTGCGCTTATGGAAGTTGCAATCTCATTTAAAGGGTTTTTTTTATCAATTTTAACTTCGCACAAAACCACTTTTAAATCCGAAATTTTGGATAAAACTTCTTCAATTTTCTTTGCAAACAAAAAACCATTTCCAGTAATTCCGGCAATAATAATTTCTTTTTCATTGAAATTTACTTCGTAGATCTGATAGGCAATTCGACGTGTTTTATTTTGAATTTGCTCGTTTGTTAAAATAATTGAACTTTCCATGTGTTTATTTTTTTTCAAAGATAAAAAACAATTCCCTCCCGTTTCTTGGTTTAATGGAATTATAGCATCTTTCCAGTTTTTTTATAGTGAATTTTTGGGAAAACAGCGGTAAATATTCTGCCGTAGAACCGCCAAACGGTGGACCATCTTCTGTCAGTTCAAAATCGAACAAAAGTCCGGCCAATTTTCCGTTTTCTGTCAGTAAATCAGCCATTTTATCTGCGTATTTTTGTCTCAAAGCAGGATCTAACGCGCAAAAAAAAGTTTGTTCAACAATTAAATCATATTTTCCTTGATGATTAAAAAAATCATCGTGAATTAACTGATGATCAGGAAAATTTGGGAATCTTGCTTTTAAATTTTTCAATGGCTGTTCCGCAATATCAATCACAAAAATGTTTTTAAAACCATGTTCAAATAAATATTCGGCTTCATAACAATTTCCTCCGCCAGCAATTAAAATTTTTAATTCTTTGTTCCTTAGTTGGTTAAAATAATCAGTGAGTGGGGCAGAAGCATAGCCAATATCCCAGCCTGTAGCATTCTCATGATATTTATTTTCCCAATATGTTTTGTCAAATCTTGTTTTCATAATCTTTACAACGATTTTATCAATCCGCCATCAATAGATATATTACTTCCTGTAATATAGGAGGAATAATTGGAGGCTAAAAATGCCACCAAATAGCCAAATTCTTCGGGTTTACCCAATCTTCCTGCGGGAATTTCCTGGGTCATTTGCTTTAAATTTTCATCCAAAGAAATTCCTTTGGTATTTGCCTGAATTTTATTGAGCTGCTGAATTCTTTCCGTATTAAAAAGACCCGTTAAAATAGTGTTGACGGTAATTCCGAAAGGCGCAACGGCTGTTGCCAGTGTTTTTGCCCAAATGGCAACCGCAGCCCTAATGGTATTTGATAAAACAAGATTAGCCAAAGGCTCTTTAACGGTTAATGAAGCAGTGTTGATTATGCGTCCGTAATTGTTTTTCTTCATATTTTCAACAGCCAGCATTGTAAGATGGCAAGTTGTTTTAAATAACAAATCGAAGGCTTTTTGGTAATCGTTGGTGTTTTTTTCAAAAACGCCGCCAGCTTCAGGTCCGTTGGTGTTATTGACTAAAATATCAATAGTATGCTGCTTAAAATAAGCTAAAGTTTTAGTTTCAAACTCCTTAAAATCGTAAAAATCAACTACAATATAGTCGTGTTTTTGGTTAAAATTGGTGTCCAGTTCAAAAATGGTGGTTTTTAGTTTTTCCTCATTTCTTGCCATTAAAGTGATGGTTGCGCCACAACTGGCCAACTGCAAAGCTATTGCTTTACCCAAACCTTGCGTACTCGCACCAATAAGCGCCTTTTTTCCTTCTAAATTAATCTTCATGATCATCGCTTTCTTCGTGTAAATCATCTATATCGCGTCGGTCCTTTTTAGTGGGTCTTCCAACACCTTTTTTTCGATAATAATCTTTGGAATATTTTAGCAAGTCTAATTTCTCGAACTCTTCTTTAGGCGTTAAATCTATTCGGTATAAATCGACCAATTTAGCGCCAACGCGGTTCGCGGGTGTATCAATGACTTGTATTTCGTAGTTGATCTGGTTTTTTTTAACGATCAATTTTTCGCCGACAAAAACTATCTTTGAAGCCTTTACATTGTCGCCATTTAATTTGATATGACCTTTTCTGCAGGCTTCAGTTGCCAGACTTCGGGTTTTATAAATACGAATGCACCACAAATACTTGTCAATTCTCATATAATAACGTTAAATTTTAAATTTATCTTTAAACAAAGGTAGTAAAATTGTACATTGCGCCCTTAAAAATTAACCTGAATGAAATTTAAAAATTTATTTTTTATATTCGCGGTAAGCGCTGTGATTTTTTCTTGTAAAAATGACGATGACAATGCTTCATTTGATGCCGCTAAGCAAGCTTTAGAAGACGATGTAACATTGATTAAATATTTACAAACGCATTATTTAAAGGTATCAGATGGTGGGATTTGGACCATTAAAAACGGAGAAACCCCTTTAATGGAACAAGTTGAAGTGCAGAACATCACTAAAAATGAAATTTCCTATAAATTGTACTTTTTAAAACTGACTGAAGGAGTTTCTATAGCACCAAGAAAAGTCGATTCTGTATTGACAACCTATACCGGAATGTTATTGGACAGCACAGTTTTTGATTCACGTTCAACAATGATATGGATGCCGCTTACAGGCGTTATTGATGGATGGGCTTATGGTTTTACCAATTTTAAAGGCGGAACAAAGGTTTTAAATTCTGATGAATCTTTTTATTATGAAAATACCGGAAAAGGATATTTATTTATTCCATCAGGTTTGGCTTACGAAAATAGCGCGCAAAGCGTAATTCCACCAAATTCACCTTTGGTTTTTCAGATTAATTTACTTGATGTGAATATTGCGGATCACGACAATGATGGCGTCGCAACATACCTAGAATTTCCGATTGGCAGTGATGATTATAAAACATTCGATACAGATAAGGACGGAATTCCTAATTATTTGGATGTTGATGATGATGGAGACGGAAAATTAACCAGTGATGAAGATACCAACAAAAATGGAAACTGGTTTGATGATGATGCAGACGGTGATGGTATCCCCAATTTTTTAGATAAAGACAGTTAAAAAAAACATAATAAAGTTAAAAAAGCTTTTCGAAAAATCGGGAAGCTTTTTTTAGTTTAAACAACCTCGGTCATTCCCTCTCCAACCACTTTTTGTTCTTGGGCCTCTATCAGCAGAGTTAATTTTTAAGATATTTATATGAACGCTTAATAGAATCTGGCTTGGATTGTATTCAAGTAAATCGGCGATGTTTGTTCCATAAACACCTCTATCGATATCTACCCGAAGTTCTTCAACCTTTGTGATGCCGTATTGGTAACGTAAGTCCAATCCAAATCTCCCGATTTCCACTAAAACACCTGCATTTATGCTCGTCGAAGATTTTTTATAGACATAAGGATAATTAGATTCTTGTTGCACACCTTCTAATTTCATATCAGAAATACTGCTGAAACTTGGTCCGGCATAAATGGAAACTGGCTTGTAAATTTTATACCCAAGAAGCAGCGGAACATCAATTTTTGTTGACGACCAATTGGCTGTTTTTAAGGCCAAAGGGTAATTGTTTTTTGAAGACACAAAATTCACTTCGGGTCTTATAAAAAATTTGTCGAAAGCTATCATTGCAAAGGCGCCAAATTGGGTGCCCATTTCTTTTTCTGCAGAAAATACAGTGTCGTCATTTGGGGTAACGTTAATGCCCAAGCCACTGGTATTGCCGTAATGATACAATTCGCCAATATTGTTAAAATTAATTCCGCCTTTTACGCCGAAAGTATATTCTTGGGCGCTTACAAATGAAAATGAAGTTAGCAATATAACTATAAATAGGGGTTTTACTTGCATAGTTTTATAATTATAATTTTAAACCTTAATGCGATAAATGTATAAATTTAATTTTAAATTATTCAATTTATTTTAATAGATTAAATTATTCAACAAAATAAAAGCCTGCAAATTGCAGGCTTTTAGGGATATTAAAAAATTTAATTGGTCACAGAAAGGGGATTTAAACCCTGCACTTTAAGTGCAGGACTTTAGTATTACGAAAAAATTTATATTTTAGATGAATGAAATCAGAATATAGAAAAGGCTCGCATACCGTTACTCGATTGA
>Ga0209347_1000781_pt1 | contig 67941 bp, 61 predicted proteins | sample AutmiccommuBRH23_FD_187382 | JGI IMG/M metagenome (GOLD analysis project Ga0209347, IMG submission 187382) | Deep subsurface microbial communities from Mt. Terri, Switzerland - Autotrophic microbial communities BRH/23 (SPAdes) (version 2) | ecosystem: Environmental > Aquatic > Deep subsurface >... | reverse complement strand
ATTTGGACGGCTGATTATCAGGTGATTACCTACCTGGCCGACCCGGTGGAGGTCTTCGGGGTTTCCATCGCTTTAAACCGGGTCATTGTTCTGGTGGTGGCCATACTGCTGACCGTGGCCATGCATTTTTTCCTCAACCGCACCATGGTGGGCAAGGCTATCCGGGGGGTCAGTCAGGACCGTGAAACAGCCCAATTGATGGGCATTGATATCAAGGTCATCGGGGTCATCGGTTTCGGGGTGGGTCTGGCCCTGGCCGGGATAGCGGGGGGGCTGCTCTCCATGGTTTATGTGCTGACCCCCCATATCGGGCTTATTTTTACCGTCAAGGCCTTTACTGTGATGATCCTGGGCGGGCTGGGCAGCCAGGTGGGGGTGCTGGTGGCCGGTATTGCCATTGGGCTGCTGGAGTCCTGGTTCAGCTTCGTGGGCGGGGAAGCATATAAAGATGTTATCGGCTATGTTCTGCTGATTGCCTTTATACTGGTGGTGCCTAAACTAAGCCTCCTTTTTAAGAAAGGGGAGATAAGCAGATAATGGCAGGGATTGAACCGAAAAAAATAGCCATGGCAGGATTGGCTCTTTTAGCCCTGGTGCTTTTCCCGCTGGGGGTGTCCCCTTACATCAAGGCCTTTATGGTTACCCTACTGATGTACGTGGTGATGGTCCAGAGCTGGAATCTTTTTTCCGGCTGTACCGGCTATGTCTCGTTGGGCCATGGACTGTTCTTCGGGGTGGGGGCTTATGGGTTTGCCATCGCTGTTACAACCTTCAAGGCCCCTTTCTGGGCCGCACTATTAGCCGCCGGGGTTATAGCCGGTGTGGTGGCGGTGGTTTTGGGCAGCGTTCTATTAAGCACCAAAATGAATGTAGCTTACTTCTCAGTGCTGACCTTGGGGCTGAACGAGATATTAAAGGCCGTCGTGGCCAATACCAAGGAACTGGGTTCTTCTTACGGAATAACACTGCCACCCCTGACCAACCAGCTGATTGCCTACTATTATCTGCTGGGGCTGGCACTGATCATTACTATTCTGATCTGGCAGCTGAAACGTTCCAGGCATGGTCTGGCCCTGAAAGCGGTGTTTGCCGATGAGGTGGCCGCCGAGACCGCCGGGATTAACACACTTACCTATAAATTTCAGACCTTTGTGGTCAGCGGCATATTTCCGGGGCTTGCCGGGGGTATGATCGGCTGGTACTGGAGCTATATTGACCCGTACATGGCCTTCGACCTGATCATTTCATTCTTCATCATGGAAATGGTCTTTTTGGGTGGCATTGGAACACTGTTCGGGCCGGTCATCGGTGCGGTGTTCATGTCGCTGGCCATCGAAATACTGTCCACCAACCTGCAGAATATCCACCCCATTCTCTTTGGGCTGGCGGTGATTATTGTGATTATCTCCTGCCCCGGGGGGATCATGGAACTGTTTGACAAATACCGGGCCAGGGCCTCCCGGAAAGCCCTGGCGCTGCCCAAGCAGGAAGGCGTTTCCTGATACCTGCAAAGAGGTCGCAAATTGACTGTTGGAGGAAGTGTGATGGCTAATACCCGGGGATGGGAAACAAGGCAAGGCAGGGAGGTAGGGGCGGTGACCCGCAAGATAGCGCTGGAGGTCCAGGGTGTAACCAAAAATTTCGGGGGGCTGAAGGCTTTAAATGATATTACCATGGAAGTCCCCGAAGGGGTAATTGTGGGGCTTATCGGCCCCAACGGCGCAGGCAAGACCACCCTTTTCAATGCAATTACCGGTGTTTATCCGGTGTCCGCCGGGAGAATAAACCTTTTTGGCCAGGACATTACCCGGCTGCGTCCTCATAACATAGTCCGGCTGGGCATCGCCCGCACCTTTCAAACCGGCAGGCCGTTCCATAACATGACTGTGCTGGAAAATGTGCTGGTGGGCTGTTATTTTGGGGGAAAAAGAAGAATATCCAACGCTGAAGCCGTGTCCCGGTCCATGGAAATACTTGAGTTTGTGGAACTGGCTCACCGGCAGGCCGACCCGGTGACCAGCCTCAACCTTTTGGACCGGAGGATCGTGGAGATGGCCAGGGCGCTGGCTACCGGACCCCGGCTCCTGCTGCTGGACGAGGTGCTGGCAGGCCTCAACCCGGCCGACCTGGGCAGGGCGGTGGAGATCATTAAAAGATTGAGGGACCGGCTGGGGATCACGGTTCTCTGGATCGAGCACATTATGAAAGCCATCATGGGTACGGCGGACTATATAATAGTGCTTCACTATGGTCAAAAGCTGGCCGAAGGTCGTCCTGAAGAAGTGGTGGACAATGCCGAGGTAAACGAAACCTACTTCGGTGAGAGGGGTGTCAAGCTTGCCTGAAAAACTTCTTGCCGTAGACGGGATCAACGTGGGCTACGGCGATGTGCAGATACTGTGGGACCTAAGCCTGGAGGTCTACAGGGGAGAAATAGTAGTGATACTAGGCCCCAACGGGGTGGGCAAAACCACCACCCTCAAAGCCATATCCGGCCTTTTGCAGTGTAAAACTGGAAGCATTAAATTTAACGGGCAGGAACTCACCCGGCTGGACCCCCACAAGGTGGCTGAATTGGGCATAGCCCATGTACCGGAGGGACGCAGGGTATTTCCCCAGCTCACTGTGCTGGATAACCTTTATCTGGGGGCCTATGCTAAAAAGGCCCGGGGCAGCATCGGTAAAACGTTGCAGTACGTCTTTGAACTTTTCCCCATCCTGCATGACCGCAGCAGTCAGATGGCCGGGACCCTAAGCGGCGGGGAGCAGCAGATGCTGGCCATAGGCAGGGGGCTGATGTCCTTGCCTGATTTGATCATGCTTGACGAGCCGTCACTGGGGCTGATGCCTAAAATAGTCACTTCTCTATTTCAGGTTATTCAAAGGATTAACCAGTCAGGAATGACAGTGGTGCTGGTGGAGCAGAATGTCCAGGAGTCCCTGGCCATCGCCCATCGCTATTATCTCCTGGAGACCGGCAGGGTGGCCCTGCACGGCCAATCTTCCGAACTCATGGAGCATGCCGACCTGCGCAGTGCTTACCTTGGAATGTAGAGGGATATCATTGGTTAAGAATGAAGCATTGTCAGCTAGTCAGAAGAGATCAGCAATTTGCATGTGGCAGCTATTAGCCATAAGCAGGAGGTGTTAACATTTATGAGGTTAAAAGACAGGGTGGTTGTGGTAACCGGGGCTGCCCGGGGAATAGGTGCGGAGTACTGCGCAGCCTTGGCTAAAGAGGGGGCCTGGGTGGCCGCAACAGACATAATGGACGGGTCAGCCCTGGCGGAGAGCATAGCCAGGGCCGGTGGCACAGCTTTTTATACCCGTCTTGATGTCACCGATGCCCCGGGTATTAAGGCCGCCTTTGAACTGATTGCAGAGAAATACGGAAAAATAGATGCCCTTGTAAACAATGCGGCTGTCTGGGGCGGGATTAACGTGTGCCCCCTGGAAGAACTGACTTTGCAGGAATGGGACAGGGTTTTTGAGGTAAATGCAAAGGGGACTTTTCTGTGTACCCAGGCCGTAGTGCCTTTTTTAAAAAAACAGGGCGGGGGAAGGATCGTCAACATCACCTCAAGTTCGGTTTATACTGCCCCGGCCGGCATTCCTCACTATATCGCCTCAAAAAGCGCCGTTATCGGGCTGACCCGGGCCCTGGCCCGGGAACTGGGGCCGTATAATATAACGGTAAATTCCATTGCCCCGGGCTTTACCTTGAGCGAGGCCACACTGGATGTGATTAATAAAACCGGCAGGACCTCCTGGAATGAAAGGATTGTTGCCGGGCGCTGCCTGCAGCGTTCAATGTATCCCGGGGATTTAACCGGCGCACTGATCTACCTGTGCAGTGACGACAGCTCCTTTATGACCGGACAAGAGATTAATGTAGACGGCGGCATAGCTTTTAAATAAAGGCCGGGCAGGACCAGCTGCTAACCTTCCATAATTAGGCGGTAGAAATATAGGCTTTTGACATCACAAGTAAGGTTGCAAGTGGTTTGTGGTTTTGTGTCAAACCCGCGGGGATCCAATATGAAGAGGTGTTAGGGGATTTTGCATATTTAAAGAAAATCACCCTAGACCAACGTGATTCTGCCAGTTCAAAGACTAATACGTCCTTACTGAGCATTCTAAAATCATTGTAAATTAAAGCACCTCGCTCCACTTAGACTATGGAACGAGGTGCTTTTGTGCTCACTTTAACCCACTAAAGTAACTTATGACACAGCCCCTTTCTTCGCTGCTGACAGAATCAATTAAAAAAGCCAAGGTCCTTAACATTTCATGCTGTCTGGCCTGGTGACCGTAAGCCTGTTTTCAGTCAGTTATTTTATTTTCCGTGGTTGCAATCGGGTCGGTAAGCTCTGGATGAAGCATCATGCTATTTTTAGAGAATCACGAAAGCCTCTGGTTTTTTTACGTGAGCTTTTATCTCTGAACTCATGGCTGCCTTTGCATTTCGACACTGGCAAATATCTAAGTCCTTTTTGAATGGATGCGATAATAATTGTTGCCCCGAACAAGCCAATTACTTTGTTATTATAAAAGATTGGCGTAACGCTGGCGATTACAGGCCTGCCGGTTGATCTGTTGATAATGGGTTCACTTGTTACGGTGCTTCCCTGCATCACACGTCCGAAATATTCACGGTCGGTTATGAGGTTTTTTTGCCCCTCTGCATTAAAATACAGCCCTTTTGAGTCGGAGATATACAGAGTTTCATACCTATGGCTTACCTGATCCAGTAAAACCTTCAAAAGGGGTACCTGCGCCCTTTCGTCTATAGGCCTGTCCTGAAAGAATGTGGAAAGCTCCACCACCTCTTTCATTGACAGTTTAGCGAGATCGGACAGCCCGGTAAAATTTTTGTCAACATAAAGGGTGTCTCCTACTGCCAGCCACTCAATCCCCCCAAAAAAATCCTTTAGATTCACTTCCATCAGACCAACCCCCTACCTGTTTTTTTACCGACGCTCCTTGTATTCCTCTTTTTTGTGTTTTTTCCCGCCATCTGGGAGGCGGTTTGTTGCAGCACGCTCAGCAACTGATTCAACGTTTCGCTCGAGACTCCTCCCCTATAGGCTTCGTTGCTTAGCATTAGGTAGGGGAGTGAATCCTCCAGCAGAAGGAATTCTACTATTTCCTCCGGGAGTGTTTCATACAAATCAAAGGGCGTTTGAACCCTGTCTTCAAAGAAGTAGATTGGTGACACCCGCAACGCTTTGGCCAGTCTCTCGATGGTATCAAGACTAGGGGAGCTGTGTTTTTCATTTTCAATGGCGGAAATTGTGGTTTGATGTACCCCTGACAGGCGCGCCAAATCCGACATGGTTAGTTTTCTTATCTGTCTTATTTTCTTCAGCTTGCTTGCTGTGTTGTTCTGTATTTCACTCACCTCTGTCATTTTTTCTTTTTCAGGCTGTTCATCTAAATTATACAATTTGGGGCCATATTTATGCAAGGCAGATTAATACAGAAATCTTAAAAAAAACAATAATGATAATATTAAAATCGTTGACATGATAAAAAAATATGATTACACTAATAGCAATGAGTAGTTGTGTTCAGGCAATATTGGGAAGGTTTACCATAGGGGGTGATAAGAAAATCGGTTCTATTTTTAAAATTCAGAGTTTTTAGAAGTAGAAAGAGGTGTTTAAAAATTAACCAAGAAGAAACTGTAGTCAGAACTGAGGCTCCATATATTCCACTTGGCATCTTTAAGTTAAGGTTGCCGTTTGTCCATTACCGCTGGGAGATGCCGGAAACCATACAGGCTTTGTTTCTTTTCTCGGTTGCCATGGCCGCGATTCCAATCATTCAGGATGCCTTTCCCTGGGTGTCCTTCGAGGTGGCCTGGACCGCAGTTTTCTGGTTTACCCTTGTATTCTGGATTACCGGCGCACTAGGGGATCCGACTGTTCCGGGCTGGATAACTGCAGCTATACCTGTGACCCTCCTTTACGTAAAATCTTTCCCCGGAGATGCTGAGCGGGTATGGGCAATGACATCGGTTCAGCTGGTTCTAGCCGCTTTGTGCCTTATAACAGGTCCTACCGGGCTGGCCGACTGGTTAAACAAGCGGGTGCCGGTCTGCATCCGTTCAGGTATAGTATTGGGGGCGGGCATCAGCGCCATAATAGGTGAATTGAATACGGGTGGAAGATTTATGAAGGCACCCGTTGGTATCGCAGTAGCCACTTTTTTGTCTTTCTACCTCCTCTGGTCGCTAACTTTTAAATCCTTGCAAAATAAGAGTCCACTGGCAAAGGCTTTGGGCAGATACGGCTATGTCCCGGCACTTATTGCAGGGTCACTGGTGGCACTTCTCTTTAATGAGGTACCCATGCCCAAAGTGGAATGGGGAATATTTATCCCCCATATTAAAGAAGGTTTTGCCACTATGACCGTATTTGGCTACGGCTTTCCGCCGCTTATGCATCTGGTCAAGGCTATACCTACGGCTGTCGTTGTTTATGTCATTCTTTATGGTGACTGGCTGATTATAGACGCTTTAAGAACTGAGGCCATACAGCAGCGGAAAGACGAACATATAGATTTCAGTATAGCCAGGTCTTCCGTAATCACCGCCTTCCGAAATGCGTGGAATGCCATTTTTGCTCCCTACGCCACCACCTGTGGTCCGCTGTGGGCTGGTGTGACTGTTTCAATTTATGAAAGATACAAGGGCGGCAGGCAAAACATGCCGACAATCTGGGGAGGACTCATGTCGTTCCAGCACTGGTGGCCGATATTTGTATTCATTGTTCCGCTGATCACCCTTATGAAGCCATTCCTGATTATAGCAGCTTCATCCACACTGTTGATCCAGGGTTTTGCCTGTTCATATATCGCCATGGCTATGTCCAGGAATAGAGAGGACCTCGGAATCGCCGGCGTGGTAGGTGTAGTCCTGTGGAAATATGGGGCGGCGGGGGCGCTGGGCGTGGGTTTCCTGCTCTGGCTACTGCTTCTGTATAGACCAAAGGACAAGGATTCTGCTAAGTTGAGCAGTTAATGAATATCAGGTTTAAAGGAGGTAATCTAATGGTTTTAAAGGCAGCAGCAGTGATAGCATCCCCGGTTTTTGACGGCGTTTTTAATGGAGACGCCACAGTGGAGAAGACGTGTAGGCTTATTGAGGAAGCGGCTTCCAACGGGGCCAGACTAATCGTCTTTCCGGAAACCTATATCCCCATTTTCCCATGGTGGGTCTACATGGCCGTTAGCAATCTAAAGCAGCAGGAACTATTTAAACAACTATATAAACATTCTTTTTCGGTGGACAGCCCGCAGATTAAAAAAATAGCCCAGGTTTGCAAACAAACCGGTATGGTGGCGGTTGTTGGGCTAAACGAGAAGGACGGACATACAATCTACAACTCCCAGGTATTTATCGATCAAGGAAAAATACTGGGTACCCACCGCAAACTGATACCCACCGGAGGGGAGAGGACGGTCTGGGGAAGAGGGGACGGCAGCGGCATCCGCGTCTTCGAAACCTCGGCCGGCAAAATCGGAGGATTAATATGTTATGAACATTCTATGAGCCTTGCCCGGTACACCCTCTATTCAATGGGCGAACAAATCCACGTGGCCAATTTCCCGGGGGCCAATTTCAAAAGCCAGCAGAGGGACCGCAACAAAGTAATCGACGCCATTATAAGAAACCTGGCTTTCGAGGGGCAGTTGTTCGTCTGCAACTCCACCACTACCCTCAGTGAAGAGGAGAAGAACTTTTACCTGGAACTGGTGCCCAGTAACCAGGGTGTCCTTGAGGCGGGCGGAGGCATAGCTGCAATTGTCGATCCATTCTCAAACTACATAGGTGGCCCCATGGAAAACCAGGAGGGAATAGTCTACGGTGAAATTGACTTTGACAAGATAATACTTGCCAAGCATTTTGTGGATTGTGTCGGCCACTATTCCCGACCGGACGTGTTTACGCTGCTGTTCAATAATCGCAGGCTGACGCCTGTGGAAAGGGTTAGTCAGTTTAACCACGTTTTTAAAAGCGGCTTAAATCAAGAAGTTGAACAAGCAATTGAAGTGTTAAAAAAGAACCTGCATAAGGTGCAGGATGATGAAATGGTGGCGGCAATTGAGGATTTGGCCAGGCTTATTTAGGTTCTGCAACTCCGTATATAAAGAGGAATCTGAAACTCTATCCCACAAATTCCATAAGAAAGGGCAAGACTTATAGCGCCTATTTAAGAAAGAATTTGGTTGGAATCAAAAAATGTATATAGGGGGGACTTTGTTACCATATAAGTCCTCCCTCTCCTTTTTACTAAAGTTAAATGTCAATAAGCTGCCAAGTTGTATTTTGACATGAATGACAGTTCAACGCACTGACTCCAGGTTTTTATTTGTTCATACCCAAAAACTGTACCTAAGGCTACCTTATGAAAATATCCAAATATCTCCCATAGTGTGGCATAACCTTTGCATAATTTTAAAACCAAAATGCCCCGGTTTTTCAGGAAAAGTTATAACGGGAGGGAAGTCGTTAAGATTGTTGATGACATGCAGTGAAGCTATAGAAAAATATGTTCATGACGGTGACACCATCGCCGTCGGGGGTTTTACCACCAACCGCAAGCCCTATGCCCTGATCCGCGAAATAATTCGCCAGGGAAAGAAGAAACTGTACGTTGAGGGAAGCGGAAGCGGAGGGGAGATTGATTTACTGATTGGGGCCGGCTGTGTAAAACTGCTGGTCAATGCCTATCTCTCCAACGGAGCCTTTGGCAATATCGGCCGCCGCTTTAAGAGAGCAGTGGAGAGGGCCGAGCTGGAATTTGAGGACTACAGTCTTGACGTTCAGCCGCTGCGACTTCATGCAGCCGCTCTGGGGCTTCCATTTATTGCGGTTAGCAGCCTCCTGGCGGGGTCTGACCTGGAGAAGAAATGGGGAATTTCAGCCGGAAAGTACCTTCAAGACCCCAAACTCCCACCGGCTAAGCTGCTGGTTGATAAAAATCCTTTTAATCCGGAGGAACGACTGGTTTATCTGCCTTCCCCCAAAATAGACGTGGCCCTTATACATGTACAGAAGGCCGCTTATGACTGCACCGCCCGGATTGAAGGGCCGGTCTTTATTGATGTTGATCTGATTATGGCTGCCCGGCACACTATTATAAGCTGTGAGGAGCTTGTAGACCCTGAAGAATTAAGGCGTGAGCCTTGGCTCAACCAAATTCCATCAATAATTCCGGATGCCATTGTTCATCTTCCCTTTGGGGCACATCCCTCGCAGTGCGTGAATTACTATGATTACGACCCGCAGATGATGTACCTGTATGATTATGTCTGCCGTGATGACGGGCTTTACCAGGGTTTCCTCAATGATTATATTTACTCGCTCCAGGGTCACCAGGAATACCTGGATAAAGTAAACCGGTACTGTCTAAACAAGCTCATGGTGGGAGAGAAAAACTACGTGGAAAATTTGGTAAGGAGTAATAACAGGTCATGACGGCAAAACATGTTGAGGAAAGCGGTTACACCAGGCGGGAAATGATGGCGGTGGCGTTAGCCAGGCAGATCAAGGACGGCATGGTTTGTATCGCCGGCACAGGTCTGCCCTTGTTGGGGGCAACCCTGGCGAAACTTACTTCGGCCCCCAATTCTATTATTATATCGGAAACCGGAATAATTGACGGGAGGCTTGATCAACTGCCCATCGGGGTGTCCGACACACGTTTTGCTTACCGGGCCTCGACTTGGTGGCCCCGCTACCGTTACTGCGGGTTTCTCATAAAAATGCGGGACAAAATTAATCTGGGTTTTCTGGGAGGGGCACAGATTGACCCTTACGGCAATCTTAATTCAACTTCAATCGGTGACTACCACCATCCTTCCATCAGGTTCACCGGCAGCGGGGGGGCTAACGGCATTGCCACCAACGTTAACACGGTGATTATTATGCGTCATGAAAAGAGGCGTTTTGTGGACAAGGTGGACTATTTGACCAGTCCCGGATGGATAGACGGGGAATCCGGCCGAAAGAAATTAGGACTTCCTGACAAGGGGCCGTCGGCGGTAGTAACTACACTTGGAATAATGCGCTTCGACCAGAAAAGTAGACGGATGTATGTAGGCGAGTGCTATCCCGGCGTGTCTGCCGAGGAGATAAAGGAAAATACAGGATTTACTATAGACTTGTCCAGGGCTGTTCTGTCCGATCCCCCCGATGATCATATTTTAAGTGTACTCCGCCAGATAGACAAGGATCGACTGTATATCTGATAATTCTCCACAATCCAGGCAAAAAAATGCCCCGTCACAGAGGTGGATGCGACGGGGCATTGCGCTTCTATCACCTTTTCACATTGTTTCGAGACAAGTCTAAAAAACCCCCAGGCCCAGCTTTATCCCATACTTCTGCGCTTTCCGCACCACATTGCCCTGGCTGATTTTAAGTGCCTTGGCCACTTTTCGGGTTGATCCGTGCTTTTTAATGGTCTCCACCAGTATCCCACGCTCAATTTCTTCGAGCACTTCCTTTAAAGATTTGCCTTCGGACACGTGAAAAGAATGGTCGATAATGGGTAAAGCTTCAGTATTTAACAAGGCCGGGGGAAGGTGCCCAGTATCTATGTGGTCTTCATTAACAGTAAGAATCAGCCTTTCCACAAAGTTTTCCACCTCTCTGACGTTGCCGGGCCAGTTATGGTTTGCAAGGTGGCTTAATACTGAGTGGCTAATAGTTTTACTAAACTTGTACTTGTTATTAAATACTTTCATAAAATGAAGGATCAGTTCAGGGATTTCATCTCTTCTATGACGCAGTGGCGGCACGTCGATGTTTACCACGTTAAGGCGATAAAAGAGGTCTTGGCGGAAAAGCTTTTCAGCGACCATTTCTTCAAGATCGCGGTTGGTCGCAGCTATGACTCTGATGTCAAGTTGGACAGGCTTTGTGCCCCCAATCCTGATTATTTTCCGGTCTTGAATAACCTGGAGGAGCTTAGCCTGGCTTTGGGCAGGCAGCTCTGATATTTCGTCCAAAAAAACCGTACCACCATTGGCAAGCTCAAGCAATCCCATCTTTCCAGTGTTGCTGGCGCCTGTAAAGGCGCCTTTTTCGTAACCAAAAAACTCTGATTCAAATAGGTTTTCGGGAATGGCGCCGCAATTTATTTTTATAAAAGGACCCTTTGACCTCAGCCCTAGCTTGTGCAGCATGCTGGCAATGACGTCCTTGCCGGTCCCGGTTTCGCCTTTTATCAGTACTGTAGCGTCAACCTTGGAGAGTTTATGCACAAAGGTGAATATTTTTTTCATCTCACCATTTGTTACCACATATTCTTCATCACCCATTAGTTGATCCCTTAAGTACTCAATTTCCTTTTTATATAATTCTTCTTTTGCACTAGCCTCCCTGAGTTTTTGCTTAGAATTGTAAAGTTCAGTGAGGTCTTTAATGTTGGAAATTATTCTCCACAGGTTGCCCTCGCTGTCAAAAATGGGTACCCCGATAAGTTCTGTTATTTTACCTAGCCTGGTGGTGCAGGTAACTGTGCATGGCTTTCTATTTTTAATAACCTCAAGAATTGCCGAGTGTGAGTAAAATCCTTCCGCCACCAGGTCTTTGACGTACCTGCCGATAATCTGTTCCGGCTTCAGCCCGTTTATTTTTTCACTGGCGCTGTCTACCCTGAGAACCTTACCCTCCCCGTCGGTTATCCAAAAACCGTCAAAATATGATTCCATAATATTTTCTATTTCCTTATTAAGGGTATCCAAATCGGAAACCCTGACAGCACATTTATGTTTGTCCTCATCCTGGTAAACTAATGTGATAACCTCTTTGAAGTTGCCGTTTTCCCTGACCGGCACCGACAAAAGGGTATTGTAGAGACCGTTCTTAAGGGTAAGACAGCTGAGGCTGTTTTGCCTGATTATATTTTTTACGTCCACCAGTCTGGCGATGTCTACTTGCTTGGATATATCGCGGGCAATCCCGTTCTGATATTTTATTAGCCCTTTTTCATCAAATATCATTACACCGACGCTGACGCTGTCGAAAATATTCAAATCCAATAACCTCCCGGCATTATTAATGTAAAAAAGAGCTAATCTTTTATTTAATTATACATCTCTGTCAAAGATATAACCAGAAAGTTGAACAATAATTTAATCGCGATTTAATATTAAGCAGGCTGAAAATAAAGAAAATTGTAATTATATCCCACCAATAGTGTGTTAGCGTTATTTCAGTCACCTTTTAGTGATTTATTTTGTTATCAACCGATTCAAAAATAAATCACACATATTATATTGCATGTTTATTGCATAATTGATTTTTTCATATTTCTGAACAGTATTTTCATCAACTTTAGTACGGAAGCACCTGATGTTTGTGGGTAAGAGAGTGGCATGTGGTTTGCTAGTTATTTTAAGTAAATTAATTGGTGCAGGAGGTATTTTGAATAGAAAAATGATAAAGTCAAAGCCAAAAAAATATTGGGGGGAAGATAATTGTGAAGATAATGGAAGAAATTAAAAAAGCAATTGACGCTATTGACATTGATCGCGTAGTTAGCCTGGTTAATGAGGCCATTGGCCAAAAGGTGGACCCGTACATAATACTTAATGACGGACTAATCTCCGGGCTTAAGCTGATTGGAGACCGCTTTGGCAGGGGAGAGGCATTTATTCCGGAATTAATGATGGGGGCTAACGTACTGAAAAGTGCCCTTGAGGTATTGGAGCCACACCTTGTGTCCGAAATTGGGAAAAAAAGTTATAAGGGGCGCATACTTATAGGCACAGTCCAGGCCGACCTGCACGACCTGGGAAAAAACCTTGTGGCCACTCTTCTTTCGGCATCAGGATACGAGGTTATAGATCTGGGTAAAAATGTGGCCGACGAAACCTTCGTGGAAAAGGTAAAAGAGTTAAAGCCCGACGTACTGGGACTGTCGGCTTTGCTTACGACGACCCTGGCCGGCCAGCAGAGGGTGTTAAAAATGCTCGAAAAAGCCGGTCTAAGGGGGCAGGTGAAGGTGATTATAGGCGGTGCACCGGTTACCCAAGGCTGGGCCAACGAAATTGGTGCCGACGGTTTTGCCGAGGATGCGGTGGGTGCCGTAAAGCTTGTTGATGCAATGATGGGGAAAGGAGTCAGTGAATAATGCCTTTAAGACCGAAAGTTGAGCTGCTCACCAGGGAGGAAGTGTCGGACATTGTGGCCGGGGCTTACGATCTACTAAAAAATATGGGTATCATGGTTGACAACGAGGAGGCTTTAAGGGCCCTTTGGGATGCCGGGGCAAAGGTGGATCCGGTTAAAAAAGTGGCTTATCTGGGGGCGGACTTAATTGACAAGGCGCGTAAAAATGCCCCAATGTCAATATCCCTCTATAATCAGGCCGGTGAAAAGGCGTTGAGTCTCGAGGGGGACAGTGTCCATTTTGTTACCGACTCGGCCACCGTAAAGGTACTTGACTCTGAATCAAGGGAAATAAGAAAGGCCACCACCGATGATCTGGTCCAAATGGTGAAACTGGCCCAGAATCTGGAGTATGTTGATTTTGTCACTGCCCCTGTCGTTCCTGGCGACATGTCAAGGACTATAGGGGATGTGTTGAGGTTTTATCTTATCTTAAACCACTGCACCAAGCCTGTTTTCGGGGGTGCATTTTCAAGGGAAGGCCTGCTCATACAAAAAGAACTCCTGGCAATACTGGCCGGAGGCGAAGAGAACCTGAGAGAAAAGCCCAGGGCGGTAATGGCCTCCAACCCTTCGGCCCCCCTGCAATGGTCAAAAACTTCAGTTTCCAATCTGGTGGACTGTGCGCGGTACGGCATACCGGTAATGATAATTCCGATCCCACTGGCGGGTGCCACCACTCCGGCAACCCTTGTGGGCACTGCGTTGGAGCATACCGCAGAATGCCTAAGCGGGGTGGTTATAAGCCAGTGCATTAGCCCGGGGGCGCCGGTAATTTTCGGTGGCGGGGCAGTCACTTTCGATATGAAAAAGGGCACTAACTGCGAGGGCGCTATTGAAACCCGGATGATGGCAATAGCCACCAACAGCCAGGTTGGTAAATTCCTTAACCTTCCGACGGCAGCCAATTGTGGCCGAAGCGACTCTAAAATAGTGGACGCCCAGGCCGGTATGGAATCTTCTCTGGGGTTCTTGCTGGGAGGATTAGCCGGGATCAACATGATCCGCGGGGTAGGGATGCTGGAGCACGGCGGAACCATCTCTATTGAAAAAATGGCCTTTGATAATGATGTTTGCGGCATGGTTTACCGGCTTCTGAGAGGTCTTGACTTCAGTACGGAAACCCTGGCCGTCGAATTTATTAAAGAAATGGGCCACGAGGCCAATGGAATATTGAATTCCATGCACACATTCAGCTGGTTTAAAAAGGAACAGTTTTTCCCTTCCCCGGCCATTGACCGGGCCTCAAGAAGGGAGTTCAGCGAATCCGGGGGTAAGGATACCTTTGAGCGAAGCAAAGAAGTGGTGCGGGAAAAACTGGCGAGGTGCCGGCCTGTGGAGATTAGCGGAGATAAGCTGTCGGAAATGAAGAAAGTGGTCAGGGACTACGCAAGGCGCATGGGTGAGGGTGCTATACCCGGGTACCTGGAGTGAAGAATATTAAGGTCCTGTTAATGCATAAAAACACCTCGTTCCATAGCCAAAGTGGAGCGAGGTGTTTTATTTTATAATGTTTTTAGTATGCTCAGTGGTAACTTTTTGGCAAACTCGATTTATGCCAAAGCTGACCAGTAATTGTTATTTTGTACCCTAGTCCAGCTTTCTTTTGGGAAAAATCCGGCGTACGAATCCTTCGGGCATAAAAAGTATGATCATTATTAAAATAGCCCCGTAGATCAGTAACCGGTAATCACCCATAAATCTCAGGTATTCAAGGGAGAAGGTCAGTATAAAGGCTCCGGCAATGGGCCCCCAGATTATGCCCAGCCCACCGATCAGGGTTATGGTGATGATTTCCACCACAACACTTATACTGAGCACCGATGAGGGGGTCAGTATAAGAATGTAGTGGGCGTAGAAACTTCCCACTACTCCCGCGAAGAAGGCGCTGATAATAAACACCATTATTTTATAGAGGGCTACATTTACACCAAGACTTTCGGCGGCGTCCTGAGACTCCCTTATTGATTTGAGTGCTATTCCGAACGGCGATTTAATCAACCAGTAAATAGCTCCGGTAATCAGCAGGAATAAGACAAACATAACGTAGTAGTAAGCTATCCTGTTGTGGGTGAAGCTTATTGTGCCGGCAAGCGGCAGGGCGATGTCGCTTAGCCCGGGGATTCCCCAAAGGCCCAACTCCCCCCTGGTCAGTCCCACCAGGTTTTGTGCCACAACCCTGCTTATTTCAGCCATCCCAAGGGTTGCTATGGCTATGTACGGGGCCGCCCTCAGGCGAAGGCAGGGGAGGGCGACCACCACGCTGATTAAAGCTGCGGCACCCCCCCCTATCAAAAGACCTAACCAGGGGGAAGTACCCATGCGCATGGCCATTATTGCCGACACATAGGCGCCGATACCAAAAAAAACCTGGTGACCGAAGCTGAAGATCCCGGCGTAGCCGCACAAAAGATTCCAACTTCCGGCCAGGACCGCGTACATCAAAGACAAGGTGAGGATGTGAACGATGTATGGGTCAGGCGCTAAGAGAGGGGCTGCCAGAAGAAATAGAACAACTGACCTGCTCAGCCACGGACCGTTTGCAAATAGGCTTACATTTTGTGCTACCCGGGTCTTTATGTCATGGACCAACTGCTGTCACCACTCTTTCGTCCCAAATAATCCGGAAGGACGTATCCACAGTACTATTATGAGCAGGGCAAAGGAAACCACGTCTTTCCACTCCGAAGACCAGAAAAGAACACCCAGGCTTTCCGCTGTTGCCAGCAAAATTCCTCCTAAAATGGCCCCCTCCAGACTTCCTAGTCCTCCAAGAACACATACGATAAACCCTTTGGTCAGGACGGCATTGCCCATCCACGGATTCACCGAGTAAATTGGGGCCAGCATGGCGGCAGACAGGGCTGCCAGGGCTGCGCTGAGACCCATGGTCCACATGTATACCTTTTGAACATCTACTCCGTAAAGCGTTGCCGCATCGCGGTCCTGGGCTGTGGCCCTAAGTGCCCAGCCCGCCCTGGATTTTTTAAGAAAGGTAATCAGAAGGAATATCACCAGCACGGTGACAACCAGTATAAGAATTCTCTGGTGAGATATACCTAGTCCGAAGATTGTTGAAGTTCCATTAAAAAAATAGGGCACGTTTTGAAAATTTTCCCCCCACACCCGGTGGGCAAAGTTTTGCAGAAATATTGAAATTCCCAGGGTTATTACAATATGGCTCACATCCCAGCCGGGCTTGTCCACAAGCGGCCGGATCAATAGGTGCTGCAAAATGGCCCCCATCAAAAAAACTGAGACCATGGTAAATATAAGTGCTATCAGAGGATGCATTCCCATGATGGTGAATGCCATAAAAACCATGTATCCCCCCAGCATGTAGAACTCTCCGTGGGCAAAGTTAAGCATTTTCAGTGACCCCCAGATAAGGGAGAGGCCGCTGGCCACCAGTGCGTACATTGCGCCGAGGATCAGGCCGTTGATTAGTTGCTCTGCTGCCTGCATAGACAATAAAACCCCACCTTTAAAGACCTAAGTAGACCTTGCGAACCTGGTCGTTGTTAAGCAGATCTTTGGAATTACCAGACAAGACTATTTTTCCGTTTTCCATGACGTAGCCTCGGTTGGCAATCTGAAGGGCCATGTTGGCATTCTGCTCCACTAGAAGGACGGTTACATCCTGTTTCCGGTTAATGTCTTTAATGGTTTCAAAAATCTGTTCCACCAGATTAGGGGCAAGGCCCAACGAAGGCTCGTCCAGCATAAGTAACTTGGGGTTAGACATTAATGCCCTCCCGATGGCAAGCATTTGCTGCTCTCCCCCGGACAGAGTCCCGGCCATTTGCCTGAGTCGCTCTTTTATTTTGGGAAACATCTCCGTTACCCGGTCCATGTTGCCGTTGATTCCCGGCCGGGCCTCCCGGTGATAGGCACCCATCAGCAGATTTTCGTAGACCGTCATGTTTGGAAAAAGCCGCCGTCCTTCCGGGACCATGACTATGCCACGAGAAACCAGCTGGTAAGCAGGGATTGTTTGGAGATCGAGAACTCCGTATGTGAGTTTCCCGCTCTTTGCGCGCATTAGGCCGGAGATAGCTTTTAAAGTTGTGGTTTTACCAGCGCCATTGGATCCCAACAGAGTGACGATTTCACCCTTCTTTACTTCTACCGTGACATTGTAAAGAACTTGTACATCGCCGTATGAAACACTAATTGATTCAACCTGCAGCAAATTTTTTCCCTCCCAGGTAGGCAGCGATCACAAGCTCATTTTGAACAATATCTTCGGGTTTGCCCTCTGCCAGCTTCTTTCCAAAGTCTAGCACAACCACCCGCTGGGAGACGTTCATCACAGCCTTCATGACGTGCTCTATCATAAGGATAGCTACGCCGGAGCGGTTGATTTTCTTGATGACTTCTACCATGTCCAGCACTTCGGCCGGGTGCAGACCGGCAACAACCTCGTCAAGGAGCAGCACTCCGGGCCTGGTTGCCAGTGCCCTACAAAGCTCAAGTTTTTTTCTTCCGCCAATGGTAAGCTGTTTAGCGGGATCATTGGCGTATTTTTCAAGGCCGACAAAGTTCAGTATTTCTTGGGCGCTTTCCCGGGCCCGCTCAAAATTTTGTTTTTGAGCGGGCCCGAAGTATGCGCCTACAATGACATTGTCCAGCACAGACATGTTGGGAAACGGCTTGGTGATCTGAAAGGTGCGTGCGATGCCAATCCGGCACCTGGCGTTGGGTTTCATGCGGGTTATGTCTCTGCCTTTGAAGCTGACACTGCCGGTATCTGGCTTGTACACGCCGGCAACGACGTTGAAAAGAGTCGTCTTGCCGGCGCCGTTTGGCCCGATTAATCCCAGTATCTCTCCTTGGTGGAGATCCAGAGACACGCCGCCCAAGGCCACAAGTCCGCCGAATTTTTTTGTTACACTGTCTAATTTCAGTATAAATGAACTCATGAATTTACTTCACCCACGGCTGAGGAGTGTACTGTCGCTTGGCAAGTTTGTCGGGCCATATGATGTAGTGTTTTCCGTCAACAATCTGGACGGCGGGAACAGGGAGGTATTCCACTCCGCCTTTGGCCGAGTGGTCCTTGGGATCGAATACGTACCGTCCAAGCAAACCTTCGCGGTCAGTCTTCCCGATAGCCTCGGAAAGCACATCGCCCTTTATAGTTCCGGCCCTATTGACAGCGTCCAGTATATTATTGATGGCGTCATATCCGAAGGCATGGTCCGAAGTGGCCACAACGTTAAATTTTTCCTTGATTTTATTGGACAAGGGCTTTTGCTTGTCGATATTGTCAGGGTCAAACATAAGAGGCGACCAGAGGAGGCCTTCAGCAGACTTCCCTGCCTGCTGGCTGAATTCAGGACGCCTTGGGAAGGTGATCCCGAAATGGCTCGCGGTCATGCCAACTTCCTGGAATTGCTTGACCAGAGCGACACCGGAGGCCAGCGGAGTGAACACTGTCAGGAGTATGTCGGGCTTGGCGCTTTTTATCTTATTCAACTGGGGATAGAAATCTGTGTGATTTAAGGGGACCGTTTCCGATGCCACGGTCTTCCAGCCTGCACCCTCAAAAAGCCCTTTCATTACAGTCGTCAGGGACCTGCCGTAGTCGGTGTCTTCCACCAGGAATGCAATCGATTTAGTCTTTGGGGTGAACAGCCCTTTTTCAGTCAGGTACTTATAGGTTTCAAAAGCAGCCTTACCGAAATTGTCGTTTCCAAAATCACCCTTCCAGAATGTAGCATATTTTTTAGGGTCGCTGGCTACCTTCTTGGAAATTTCGTCACTTACCGGCTGAATGCTGTAGATGGGAATGCCGTATTTAGGTGCAAGCTCCATAACGGCCAGGGTGACTGAACTGTGGAAAGACTCACCGATCAGGACGTGAACCTTGTCCCTTGAAATCAGCTTCTCTCCAAGGCTCACACCTACCTCAGGCTTGCTCTGAGAGTCTTCAAAAAGGATCTCCACCTTCACTTTTTTGCCGCCAATATTCACCCCTTCTTTGGCGTTCCATTCATCCATGGCCAGCTGTGCCCCTTGTTTCATGCAGTTTCCCGCTTCGGCTGCGGGGCCGGACAGCGGGCCGATCATTCCTATCTTGACGGTTTTGACGTCCTCGCTCTTGCTGGCGGAACCGCACCCGGCCAGGGCAAATGGAGATAATAGTAGAAGAAGCGCAGCGCACAGGGATAAAAATCTTTTCACTATGAATACTCCCCCTTAAGTTTATACTGTCTACTCACTGAAATTCCGATAACTTAAACGTCTGACGCCTCGTTATTAGCTTCTGCACATCACCCCCCGGTTCCTTTTATAATCAAACTATAATTCTTCTAAATTAATAAACCAACTTACAAGATTGACAAAAAGCTATAATATCGAACCAATAAAATATTAATTAAATCTTTACCCCGCTGCAATAATTATGCCTATACTTAGCCTGTAAATAAACGGCTTTTTCAACCCAGGCATTGATGTAAATGCTGTTCATAATAATTGTTTAAATGAATTTATTAATAGTTTAAAGGTGATGCGCATTTTAATCAGTGATAACAAAATAATTCAGATTCATTTGGAAAAAACTTCTGCATTAAGTTCTGGAAGGTTGATTGCGGCTGTCCTGACAGCGGCTGCAATGGGCTTATTAAGTGTTGAAGGGCCGGTTTAAACGTTGCAGGAGCAACGGGGGAAACGATAAAAAAGGAGGGAACCAGCCCTCCTTTTTTATCGTTTATTTGGCTTATTTGCCTGACTGGGCGGCCAGGTCCATTATACGGGACAGGGTTTGCTCCCGTCGCTGGTTGACCTCGTCGAAATTCATGAAGGGCACGTAGTAGGTCTCCATGCGGTCGTGCTCAATCTTGGCCTTGGCGATGAAGTCCACGGCCAGTTCCATGCAGCGCCGGTACATCTCACGGGCAGTGGATTTTTCGGCCAGGTACTGAGTGTTTAGCACCGGGTTGACAAACTGCATGGTGTCGATGACCCGGTCACCCTCCTGGGGCCTGTAGAAGTGGGGCTCCACCGAGTTGATCACGGCTACGTCCAGGGCCGGGATGACCAGGTGGTCGATGTTATCAGGGGAAAGGGCGCAGTGGTAGACCTCCACGTTGAACCCCCGCATCATGGCCGAGTCCATCAGCCTCCGGACCAGGGTGGTCTTGCCGGTGCCGTCATCCCCGCTGATGATGTAGCGCTTGCTTAGACTGTCCACCACGGTGTCCAGGTGGCTCACCGATCCGTCCGGGGTGATGGCTGTAATAAAGAGGTGCCTGGCCTTGGGCTTTTCGGTCTGCCTGGTCTGACCCTCGAAAATCTCATGGGTCAGCTCCAGGCATAGTTTATCCAGGGCGCCCACATCCAGCGCGCCGGTGTCCTGGTAATAGGACTCCACCTGGTCCAAGAAGATTTTAGCGCTGGCCAGATAGCCGTATGCCCTCCGGAAAAGCCGGCCAATCTCGCGGCTGCTTTCCAGTATAAGCTGTTTGTTGCCTACCAGTCCGCCGGCGTCCCAGTGGTCTCCAAGGTGGATGATTTCATCGCAGGCGCCCGGAAGCTTCGGGTCCACGACATGGGGGGCGGTGCCGTCCAGCATGGCCACGCCGATGGCCGGTATGACTATTCCGTCCAGAGAGCCGTTGTCCGAGGAGCAGCAGTGGAATTCCACGTCATACCCCTTTTCCAGCATTGCCTCGCCGATTTTTCTCATGAAGTTGGACTTACCCACCCCGGGGCCGCCTTTGAGGACAAAAATCCTGGAAGCCTCCTGATTATCAATGATGTAATCATAGAATGAAAAGAATCCCTTACTAGTGTTACTGCCCGGAAAAACCTTTTTGAGCCTGCCGATGCTCATTGACCGTAACCTCCTTGATCATAAGTAGCGACACGAATGGCCGGGACCGGTATTTCCGGCTGCGGATTACCTGGAATAGGTGGTCCTGCCCTCAAGTCAATACCTAATATATGCCCGGGGGCACCGATGTGACATTGGCGGTCCCGGCCAAGCCACACGTTTTCTCTGCCGGCCGGCGGAAAAACCAGTGTGACAGGACGTTAAAAATATGCTACCTTAACCTAGTAAGGCTTTTTTGAAGGCAGTGCTGAAAAATTTGACTAAAAAAATTTGGCCGTACTGCTGGAAGGTACATTTTATTAAGCTTATTTGCCGGGGATAATACGGTTCGCAATAAATATTGTTTTTTTTTGGGGCATTCTCTTGGTAATATGCTAAAATAGTCTAGCTTTCAGCGTAATGTATCGAGGTGCGATGGTATATGTTCGGGACCCGGATCGTCATCGCTGATACCGATGCCGCTTATCTGCGAAATTTAAAAGAGGCTTTTCGTCATGCCGACTACCTGGTGGTGGGCGAGGCTGCCGACGCCAGAGGGGCGCTGCAGGTTATTTTCCAGGCCGAGCCCCAGGTGGTGGTGCTGGACCCATATCTTCCGGGCGGCGAGGGTATTGACCTGACCGGTATTATAGATGAACACCGGGTGGCCCCGGTGGTGGCCATTGCTTCCCTGACCCGGAGGGAGTATGAGGATTTCGCCCGCCTCCCCGGGGTTTACGGTATTTTGCTCAAGCCCCTGCAGGACTGGATGGTGCAGCCGGTGATTGAGACCGCCCTGGCCAGTTACGACCGGGCTTTAAAGATGGCCAAAGAACTTAAAGACCTGAGGCGGGAGCTGGAAAACCGGAAGATTGTGGAGATGGCCAAGGGGCTGTTGATGGAGAGGAAAAAAATGTCCGATCAGGAGGCCTACAAATACATGCAGAAGATTAGCATGGACAGGTGTATTCCCCTGGTCAAGGTGGCCAAAAATGTTATTTTGCACCTTCGGTAGACTGACAAATGGGGCAGGATGCAGAGTATACAGTATTATTGCCGTTAAGACATTGATTTTGACCACGACCGTGGTATACTTACTATTGTAATATTTTTTAGGGCAACGATGTCCTGTGCGGGCTCCCGGTTGGGAGCCTGTGCAGGACTATTTTTTTTCTTGGAGGCCTGTTCTGATGACTGAAGTGTTCGGGATAGATGACATACTCAGCAGGGTCAGGGAGCAAAATGTAAAGTTCATCAGGCTGCAGTTCACCAGTGTACAGGGCTTCCTCAAGAACATCGCGGTGACGGTGGAGGAACTTCCTTCGGCCCTGGAGGGACGGGTGATGTTCGACAGTTCGGTGATTGAGGGCGATGTGGGCAACAGGGAGTCCGACATTTATCTGGTCCCGGACCCGGCCACCTTCGTGGTGTTCCCCTGGAGGCCAAGGGAGGGCGCGGTGGCCAGGCTAATCTGCGACAGCCGTCTGCCCGGTGGCGGCCCCTTCGACGGCTGCCCGCGCACAGCCCTGAAAAGGGTGCTTGATCTTTACCGCCAGTCCTGCCTGGAGGCCAGGGTAGCCGCTGAAATAGAGTTTTATCTCTTTCATGTGGACGATCAGGGCCGGCCCACCGCCACCACCCATGACCGGGCCGGCTACTGCGACCTGACCCCGGTGGACCGGGGTGAAAACGCCAGGCGGGATATGGTGCTTACCCTTCAGGAGATGGGCTTTGAGGTGTCCACTTCCTTTCATGAAATAGGGCCGGGACAGCATGAGATTTACCTTAAGGAAGATTCGGTGCTGGCCATGGCCGACAGCATAGCCACCTTTAAGTTTGTGGTCAGGACCATCGCCCAGCGCCACGGGCTGCACGCCTCCTTCATGCCGCGCCCGCTGGACGGGCATAACGGTTCCGGACTGTCCCTGCATCTTTCACTAAACAGGGACGGTAAAAACCTGCTGGACGACCCCAACGGCCCATACTTGCTGAGCGCCCTGGCGCACAGCTATACGGCCGGGGTTCTGGAACACGCCGCCGCCCTGACGGCGGTGGCCAACCCCACCGTCAACAGCTACAAGCGGCTGGTGGCCGGGGATCCTTCCCCGATCCTGGCGGCCTGGTCCCGCCAAAACAGGAAGACCATGATCAGGGTGCCCGAGGAAAGGGGGGCGGGGACCAGGATTGTAATCAGGAGTCCGGACCCTTCCTGCAATCCCTACTTGGCCCTGGCGGCCATACTTTCAGCCGGCCTGGACGGGGTGGGCAAGAGTTTTCCGCCCAGTGAACCCCTTGATGACCTTAGACTGGAAAACGGGGCCATGCGGGAACTGGCCAGGAGGCAGGGCCTGCCCCGCAACCTGGAGGGGGCGCTGATTTCCCTGGCCTCGGACAGTGTTATCCGGGGGGCTTTGGGAGAGAAGATTTACAGCCGCTTTACCAGTTTTAAGGAGGATGAGTGGGAGAGGTACCAGTCCACGGTTCACCGCTGGGAGGTTGAAGAATACCTGACAAATTACTAGGGGTTAGGGATTAGAGGTTGGAATTGCAATTTTCGCAGTATCCTGTTTGGGGGGTGGGTGCCAAAAAGGGAAAGATTTTCGATGGTTTCACCTGATTAATTGCCTGACCGGTTACATACACCGGAAGAACAACAGTTTTCAGAAATAAAACCGGAGGCACAGAAAAAAATGGCCCCGGCAAAAACAAATTTATGGATTATATTAGGAGGATGGAACAAATGAGTTTTAGCAAAGGAATCAACGCCACCGCCGCCACCATGACCCGTACCCGCACCGGGGAAAGCCGCTGTCCTTACAGCGGGATGTGTGTGACCTGCCTGGACGGCTGTCCGGGACTGTGCGAAATAGGCAAATCAGCCATCCGGGGCAAAGAGGTACTCTACCCTCAGCCCTTCGGCAAAATCACTGCCGCCTCGGAAAAAGACTACCCCGTGGACTACTCCCACTTCAACATCATGGGCACCGCGGTGGGCGCCGTGGGGATTGAACCGAACCCTGAAAAAGCCATTTTTCCGGCCGTTGACATCTCCACCGCGGTGGGCGCCAACGGAGAAATAAAACTGGATTTTCCCGCCGTGGTAGCGGCCATGGGATCCACCGACGTGGCCGCCAACAACTGGGACCACCTGGCCGCCGGGGCCGCCATCGCCGGCTGCGGCATAGCCATCGGCGAGAACGTTTGCGCCATGGACCCCAACGTGGAAATCAAGAACGGCCGGGTTGTACACTCACCGAACATGGCCCGCCGGGTCAAGGATTTTCAAAAGTGGTACAACGGCAAGGGATTTATAGCGGTGCAGGCCAATGTTGAGGACACCACCCTGGGTGTGCAGGAGTATGCCATCGAAAAATTGGGCGTGGAGGCCGTTGAGCTGAAGTGGGGCCAGGGGGCCAAGGACATCGGCGGCGAGGTCAAGCTGAACAGCCTGGAGAGAGCTCTGCAGCTTAAATCCCGGGGCTACATCGTGCTGCCCAACCCCGAGGACCCGAAGGTCCAGGCCGCCTTCAAATCCGGCGCCTTCAGCGAGTTTGAACGCCACTCCAGGATTGGCATGGTGGAATACGAGTCCTTCATGGGCCGGGTGGAAGAGCTCCGCAGGTGCGGCGCCAAGTACGTCTTCCTGAAGACCGGCGCCTACCGGCCCGCCGACCTGGCCAGGGCCGTCAAGTATGCCTCGGATGCCAAACTCGACCTGCTCACCGTGGACGGGGCCGGCGGCGGCACCGGCATGAGCCCATGGAGGATGATGAACGAATGGGGCATCCCCACCGTCTATATCCAGGCCCTATTGGTAAAATACCTGGACCGCCTGGCGGCCAGAGGAGCCTACGTTCCCCCGGTGGCCATCGCCGGCGGCTTCACCTTGGAAGACCAGATGTTTAAGGGCTTTGCCCTGGGCGCCCCCTACATCAAATGCATCGGCATGGCCCGGTCGGCCCTGGCCGCCGCCATGGTGGGCAAAACCGTGGGCGAGGCCGTCAAGTCCGGCAAGGTGCCCAATGAATACAAGAAGTACGGCGAAACCCTGGATCAGATCTTCATCGGCGCCAATGACCTGGCGGCGAAGATGGGCCAGGACGAGTTCGACCGGCTGCCGGTGGGGGCCATCGGGGTGTACTCCTACTTCGAGCGCCTGGCTCAGGGGCTGCGCCAGTTTATGTGCGGGGCCCGCAAGTTCGGCCTGCAGCACATCACCAGGGATGATCTGGTGGCGCTGACCAGGGAGTCCGCCGAGATTACCGGCATCAAGTACGTGATGGAGGCCGACGCCGACGAGGTGGAACAAATTTTAGGTTAACCATAAAAAAACTGTTGTCAGCGGTACACCTCCGGGGTTATAATTGTTCCATTAAAAAGAAAATCTAGATACAAGGGTGTATCTAAAAAATATGGCAAAGATGCCCTCTCAGGTTTATATCGCTTAGGCCTGAGGCGGGCATTTTCTCTTATTAAGGAAATGGGGCGACTCCATGGCTGAACAGAGAATTGTGCTGGTCGACAGCGACAGCGGCTGGAGAAAAAACCTCAAATCGATACTTACCAAGCTGGGCTACTGGGTGGTGGGAGAAACCGGTGACGGTTTAAACGCCCTGAAAATGATCAGGTCCAGGCAGCCTGAACTGGTCATCATAGACTCCGCCGTAGCCGGCATGGATGGTTTTGAGGTGGCAAAAATAATCCATGAGGACAAACTGGCGCCGGTCATCGTGCTTACTTCGTCCCACTCCCAGGCCAACATCGAAAAGGCCAAGGAGTCCAGGGTCTCGGCCCTGCTGGTCAAGCCGGTGGATGAGATGAGCATTTTGCCGGCCATAGAGCTGGCCCTGGCCAATTACGGCGAGATCATCAAGCTGGAAAGCAAGGTCAAGGAGCTAAAAGAGGTGCTGGAAACCAGAAAGATACTGGAGAGGGCCAAGGGCATACTGATGGAAACCCTGGGCCTGTCCGAGGCCGAGGCCTTCCGCAGGATGCAGAAGCAGAGCATGAACAAGAGGATTTCCATCAGACAGGTGGCCGAGGCGGTGATACTGGCGCAGAATTTAAAAGGGTAGGGATTAGGGATTGGGGATTACTTTAAAGTTAAATACAAAGCGGTATGATGAGGTATCGTCAAAGCGGGCGAAGGTGCCCTCGGCAGGGAGTGAATTTTTTTCAATCCCTGCCGGGGGCACTTTTTATTTAATAACATGGAAGGTGGTAGTTCAAATGGATGCTGCGAAGAAAAATGAAATCCTGGCCAAGGCCAGGGAGGCCCAGGTGAAATTTATCCGGCTTCAGTTTACCGACATCCTGGGGGTGCTCAAAAATGTGGCCATTACGGTGGAACAGCTGGAAAAGGCTCTGGACGGTGAATTGATGTTTGACGGGTCTTCCATCGAAGGGTTTGTCCGCATCGAGGAGTCCGACATGTACCTCCGCCCGGACCCAGACACCTTTGTGGTGTTCCCCTGGAGGCCCAGGGAGGGCGCGGTGGCCAGGCTGATGTGTGATGTTTACAACCCCGACGGGACCCCCTTTGAAGGCTGCCCCCGCAACGCCCTGAAGAGGGTGCTGGCCGAGGCTAAAGAACTTGGCTACTCCATGAGCGTAGGGCCTGAGGCTGAGTTTTTTCTCTTCCAGGTGGATGAATGCGGCCGGCCAACCCTGAAAACCCACGACAATGCCGGTTATTTCGATCTGACACCGGTGGACATGGGGGAAAACGCCCGCCGCTCGATGGTGCTGACCCTGGAGGAAATGGGCTTTGAGATTGAGGCCTCGCACCACGAGGTGGCCCCCGGGCAGCATGAGATTGATTTCAAGTACGCCGACGCCCTGGATGTGGCCGACAAGGTGATGACCTTCAAGTTTGTGGTCCGCACCATCGCCCAGAGGCACGGCCTGCACGCCACCTTCATGCCCAAGCCCATTTTCGGCATTAACGGCAGCGGCATGCACTGCCACCAGTCACTTTTTGCGGGGGGCAAAAATGCCTTTTATGACGCAAAATCTCCTGACGGGCTCAGCGACACCGCCAAGTATTACATCGGCGGGCTGATGGCTCATGCCAGGGCCTTTGCGGCCATCACCAACCCCACCGTCAACTCCTACAAGCGCCTGGTGCCGGGCTATGAGGCCCCGGTTTACATCGCCTGGTCCAACCGCAACCGCAGCCCGCTGATCCGTATCCCGGCCAAGCGGGGGCTATCCACCAGGCTGGAACTTAGAAACCCGGACCCGTCCTGCAACCCGTACCTGGCCTTTGCGGTGATGCTTTCGGCCGGGCTGGACGGGATCAAGAACAAAATCCAGCCCCCGCCCCCCTGCGAGCGCAACATTTACCACATGACAGCGGCCGACCGGGCCGAACTGGGCATCGACAGCCTTCCCGCCAGCCTGTACCAGTCACTGGAGGAAATGTCCAGAAATGAAGTAATCAAGTCGTCCCTGGGCCCGCACATTTCCGAAAAATTCATCGAGGCCAAAATGAAGGAGTGGGACTCCTACCGGGTGCAGGTGCACAGCTGGGAGGTAGAAGAATACCTGGCCAAATTTTAGACGTCGGTTGTCAGACGTCAGACGTAAGTGTGATAGCAAGTAATCCGGGGTAAATAACTCTGGTTATCCAGTTAGATCCGACGTCCGACGACTGAAATTCCATTCTCCTTTCCGGCCGCAGGGCCGGTGTTTTTTTGTCAAAATAAAAATTAGGTGCTTTTATTTTTCTCCGGTTATGCTATACTAATGTTTAGTAAAGTTAATACACTGTGGTACAGCGTGGTACCGCAACGCTTAATGGCAACGGGGCCGGGGGCAGGAATTGTATTCTATTCCGCCTTTACGGTCTTTTTTTCATGCTGGCCACTAGTATGGATGAAGAGGTGTGATTTTTTGTGGATCGACTGACCAACGACGATGTGCGCAGTTTGGCCAAGGAAATGGGGGTCAAATTCATCCGGCTTCAGTTCACCGACATTTTCGGGGTATTGAAAAATGTCGCCATCACTGTGGAGCAACTGGACAAGGCTCTGAATGGTGAGCTGATGTTTGACGGTTCTTCCATCGAGGGCTTTGTCCGGATTGAAGAGTCGGATATGTACCTGCGCCCGGATCCCTCCACCTTTGTGGTATTTCCCTGGAAGCCCAGGGACGGTGCGGTGGCCAGACTGATTTGCGATATATATAACCCCGACGGAACCCCCTTTATCGGCGACCCCCGCAATGTGCTGAGGAGAGCCATGGCCGAGGCCAGGGAGCTTGGCTACACCATGAATGTGGGGCCCGAGGCCGAGTTTTTCCTTTTCCACGTAGACAGTGAGGGCAGGCCCAGCACCGTCACCCACGACCAGGCCGGCTATTTTGACCTGACCCCGGTGGACCTGGGTGAAAACGCCCGCCGGGACATGGTGCTGACCCTGGAGCAGATGGGTTTCGAGATCGAGGCCTCCCACCACGAGGTGGCCCCGGGACAGCATGAGATTGATTTCAAATACTCCGATGCCCTGGATATCGCCGACAAGGTGGCTACCTTCAAGTTTGTGGTGCGTACCATTGCCCAGAGGCACGGTCTGCACGCCACTTTCATGCCCAAGCCCATTTTCGGCATCGCCGGGTCAGGGATGCACTTAAACCAGTCCCTGATGCACAACGGCAGCAATGCCTTTTTCAACCCGGACACCCCCAACCAGCTCAGCGAGGTGGCCATGAACTACATCGGCGGGCTGATGAAGCACATCGGGGCCATCACGGCGGTGATCAACCCCACGGTCAACTCATACAAGAGGCTGGTCTCGGGCTATGAGGCGCCGGTCTATGTGGCCTGGTCCAATCGCAACCGCAGCCCGCTGATCAGGGTCCCCGCCAAAAAGGGTATGTCCACCCGCATTGAGTTGCGCAGCCCGGATCCCTCCTGCAATCCCTACCTGGCCCTGGCGGTCTGCCTGATGGCCGGCCTGGACGGGATCAGGAACAAAATACTGCCCCCGCCGCCCTGTGACCGGAACATCTATGAGATGACCTGCGGGGAGCGCTGTGACCATGGCATCGGCAGCCTGCCGGGCAATCTGGAGGAGGCCCTGCGGGAGTTGGAGAAAGACCCGGTGATTGCCGGGGCACTGGGGCCCCACGTCATGGAAAGATACGTGGCGGCCAAGAGGATTGAGTGGGACAGATACCGGGTCCAGGTCCACCCGTGGGAGATAGCGGAGTATTTGACCAAGTACTAAGGTAAGCATCTGGGGCTGGGAATACCCCATAGCGTAATATTCCGGCCCGACGACGCGCCGGTTATAAAAGGGCAATGAAGCTCACCGCGGGGCGTGGCCATGAAATTGTTGGCCACTGCCGTGCGGTGGGCTTTTTTTATCCAGGAGGGTTTCAAAACATGAAAAACAACGGGCTACCCCCCAAGCAGGGTCTTTACGACCCCCGTTTCGAGCACGATGCCTGCGGCATCGGCTTTGTGGCCAATATCAAGGGGAAAAAGTCAAATCAGATTGTGCGTCAGGCCCTGACCGTGCTTATCAACCTTGACCACCGCGGAGCCAGGGGATCCGAGGCCAATACCGGTGACGGGGCAGGCATACTGATTCAGATTCCCCACATCTTCTTTAAAAACAGGTGCGCTGTGGCGGGGGTTGACCTTCCCGGGGCCGGGGAGTACGGCGTGGGCATGCTTTTCCTGCCCCGGGACACCGCCCGGCGGAGTGCCTGCGAGGAGATCGTGGAGAGGATTGTCCGGGAGGAAGGCCAGGCCTTGCTGGGCTGGCGAACCGTTCCGGTGCATAATCATACCCTGGGGGATGCGGCTAAAAGGACCCAGCCCTCCATCCGCCAGGTGTTTATCGCCTGCAATCCGGAAATCAGGGATGAGATGGACTTCGAGCGCAAGCTTTACGTCATTCGCAAGAGGGCACAAAAGGAGGTCCGCAGGCTCTATATTCTGGAAGGGGAAATGTTTACCTTCTATTTTTCCAGCCTGTCCTCCCGGACCATTGTTTATAAGGGTATGCTCACCCCGGAACAGCTGGGTAGCTTTTATCTTGATTTAAATGACCTGGACCTGGAAACAGCCATTGCCCTGGTGCACTCCAGGTTCAGCACCAACACCTTTCCCAGTTGGGAAAGGGCGCACCCCTACCGTTATCTAATCCATAACGGGGAGATCAATACCCTGCGCGGCAATGTCAACTGGATGCACGCCCGCCAGTCCATGTTTGAGTCCGATTTGTTCGGTCAGGACCTGGCTAAAGTACTCCCGGTAATTAACCAGGATGGCAGTGATTCAGGCATGTTTGACAACTGTATGGAATTCCTGCACCTGGCCGGCCGGTCCCTGCCCCACATCGCCATGATGATGATTCCCGAGCCCTGGTCCGGCCATGAGAGCATGAGTGATGAAAAGAAAGCCTTTTATGAGTATCACAGCTGCCTGATGGAACCTTGGGACGGCCCGGCCGCCGTGGCCTTCACCGACGGCAAAATAGTGGGCGCGGTGCTTGACCGCAACGGACTGAGGCCCTCGCGTTACTACGTCACCCGGGGTGACATGATTGTGCTGGCCTCGGAGGTGGGGGTGCTGGACATTCCCCCTGAGGATGTGCTGGTAAAAGAGAGACTGCGCCCGGGCCGCATGCTGCTGGTGGATACCCAGGCGGGGCGGATTGTTTCCGATGAGGAGTTGAAACACCGCATTGCCACCGCTCAACCTTACCGCCGGTGGCTGGATGAGCACCTGGTCAGGCTTTCCGACCTGCCGCCTGCCCCCGGGGTTCCGCAAGCCGGTCGTGAAACAGTAATCCGGCGCCAGCAGGCCTTTGGCTATACCTTTGAGGACATGGTCAAACTGATTGAGCCCATGGCCAAAAATGGGGTTGAAGCGGTGGGATCCATGGGTACCGACCTTTCCCTGGCGGTATTATCGGAAAAGCCCCAGCTTTTATATAACTATTTCAAGCAGCTCTTTGCCCAGGTTACCAACCCCCCCATTGACGCCATCAGGGAGGAAATAATAGTCTCCTCGGAAACAGCCACCGGCCCCGAGAAGAACCTGATCAAACCGGAGCCTTGCAGCTGTCGCCAGATAACGCTGAAAACACCAATCCTGAGCAATGAGGATTTGGCCAAAATAAGGCACATTAAAAGGAAGGGCTTTAAGTCGGTAACCCTGCCCATTCTATTCAAGGTGGCGGAAGGGGGCCGGGGCCTGGAAAAGGCGCTGGACGCCCTTTTCAGCAAGGCGGACAGGGCCATCGCCGGGGGAGCCAATCTGATCATACTGTCCGATCGCCGCCTGGACCGGGAAAATGCGGCCATCCCTGCTCTTCTGGCCGTGTCCGGGCTTAATCATCACCTAATCAGGAAAGGAACCCGAACCTCTGTCAGCATTTTGCTGGAGTCCGGGGAGCCCCGGGAGGTGCACCATTTTGCGGCTTTAATTGGCTACGGCGCCAGCGCCGTCAACCCTTACCTGGTTTTTGAGTCGCTGGAGGAGATGATCGGGAGCGGTCTTTTAACCGGCGTCACTTATGAAAAGGCCCGGCAAAACTACATCAAGGCAGCCACCAAGGGTGTGGTCAAGGTGATGTCAAAGATCGGCATCTCAGCCATCCAGAGCTATCACGGGGCCCAGATTTTCGAGGCTGTGGGAATCAACCAGTCAGTGATCAGTAGATATTTTACCTGGACCCCTTCCCGGGTGGGCGGCATCGGTCTGCCTGAAATTGCCCGGGAGGCGGAACAGCGGCACCAAAGTGCTTTCTCGCCCCGGCCGGGCCGGGAGGACCTGCTGGATTCCGGGTCTTCATACCAGTGGCGGCATGACGGCGAAAAGCACCTCTATAATCCCCAGACCATAGTCATGCTGCAGCAGGCCTGCCGCAGCGGTGACTACAACCTTTTCAAACAATACTCGGCTTTGCTGAATGAAACCCAAAAGACAGTTACCCTGCGGGGGCAGTTTAAATTCAAATCAAACCGGCCCCCGGTGCCCATTGAGGAAGTGGAGCCGGTTGAAGCCATCTGCCGGCGCTTTAAGACCGGGGCCATGTCCTTCGGCTCCATCAGCCGGGAGGCCCACGAGGCCCTGGCCATCGCCATGAACCGGATCGGCGGCAAGAGCAACACCGGCGAGGGGGGGGAAGACCCGGAGCGCTACCTCCCGGACCCCGGCGGGGACTCCCGGCGCAGCGCCACAAAGCAGGTGGCCTCGGGCAGGTTTGGGGTGACCAGCCAGTACCTGGTCAATGCCGAGGAGATCCAGATCAAAATGGCTCAGGGCGCAAAACCAGGTGAAGGGGGACAACTGCCCGGGCGCAAGGTCTATCCCTGGGTGGCCAGGGTCAGGGGCACCACAGCCGGTGTGGGGCTGATTTCACCGCCTCCCCACCACGATATCTATTCCATCGAAGATCTGGCCGAGCTGATCCACGACCTCAAGAGCGCCAATCCCAATGCCCGGATTAACGTCAAGCTGGTCTCCGAGGTCGGGGTGGGCACCATTGCGGCCGGGGTGGCCAAAGGGAGGGCCGATGTGGTGTTGATCAGCAGCTATGATGGCGGTACCGGAGCTGCCCCCCGCACCAGCTTGAGCCACGCTGGACTGCCCTGGGAACTGGGTCTGGCCGAAACCCATCAGACCCTGGTGCTCAACGACCTGCGGGACAGGATCGTGGTGGAGACCGACGGCAAGCTGATGACCGGCCGGGACGTGGTTATAGCCACCCTACTGGGTGCAGAGGAATACGGCTTTGCCACGGCCCCCCTGGTGGTGCTGGGCTGTGTCATGATGCGGGTCTGCAATCTTGATACCTGCCCCTGCGGCATAGCTACCCAGAACCCTGATCTGCGCAAAAAGTTCAAGGGAGATCCGCAGCGGGTGGTCAACTTTATGCGTTTTATCGCCCGGGAGATGCGGGAAATAATGGCTCAACTGGGCTTTCGGACGGTCAACGAGATGGTGGGCAGGACCGATATGCTTGATGTGGAAAAGAACCAGGGCCACTGGAAAGCCGGAGGTTTGGACCTCTCGGCGCTGCTTCACCGGCCCGATGTGCCGGCCGGCATCGGCAGGTACAGCCGGGTCAGGCAGGACCACGGGCTGGAAAAGGCTCTTGACAGGCAGATGCTCTTGGAAATTTGCCAGCCGGCCCTGGATCATCAATCACCTGTGGAGGCCAGGCTGCCCATTCGCAATACCAACCGCACCGCCGGCACCATCCTGGGTTACGAGGTCACCAGGCGCTATGGCGGGGAAGGCCTCCCCGACGGTACCATCCGGCTGCATTTTGAAGGTACGGCGGGGCAGAGTTTCGGTGCCTTCGTTCCCAGGGGCATTACCATGACCCTGGAGGGTGATGCCAACGACTACTTTGGCAAAGGTCTTTCCGGCGGCAAGCTGGTTGCCTTTCCTTCGCCCCGGTCCCCCTATGTCCCGGAGGAAAACATTATTGTTGGCAATGTCTCGCTATATGGTGCCACCTCAGGTGAAGCCTACATCTGCGGTGTTGCCGGCGAGCGCTTCGGGGTCAGAAACAGCGGCGCCGTGGCGGTGGTGGAGGGTGTGGGCGACCATGGCTGTGAGTATATGACCGGGGGCCGGGTGGTGGTGCTGGGGCCAACCGGCAGGAACTTCGCGGCCGGTATGTCCGGAGGGATTGCCTATGTGCTGGACCTGGACGGAAACTTCCCCGGGAACTGCAATCAGGGGATGGTTCTATTGGAAGAACTTGAAAAAACCGGTGAGATAAGCGAGATAAATGAAGTAAAAGAGATGATAGAAAGGCACCTGACCTCCACCGGAAGCCGGCGGGCGCGATGGGTGCTGGACAACTGGGATATTTTGCTGCCAAAATTTATCCGGGTTATCCCCAAAGACTACAAGCGTATGCTGGAAGCCATCCAAAGGGCGCAGGAAACCGGCCTGGATGGTGAACAGGCAGTGATGGCCGCCTTTGAGGAGAACTCAAAAGATATTACCCGGATCAGCGGCAACTAGGAGGTTACAGCCATGGCTAAGCCAACCGGCTTCATTGAACACCGGAGGGAACTTCCCGGGGATCGCAGCCCGCTGGAGAGGATTCAGGACTGGAATGAGTTTCACCACCATATGCCTGAGGAATCTTTAAGAATTCAGGCGTCCCGCTGCATGGACTGCGGCGTGCCCTTCTGCCACAGTGGAGTTGTGTATGGTGGGGCGGCCTCGGGCTGCCCCAACCACAACCTGATGCCGGAGTGGAATGATCTGGTCTACCGGGGATTGTGGAAGAAAGCCCTGGACCGTCTGCTTCAGACCAACAGCTTTCCGGAATTCACCGGCAGGGTCTGCCCGGCTCTTTGTGAAGGGGCCTGCACCGCGGGGCTGGCTGGGGATCCGGTGACCACAAAGAATATTGAGTGTGCCATTATTGAAAAGGCATACGAGGAAGGGTGGATGGCGCCCAGGCCGCCCCTTGAGCGTACAGGCAAAAAAGTGGCCGTTATCGGGTCCGGCCCTTCCGGCCTGGCCTGCGCCGACCAGCTCAACAAAGCCGGCCATCTGGTCACTGTTTTTGAGCGGGCAGACCGCATCGGCGGCCTCCTGATGTATGGAATTCCCAACATGAAACTGGACAAAGGGGTTGTCCAGCGGCGGGTAAATCTAATGACCGAGGAAGGGGTCATCTTTATAACCAACACCGAGGTGGGAAGGGATTATCCAGCCGACAAGCTTTTAAGGGAGTTTAATGCCGTTGTTTTATGCGGCGGGGCCACCAAACCCAGGGACCTGCCCATTAAAGGGCGGGACCTGAAGGGAATATACCCGGCGGTGGAGTTTTTGAGCGCTAATACCAAAAGTCTGCTGGAATCCAATCTTGAAGACGGCAAATTCATTCCCGCCGGGGGTAGGGACGTCATCGTCATCGGCGGTGGCGACACCGGCACCGACTGCGTGGGCACATCCTTGCGCCACGGCGCAAAAAGCGTCAACCAGCTTGAAATTATGCCCAGGCCGCCTCGGGAGAGGGCTTTTGACAATCCCTGGCCGCAGTACCCCAGGGTCTACAAGGTTGATTACGGCCAGGAAGAGGCCGCCGCAGTTTACGGGTCCGACCCCCGCCATTACTGTATCACGGCTAAAAGATTTATCGGCGATGACCAGGGTCGGGTAAAAGAGGTACAAACGGTTAATGTTGAGTGGGTAAAAGACCATCTGGGCCGCCTCACCCCCAGAGAAATCCCCGGCACCGGGAGGGTCTGGCCGGCGCAGCTGGTGCTCCTGGCCATGGGCTTCACCGGACCTGAGGATGATCTTCTCGATCAGTTGTACGTCCAGCGCGACCAGCGGACCAACGCCAAAGCCGAATACGGCAAATTTACCACCAATATAAAAGGTGTTTTCGCCGCTGGTGACATGCGCCGGGGCCAGAGCCTGGTGGTCTGGGCCATCAACGAAGGCCGGGGCGCAGCCCGCCAGTGCGACCGCTACCTCACTTCGGTGCCAGGCACCTAAGATATTAAGTTATTTGGTTCGATTTGTTGAGGAACCCCCTTTTGCGGGGTTTTTCTTTTTGCCCCTAATCCTAATCAAAAAAGAATATCGCTTTGCGGACATATGTTCCATAATGCGAACTAAAATATTTCTGAAAGGTTCCAATAGAACAATTTTATGATAAAATAGAACTTGACATATTTTAGCCGGGGAGTGTTGATAGTGTCATATAAACTGGTGGTTATCGGAGGGGGGCCCGGCGGGTACGTGGCCGCCATCAGGGCAGCGCAAATGGGGGCCTCGGTGGCCCTGGTGGAGAAGGGAAAGGTGGGGGGGACCTGCCTGAACCGTGGCTGTATACCCACCAAGGCCCTGGCTGCCGGGACCGAAATAATTCATACCATTCGCCGGGGGGCCGAATTTGGCGTGATCGCCGGCGAGGTGGCGGTGGACTTCGGCCGCCTGATGGAACGCAAGGACCAGGTGGTTGGCCGGCTGGTGCAGGGTGTGGAGTATCTGCTGAAAAAAAATAAAATTGAACTGATCAGCGGCACCGCCAGATTGTCCGGAAAAGGCCTGGTTCTGGTGGAGGGACCGGAGGGGGCGAAGGAACTCGAGGCTGAGAATATCATCCTGGCTACCGGGACCGAGCCGGCCTTGATCAAGTCCTTCGGCTACGACGGGGAGAGGGTGATCACCTCTGACCAGGCCTTGAATCTTAAGGAGGTCCCGCCCAGGATGCTGATCATCGGCGGGGGGGTGATCGGCTGTGAGTTCGCCTGCATCTTCAACGCCCTTGGGTCCAAGGTCACCGTGGTGGAGCTGATGCCCAACCTGCTGCCCCTCATGGATAAGGAGGTGTCCCGCCAGATGCAGGGCCTTCTTAAGCGGCAGGGAATAAATATAAAGACCAAGGTAAAAATACAGGAGGTAAAAAAGAGGCAGGAATCGGTGGTGGCCGTACTGGAAGGCGGGGAGGAGATCGAGTCCGACCTGGTGCTGATCTCCATTGGCCGGGTAATGAACCTGAAGGGTCTGGGCCTGGAGGAGGCCGGGGTGGCTCTGGGAGAGCGGGGCGAAGTGGCGGTGGACGATGGCCTGCGGACCTCGGTTGCCGGCATTTACGCCATCGGCGACATCACCGGCAAGGTCCAGTTGGCCCACGTAGCCTCTGCCCAGGGGCTGGTTGCGGCCGAAAACATTATGGGCCGGCAGAAAAAAATTGATTATAACGCGGTGCCGTCCTGCATCTTCACTCACCCCGAGGTGGGCAGCGTGGGTCTGACCACCCAGGAGGCCGAAAGCCGGGGGATTAAGTTTAAATCCGGCAAATTTAACTTTATCGCCATCGGTAAGGCCCAGGCCATGGGACAGACCGAGGGCTTCGTAAAGGTGCTGGCCGACCAGGACAGCGACCGGATACTGGGGGTGCACATAGTGGGGCCCCATGCCACCGATCTGATTGCCGAAGCCGCCGTGGCCATGCAGGCAGGCTTTACCGCCAAACAGCTGGCCGAAACCATCCATGCCCACCCGACCCTGGCCGAGGCCGTGCTGGAAGCGGCCGAGGCGGTGCACGGGATGAGCATTCATATGTGAGGTGGCGCCCTTGAACAGGGAGTGTCGGGCGGCTTACCTGGGCCTTGTGGATTACCAGGAGGCCTACAGGCTGCAGAAGAAGCTTCTGGCCCAGCGCATCGGCGGAGGGATCCCCGACACGCTGCTGCTTTTACAGCACCCGCCGGTGATCACCGTGGGGCGCAGGGGGGCCAGGGACAATATTCTGGCTGGAAGCGAGTTGCTCTCCCGGGAAGGAATATCGGTTTTTGAGACTGACCGGGGCGGTGATGTTACCTATCACGGTCCGGGTCAGCTGGTGGGCTACCCCATTTTAGACCTCAGGCAGCACGGCATGGATGTGCACCGGACGGTGCACCTTTACGAGGAAGTTATTATCCGCCTGATTTCCCGCTATGGACTGGCAGGGTCCAGGGTGCCGGAGTACCCGGGGGTCTGGGTGGGCCGTGAAAAGATCTGCGCCATTGGCCTGGGGATTAGCAAATGGGTGTCCTTTCACGGCTTTGCCCTTAATGTAAATACCAATTTAAGCCACTTCGGCTATATTACCCCTTGTGGGATCACCGGTAGGGGGGTGACCTCCATGTCCCGGCTGCTGGGCGGGGAGGTGGCTGAAGCCGGAGTGGTGGAGAATGTAATAGATGTTTTCGGCCGGACCTTTGATCTTGAGATGAGGCACGAGGAATTTGATCCAGATTTTATCTTGCAGGAGGTGAAAAGCAATGGAGGTTAAGCTGCCTTTTTTAGCCGAGGGTGTGGAGAGTTGCACTGTTTCTTTCTGGCATGTCAATGAGGGGGATACTGTGGAGGAAGGCGACGACCTGGTTGAGATGCAGACCAGTAAGGCCGTGTTTAACGTGCCTTCCCCCTGCGCCGGGACCATATCTCAAATAGTGGCCGGCGAAGGTGACGAGGTAAAAGTCGGAGATGTGATCTGTATGATGGAAGAATAAATAATAGGTCAAGGGATTAGGGATTGGGGATTAACTCCAACCCTAATCCTTTTTTCTTTGTGTTTTTCGTGGTTCAATATTTTTAATTTTTTTTGCTGTCTTCTTTCGCTGCCGGTGTGTTAAAATGTTTGATATGACAAAGTTATCACGGGGGGAATACTAAATGAAACACACCCTTGCCGTACTGGTATTGAACAAGCCTGGGGTGCTGGCCCGGATTTCGGGACTTTTGAGCAGGAGAGTTTTTAATATAGAAAGCATTGCCGCCTCGTCCACCGAAGAGCCCGACATAACCCGCATCACCATCGTAATACAGGGCGATGATCAGATCCTGGACCAGGTGGTCAAGCAGCTTTCCAAGCTGGTGGACATCATCAAAATACAGGAACTGCCCTGGGGATCGGAGTCCATCGAGCGCGAGCTGGCTTTGATCAAAGTCAAGGCCTGCACCAACCGAAGGTCGGACATAGTGGATATAGTCAATATATTCAGGGCCAATATAGTGGACGTCAACCGGGAAACACTGGTCATCGAGCTAACCGGCGACGAGCAGAAGATCAACGCCCTCTGTGCCGTACTGGAGGAACACGGCATCGTGGAAATGGTGCGCACCGGCATTATTGCCATATCCAGGCAGCCTCAGCCGATCAAGCACAGCATTCAATAGATTGGCTTTTTTTGACTGGAGGATTTTTCGTTTTCTTAAGAGAATTATTTATGCATGTATTAATGCCCTTATTTACTAACTGTTTGCGCTTTTATATGGACATAAATAAAGAGTTATAGGTGTATAATATATATACGGCAGGTAAAACAGGGGGTGTTTTAATTCGTGTCACAGGTGAAGAGAATCATGATAAGCCTTCCCGACAGCCTGCTGGCTGAGGTTGATGGAATTGTGGCGGCTGAGCAGCTCAACCGCAGTGAGTTCATCCGCGAGGCCATGAAGCTGTATATTGCTGAAAGAAAGCGCCGCCTGCTGCGTGAACAGATGAAAACCGGTTATATTGAAATGGCGAAAATTAATCTTTCTCTGGCCGTAGAGCAGTATGAACTGGAATCCGAGGTGGCGCCTGCCTTCGAGCCCATGGTGGAGGCAAAATAAAAAATGCTGATCCGTCGCGGTGATATTTTTTTTGCAGATCTGAGTCCTGTGGTGGGATCCGAGCAGGGGGGCACACGGCCTGTATTGATTTTGCAGAATGATATAGGCAACCAGTACAGCCCCACCACCATAGTGGCGGCCATAACTTCACAGATAGAAAAGGCCAAACTGCCCACCCACGTTGAGATGAAGGCTGGTGAGGGTGGACTGGCCAGAGATTCGGTGATCCTGCTGGAGCAGATTAGAACCATAGATAAGAGCAGGCTTATGGAAAAGGTTACCATAATGAATGAGGAAATGATGAAAAAAGTTAACCAGGCATTGGAGATAAGCCTGGGGTTAATGGAAGTATAGCATTTAAGGCAGGCACCTCATCAATCAGGAGGTGCTTTTTCGATTTTTTATTGCTATCCGGGGCCAGAGGCCTTTTATCGAAAGGAGATAATCAAGATGAGGCCTGTTATCGGCATTACCTGCGCCTGGGACCAGGAAAAGGGGAGGGTGTTTCTTCGCCGGGAGTACCTGGAGGCCGTTCAGGCGGCCGGAGGGATCCCTCTTCCCCTGGCGTACACCTCCGACAGACTTTCCTTGGATAGAATAACCACGATTATTGACGGACTTCTCCTTTCCGGCGGGTCAGATGTGGATCCGGTGCATTTTGGCCAGGAGCCCATACCGGAGTGCGGGGAAATCTGCCCGGAGCGGGACGGCTTTGAAATAGACCTGGCCAGGGCGGCTGCCGGGCTGGGTATCCCAGTGCTGGGTATTTGCCGGGGTATCCAGGTGATGAATATTGCGGCCGGGGGTGATATCTACCAGGACCTGGCCAGTCAGGCCCAGGGTCCGGTTCTTAAACACTCACAGGAGGCGCCGCGCTGGCATTGCACCCATGCCATCACGGTGCAGCCGGGGACTGTGCTGGCCACAATACTTGGGCCCGGGACCATTCGGGTCAACAGCCTCCACCACCAGGCGGTGATGAACGTGGCTCCGGGCTTTATGGTTTCAGCCAGGTCCAACGACGGGGTGGTGGAGGCCGTCGAATTTGCCGGGCCGCACTTCTCCCTTGGGCTGCAGTGCCACCCCGAGGACCTCTGGCAGAGGCAGCCGGTTTTCTTAAAGGCCTTTGAAAGGCTGGTTACTGAGTCAAGGATAAGAATGCAGCACCTTTAATCAACTGACCGGCTAAAAAAAGCCGTTGACTCCCTGGATTCGACAGAATGAGAATATCAGTATAAGTAGGGTTAGGAGGGGTTCTCAGTGATTGCCATAACAGGCGGCAGGGTTTTAACCATGACAGGCCGGAACTTTCAGGCAGGAACCGTAATTATTGAAAAAGGCAAGATTTCAGAGGTGCTGGAGGGGATTAAGGCGCCTCCCGGTTATGAAATAATTGACGCCAGGGGGAAGTTGGTGCTGCCTGGGCTGGTGGACGCCCACTGTCACCTGGGGATCGTGGAAGAGGTCTACCGCGTGGAGGGGGATGACGGAAACGAGATTACCGACCCTGTAACCCCGCAGTTGAGGGCCGTTGACGGGATCAACCCTGATGACCTGGGATTCGGGGATGCCCTGTCCGGCGGGGTGACTACGGTGGTGGTGGCGCCGGGCAGCGCCAATGTAATCGGTGGCCAGATGGTGGCCCTAAAGACCTGGGGGCGCGGTCTGGATGAAATGATCCTCAAATTCCCGGTGGGAATGAAGGCCGCTCTGGGGGAAAATCCCAAGCGGAACTACGGCAGCCAGAAGAAGACCCCCTTAACCAGAATGGCCTCGGCGGCCTTGATCAGGGAGGCCCTGGTCAAGGCCGGTGAGTACATGCAAAAGATCGACCGGGCAGCCGGGGGCCAGGGGGAGTATCCTGACCGGGACCTTAAGCTGGAGGCCTTAGCCAGGGTTCTGAAGGGCGAAATTCCCCTGCGGCTGCATGCCCACCGGGCCGACGACATCATGACCGCCCTGCGTTTGGCCGGGGAATTTAACCTCAAGCTGGTGGTGGAGCACTGCACTGAAGGGCACAAAATTGCTGGAGAGCTGGCCAAAAGCGGGGCCAAGGCGGTAATCGGACCGATTATCTCCAATCGGGCCAAGGTGGAGCTTAAGGGTATCTCCCTGGAAACAGCCAGCATTCTTACCAGTGCCGGGGTTGATTTCGCCATCATGACCGACCACCCGGTGGTTCCCATCCAGTACCTGGGAATTTCCGCCGGGCTGACGGTGAGGGGGGGCCTGGACGAGGAGAAGGCGCTGCGGGCGGTAACACTGGACGCAGCCGGGATACTGGGACTGGAGGATCGCATAGGGAGCCTGGAGCCTGGTAAGGACGCCGATGTGGTAATTATGGACGGGCATCCCTTTGATGTCCGGAGCCGGGTAACCAGGGTGCTCATCTCGGGCCGGACAGTATATGAAAACAAATAGCAATATCAGGTTGCAAGGTATGATAATATTTGACATTAGTTTAATTATTGATATTATAGGATTCACTGATTAATTGTGTCGAATTATAAAAAAATATGATGAATACTATCAAATCTTCTTTCTTCCTCCAAGTTATAAAAAATTAACCGGCAAATTTTAATATCGAGGCAGGATTCAACGTTAAAATGCAGAAAGATATCCTAAGATAGATATGGTTGTGTTTAAGTGGCTGGCGTTGTCGGAGGTGCAAGGTAAAAAATGGAGAGAAAGAAGCTGAATGTGCTGGTGGTGGATGACCAGCCGGGGGTTAGGTATTTGCTTGATGTTATTTTACGGGACGAGGGCCACCTGGTGAGGTTGGCCAAAAATGGTTTGGAGGCACTGGAAGCGGTAAAGGCACATAAGCCGGACCTGATCTTCATGGATATCAGGATGCCGCTAATGGACGGTATTGAGGCCTTGGGCAGAATCAAGATGATCTCCCCGGACTCCGAAGTGGTGCTGATGACGGCCTATGTTTCCGATGAAACCGTTCAGATGGCCATCAATAAAGGGGCGCTATGTTGCTTCACCAAGCCCTTTGACGTGGAACTGATCAAGACCTTTATCGAGGACTACACCTGGAAGGTATCGGATAAGAGAAACATCCCTGCGGTGGTGGGGTGATCAGGCTATAAGCCATAAGCTATAAGTCTTACCGGGAAGCTTTATATTGCGAAACTGGTTGAAGGTTTCATAAAATTGCTCCAAAGCTTTTAGCCATAAAAGCTTAAAGCTTATAGCTTATAGCTTATAGCTTACCGCTTATCGCTTACTGCTGCTTTTTCGGCATGCATCCAAAATGAACATCTCCATACCCGGCAGGAATTCCTGCCGGCCGGACTTCACAGCCGTATCCAATTCGTGAAGCCGGTGCAGGGACGTGATTAGTTGTCTCCGGTTAAAGTTTCTTTGCTGGGAGGCCATTTTTTTGGCCACAAAAGGGTGGATCCCCAGGCGCGCCGGCAGTTCCGCCTGGCTTACACCGGATCCCAGGGCCTCCCCGGTACGCAGGATGAGCCTTATCTGCCGGGCAACCATCCCCAGGATGGCCGGAGGGGCCTGTTTTTGTCTTACCAGACGGGTGACTCCGGCTATGGCCCGGGCCGGGTTCCCTTCCCCGAGGGCGTCCACCACCGCGAAAATATCCTCTTCCAGGCTGGCCGGGGTAACCGCGGCCACATCTTCAGCCGTAATTACGGTGTTTTCGCCGGTGTAAAGTATCAGTTTCTGTATTTCGGGAGAAAGTGCCTGCAGGCTGCTTCCCACCCTGGCCAGTATCTGGGCTGATACCCCCGGGGCCAGGGACTTGCCGGCCTGGCGGGCCTTTTTTTCCAGCCAGGCTGTAAGATCACCGGTCTTCAGAGTGGAAAATTCCACAACCTTTCCTGTTTTGGCAATTTCTTTAAAAATTTTCTTGCGCCTGTCCACCTGTTCCCCGGCGTCCAAGACCAGGCAGGTGTATGGGTTTGGCGCCGCCAGGTACTTCAGCAGGGGGGCCTCCTCGGCCCGGACGGCCCCCGCCGCTTCCTCCCCGGCCTCCCCGCCGGGGGATTCGGGGGTACCCTTGCGGCCCGAAAAAAGCCTGGTACCGTTGACCAGCACCAAACGCCTGGCGGCTAAGAACGGGGCCATGCTGGACAGTGAAGCAATTTCAGCCGGAGAGACCGACTCGCCGTCCAGCGAGGTGCAGTCAAAGTCCCCGGCCTCCCCGGGCAGCAGTAATTCCTTTATCTTCCGGGCGGCCGCCCGGCGCAGGTAGTCTTCGGGGCCGTAAAAAAGATAGACCGGGGCAATGCGCCCGGCGGTCAAATCTTTGATCAGGTCAATGAAATACCTCACTGCTGTCTCTCCCTAAAGAGTTTTTGCTCCACCGAGGCCACCTTGGCGGACATGGTGGCGTGCCTGTCCCTCCGGTCATCCACCTTGATCGTGGTAATCACCCTTTCGGCGCCGGACGCAAAGGGTTCCTCGTGCATTCTTCTGATCAGGCTGAGTATTCTGTCCAGGTCCCCCTCAATAATTGTCCCCATGGGGGTCAGTTGGTAAATCAGGCCCTTTTCGGACTGAAGAACCTTCAGGCAGCCGGCTACAAACCGGCTGAGGCCGGTGTCACCGGTGCCCAGGGGCACTATGCTCACCTCGACGATGGCCACCTCAAAGCACCTCCGGAAAAACGGGAATTGGGAATCAGGTATTGGGTATCAATGCCCTGATAAAATTATAATCCAGAGAAAAAAATAAAACCACCTTCTGGGTGGTTTTGTTTTAGCTCTGGGCAGTTTTGTTCATTCTCAGGCTGAGGCGGGATTTTTTTCTGGCTGCCGTGTTTTTATGTAAAATGCCCTTGGTTACGGCTTTATCAATTGCAACTAAAGCACTGCGCAGTCTTGCTTTGGCCTCGTCCTGATTGCCCCCGCTCACCGCCTCGTCGAACCTCCGGATAGTAGTCCGCAGGGCTGACTTCAGCCTGGCGTTGCGCAGGGTCTTGGTGCGGATAATATCCACCCTCTTGGCTGCCGACTTGATGTTTGGCACACTCTCACCTCCCAACAGGCATCATTTTACCACGGCCGGGTTTAAAATGCAAGTTAACCCTGTACTTATTTGGACGAACTCAGCATCAGGGCCGGAATCCGGGGCGGACCCGGAGTATTCAGTATATCTTGTCCGGTTTCGGTTAATGATAACATAGAATGCTAATTGAAGGAGGTGAATACTGGTGAATTGGATAGGCGCCATAGTTAGGTTTGTGGTTTCAGCCCTGGTGTTGGTGGTGGTAAGCTGGCTGTCACCGGGCTTCGTGGTCAAGGGGGGCTTTGTCGGCGCACTGGTGGCTGCCGGTGTAATTGCCATTCTCGGGTACATTGCCGAGGCTCTGCTGGGTGACAGAATCTCCCCCCAGAGCAGGGGGCTGGTGGGCTTTATCACGGCTGCGGTAGTTATATATCTTGCCCAATTTATTATACCGGGCCTGTTAAGCGTAAGCATCATCGGTGCTCTCATTTCAGCCTTTGTGATCGGCCTTATTGATGCCGTGGTACCCACTGTACTAAGGTAAATCGGCAAGAAACGGAAAACGCCGGCCGCCCGGAATTGTGCCCCGGGCGGCTTTTTTTGCGGCTCATAAACCCCCGGCCCCGGGCATACAATTTTATGACAATCCTGGTAGATAGAGGGCCGGGGAGGGTTATGATGAACTATTGGGTCCGTTACATGCTATACAGGCACCGGTACGGGCTTTCCCGGGTCTACCGCGCGGCGGCCCTGTACGGACTGGTGCTGCTTTTTATTTTTTTTGTTTATCACCTGCCTCTGGCCGGCTTTTTTTCCAGCCTGAGCGGCGGAGGCAGTTTCTCTCTGTTTGATATCGCCGTCAGCTGGAGCGAGAGGGACCCCCGGGGGCTGATGCGGTCCGCCGTCCCGGTGATGGCTTGGGGAGGAAACCGGGAGGACTACCCCGAGGAGATAACCCCGGGGTCCCTGGTCAGCGCCATGCTGGCTCCCTTCAGGATTAACCTGGCCAGCCCCACCGAACTGCTGGCCTCGGAGATGCCGGCCCTGGCCGAATTCAGAAAAAGCCCGACAGCTCCCGCCACCTCTCCGGTGGTGGCTGATCCCGGCAGTAAAGCCCCGGTGGCCGGAACAGAACTGACCGCCCAGGCCCTGGTGGGGATTTACTGCACCCATACCGGGGAAACCTATGCCCTTACCGATGGCACCGAGAGGATTCAGGGCAAGAAGGGCGGGGTGGTGGAGGTGGGAAGGGCGCTGAAGCAAACCATGGAGAAGGATCACGGGATCCGGACGGCCTTGGACGATCGGGTAAATGATGAAAATTACAGCCTTTCTTACGTTGAATCCGAGAAAACGGCCCGCCAGCTGCTGGAAGAAAACAAAGACCTGCAGGTACTCCTGGATATTCACCGGGACGCCGGCAAGCCCCGCAGTGAAAGCCTGGTGGTAATCAACGGCCGGGAGTTGGCGCCAATACTTTTCGTGGTCGGATCCGATGCCCGATCCCCTTTTCCCACCTGGCGCAACAACTATGATTTTGCGGTCAGGCTGGCCGCCCGGATAAACAGCCAGTACCCGGGCCTGTGCATCGGGGTGCGGGTGAAGGAAGGCCGCTACAACCAGTTCCTGCACCCCCGGTCCCTGCTGGTGGAGGTGGGCAGTGTCAGCAACTCCACCGAAGAAGCAGTGGAAACGGCCAGGCTGCTGGCCCGTGTGCTGGCCCGGGAAATAATCGATCTGGTCCCCGGGAGGGTTGTTCAGCCAAGGGCCGTCAGTCCCGGTGCTGCAGGTGCCCCGGCAGGTGTGATCCCGGCTGAAATTATGCCGGAGGCCGGCGGGGAGGAAACATAGCGTTTAAAAGGCCCTTTTCTGCCCATAATGATATTAGAAGGGTGGAGAAGGTGACCCATGCTGGAAAGAAACTACACTATACCAATACTCTTTGGCATCTGTCTGGGACTTATCTTTGCCGGGGTCCGGGTTTCGGCCACTGCCTTAAACGCCGCCCTGGGCGGCCAGCGGGAGGCGGCCTTGGTGTCGCTGGAAAGGTTTGACCGGAACGGGGCGGAAATTGAGGTGCTGGGCAAAAGGCTGCACTTTGACCTGACCCGGGGCCCTGGTGAACTGGCCCGGGAATTGGCCGGGCGGGCCGGGGACCTGTGTGGGAAAACTATGGAAAAGGCCGGGTACCTATACGGGGAATGCCTTTCTCCGGCCGGCCGGCTTGTCCGCAGCCTGAACGGTTTGGCCCTGGAGGGAAGGGACAGGCTCCAGGACCTCTGGGGGCGCTGGCGGGAAAAAATGCCCTGAACCTAATACTTAGCCGGGACTCAGCGGATAGTCCCGGCTTTTTTTAACGTCATTGCTACATTCCATTATCCTCTTTTCATTGCCGCCAAAAAAGCGCCGTAAAATAAGACATTCTTTCATGACCTTCCATAGCTTTTCTTTAAGTTTTCTGATATAATGTCAGATTGGAATAATAGAGGCGCTAGGCGGGAGGATAACAGATTGCACAGACAGGAACTGATCAGGAATTTTTGCATTATTGCCCATATAGATCACGGCAAGTCCACCCTGGCCGACCGTCTTCTGGAGATAACCGGGGCTTTAAGCCAGCGTGAGATGACCGCCCAGGTGCTGGACCAGATGGACCTGGAGCGGGAGCGCGGCATCACCATTAAGATGCAGGCGGTGCGCCTCCAGTATACCGCCAAAAATAACGAGACATATCAGTTTAACTTGATCGACACTCCGGGCCATGTGGACTTTTCCTATGAGGTCTCCCGGAGCCTGGCGGCCTGCGAAGGGGCACTATTAGTGGTGGACGCGGTTCAGGGCATAGAGGCCCAGACCCTGGCCAATGTCTATATGGCTATTGAAAACAACCTGGAAATAATACCTGTAATCAATAAGATTGACCTTCCCAGCGCCGACCCGGAGCGGGTGAAAAAGGAGATTGAGGACGTCATTGGTCTGGACGCCTCGGAGGCGGTGCTGGTGTCGGCCAAGACCGGCAACGGTGTTGAGGATCTGCTGGAGCAGATAGCCCATAAAATTCCCCCCCCCAGTGGGAAAAAAGACTATCCGCTGCAGGCACTGATCTTCGACTCCCATTACGACTCCTATAAGGGGGTCATCGCCTATGTCAGGATCATAGAGGGAAGGCTGCAAAAGGGGGATACCATCCGCATGATGTCAACCGGCAAGGAGTTCCAGGTGGACGAGGCGGGTATTTTCCGTCCTTCGATGATTTCGGTGGAGGCGCTGAACACCGGCGAGGTGGGCTTTATTGCGGCCAGCATCAAAAACGTCAAGGAGTGCCGGGTGGGGGACACCATCACCAACGCCCTGCGTCCGGCAGCCCAGCCGCTGCCCGGCTACCGGAAGGTGACCCCCATGGTCTACTGCGGCCTGTACCCGGTGGAAAGTTCCCAGTACGAGGAACTCAGGGACGCACTGGAAAAGCTTAAGCTCAACGACGCCTCCCTGATCTATGAGGCCGAAAACTCCGAGGCCCTGGGCTTTGGCTTTCGCTGCGGCTTTCTTGGGCTTTTGCACATGGAGATTGTCCAGGAAAGGCTGGAGAGGGAGTACCGCCTGGATCTGGTGACCACCGCCCCCAGTGTGGTCTACAGGATTACCACCACAGCCGGCGAGGTGCTGGAGATAGACAACCCTACCAAAATGCCCCCAGCCGGCAAGATTGAAAAAACCGAGGAGCCCTTCGTCTCGGCCACCATCATGGTGCCCAAGGAATTTGTGGGGTCGGTGATGGATTTAAGCCAGGACCGGCGGGGAATATTCCGCAATATGGAGTACCTGGGGGAGAACAGGGTGGTGCTTTCCTACAACCTCCCTTTAAGCGAGATAATCTTTGACTTCTTTGACCAGTTAAAATCCAGGACCAGGGGGTACGCCTCCCTGGATTACGATTTGTCCGGCTATAAGGAAAGCCACCTGGTCAAGCTGGACATTATGATCAACGGAGACCCCCTGGATGCCCTGACGGTGGTGGTGCACCGGGACAAAGCCTATAACCGGGGCCGCCAGCTGGTGGAAAAGCTGCGCGAGCTGATCCCCCGCCAGATGTTTGATGTGCCTGTGCAGGCCGCCATCGGCAACAAGATCATCTCCAGGGAGACCATCAAGGCCAGGCGCAAGGATGTGCTGGCCAAATGCTACGGCGGTGACATCACCAGGAAAAGAAAGCTCCTGGAGAAACAGAAGGAAGGCAAAAAGCGCATGAAGCAGGTGGGGAGCGTGGAAATCCCCCAGGAGGCCTTCATGGCGGTGCTTTCTATAAAGGATTAGCTATAAAGATGTTTTATGGGCCAGCTATATGCGGTAAGCAATAAGCAATAAATGGCAGGCTATTGAAAATGCTGCTGTATGGAATTTGTTTTTAGCTTAAAGCTTACATCTGACCATAAGTTCGGCGGGAGGGATATAAGTGAGTTGTTATTTACGGCATCTTAAGGGGGTTATGGCCAGGGCTCGGGTGGAGCCGGCCGGCAAGCAGGACCGCAAGGCCGTGGACCTGGCGGTCCGGGACATTGTGGGGGCCGGGGCTGTTCCCTGCAATGAGGTCTGGAAAACAGTCAAGGGATGGCTGGCCGACCCGGCCAGGGGGGAAGATCTCCTGGTGTCGGAACTGCAAAAAAGACTAAAATAAAAAGTACGCTTATACTGAGAGGCTGGTCTCCATGGCCATCGGGCTTTACCTGCATGTCCCTTTTTGTATCAGAAAATGCAATTATTGCAGCTTTGTTTCGGCGCCCCGGGAAGATGAGCTGGTAGCGGCCTATCTCAAGGCACTGGGCAGAGAAATTGAGATCTACTCCCGGTCCCTGGCGCCGGAGAACAAAGCTGTGGACAGCATCTACATAGGCGGCGGCACTCCCACCTGCCTGTCCGGGGGAGAACTGGCGGAGATCCTGGAAAGGATCTTTTCCTATTTTAATGTCCCCGGCACGGCCGAGATAACGGTGGAGGCAAACCCGGGCACGGTGGACCCGGAGAAACTGAAGACACTTAATAAGTTGGGGGTAAACCGGCTGAGTATGGGGATCCAGGCTTGCCAGCCGGAATTGCTCGGACTGCTGGGGAGAATCCATTCCTGGGACACCGCCGCAGATTCCTTTGGGCAAGCCCGCCGGGCCGGCTTTGACAATATAAATGTCGATCTGATCTTCGGCATTCCCGGCCAGGACCCCGGCCAGTGGCACAGATGCCTTGAAAAGGTGGCCGGACTTAACCCCGACCACATCTCGGCCTACGGACTACAGGTTGAGGAGGGAACCCCTCTTTACGAGAGGGTGAAGAGCGGGGAACTGGACCCCTGTAACGAAGACCTGGAGGCCGATATGTTCGGGGATCTTATTGATACCCTGGCCGGCCTGGGCTATGTGCACTATGAAATCTCCAACTTTGCCCGGCCGGGGAGTTTCTGCCGGCATAACCTCAGGTACTGGCAAAACCTGAGCTACCTGGGCCTGGGGCCGGCGGCCCACTCCTACCTGGAGGGCTGGAGGTTTGCCAACCATGACGGGCTGGAGCGGTACGCCGGGGAACTGGCGGCGGACAGTCTGCCGGTCTGCCGTCGGGAGAGGATTGACCAGGTCACCGAGATGTCCGAGACTGTCTTTCTGGGTCTGAGGCTGGTGGAGGGCCTGGCTGAGAGGACCTTCCGGGAGAGGTTCGGCAAAGCTGTGGACAATGTTTACCCTGATCAGATTGCCAGGCTGACCGGTCTGGGGCTGCTGGAAAGGTCCGGGGGGAGACTGAGGCTGACCCGGAGGGGATTAATGCTGGGCAACGTGGTATTCTCAGAGTTTGTCTAGGTTATCCTATTAAATGGATTGTTTTGTCAGAATGCTTGACAAATCAAATTGCCGATGCTATTTTTTACGTATGAGCGTTAGCACTCGTTGCGCATGAGTGCTAACAAAGAAGGAAGGTGTCCGGTTTGAAGATGGATGCCCGGAAACAGCAGGTCCTTCTAGCTATCATCACTGATTTTATAGCCACCGCCGAGCCGGTGGGATCACGGACCATTTCCCGTAAATTTGAATTGGGGGTAAGCCCCGCCACCATCAGGAATGAAATGTCCGACCTGGAGGAGATGGGGTATATAGAGCAGCCCCACACTTCGGCCGGCAGGATTCCATCCCAGATGGGCTACCGCTATTACGTGGATTTTTTGATGCAAAAAAAAGAGCTGACCAGCCGGGAGGAGGAAGTTATCCGCCGGGGGTACGAGAAGAAGGTCAGGCAGATAGGTGAAGTAATCAGCCGCACCGGTGATATATTATCCGGCATAACCAATTTTGCGGCGGTGATCATGACCCCCAAGGTGGAACTGAGTTCTTTCAAGCGGATCCAGCTGGTATTGATGAACCCCGGCCAGGTAATGGTGATCGTGATCATGAACACCGGGACCTTGCAGACCAACATCATCGAGGTTTCTGAGGGAGTCACCCAGGTGGACCTGGATACCATCACGGAAGTGATGAACGCCAAGCTAAACGGCCTTAGCCTGGATAAAATCAAGATGACTCTGATCCGGGAGATTTACCTGGAGCTCTCCAAGCACAAGAACATACTGGACTTGGCCATGCACCTGATTCAGAACGGGCTGGCCATGAACAGCAGGGAGGATAAAATATATCTGGGCGGTATAATCAATATATTGAACCAGCCGGAGTTTCACAACATTGAAAAAGTCAAGGCCCTGCTCGGCCTGCTGGAGCAGGAGGACTTGTTGCGCAGGCTTTTGGAAAACTCCCGGCATGGCGAGGGGGTCAGCGTGTGCATCGGCAGCGAGCTGGAGAGGGAAGAGGTCAGGGACTGCAGTATGGTGGTGGCCAATTACCACATCGACGGCCGGCCTATGGGCGCCATAGGGGTCCTGGGGCCCACCAGGATGGATTACGCCTGGGTGGTCAGCGTGGTTGAGCATATGACCGCCAACCTCTCCCAGACCATGGAAAAAATGTTCAAGGGATGGAGATAGACGGTATGAGTTTAAAGCAGCAGGCCAGCTCGGGCGCCGAGGTAAATGAGCGCATGGCGGCACTGGTGTCCAACGCCAATGCCATCAGGGCCATCGCCTCAGCGGTGGAGGGGACCCTGGGTCCCAAGGGTCTGGACACCATGCTGGTGGATAAATTCGGGGAAGTGGTAATCACCAACGACGGGGTGACCATCCTGACCATGATGGAGGCCAATCACCCGGCGGCCAGGATGCTGATCAACATTGCCCGGGCACAGCAGGAAGAGATCGGCGACGGAACCACCACCGCCACGGTGCTGGCCGGGGCCCTGGTGGGCCACGGGGTTGAACAGGTGGCCAGGGGAGTGCCGGTGGCCAGGGTCATTGAGGGGCTCAGGGCGGGGGTGCAGGCCGGTATCGAGTCCATCCGGCGGCGCTCCCTGCCTGTTAAGGATGTTTCGGACCCGGTGGTCAGGCAGGTGGCTCTGGTGGCCGGCCGGGGGCATCAGGACATAGCAGACCTGGTGGTGGGTGCCTCAGGGATGGTGGGCCGGGAAAAGCTGTTGGACCGCTCCTTCAGTTTCGCCGATACCGTGGTGGCCGAAGAGGGGGCGGACAACCATGTTTTCAGAGGAGTTATCATCAGCAAGGAGCGCATGAACCGGCAAATGCCGGAGGAGATTAAAGACACCCTGGTCCTGGCGATTGACGACGCCCTGGAGCCCGAGGAGATGGAGGACGAGGCACTCTCCACCGAAGCCGGGTTTGCCCGCTACATGGATCTGCAAAGCCAGTTCCGGGCTAATGTGCAGAGGATTGTGGAGGTGGGCGTGGGACTGGTGCTGGTGGACCGCGGGGTCAGTGAGGCCGCCGAGGAAATACTCACCGACGCCGGAGTAATGGTGATTCAGAGGGTTATGTCCAGGGAGTTGCGCAAGGCTGCGGAACATACCGGGGCCCGCATGATCAAACGCAACGGACTGAAAAGGGACACCGGCCAGTTGCTCAAATGTCTGGGCCGCGCCGGAAGGGTCTATAACGACGAAAAGCTGGAGCAGGTCTGGATCCAGGACGGCGGAGGAATGCCCATGGCCACGGTGCTGGTGGGCGCCGCCACTGCCGAGGTGGTGGGGGAGAGGGAGAGGATCGCCAAGGACGCCGCAGCTGCGGTCCAGGCCGTTGTCCGGGGGGGCGTGGTGCCCGGGGGTGGGTCGGTGGAACTGGCCGCCGCCGGGGACGTGGAGAGCATTCGATCCGGCATGCGGGGCATGGCCGTGTATGGAGTGGACTGTGTGGTGGAGGCCCTGAAGCGGCCCATGGCCCAAATTGTGGCCAACGCCGGCTTCAACCCATTGGAAAAGCTGGGAGATGTTGTGTCCGCCCAGGCCGAGCGGGGGCTGGACTCACTGGCGGTGGACTGTGATACAGGTGAAATAGTGGATATGTATCAAATTGGAGTGGCCGACCCGGCGCTGGTGAAAACCTATGCCCTGAAGGCGGCTGGTGAGATTGCCGAGGCCATTCTGAGGATAGACACCATTATCAAGAAGAGGGAAGAAAAAAACGAAGGGGATAGCAGGAATTAATTACCCGGCCTATTTCGGCCGTGGCAGCGAGGTGAGAGAAGGGCATGGAAGACAGGGAAAAGCAGGAAAATATTGATGGTGAAATGGCTGATGATTTTAACGGAGGCGGCAGGGAAGCCGGAAATGACTTTGCGGCCGGGACTGAGGGGAAAGATTGCCCGGAACTGCATGATCAGCAGGAAGGTAATGGCGAAAATACAGCCGATGGTTCAGAGGATCCTGAAACACTGAAAAAAATGTTGGCCGGTGAGCAGGCCCGGGCCGGTGATTATTTCAACCGCCTGGCCAGGCTGCAGGCCGATTTTGATAACTTCCGCAAGAGAGTGGCCCGGGAGAGGGAGGACCTGCTGAAATACTCCGGTGAGCAACTGGTGCTGGCCCTGCTCCCGGTGGTGGACAATTTTGACCGGGCACTGGCGTCCGGTGGGAGCGATCCGGAAAAGTTGCTGGAGGGCGTGCAGATGATTAGCCGGCAGCTTAATGATGTATTGGCAAGGGAGGGACTTCTGCCCATTACCGCTGTGGGCCGGGAGTTCGACCCGGAACAGCACGAGGCCGTGATCAGGGAAGAGAGCGGGGATCATCCCGAGAACACCGTGGTTGAAGAGTTGAGGCGTGGTTATACCTTCAAGGGAAAGGTGATCAGGGCGTCCATGGTTAAGGTGGCCGGCTGATGCCTTCGGGGCCGGAATTGCCGGTCAGGAGACAGATTTGAAGGTTGTATGTAATAAGAGAACTAAAAGCCAATAGCCAATAGCCAACAGCTGACCCGAATATTTATCAGTAGGAGGTATTGTAATGAGCAAGGTTATAGGTATAGATTTGGGCACCACCAACTCCTGCGTAGCCGTAATGGAAGGCGGGGAGGCAGTGGTTATTCCCAATGCCGAGGGCGGCCGCACCACTCCCTCGGTGGTTGGTTTTTCCAAGACCGGTGAGCGGCTGGTGGGCCAGGTGGCCAAGCGGCAGGCGGTAAGCAACCCGGACCGTACGGTTAGCTCGATCAAGCGGCATATGGGTTCCGGCTATAAGGTGGAAATAGACGGCAAGGGCTACACCCCCCAGGAGATTTCGGCCATGATTCTGCAGAAGATGAAGACTGACGCCGAGGCCTATCTGGGATCCAAGATTGAAAAGGTGGTCATCACCGTGCCGGCCTACTTTACCGACGCCCAGCGCCAGGCCACCAAGGACGCCGGAAAAATAGCCGGCCTGGAGGTGCTGAGGATCATCAATGAGCCCACGGCGGCGGCCCTGGCTTATGGCCTGGACAAGGAGGAGGACCAGACGGTACTGGTCTTTGACCTTGGCGGCGGCACCTTCGACGTTTCCATACTGGAGCTGGGGGAAGGGGTTTTCGAGGTTAAGGCCACCAGCGGCAACAACCGCCTGGGCGGGGACGACTTCGACCAGCGGGTCATGGACTGGATGGTCACTGAATTTAAAAAGGACAGCGGCATAGACCTCAGAAATGACCGGATGGCCATGCAGCGCCTGAAGGAGGCCGCGGAAAAGGCCAAGATAGAGCTGAGCGGGGTGGCCACCACCAGTGTCAATCTGCCCTTCATCACCGCTGACGCCAACGGGCCTAAGCATCTGGAGATGAATCTCTCCAGGGCCAAATTTGATGAAATGACGGCCGACCTGGTGGAAAAGACCATGGGGCCCACCAGGCAGGCCATGGCCGACTCCGGACTTGATCCCAAGGATATTGACAAGGTGCTGCTGGTGGGAGGATCCAGCAGGATTCCGGCGGTACAGGAGGCCATCCGCAAATTTCTGGGCAAGGAGCCCCACAAAGGCATCAATCCGGATGAGTGTGTGGCCATCGGGGCTGCCATTCAGGCCGGGGTCCTGGCCGGCGAGGTCAAAGATGTACTGCTGCTGGATGTGACTCCTCTTTCCCTGGGCATTGAAACCCTGGGCGGGGTGTTTACCAAGTTGATTGAAAGGAACACCACCATCCCCACCTCCAAGAGCCAGATCTTCTCCACCGCCGCGGACGGGCAGACCACCGTTGAGATCAACGTTCTCCAGGGCGAGCGGGCCATGGCGGCGGACAACAAGAGCCTGGGCAGGTTTACCCTGACCGGCATACCGCCGGCGCCCAGGGGCATCCCCCAGATTGAGGTCAAGTTCGACATTGACGTCAATGGCATAGTCAACGTGTCGGCCAAGGATATCGCCACCAGCAAGGCCCAGAGCATAACCTTAAGCGGTGGCGGCGGTGTTTCGGACCAGGAGATCGATAAGATGGTCAAGGAGGCCGAGGCTAATGCCGAGGCCGACCGCAAGCGTAAAGAAGAGGTTGAACTGCGCAATCAGGCCGACAGCGTGGTCTACCAGGCTGAAAAGACCATCCGGGATCTGGGCGACAAGGCCGACCAGGCCAAGGTGGACAATGTCAACCGGGCCGTGGAGGAACTCAAGGAAGCCATCAAGGGTGGCGACCTGGAACAGATCAAGTCCAAGCTGGAGGCCGTGAACCAGCCCCTTTACGAGCTGACCACCCTGCTTTATCAGCAGCAGCAGGCAGCCCAGCAGCAGGCCGGCGGCGGGGACAGCGGAGCAGGATCATCCCAACCAAAGGACGAAAAGGTAGTGGATGCGGATTATGAAGTAAAAGAAGATAAATAATTGGGAGAATACAGGATTCAGAATCCTCATCATGAATTCTGAATCCCACCAAAACTTTACGCAGCCACCTTACCTGTGCTATCCTGTAAGGTGGTAATGCTTTGATTGGGGGTGGAGATAGGTTGTCCAAGCGAGACTATTATGAGGTGCTGGGAGTCTCCAGGCAGGCTTCCGCCGATGAGATAAAGAAGGCATACAGAAAGCTGGCGCGCCAGTACCACCCCGACGCCAACCCGGAGCACAAAAAGGAAGCCGAGGAAAGGTTCAAGGAGGCTGCGGAGGCCTACGAAGTTTTAAGCGACCCCGAGAAAAGGTCCAGTTACGACCAGTATGGCCACGCTGGAGTCAACGGCCAGGGTTTCGAGGGCTTTGGCGGGTTTAACGGCGGCGACTTTGGCGGTCTGGGGGACATTTTCGATATGTTCTTCGGCGGCGGCGGGAGGCGGCGGCGGGGCCCGGAAAAAGGAAACGACCTCAGGGTGGACCTGGAGGTTAGCTTCGAGGAGGCTGCCTTTGGTTTGGAGAAGGAGATCAAGGTGCCCAGGACCGAGGAGTGCGGCACCTGCGGCGGGTCCGGTGCCGCACCCGGCACCAGGGTCCAGACCTGCTCGGCCTGCAACGGATCGGGGCAGATGCAGTACGCCCAGAACACACCCTTCGGCAGGGTTATCCAGACCAGAACCTGTGATCGCTGCCGCGGCGCCGGGAAGGTTATCGAGAAACCTTGCTCCACCTGCCACGGCGCCGGACAGGTCAGGAAAAACAGAAATATTCAGGTCAAGGTTCCCCCCGGCGTGGACAGCGGCACCAGGCTGAGGATGGCCGGCGAGGGTGAGTCCGGACTGAGGGGCGGTCCCAGAGGTGACCTGTACATTTTCATCCACGTCAAGCCGCATAAATTCTTCCGGCGGGAAGGTAATGACGTGGTGGTGGAAATACCACTCAATTTCTCCCAGGCGGCCCTGGGAGATGAAGTAGAGGTTGAAACCCTGGATGGCAAGGCCAAGGTCAAGATTCCCGAGGGGACCCAGGGCGGAACGGTGTTCAGGTTACGGGGCAAGGGTATTCCGGATCTGCATGGCTATGGGCGGGGAGACCAGCACGTCCGGGTCAAGGTTGTCACCCCTACCAGGCTTACCGACAAACAAAAGGCACTGCTCAAAGAGTTTGCCAGCCTGGGCAATGAATCCCCGGCGGGGAGCGAAAAAGGCTTCTTGGGAAAGGTCAAGGACGCCTTTATGGGGTAATAAGGAAAGGGGACACACCTGCTGAAGCACATGTATGCTTTGTGGACAGGAATGTCCCCGATTGGGGGAAAGGGGACACACCTGCTGAAGCACATGTATGCTTTGTGGACAGGAATGTCCCCGATTGTAGGAGTGTGTGCGTTTGAAGTGGATTGAGATCAAGGCCTGGGTAAGGCGCGGGGATATAGAGGCGGTCAGCGCCGTATTTGACCGGATTGAAACAGGCGGGGTTGTCATTGAAGACCCCGCCCTAATTTATGACCTGGTGGCCGCAGGGGACAGGGAAACGGTGGCCATGGAGCCGCCGGACCCTCATTCACCCCCCACGGTTACAGGCTACCTGCCTGCTGACCAGAGACTGCCCGCCAGGCTGGCGGAATTAATGTCCGGGCTGAGACTGACGGACCCCGCTTACCCGGACCAGGTGTCCCTGCGGGAATTGGATGAGAGCAGCTGGCAGGACCGCTGGAGGGAGTTTTACCGCCCGGTCAGGGTGGGCCAAAGGCTATTGGTGCAGCCCTCCTGGCTGCCCGAGGATCAGGGGGAGGACCGTCTGATTATCCGGATGGACCCGGGAATGGCCTTCGGCTGCGGCACCCACCCCACCACCACCCTGTGCCTGGCCCTGCTGGAAGAGATTAGCCGGGGCGGCGAGACCGTCCTGGACGTGGGCGCCGGGTCGGGCATCCTGGCCATAACCGCGGCTGCATTGGGCGCCCGGGAGGTGCTGGCCCTGGATTCGGATCCCGTCGCGGTGCGGGTGGCCCTGGAAAACACAGTGGTCAACGGAGTTCAAGGGGTTGTCACGGTCCGGGAAGGCAACCTCTTAGAAGGTGTTAAGCAAAAAGCCGACATTATCGTTGCCAACATCGTGGCCGACGTGATCCTCAGGCTCCTGCCCCAAGTGGATCTATTGTTAAGGCCCGGCGGTAAATTTATCGCTTCGGGGGTAATCTCTGAAAGGCGGCAAGAGGTGGCCCGGGCTATTGAAGAACTGGGGCTGGAGATACTAAAAACTGCCTGTGAGGGCGAGTGGACAGCTTTCCTGGCCCGGAAGCCGGAGAATAACTTAATAACTTAGGTGCCTGGCACCAAAAGGGGGGGCTGGAATGCACCGGTTTTTTGTATCGCCGGAACAGCTAAAGGCTGAAAGGCCGGTGATCACCGGGCCGGATGTAAGGCATGCGGTGAAGGTGCTGCGCCTGGGGCCCGGGGATGTGGTGGAGCTGCTGGATGGCCAGGGCAGGGCGGCCAGGGCCGGGATTGAGGAGGCTGGCCGGGATCAGGTGGTCTGTCTCCGGCTGGAGGAGTTCAGCCCCGGGGGAGAGCCTCCGGTTAGGGTCACCCTGGTGCAGGGGCTGGCCAAAGGAGAAAAGATGGACCTGGTGATCCAGAAGTCCACCGAGCTGGGGGTGGCCGAAATCATCCCCCTGGTCTCCAGGCGCTCTGTGGTCCGCCTGGAGGGCGGCAAAGCCCTGGAAAGGCAGGAGCGCTGGCAGAGGATAGCTATGGAGGCCGCCAAGCAGTGCCGCCGGGCAGTGGTTCCGCCGGTGCGCCCGCCCATGAACCTCAGCCTCGTATTGCAGGAAATACCGGCAGGCACGGCCTCCTTTTTACCCTGGGAGGAGGAAAGGGGGCAGTCCTTGGGCCATCTGCTGCGGGGGGACAACCCCGGCCGGGTTTACCTGTTTATCGGCCCCGAGGGAGGCTTTGAGGCTTCAGAGGTGGAGGAGGCCGGCCTTCGGGGGGTGCACGCCGTCTCCCTGGGCCACAGAATATTGAGGACCGAGACCGCCGGGCTGGCCTGTTTGTCAATAATCATGAACCGCTGGGGGGATCTCGGCTGATCAGTTGTAATATGGCCGGAATATCTGGTGGAAGGCTATCATTCCACTGAAAGTGGGGGCGCAAGGAATGCCTGAATCGAACCTCGAACCCAGGACCCCGAATTTCGAAAAAACTGTGGCCTTTGCCACCCTGGGCTGCAAGGTCAATCAATACGAGTCCTCATCCCTGGCCGAGATGTTCAGGGCCAGGGGGTACCGGGTGGTGGATTTCAGTGACCGGGCCGGTGTGTACGTGATCAACACCTGCACCGTGACCCACCTGGGGGACCGAAAATCCCGGCAGCTGATCCGGCGGGCCTCCAGGGCCAACCCCGAAGGGCTGGTGGTGGTGACAGGCTGCTACGCCCAGGTGTCGCCGGAGGAGGTGCTAAAAATACCCGGGGTGGACCTGGTTACCGGGACCTCGGACCGCTCCCGCCTGGTGGACTTGGTGGAGGAGTCAAAAAAGGGGTTCAAGTCCAGTGTGGTCAAGGAATCCAGACATTTCACCCAATTTGAGGAACTGCCCGGGGTAGCCTCCACCGACCGGGTCAGGGCATTTTTGAAGATCCAGGGCGGCTGCAGCAACTTTTGTTCTTACTGCATTATCCCTTACGCCCGGGGGCCCCTGCAGAGCAGGGAGCCGCAAAGCATACTGGAGGAGGCCGCACGGTTGGCGGCTGCCGGTTACCGGGAAATAGTGCTTACAGGCATACATACCGGGGCATATGGAAAGGATAAGGTGGGCGGCCCGGACCTCACCGATCTTCTGGAGGATCTGGCCGGGATTAAGGGGCTGGAGAGGATCAGGCTGAGTTCGGTGGAGCCCATGGATATTACCGGCGGTCTGATTACCCTGCTGGCCCGGGGCCGGCCTTTTTGCCCGCACCTGCACATACCGCTGCAAAGCGGGGACGACACCATTCTGGCGGCCATGCGCAGGGACTACCGGGCCGGGGAATTTAAAAGGCTGGTGGATGTGGCCAGGGAAAATATAAAAGATTTGTCGGTGACCACCGATGTAATTGTGGGCTTTCCGGGAGAAAGCGAAGAACATTTTGCCAACACCTACAGTTTTATCAAGGAACTGAAATTTGCCTCCCTGCATATTTTTAAATATTCACCCCGGAAGGGCACACCAGCGGCCCAATTTCCAGGCCAGGTGCCGCCCCGGGTGAAGGAGGAACGCAGCCGGAGGCTGGCCGTCCTGGGCCGGGAACTTCACGACAGGTTTGCCTCACGTTTTCTGAACGAAGACGTAGAGGTGCTGGTGGAGGAGCCCGCCGGCGGCCAGCCGGGGATGATGCAGGGACATACCGCCAATTACCTTCGGGTGGCCTTCCCCGGCGGGCAGGAACTGAGAGGTCAATTGGTGCGGGTACGTCCGGAGGAATTGTCCGGGGAACTGTTAAAAGGCAGAATTATTAATCCAGGTTGAAGGGATTTAGGGGCCGGCTGTGGAATAAATACTGTCAATCCAGGATAAAATTGTTGCCCGGGGGGAGGTGTGCAATTGCAGGATTGTATCTTTTGCAAAATAGTGAAGAAAGAGATACCGGCCGAGATTGTCTTCGAGAACGATCAGGTTCTGATTTTCAGGGACATCAAGCCGGCCGCTCCTGTTCACCTCCTGATCATACCCAAAAAACACATTCCTACTTTTTTTGACTTAAAGCAGGAAGACGCCGCACTCCTGGGCGAATTACACCTTGCAGCGGCCCGGGTGGCCAGAGAGATGGGGCTTGAAAAGGGTTTCCGGCTGACGAGCAACTGCAACCAGGACGCCGGTCAGCTGGTTTTTCACATCCACTATCACCTGATGGCCGGTCGGGTGATGCACTGGCCTCCGGGCTAGTTGACTACAATTAACCGTGGATGTATAATAAAGTGGTGTTTGCAATTTGGCATTGGGGTGTTCTGGTTTAATGTGTAATTTTGTTGTAGGCAGCGCGGAGGGAGGGATAATGAATGGCAGAAGTACGTGTCGGTAAGAACGAGACACTGGACAGCGCCCTCCGACGTTTTAAACGCACCTGTCAAAAGGCAGGCGTTCTGGCGGAGGCCAGAAGGCACGAACACTATGAGAAGCCGAGTGTAAGGCGGAAGAAGAAGTCCGAAGCAGCCAGAAAACGCAAGTTCCATTAAAATTCATATTTGCCGCCTTTCGGGCGGCGGTTGAGCTGTAGTAAATGCCCGGCGAAGTCGCCGGGCATTTATGCAATTCAAAAAGAACGGAGGATCTGCCCTTGACCGCACAGATTTATGTCTGGCTATCCATACTGGCCTTTATCCTGGGCATAACTGCCCTGGTGCTGGAAATATTTATTATTCCGGGCTTCGGTGTGGCCGGGATGGCCGGGCTGGTTCTGCTGGCCTGGGGGGTAATGCTGCTGGCGGTGGATTTTACCCAGGCCACCACCGCCCTGGTCTTGGCCCTGGGGGCCACCCTGGTGGTGTTCATACTGGGCCTAAGGCTTTTCAAGAGGTTTGACCTGTGGCAGAGGCTGACCCTGAGGACCAAACAGTACCGGGAGGCCGGCTACGTAGCACCTCAGCCCGATCTTTTCCAGCACACCGGAAAGACCGGCAGGGCGCTTACCCCGCTGAGGCCGGCCGGAACCGCCGAGGTTTTTGGCCAGAGGCTGGATGTGGTCACCGAAGGTGAGTACATACCTGCTGGAACCGCTATAGAGGTGGTCCGGGTGGAGGGTGCCAGGGTGGTGGTCAGGGCGCTCCGGCAGGATTAAATTCGCGTGAATGCCGGTCCCCAGCCTCCATAAAGGCCGGTGTCGGTCTTTTTAAAGTTAAGGTAAATTGCGTTTCTGCAAGTTTTTTTGCAAAAGAGCAAGGACGCGCTCTCATTCCGGGGGTGCGTCTTTTTGTTATTTATGGCAGGGGCAAAGGCAGGCAAGTATTTCACGCAATTAAGAAATGAATGACAATTAGCATGGATTTTGCATTATGATAAAAAGAAAAGATAAAGTTTTTATAGTGAGCTCAAGGAAAAAGCGGCCGCTGTTGTCACCGGCCACACCTTGGGCTTCAATGGCAGGTCAAAGATGCTGTGGAAGGGGAGGTAAGGTACTTGGATTTTAAGCTGACAGACGTTCAGGAAGACATGGTCAGGGTGGTCAGGAACTTCGCCCGCAAAGAACTGTTGCCCAAGTATGGTTACTGGGACCAGAAAGAGGAGTTCCCCCGGGAACAGTGGAACAAGATGGCCGGCCTGGGCCTGCTGGGGCTGCGGGTTGCAGAAAGGTACGGGGGGCAGGAGGCCGACGGCGTCACGGCCGGACTGATGGCTGAGGAGGTGGCCAGGGGGGATTTCAACTGCGGCTACGCGGTTTTGGTGACCTGCCTAATTGGTGATATCCTGGAAAGATTCGCCACCGAAAAGGTAAAAGATGAATGGCTGCCCAAAATGGTGTCGGGTGAAAAGGTTATCTGCCTGGCCCTGACCGAGCCCCACGCCGGCAGTGATGCGGCAGCCCTCAAGACCGGCGCTGTAAAACAGGGCGAGACCTATGTGTTAAATGGTGAAAAATCGGCCATCAGCCTGCTTCTGGCTGCCGACGCCGCCGTGGTTTTTGCCCGGACCGGCCAGCGGGCCGGGGCCGGGGGGGTCAGCGCTTTTTTGGTGCCCCTGGACCAGCCCGGCATAACCCGGCAGTCCTACCCTGACATGGGCAGCAAGGCCATTGTGCGAGGGTCCCTTTTTATGGACGACGTTACTATTCCAGCCGAAAACCTGATCGGGTCCGAGGGGGGGGGATTCAGACAGGTGATGCAGGGCTTCGATTACAGCCGGGTGATCATCGCCCTGATGTGTCTGGGGGCGGCCCAGGCAAGCATCGAAGAGACGGTGGAGTACGTCAAGCAAAGAAATGCCTTTGGCAAACCACTGGCCAGGTTCCAGGGCATCTCCTTCCCCCTGGCGGAGTGGCTGACCAGGCTGGAAGCCGCCCGCTGGCTCTGCTACCGGGCACTCTGGCTCAGGGACCAGGGGCTGCCCCACACCAGGGAGGCGGCCATGTGCAAGTGGCTGTGCCCGGAGATAGCGGCAGCGGCCATCCACGAGTGCCTGCTAATCCACGGGCACTACGGCTACACCAGGGAATTCCCCCTGGAGCAGCGACTGAGGGACGTTATTGGCCTTCAGATTGGCGACGGCACAGCCCAGGTGCAGAAGATGATCATCGCCAGGGAGGTGTTCGGGCGGGATTATTTACCTTACTGATCACCAGTGGAAAATAAAATTAAACACTCCTGGGTGCTAAAAAAGTGTAAGAAAGGAGAGGATCGGCATGTTGGAAGAAGGGGGGCTTACCTATAACCCCGGCATGTTCAGGGAGGCTTTCGAGCACGGCTTTAGCTATATCAGCGGCTTTGAGCGAAATGCCCACCGCTACCGCGACCTGAGGGCGCTGACCTGCCCCGTCCGGGAGCAAACCTGGACCTATGCGGAATTAAACGCCGAGTGCAACCGGCTGGCCAACGCCCTGGTTAAAGACGGGGTGCGCAAAAATGATGTGGTTATGTATCAGCTGTATAATTGCTCCGAGTTTGTTTTTCTCTACCTGGCCCCACAAAAAATAGGGGCCATCAACTGCCCCATCAATTTCCGCCTGTCCCCCGGGGAAACGGCCTTTATCATCGACGACAGCAGGCCCGAGGTGTTTTGCTACGATCTAGAGATTGCCGAAACGGTGCGCAGGGCAATGGAAATGGTGAAGCACAGGCCGAAGAGGTTGTTGGTGGTGGACTACTCCGGCAAGGGAGAACCGGTTGAGGGGTCGGTGCCCTACCGGGACTATGTGCGGGAAATGTCCGGCGCGCGGCCGGAGGTGGGTTACCGGCCTCATATCTACGAGGAGATCACCCGGCTGTACACGTCGGGAACCACCGGCATGCCCAAGGGGGTGCCCTTGAACCACATCAATGAGGTGCTGAGCGCCCATGACGTGATCATGCATTTTCCCTTGTCCCCCCTGGATAAAACCATGAATATGACGCCCTGGTTTCACCGTGGAGGGATGCACTCCGGGGGGCCTAACCCCACCCTTTACGTGGGGGGAGAAGTGATTCCGCTGCGGCAGTTCGATCCCCGGACGGTTCTGGACTGTGTGCAGAAATACGGCATTACCTTCCTCATCGGCGCCCCGCCGGTGCTGAAGATGCTGTGCGACCTGCAGGAGGCCAGCCCCAGGGAGATCAGCGGGCTCAAGGGCATCGTCACCATGGGCGCGCCCCTGGAAAAGGAGGCCTGCATACGCTACCAGGAGGGGCTGACCCCCAACATTTTCAATGGCTACGGCACCACCGAGTCTTTCTGGAATTCCTTCCTGAGGCCCTTCGACCTGCCCGGGAAGGCCGGCAGCGCCGGGAGGTCATGCACCGACGACGACGTGGCGGTGGTTAAGGTCTACGAGGGGCGTCTGGCCGATCCCGGTGATTTTGTGGCAAAGGACAGCCGGGAGGTGGGAGAGGTAATCGTCCGTTCCCCGGCCAAGTGCGCCTATGACTATTTCAATAACCCGGAGCAGAGCCAGAAGCGGTATTACAAGGGATGGATGTACACCGGCGACCTGGCCACCTGGGATGCTGAGGAGTATATAACCATAGTCAGCCGCAAGGACGATATGATCATCTCCGGCGGTGAAAATGTATATCCGGTCCAGATTGAAGAGGCCCTCAACCAGAACCCCAAAGTGCAGGATTCGGTGGTGGTAGGACTGCCGGACGAGAAATGGGGGCAGATGATCGTGGCCTACGTGGTCAGGAAGGACCCTGGTCTTACGGCCGGCGAACTGGACCGGTACTGCCTGGGGCACCCCATGCTGGCCCGGTACAAGAGGCCCAGGTACTACTCTTTTGTGGAAAATCTGCCCATGACCGCCACAGGCAAGAAAGTGCATTACAGGCTGGCCCTGCAGGTGGAGGAAGATCTGCACAAGGGGCTTTTGGAAAGGGTCTGAAACAAGGCCACCGCTGCCCTGGGGGAATTGGTCCAAAGTTGAAATAAGGAGGTGTTCCCGGTGATACCTTACCCGGAGGAAGTTATTGACACTTATGAGCGGAGGGGCTGGTGGGGTAAAAAAACTCTGGTTGATTATATAGAGGACAATGCCCAAAAATTCCCTGACCGGGTGGCCTATGTCGATTCCCGGCAAAGCATAAACTGGGCCGGGGTCAGCCGGATGGTCAGGCGCCTGGCCATAGCGCTGGCGGAACTGGGCATAAAAAAAGACCAGTATGTGGTTACCCAGGTCCCCAATTCAATAGAGTTTGTCTTGACCCACTATGCCCTGGCCAGACTGGGGGCGGTTACCGTGCCGGTGGTAATGCCTTTTCGCAGGCACGAGCTGGACTATATACTGGATCTCTCAGAGGCGGTGGCGGCAGTGCTGCCCCTGGAATACAACAGGCATAACTACCTCGAAATGTATAAGGATTTACAAAATAGGCATCCTCAACTGAAACACCTGATCATCTATGGTTTTGGGGAGGTTTCCGGGGGACCGGTTTCTCTTCAGGAAATGATCGACACGGCGGTGGAGGATCAATACCCTGCGGGCTTTTTGGATCAGTACAAGCCCGAGGCCAACGACGTAGTTACCATGTGCCTGACCTCGGGCACCGAGGCCCAGATCAAGGGCGTGCCCCGCACCCACAACAACTGGATTACCTTTGCCCGGGTTGTTCCCCACGATGCCTGGGGCAGAAACAGCAGCGACGACGTCCTGGTCACCCCGCTTCCCCTGCCCAACCTTTTCGGCCTTGGCTGCGGGCTTTACGGCTCGCTGATGCTGGGCCAGAAAATGGTGTTGCTGGAGAGCTTCAATCCCGAGGAATCCATCCGGGCCATTGAGGCGCACCGGGCCACCCACTTTATGGGGGTGCCGGCCATGCATATATCCATGCTTAACTCTCCGGCCATGGAAGAGGCCAACCTAAAATCCCTAACCCGGGTAGTTACCGGCGGCGCACCGGCCCCCGGCGTAATGATCGATCAGTATCTGAAGCGCTTCGGGGTGGGAGTGGTTAATGGCTGGGGTTCCAATGAGGGCGCCTTTTGCGGCACCAGGTGGGACCAAAGGGAGTGCCTGGCAGACTCCATAGGTCCGCACCCGCCCAGCTATGAGATCAAGATTGTGGACGGTGACGGCAATCCGCTGCCGCCGGGCCGGGTTGGAGAGATTGCCATGCGCGGACCCTGCGTCTTTGCGGGATACCACAAGCGCCCGGACTTGAATCTGAGGTCCTTTGACGGGGACGGCTATTTTCATACCGGCGATTTGGGGATGCTGGGATTTGACGGGTTTTACCGTTTCTGCGGGCGCAAAAAGGATCTGATCATTCGGGGCGGGCAGAATATCAGCGCCGAGGAAATTGAGTTCTTAATCCAGGAGCACCCCAGGGTATTATTTGTGGCTGCCGTGGGTATGCCGGACCAGAGGCTGGGAGAAAGGACCTGTGTCTATATCCAGCCCAAAAACCCGGGTGACCGGCTGACCCTGGAAGAGGTGACTTCCTTTCTGAAGAAAAAAGACATTGCAGCCTACAAGCTGCCGGAGAGGGTGGAAATGATCGACGAACTGCCCCGGACACCCACGGGAAAGGTGCAGAAGTTTAAATTGAGAGAGGATATCATGCGCAGCCAGCAATAAACACATATAATCTGCACCAGGCGGGTTAGCATGCAATAACTCGCACAAACCTGGAGACCAGTGCCGGGTCAAACTGGGTACCGGAATACCTCTGCAGTTCGGCGACAGCCGTTTTAGGGGTCAAAGCCTTACGGTAGGGGCGGTCGCTGATCATGGCGTCGTACGCGTCCACGCCAGCCGCCTCTCTTAACCACCTTTAGATAACTATACAAAATATGTCTGGCAACCGATAATCTCGCTAACCTGGTGAGGCCGGCCTTCAATTTTATACCGGTAAATGGCCGGGTAGTGCAGGTATTCTTCCAGTTCTATCAAGACCCAGGGGAAATACTGGCGGTAGGTGCTTCTTATGCGATGCACGACCACCGGGTAGGGGTAAGGTAGTCCAGGATAATTTCCTTAAGGCCGTTTTCGTGTAAAGCTTGCATGAGGTTGATCAAGGCCTCTTCTGTATCCGATAATCCCGGGAGCAACGGGGCGATAAAAACCCATACTGGAATTCCGGCCTTAATCTCGACTTTGAAACTTTCAAATTAAGAATCCAGTAAAATCAAGGCTTGAGGGGCAATTATGACAGACGTACTACAACATCTCTTTCCTTAATCAAAAAGAGAGGGAATAAAGTGGTCTGGCCGGTTTGGGGCTATGGCTGTCTGTGCTTTATCCAGCACGGCAACCTGCTGGGGAGGCCGGATCCCCAGTGCCTTGAAGGCCTCGTAAGCTTTACCGGCCAGCTCCGTTCGGCATAGATACTTTTCTTCACCGATATTTAGCTTAACAGCCTTCGAAGCTTTAAGGTCTCTAAGCAAGTATATATATTCGACGTCTGCGCCTCCGGCAAAAAGTGGAGGTAGTAAGAGCGGGCGGAAGCGGAAAAATAAAAAGCTTAGTGACCTGAGAATGTGGGTGCATTCGTAGTATTAACAGCCTACTTGACAAGCTGTTATAATAACGACGTAGTCGTACGCGCAAAAGCACTTCGGGAAAAAACCCGAGGTGCTTTTCTTTTGCAAAAAAAGCAGCCCTTACGGCTGCCTCTTTGCTTTATTGGCCACTCCCAGGTGTTTTTTTAGAGCATCCTGGAGGACGTGCGAGAAGTTAACGTTTTCGCGTTCTCCCAGGTCTTTCAGCCACTTGGGGAGAGTGATCATTTTGTTGACGGCTTTGTTGGCCATCCTGTCCCGGATAGGTGGCATCCAGGCTTCAACCAGGCTAACGAATCCGCCCTCGGGGAAGGAGATTTTTTCTGGAGAGGTGGGCGCAGGCAGAGCATCGCCGTCATTCTCCATTCCCCAGACGTGTAGGGTCAGGGCCTCTTTGGCCATGGCCAGTGCTTCTTCGATGTTATTGCCTTCGGTCACAATGCCGGACAGGTCGGGGAAGGTTACACAGTAGCCGCCCTCTTCACAGGGGTCAAAAACAGCGGGGTAAATATACTTATCCAATCTTGTCGTTACCTCCCTGGGCGGGGCTTTTATTTTAGCCCCGCCTGTTTCATTATCGTTTGTAGGGTCTTTGGTTTCAGGTCTTCCCTTGGGTGGGGTACAGTTACCTTTCCTGATTTTGTTGGGTGTTTCAGCTGTACGTGGCTTCCGTCTTGGCCTACTTGATACCAGCCGTCTTTATGTAGTAACCTGAGCACCTCTGTGGAGGAATATTGCTTTATACGTCATCCCTCCATCCAATATTATAATAACATAGGTAAAAACATATGCCAATGATTAAGCATATGTTTTAACAAATGGGATCACCCCCGCCTACGCGGGGAACAGGCCGGAAGCTATTGGAGACTATCAGTGGATACGCTGCTCAAAAAGGATACCAGACTGGTACCCTGAAAAATCACCTTACTGATAATACATTTGGGACCAGACGGTACTTTTGTTAATGCTATGTCTG
>Ga0209347_1000780_pt1 | contig 67957 bp, 49 predicted proteins | sample AutmiccommuBRH23_FD_187382 | JGI IMG/M metagenome (GOLD analysis project Ga0209347, IMG submission 187382) | Deep subsurface microbial communities from Mt. Terri, Switzerland - Autotrophic microbial communities BRH/23 (SPAdes) (version 2) | ecosystem: Environmental > Aquatic > Deep subsurface >... | reverse complement strand
TGACGATCGGTGAGATTGCTGACCGTATCTGCCTGGAGTATTATGTAGAACTCGCTCAGGTTGAAGTTGATACACTGGAATTCCTGGCAGATCTGGAGAAGAAACAGATTATTCAGGTGATTGGCTCTTGAATCGCTTGCATGTCCTTGCCGGTAAGCTTTCTCTCCCAGGATGGCGGTCAGCCATCCTGATTGTGCTGGGCTGCCTGCTCGCACTCGCCGGTTTTTTCTCGCCGCAGGTAGTTGCAGGCCAGTCGGCAGTCACCCTGTTACGTTTTACCGCCACAGGTCGCGTGAATAATATCCTGGTTGAATGGGAGACCGCAACCGAATTTGACAATGCCGGATTTTTTGTCTGGACCAGCGATGCGGAGAATGGCACCTACAATCTGATCAGCAATTTCATCGAAGCTCAAGGGGATGGGGTTACTGGCGCTGTCTATGGTTTTGTGGATGCCGATGTTGAAACGGGGGTTATTAAATACTATAAATTGGAAGCGGTTGCTCTGGACCAGACCAGCGAATTTTTTGGGCCACAATCTGCTGTTCCAGTCCAGGTGGCGTCTACACAGACGTCTACACCTACGACGACATTAACAGTCACACAGACGGAAGGCGGGCTGGTCCCAACCTCGACGGTCACCGCCACCCAGGTCTTGTCACCCCAGACCGCCACACAGACACTTATCGCAACCTCAGAAGATAATGAAACATACCCTCAGCAGCCAACTGCCACGCTCAATCCCGCAGCCGTCTTAAACAGCCAGGGAACTGCTTATCCTGACGTCCCCACACCTTTACCGCCTACTCCTTACCCGGATCAGGCATTCACTGCTACCTTACCCCCCCAGAACCCTGGACTGCAGGTTACGGTGTCTCCAACTTCCGCCACTGAGCCAACGCAGCAAGCAACGCTTATGGTTGAAGGAACGAATGAGGGAAAGGCGATTGGTGGCGCAGCTCCACGGAATGAAGATACAGGCGGGCTGCAGCTGCCGCCATTCACAGCATTACTGGTCATTCTATTGATCTGGGCAATTCTGGCAGGCTGGTTTTATGTGTCTGTCCGGCAGTTAGGCTAAACAACTTCAGGGTTTGCAAGTATGTCATCTTATTTGCGTTGGATTGTCTGGCTGTGTGGGGTGCTCCTGGCAAGCAGCCTGGTGTGCGCCTGCCAGGTGCCATCATCTGAGATCACCCAGAACTCTTCAAAGATCAACCCGGATTGGATCTCGCTTCAAGTCGCACAGGAGGGAGTTTACCGTATTTCAGCATCCGAGATGAGCGATGCTGGTTTGGAGTTTGAAAGTTTTGATGCGGATTCTCTTATCATCTGGCATCGGGGGCACACGGTCGCTTTCACAGTGATTGATCAAGGTGCAGCGGTTTTATTCTATGCATCGCCGCCTGCCAGCCCTTATGCAGCTTATGAACCCTACTGGCTGATGCGCAGGCAGGACCGGGACAGGATAACGCCATATCTCCAATTCGATCAATCCGAAACCGGGGTTAAGGCCGTCACTAATCCGCCAGAAATAGATTGGCCAATAGGCGCTGCTGACCGTGTCGTAAGCAGAATTCTTTTAGAAGAAAACCATCTTTATACCCCGCAAGTTGAGCAAGGTGATCGCTGGCTGTGGCGATCCTTCTCTGCTCCCGATAGCTGGTCGCTTGAATTTGACCTGCCCATGTCGGATGGCGGACCAGGACGTATCCAGGTACGCGCCTGGGCGCGCACGGAGGCGCCTGGACCAGTCGATCATCACTGGGAGTTCTCCATAAATGGTCAGCTTGCGGGTGATGAACAATGGGATGGTCGAGGAGTTTACACCTTTGAGTTATCCATCCCGGCCGGCGTGCTGCAATCCGGAAAAAATCGTCTCGAATTGCATGCTCTGGATGATTTAGGGTTGAAAGCGGATATCGTATACCTGGATCGCATCGAACTCGAATATACAGCTCGCCCTGATCCGGACGCAGACACACTGGTTTTTCAAGCTTTGGGAGATACGCTCAATTTAGCTGGGTTTTCAGGATCGATTGCTGGTTTTATGCTCGCTGAGCAGCCTCAAGACACAATTCCCTTAGGAGAATTCGCGCAGGCAGAAAACCTGGCGGTCATCCCCGGTCAGCGTTACTGGCTTTCCAGCCCTGAGGGCTATCTCACCCCAGCAGAAATTCGACCCGGCTGGGTTGACCCCGAGTTATTATCCGCCAGCCAGGCAGCTCATTATCTGGCGATTGGTCCTTCAGATCTATTAGCCCCGCTAGCCGAACTCTTAGAATTACGCAGCTCGCAAGGGTTAACCACGCGCGCCGTCGATGTAGAAGCGATCTATAACCAGTTCAACGGGGGCTTCCCCGAACCAGAAGCTATTCAGCGTTATCTACAATATTCAGCCCAACACTGGCCTTCTGCGCCTCGTTACGTGCTTCTGGTCGGCGATAGCACCTATGACATGCGTGGTTATTTATCTGCTCCTGATGCAAACCGCCTGCCAGTATTTCTGGTCGACACGATATTTGGCGGGCAGACAGCCAGCGATATCCCTTTTTCGCTGCTGGATGAAGATGAGCTTCCCGATCTCGCTGTGGGGCGCATCCCTGCCCAGACTCCTCAGCAAGTTCGTAAAGTGGTAAATAAGATTCTGGCCTACGAAGCAGGATTGGCTGATCAGAATACCAACTCCATTCTGGCAATTGCCGACGGGCAGGACCAAAATTTTGCAGCTGACGCCAAGCGCTTTTTGGATCAGTTTCCAGCCCCAGCGACCACCCAGCTTCTCCAACCTCAAGCCGGCTCCAGCAACGCTGCTGCACAGGTGCTCCAGGCTATCCAGGGAGGTCACTGGCTGGTTTCCTACTTCGGTCATGGCAGTATTGACATGTGGGGGCGAGATCGCCTGCTGACCACCGCAGATGTGGCTCAATTGGACGATCCGGCTGCTGCCACGATCTTACTCAATATGACCTGTTTGACAGGTTTTTTTGTCCATCCGCAAACTGTTTCGTTGGCTGAAGCCATGCTTTTTCAGGAGCCAGGTGGGGCTGTGGTCGTACTTGCACCCTCCAGCCTGACCCTGCCAGGTGACCAGGGCTTCCTGAGCCGTGCGCTGTCTGCAGCGCTTATTAATTCAGATGAGAGTATCATTGGAGATATTCTCCTGACTGCTCGACGCTCAATTCCACTCGACTCGCCGGGTACACGCGACGTGTTGCTCACCTTCTTGTTGTTCGGCGATCCGGCGACGCGGGTACGCTGAGCCCATCCTGGAGGTTATGATAGAATGTGCGCCATGCATCCAAAGATTGTATTTATGGGCTCTCCTGAATTTGCTCTACCGGTTTTGCATGCATTGGTAGAGCACTCTACTGTGGTTGGTGTCGTCACCCAACCAGATCGTCCGGCCGGGAGGGGGAAAGTGCTCACGCCACCGCCTGTAAAATCCCTGGCTGAACGCTACCAGCTTCCGGTCATTCAACCGCGCCGCTTAAGCCAACCCGATGCGTTTGCCCAATTGGCTGCCTGGCAGCCGGATGTGATCATCGTTGCTGCCTTTGGACAGATCCTTAAACCCCAGGTCCTGGATTTGCCTGCTTTTGGATGTGTGAACGTACACGCTTCGTTATTGCCACGCTGGCGCGGCGCGGCTCCCATTCAGGCTGCTATCTTGCATGGGGATACACAAACCGGGGTGACGATTATGCGGATGGATGCCGGGATTGATACCGGAGGCATTCTCAGTCAACAGGCAATCGAAATTCTCCCGCAGGATACCAGCTTAAGTTTAAGCGCCCGCCTGGCTGAGTTAGGCGCAAATTTGCTGCTGGAAACCCTGCCTGAATATCTGTCGGGACGTATTCCTGTCCAGGAGCAGGATGATCAATTTGCCAGCTATGCTCCAATGCTTAAGAAAGAGGACGGATCTCTGGATTTCCACAGGTCTGCAAAAGATCTGGAGCGGCAGGTGCGGGCGTTTGATCCCTGGCCGGGTGCCTACATGGAATGGAAGGGGCAGCTGATTAAAATCCTGCGCTCCCATACCCTTGCAGATCAGATGGGCGAAGCTGAAACAGCTTTGGAACCCGGCACAAAACTGCGTGTAGATAATTTGCCGGCGGTTTCAACAGCCGAAGGTCTGCTGATCCTGGATGTCTTGCAGCCTGCCGGGAAAAAAGCGCTCACCGGCAGTGAATTTTTAAATGGTGCTCGGGATTGGGGGCGCTGATTCTGGAATGGCTGACCACAAATCCAGGCATGTCTCGATAACACCCACCTCGGGTCCGCTGCGTATTTTATGTTTTGGGGCCGGTGCGATAGGTACCTATATCGGCGGCAGCCTGGCCCTGGCTGGTCATCAGGTTGTGTTTCTGGAACGACCCACGCTGGCGGATCAGCTTCACAAAAATGGTTTGCATCTCACGTTAGGTGATCGTCAATTCTCTGTAGATCAACCGCGTATTATCCAATCGCTGGATGAATTACTCTCGGGGGAGGAGACCAGATTTGATGCTGGTCTGGTAGCGGTTAAGGCTTACGACACAGCAGAATTTGCCCAATCCCTGGCTCCATATAGAGAAGTTCTCCCCCCTCTGCTTTGCCTGCAAAATGGAGTTGATAACGAATCACAATTGGGTGAGGTGATTGGCGTGGAGCGTGTCATCTCTGGAACGGTGACAAGTGCGATCGGTCGCCTGGGAGTCGGTGAAATCGTTCTGGAACGCTTGCGTGGAGTAGGTGTGACCGCTGGCTTTCCAATTTCCGATCATCTGGTCAGGGCTCTGAATGAAGCCGGGTTGAGCGCGCGCTTGTATGCCAATGGTGCCAGTATGAAGTGGTCTAAACTGCTGACTAACTTACTGGCCAATGCCACCTCTGCGATTCTGGATATGACCCCCGCACAAATCTATGCCCATCCTGGTCTGGTGCGTCTGGAGATAGGACAAATTAAGGAAGCTCTGCATGTAATGCGCCGGCTGGGCTTGCAGCCCGTCAATCTACCCGGCACACCGATAAAGCTCCTGGTCTGGGGGATCGATTGGCTGCCTACATCACTATTAGGCCCGTTAATGCGGCGTGTGATTGGCAGCGGGCGAGGTGGCAAAATGCCTTCATTCCATATTGATTTACACCAGGGCAGGGGGATTAGCGAAGTGCGCTATCTCAATGGCGCAGTCGTCCTGCACGGGGCGGAGAATGGCTACGATGCCCTGGTTAACCGCCGCCTTACCGAGATCCTGGAAGGCCTGACGGACCGCACGATCGCCCTGGAAGAGTACCGCCATGCGCCTGAGAAATTGTTGGCTGCGATTAACGATGGTCGTAACCAGTAGTCCCTCCAAAGGATTTCAGGGCTGAATAAGATCATAAAATAGTGGTAAGGATTTAACAGGTGTCTTGCTCCAGGCATGCGCCTGCAGCGCCATTTCACGCGCAGCCTCCCCGGTTTCTTTTTGATTGGCATGGATCCTGAACAGCGGCATGCCTCGATCAACATAATCGCCTACTTTATGCAGCACTTCAATACCAACCGCATAATCGATTGGATCACCTTTGCGGGCGCGCCCTGCACCCAATAGAACTGCGGCTTCTCCAATGAGTTTGGCATGGATCTGACTCAGGTAGCCAGCCTGAGGTGATTTTACCGTTTCAATCAGTCTGGCTTGCGGCAGGCGATCTGGTTCATCGATATAGCGCAGGTCACCACCCTGAGCCTGTACCAGTAACCGGAATTGTTCCCATGCTCGACCGGTTTGGATACATTCTTCTGCCATAGTACGCGCACTTGCAAGATCTTTAGCCCTGGAGCCGATCACAAGGCAGTGTGCAGAAATTTCCAGGCAGTGATGCCAGAAATCCTCAGGACCGTTGCCTTGTAATGTAGCGATCGCTTCTTTTAGTTCCAGTGCATTTCCAACCGCGTGCCCCAGAGGTTGGTTCATATCCGAGATGATCGCTATAGCTTTACGTTGGGTTAAATGGGCGATCGTCACCATCAAGCGCGCTAATTTTTGCGCTTGTCCGAGGTCCGTCATAAAAGCACCTAAGCCAACCTTTACATCCAGCACAATTGCCTGTACGCCGGAAACAATTTTTTTACTCATCACAGACGAGGCGATCAAGGGTAAAGACTGGACAGTCCCGGTGACATCACGCAGAGCATATAATTTGCCATCGGCTGGCGCCAGGTCGGCGCTTTGTCCCGTGAGCACAATACCAATTGCTTTGAGCTGCTGAAGAAATTCTTCTTTTGTCAGGTCGGTCCGGTATCCTGGAATTGATTCCATCTTGTCGAGGGTACCACCGCTGAAGCCCAGTCCCCGTCCTGTCATTTTGCCAACCGGCAAACCACAGGCAGCTACCATAGGAGCGATAACCAGGGTCGTCTTATCCCCTACGCCGCCTGTCGAGTGCTTATCGACCGCAATGGGGACTATATCGGTTAAATCCAAAGTTTCTCCAGAGGCTGCCATCGCCAACGTCAGATCGGTGATTTCCTGATCGGTCATGCCATTCAACAGAATAGCCATCGCCAGAGCTGATGCCTGGTAGTCTGGGATTTCGCCGGATTCAAACCCGTTGATGAAGAAGTCAATTTCGGCACGGCTCAGGCTGCCCCGATCGCGTTTTTTGATAATGATATCTACTGCTCGCATAGACCACTCCGTTCTGTTTTAGTTTTGCAATTATAGATTATAAACGACCTTCTACATCTTGGATGCCAGCCTCACAGCGCAATTTTCTTCCCATACACAGGCTCCAGGAGATGGCAAATGGGTTCAACAGGTTGTCTGCATCGGAGTAAAAACCTGTTTGATGAATTTGATTAAATCCAGACAACATGCGATAAAATAAGTTAACCTTAATCATTGACAATTGATAGCGTGTGAAGCCAGCAGGAGCAGATATTTTGACTGAAGTGCATCCACCAGCGAGTGAATTTGTCGATATAGATGAAAAAATCACCCGTGCCATGGCATATTTACAGAATTATATTGTTTGGGGTGATGTCATCACGAAAAAGGCAATTCGTGTCAGTACATGGTTGCGCACTCAAATGGCGCCTCAATACGTATGTCTCCGTGACGCTCAGGTTATGACCCTGGGTTTTAGTTCACCTGCCCGACCCCAGTATTTCCATCAGATCCATGTACCAACCTCTCAAATCAATGGTTTCCACATAATGCCGCCAGACCACGATCCTCTGGATTATGACGAACATGAACCCAATCGAAAAATGGAGCCAGTTACGGCCATGGTTGGGCAAATTCGATTTAATGGTCGGATTCGGATTTCTACACAAACCGATCTGCAACGCTTCTTGGACGTGAGCAAAGAAACTTTTGCCACGTTATATGATACTGATATCAGCCAACCTGCTCAACCGACGATGGGTGTCATCCGCGTACCGATGGCGCTGGTTCGTAGAGAAATGGTAATTTTTGCAGGATGATAGCCATGGACGGGGTGAATACCGATATGATGCCAGAACCGAGTAAAGGGATGCTGCGCTCGTTTGAGAAAAATTACCAGAATTTGCTGGAAAATGAGGCATTCTACCGGGCGATTGTCGACGAGCAGTCGGACCTGGTTTGCCGTTTTAACCGCGATGGCTACCTGACTTACGCCAATCCAGCTTTTCTACGATATTACCAAATTTCACTCGATGAACTATCCCACCAATCCTTTGTAACTTTACTCCCTGAAACTGAGCAGGATCAGGTTTGGCAGATAATTCATGATCTCAGCCCTGTAAAGGCTTCGTTTGATTTGGAATATAGCGCCGAGAACTCAACGCGTCAACCCGTGCTGCATTGGTGGAATGTAAAAGGTGCTTTTGAAAGCGATCATCTGACCGGATTTCAAGCCAGTGGGCACCTTCTGTCCACCAATACCCTGGCCAGGATTGCCAGTTTGCATTACACACGCCAGATCAATGCTATCTATACAGCAACGATGGCTTTACTCACAAATCTGGATCTCGAATCACTTATCAGCCAGATTTTGGATGCGGCTTTTGATGCAATTCCCTCTGGACAGAAGGGCGCTTTACACTTAATTGCTAGGGATACTGGCCAGCTTGAGATGCGAGCAGCGCTTGGTTACAAAGAAAACGATCCTCGTATTAAAAAGTTAAACTTAAAAGATGGTGTCAGTTATATTGCTACTTCCGTCCGCGAACGCCGCCCCCTCCTGATTCAAAATATTGGCACTTTTGGCGAAGCTGGCAATTTGGAAGCCGTTGAAGACACAGAAATATTTCGCTCCGCTATGGTTGCGCCGCTTATTTTGGGAAATGATGTTTTAGGTGCACTGTCACTGGAATCACCTCTCGAGGAGGCCTTTAATCAGGCGGATCTGGACTTGATTGCCAGTTTTGCCGCCACAGTGACCGCTGCGATTCGTAATGCCCAGTTACACACTGAAGTGCAGCGCCAGGCGATCACTGATCCCCTGACTGAATTATATAATCGGCGCGGCTTTTTTGAGATAGGCGAGCATGAGATTGAACGCAGCCACCGTTTTGTGCGTCCTTTGGTGGCGATGATGGTAGATGTTGATCATTTCAAGCTGATAAATGATAATTTTGGTCACGCTGTGGGTGATCAAGTCTTACTGCAAATTTCTGCTCGCATCCGTAACAATGTGCGCAAGGTGGATATTGTCGGCAGATACGGGGGCGACGAGTTTGGGATTTTGCTACCTGAGCTGGATATCTTCTCAGCCGTAAATGTCGCTGAACGCCTGCGCAGGAAGATGGAAGAAGTCCCCTTCATCGTCGGAGATGAAATCGTCCGGGCGACCATCAGTGTTGGTGTCGCAAAAATTATGCCTGAAATGTCCAATCTGGACGCTTTATTAGTGCGCGCCGATCATGCCCTCTACCTGGCCAAAAATGGAGGCCGTAATCGGGTAGATGTCGGCTAACCACTATGTGTACTACAGTTGGATAGGTTTAACTGGGGGATAGTCACTCAGCTTATTTGACGCTCAGTGAATAAACATGGCATCGCCAAAAGAATAGAAGCGATAACCTTCCTGGATCGCGGTTTGGTAGGCGTCCAGGATATGCTCGCGCCCGGCGAAAGCTGAAACCAGCATGATCAAAGTGGAGCGGGGGAGATGAAAGTTGGTTATCATTGCGTCGACAGCACGAAACGTGTAGCCTGGCAGTATAAATAAATTGGTAGGACCGAGAAACTCGGCGATGTCTTCACCCGGCCTTGCTGCTTGAGCAGCCGACTCAATTGTCCTGACAGCGGTTGTTCCAACTGCAATGACGCGTTTTCCCGATCTCCTGGCCAGATTGATCTTATTGGCTGCTTCTGGGTTGAGATGGCACCACTCACGATGAATGGCGTGGTCTGCGGGGTCTTCTTCAGTCACAGGAGCAAAGGTGTCCAAACCAACATGCAGGGTCACTTTTGCAAACTGGATACCCGCTGCGCCTAGTATGTGAATCAAGTCAGGTGTGAAATGCAGTCCGGCAGTAGGCGCTGCCGCTGAGCCGCGTTCAGTGGCGTATACTGTTTGGTAACGCTCTGGATTGCTGAGTGGAGTATGAATATAGGGCGGCAGGGGCACCTGTCCGATCACCGGCAGCAATTCATCGATCGGCTGGTGAAAGGTGACCAGGCGCTGGGAACCGCCTAAATTGGCGGTAATCGTCGCTTGAGGTCCGTTCTCGATCTGAATCAATCGTCCCGTTATAAATCCCTTTCCACCCACCAGGGCTTCCCAGGTGTGGTGGTCGCGTTGTTTAAGCAGTAGTAATTCGCCTTTGCCCCCGGTGGGTATTTTGTGCACTGCCAGCCGAGCTGAAATTACGCGGGTCTGGTTTAAGACCAATACATCTCCGCGGTTAAGATGCTCGCCGATCTGTGTAAAACGCTCGTGTTGTATTGCCCCACTGATGCGGTCCAGCACCAGCAAGCGCGAGGCATCGCGTGGCTCGATAGGAGTCTGCGCGATCGATTCAGGGGGTAGATAATAATCAAAATCAGTTGTTTTCATACGTTCGAATTGGGTGAGTTTGAAGCTGTTAGCGGTTTATCAGACGAATGATAATGTTCAACAGGATCGTCAGCACGATCGATAACAAAAGCCCGGTGACGATGGGGAAGACACAGGTTACATTACTCATCTGGATGCGAATATCACCAGGGAGACGTCCTAAGGGCAGTCCGCTGCGAGCCAGGAGAAAAACCAACCCACCCAGGCCGACCAGGATCAAGCCAGTGATGATCAGGGTTCGGGCAATGTTCTCCATATTCTCAGAATAAGCGCACCTGGTCATCCTTGGGATAAGGAATCTGTAAATGTTCGTAGGCGCTGCGTGTGGCGGTGCGCCCCTGAGGTGTGCGCTCAAGAAAACCTAACTGCAAAAGGTAAGGCTCAACCACATCCATGATGGTATCCGGCTCTTCGCTAATCGAAGCGCCAATGGTGTTTAATCCCACTGGGCCGCCTGAGTATTTTTCGATAATAGTTTTCAGCACACGCCGGTCAAGATCATCCAGACCCAGTTGATCGACTTCGAGCAAATCCAGGGCCTGGCGGGCAATTTGCCGGCTGATGATCCCGTCCCCGCGTACATCCGCAAAGTCGCGCACCCTGCGCAGTAAGCGCAGTGCCACCCGAGGGGTACCACGCCCTCGATGGGCAATCTCGATCACACCCCCAGCATCAGCCTCGACGCCTAAAACGCCTGCTGCCCGTCGCACTATGGCTTCCATAGCTGCCTGGTCGTAGAAATCCAGGCGGTAAACAGCTCCGAAACGTGCACGCAGCGGAGCGGTGAGCAATGCCAGCCGGGTGGTGGCGCCGATGACGCTGAAGCGTGGCAATTTTAGGCGGATTGAACGTGCTGCTGGGCCTTTACCGATAATGATATCCAGGGCGAAGTCTTCCATTGCAGGATATAGCACTTCTTCGATGGCTTTTCCCAGGCGGTGTACTTCGTCGATGAAGAGCACATCGCCGGCACGTAGATTGGTAAGAATCGCTGCCAGGTCGCCAGCCCGCTCTATGGCTGGTCCAGCCGTGATTTTGATATTCACGCCCATCTCGTTGGCCAAAACATGCGCAAGGGTGGTTTTCCCCAGCCCTGGAGGGCCATAAAAAAGTACATGATCCAGAGCTTCACCACGCTGGCGGGCAGCCTGGATCAATATATCCAGGTTTTCCTTGACGCGCTCCTGTCCAATCAGATCCTGCAGGGTGCGCGGGCGGATGCTTTGATCTAAACGATCTTCAGGTTGGGGTTTAGGGTTGATTACCCGCGGAGAAGCATCATTCATGGCGCTGATTATAACCCGGAATAAAGCTATAATAAGCTTATCCCCTTTCAGGAGTCTGGCAATGGAAAATGTCTTCCCATCCTCGCACCCATTAGTTCACCATAAATTGACCCGTTTGCGCGATCAAAATACTGAACCGAAAAAATTCCGCGAATTGATCCGTGAGATTGCAGCATTGTTAGCCTATGAAGCGACCATCGATCTTTCGACAAATCCCAAACAAGTCACCACGCCTCTGGCGACCACCATTGGATCTGAATTGCTGGAAAAAATTGGGCTTGTCCCGATCTTGAGAGCTGGTTTAGGTATGGTCGAAGGGGTATGGGATTTGATGCCAACCTCTGAAGTCTGGCATATTGGTCTTTATCGCGATGAAAAAACCCTGAAGCCGGTCGAATACTATAACAAATTGCCGGTTGAACCCACGGTGTCTGTATGCCTGATCCTGGATCCCATGCTGGCGACAGGTGGATCCGCAGTGGCGACCGTGGATGTGCTAAAACGCTGGGGAGTAAAGAAAATCAAATTTGTAGGAATTATTGGCGCTCCGGAGGGAATTGCGCTGATGCAAGCGCATCACCCGGAAGTGCCCATCTATCTGGCAGCGATCGATGAACGACTTAATGAAGTTGGATATATTTTGCCGGGTCTGGGGGATGCCGGGGACCGCCAGTTTGGTACTGGTTAAATTAGCGGTTGGAGATCAGTAAAGCAGCTGCAAGACCAGAATTTGCAGTTGCTTTTTTATTGTTTACTTGTAAGAAGTCCCATCTGGAGGGCTTTACTGACTGCTTCAGCGCGGTTAGCGGCGTTCAATTTTTCCAGGATATGGCGGACATGGGTTTTTACAGTATTTTCAGAAATGACCAGGGTTTTGGCAGTCTGGAGGGTTGTACTGCCTTGGGCCAGGCAGCCTAAGACTTCCATCTCGCGTTCGCTTAGAATCGGCTCGCGCATATTAGCGCCCGGCTGAAGCGCACCCAATACCTGACGGGTGACCTGCGGAGATAGAACGGATAATCCCTGGTGGATGTTATGGATGGCGCGCTGCAGTTCATCAGGTTCAGCGTTTTTCAGTAAATACCCATCCGCACCGGCTTGAATTGCCCCAAATAGATCTTCTTCGCTCTTGGAGATGGTCAACATCAAGATCTTGCAATCCCGGGTTGATGGTTGGCTGCGCAATGCACGCACGGTTTCAACCCCGCCCATTCCCGGCATGTTGACATCCAGCAGGATCACTGCTGGGTGTGTACGCTCGATCATCTCAAGCGCCGCGCGGCCATCCCCGGCATCTCCGACGACCTCGAAATCGGGCGATTCTTCTAGCAGGTTGATCAGACCAGCCCGAAACAGAGCATGGTCATCCACAACGGCCAAGCGTAATTTACTCACGAGCTTTCTCCTCTAGGGTGCAGTGTAGACCAATCCAGCACTAAATTAGCTGGTACACGCAGGCGAATTAGCGTGCCTTGATTGGGTTTGCTAACTACCTGGAAATCCGCACCAATTAACTCTGCCCGTTCTCGCATCCCATGCAGTCCATAACGCGAAGTCGCAGGTATGTCTTCGGGCATAAAACCAGCCCCATCGTCCTGAATTTCAAGCCACCAATCGCCTGATTTTACTGCACTGCGCAGCCATACGTTGTTCGCCTGGGCGTGTTTGCGGATATTGTTCAGCGCTTCCTGTACGATACGGATTAATTGGGTCTCGATTTCAACCGGCACGGCCTCAGGCCGGCTAGACATCTCAAAACGCGCGGATACGCCTGCCAAATCTTCGAACTCAAGCAGGGTAGGATCAATCCAGGCCAGATTACCCTGGTGACCTGTGTCCACTCGCAAACCATCGATGGCGGCGCGAACATCCTGATAGGCTTCGCTGATCGTGTTGTAAACCATTTTCAGGGTAGTACGTACTCTTTCAACATCTGATTTATTCAAGTAATTCATGGATTGGGCTGCCTGTAGTTTCAGGAAACCCAATGTCTGAGCCAATCCATCGTGAATTTCGCGCGCCAGACGAGTGCGCTCCTGGATCACTGTGCGGTACTCAACCTCTGCCAGGAGATTGGCATTTTCTACAACCAGTTCAACCTGAGCTGCAAAGGCGTGCAACAGGCTCAGCTGATGCATTTCATACTTGGCCGTATGTTTGCTAACCACGACCAGAGCGCCCATAATTTGCTTTTGGATGGAGAGAAGCGGCACTGCCAGCAGTGTGTACCCACCTTCACCAATGTGCGTGTTGGGGGGTGTTTCGCGCACTTGTACCGCTTCACCCGTGCGCAGGATACTATCGATCGTTTGTGAAACCAGCGTATTGCTGCCGGGTGGAGGTATGCCGATGGTGACCTGGCGTTGGCCTCTGTCTGCCTGTATCTCGATCTGTGCCAGGTCGGCTTCAAAAGCAGACTGAATATTTTCCAATAACGCAGCCAACACACCCGAGAGATCAGCCTTTTGTTGGAGCGCGCGTATCTGTCGCAGGGCTTCAAACTCGCGCTGGCGTATGCGGGTGGATTCTAAAGCCAGAGCCGTACCCTGCAATAAGGTTTTTAAGAATGCCTCGGTGTCAGCATCCATCTGTTCCAGGTCGGGCGTGTACAGGTTCATCACCCCCCATTCGCGATTCCCCGTGCTGACAGGCAGACAGAACAGCCCAATTACATCTGCGAAAGGTCCTTTGAGCAGAGGGCAGCTGGTGTTTAACTGCGCCATGTCTTGGCACTGCTGGCAGCGCTGGCGCACCGCCGGAGTAGCCAGGTATTCTATCCAGGCATTCAGAGCTGGAAAAGGTAGCTCGCCGCGTGCCTGGGCAGCCAGTGGTTGGCCCCGATCATCCAGGGGGACAAATGATGCGCCTTGCGCGCCGGTAAGCTCCAGACAAAGCTTCAGCAGTGTTTCGATGACCTCGTTTTCGCTGGCTGCGTGTGCATACACGGAGCTTAACTGAAATACCCCTGCCATTCGCGCATTTGCTTGTTCCGTCAAGTTGGAGAGACGCTGGATCTCTACCTGGCTTGCTTGCTGATTCTGTCTTAGCAGGACCAGCAGAGAAACCAGCCAGGCGGTTAATCCAGAGAATACAGTGATGAGAATTACCCTGGCACCCTCAGCCTCGAAAACACCCGTCAGGCTAAACCAGCTAAAAAGCCAGGTAACCAGAAAAGCCAGGAGAGGAAGTACCCAAAGCTTATGGTCGGATAACCAGGATTGTGCCAATTGTTTCAAAGACATTGGCCTATTTTACCCTTAATTAGTCCACTTAACCAACTCGTATCAGCTCTATAATTTTTGTACTGGGTGATACCATGCAGGTTTACTGCCTGGGAAAATGCTGTTATCGCATGGGGCGGATAATGATAATATAATAACAGCACTTGCTTTGGGAGGATCTATGGTAACTTCAATCCAGGCTCGGCGCACGGCCATCCTGAAAGCACAGGAGTACTTGCGTCTCCAGCCTCTTTTTTTAGATACGGAGACTACTGGTTTGGGTCCCCTGGACGAGATTGTGGAGATATGCGTTGTGGATCCTGATGGGACAGTACTTGTGGACACCCTGGTGCGTCCAACACGCCCAATCCCGGCAGATGTGATACGCGTGCATAACATCACCAACCAGATGGTCAAAGATGCACCAACCTGGCCCGAAGTATGGCCAACGGTTCTTTCTGTATTATCAGGCAGGCTTGTGGGGATTTATAATGCTGAATTTGATCAAAAAATGATACAGCAGTCCAACCGGGTCCATCGTTTGATGATGGATACCTCCCGGTGGGAGCGGTTTTGCTTGATGAAACTTTATGCTGCCTTCTATGGACAGGTGGGTTACCGGGGAGAATTTCGCTGGCAGCGCCTTGAAGATGCTGCCAGACAATGCCGGATAGATTTGCTGAACACCCATCGCGCCAAGGACGATACCCTGTTGGCGCGGGCATTGTTACAGCACATGGCAAGCCAGACTCCCTGAAGGAAAACTATAATCAGATTTATCCCCTGCTTACTCGATGAATATACGGTAAGCAGGGGATTTTATTTCTGCCGCAGATAGAACTTCAGGCTATCGGGTGTTTGCGCAAATATTTCAAGCCGATCAAGCCAAGTAAACCGAGCAGGAGCAGCCCAATCAAGACCGGCTCGCTGGAGGATTGTGCAAACGCGCGGGCATCCTGGACCACAACTGCAGTAGGTGTGTCAAATTTGAGCACGTGGAAGCTGGAGAGGGTCCCATCGGAAAAATCTCGATCCCAGGCATCCTGGCTTACTCCAGGTGTTCCACCCATCAAATCGACGCCATCATGATCAGTTCGATTTACGGTGGTGTCGCCGCTTTCATTGTAATTTGGGTTATTCCGATAAGTCGTCAGGTTGATTTTTAGCTCGCTGCACGGACCACCACCACAACCCAGAAATCCCCATGCGAATTTACCTTCAACAATGTTTGTTACTGTATTGGCGACTGCAGTATTTGCCTCCGCGGAACCCCAAGAGGAAGGATCTCCGTCAAATAGTACCAGGAAATTCTCAGAGAATTCTGAGTTGAATGGATACATGTCCACACCGGTGTAATGTGCATTAAACTGCCTCTCGACAAAATTTATCGGGCTGTCTATGGCATAACTGGGCAATCCATTGCACAGAGCAGGTATTGTGCAGGTATCATCACCGATCCAGTCTACAGCATCATCAGTAGCTAATTTATCGGTGTCTACTGCGATGTTGATATTGGGAATGCTCCAATCGTTGATATCCGCCATCTTCACGCAGAAATATAGATGGGTAGAGTCTCCGGTGAAGCGTACTTCAACAATGTCATTATTGGATTCTGTACCAAGACCATCGGGATCGATACGAGCATCTCCGCTGGCGCCTCGATAGACCCATTCGGTTCCACCGCCCTCTGTGAACAACTGACTGGTATGGATTTGAGCTGGAACTGAGGATCCCCAATCGGTTGAGCAATCGCCATCGATGGTGATACCTCCGTGTGCAAATGATCTTCCACTGCTTAGCAGAAGCATGGAGCACAACACCAGTGAGAGCAAGGTTATTGTCGTTTTCATTGTCATCTCCAATTGAGTTCAATGTGAATTGGTTTTTTGTGGAGCAAAATGTAGTTTTGGATTGGTTAGCGTGGGGTAGGTGTGGGTGCGCGAGTAGTAGTCGGCTGGGGAGTTATCGTAGGCGGAGGAGTATAGGGAGTTGGGGTTGGCCACGGAGTGATCGTTGGTAACGGCGTGAAAGGAGTTGCGGTGGGCCAGGGTGTTCGGCTGGGAACTGGAGTTGGTGAAAGGTAGGGTGTGCGCGTCAAGGTCGGGGATGGAACCTGTGTGAAAGTTGCTGTTGGTCTTAATGTGCGTGTAGCTGTCGAAGTAAAAGTGGGCTGGAGTGTACGCGTTGGAGTCGGGGTGCGTGTGGCGGTAGCGGTAGGTGTCGGGGTGACTGTGGGCAGTGGAGTCGGTGGATCGCCGATCACCGTGAAGAATCCAGAGCGTTTGAACTCCAATCCAGTGAATATCTGCACTTCGTATGCGCCTGGATGCCATTCAGAAGGATCTGGTTGCCAGTCAGTATAGCCCAATCCGCCGGTACCTCCATCCCAGGGTTTGGTCTCATAATGTACTAATTCACCGTTGCGGTACCACAGCGCTGACCATTGTGAATTTGCTACCATGCCGTCATAACTGAATACAGCATACATATGATCAATTGGATTTTGAAATTCGATCCCCGGATTAATGGCGCGGTACAGTGAATCCAGACCATCGGTGAATTGCAATTCACTGAAAACCGCCTGGGGATTAGGGGTAATCGTGCTTTCGAAATTTGATTGGATGGACAGAGGAACGAATGGCGTAGGCGTGATTGTAGGCGTATCCGAGACAGAAGGGGTCAGCGTGATGGTTGGGGTGAGAGTGATGGTGGGTGTGAGAGAAATGGTAGGGGTAAGGGTGATGGTGGGTGTAATGGTGACCGTAGCAGTCGGTGGATAGAAACGATAGATCACAGATTCTAGCTGGTTGTTTAGCAAGTAAGCCAGGACAGGTAGAAAGATGGCCCAGATCAGCAGGCGCCACCCGCGCAGGCTGGTTTCGCGGCGCATCCGGAAGAAAGGCAGTTGGCGGGCCTTCTGGATATTGCGAATTCCTTGCCACAAGCTGAAGGCAGCTGCAACCAGAGCGATAATTGTTGCAGTCTGAATGGCGGTGTTTATATCGAGTTGCATCGTTTCATTATTCCAGCATCGGCGAAGGCTGCCGCACGGCTGAATTCATTATAACAAAATTCGTTATACCTTCGTTTATCAACATGCTTTGCGATACTTACTTAAAAGTAAGGTCCCAGTTGAATTATAACCAGGTAAAAGCTGGTTAATCATTGGCTGGGACTTTACTGGATGGTAGTAGGGTGCTGTTTAGCTGGTTTTCGAAATTTCCATGGCAATTTATGGAGAAAATTCTTTGGCAACTGTATTCGTTAATTCACCAATACCCTCAATTGTCACCGTGACGGTATCCCCATCTTGAAGCGGGCCGATCCCTGCTGGAGTTCCCGTGTAGATTAAATCTCCCGGTTCGAGAGTCATAACAGAAGAAATATAACCGATGAGCTGTTTGACGGAGAAGACCATATCGCGAGTGGAAGCCATCTGGCGCATCTCCCCATTTACATGACAAGATACAATTGCATCTGCGTCAGAGAAATCTGTCTCAATCCAGGGACCCAACGGACAGAAAGTATCGAAACCTTTACCGCGGGTCCATTGACCATCTTTTCTTTGCAGATCGCGAGCGGTCACATCATTTCCAGCGCTGTATCCCAGCACGTATCCATAAGCGTCTTCTGCCTGAATCCAGCGTCCTCGCCGGCCGATAACAATGACCAACTCTGCCTCGTGATCCACCTGACTTGATTGGGGGGGGAGTAAGATTTTCTCCCCAGGCCCGATGATCGAGCTGGGAGGTTTGAGAAAGAGCAGTGGAACTTCAGGCACGTCCACATTCTGCTCTTTGGCATGCGCCACGTAATTGCGTCCAATACAAATAATCTTGGAGGGTTCCACCGGTGCTAGCAAGCGTACGCTGCTTAGTGGCAGGGTTGCTTCTGTGCGCCGAAAATTTCCGAAAATTGAACCTTCGATAGGGCCTACCATGTCTTCATAGACCCAGCCGAAGCGCGCCGGTTCTTGCTGATAGCGATAGCGAATAATACGCATAGCACACCCTGGCTCAATGCTGGCTGAAATGTTCTGGTTAATCAGTCTAGTGGCTGTTGGATCTTCTCGGATAGCTCCACAATCGCCTGTTCGGTGCCCATAAAGCGATCCGCAAATTTCCAGTGCAAAACCTGGGATAAAGCATAAACTATGGCCTCGATAGCCACCAGACGAACTCCCAGAGATGGGTGAGCCTGTGCGGCTAACACAATATCAGCATAGCGGGCAGATGCCAGCGATGCTGAGCCAACAATGGCTGCTGTGGGAATTCCTCGTTGTTGTGCTTCACCCATTGCCCGGGCGATATAAGGCGCTTGCCCGGCAACTTCTAGTGCCAGGAGTAGATCCTGGGAGTGAGCTATATTAACCGTTCTTGCCAGATCGGCGATTCCCGCGCGTGCGATGTAGATTGGGAAACCGCCCTGTTCCAGGAAGAGCACTAAACTATAAGCGGTGGGCTGGGCTGGACCTTCTGCCAGCACCACGATCCGCCTGGCCTGACCCAGCGCATCTACTAGTTTGCCCAGTGCCTCATTGTCTAATGAAATGCGAGTTTGATCCATCCCCAGGATGACATCGGTCATCGCATTCGAAACGATCCCCGTTACACTTTGAGGCTCGTTGGCTTGCTTTGGGCGGATCAGAAGATCATTTTTCACGCGTTGGCGAATCTCGCGCTGGAGTTTGGGAAAACCAGAATAACCCAGGTGTTGAGAAAACCGAACAACCGTAGCAGCATCCAGGTTAAGAGTCTGGGCCAGCTCACTGGCGGTCATAAATGCGGCTTCGACATAGGAATCGAGAAGAAAATCTCCTAACTTAGCAAAACTCTTTGACATATTCGGTCGCTCGTGGCGGATGCGTTCTTCGTAAGACATGATTGTCCTCCTGCTTGTTTGCCTGATTAAGACGCAAACGGTGTGTGGCATGCCAGTGCTACCAACTCACACCAGTTGTTCCAGTTTTATACAGTTTATCATATTTAGATTGCAAATGCAATCCAAAGTGTTACATGTGGTCATGACAGCAAATTTTCTCCAGATCATAGATGATAAAAATCTATTGCATTGAGGCGTGCGCTTGAATATCAGCGGAGGAGTTGTGTTCTTATGATTTGAAGAATAGCCAGGAGGTCATTTATATCGAGCTGGGGAACCAGGGTATCCAAGTGTGTGTCTGTGGCGATCGCCAACAACTGATCCGAGTCGCCGATAATTTCCAGCCCCTCTTCGGCGCGCACAACTTCAATAGCAGGCTTCCCCGCACGCTTAAATCCATCAGTCAAAATTATGTCTACATCATCCATCATGTTTGCAATCTGGTCGATTGTCAGGGCATGCTCAAGGGAGCGAATCGAAGCAATCTTATCGGGGGCGGCAATAACCACGTGATCACTCCCCGCCTGTGCATGTCGCCAGGTGTCTTTACCGGGAAAATCAATCTCGAATCCCGGATGGGAGTGATGTTTGATGGTGCCGACCTTGTATCCTTTAGCCTTCAACAGGGGGATCAATTTTTCCAGGAGAGTGGTTTTTCCGGACCTTGATTTACCAATGATCGACAGGATAGGTGCAGACATACTGCCTCCGCAGGTATTGATATCTATTTCATTTTACTCGTAGTGTGTCAGCGGGGAAAGAATTTTTGGCTTATTCGAGACAATACAACCAAAGATAAAAATTTTGCGGTATAATTTGCGGCGCGGGCGGGTAGCTCAGTCGGTCAGAGCGCTTCTCTTACACAGAAGAGGTCGTAGGTTCGAGCCCTATTCCGCCCACCTTTTAACCCCCAGATATGGGGGTTTCTGTGTTATATGGGCTTATATATGGGGGTCTGAATGGATTCGGGTCGCTCCAGGGCTGGAAAAATTTGCAACCATTTGCAACCATTTGCAATTGATCGCGACAACATTCAACGGTGTATTTCATTCTGATTGAGCTGAACTGCCACGGGCATGACCAGTTCATCCATCAGTTCAGCAGCTTCAGCCTGCATGCTGGGGATGAGATGCCCATACACATCCAGGGTGATCGAGGCTTTGGCATGTCCCAGACGACGACTGACAACGATTACCGGGACGCTATTGTTGAGCATTAGAGTTGCTGCCGTATGCCTGAGATCGTGAAAGCGGATCTGGGGGAGGCCGGCATCCTTGAGCAGGATTCTAAAGTCGCGTAGAAGGTTACGTGGATGGATCGGGGTACCGTTATTGGTGGTGAAAATCAAGCCATGCTCACTCCAAATTTCACCTGCCTCCTTACGCAGCTGCTGCTGTTTCTCATGATGGATGCGCAGGATTTCCATAGATCGTTTGCCGAGGTTGATTGTACGCCGGCCATTCTTTGTCTTAGGTGGAGAGAACTGGACCCCGTTCCCGTCAGGACGTTCTAGCTGGCGTTCAATTTTTAGCACCTTCCTCACCCAGTCAACGTCAGTCCACTTGAGACCGAGCAATTCCATCTGGCGAGCGCCAGTGACGATTGCCAGATGGAAGAGAGCTTCCCAACGATGACCCTGTAAGGTGACCAAAAATGCACACACCTGGCTGTCAGTCAGAATTGCCATCTCTTTAGGTGGTATCTTAGGAGGTCTTACGAAGTGCGCTGGATTTCGATTGATCATGCCCAGTCGCATGGCATGTTCCAGGGCAGCGTGGAAGGCAGTGTGGATCTTGTCTATCGTATGGATACTCACGCCACTCTCTTGCAGGTCATTATAGAAAAATTGGACCTGTTCTGCGCGCAGATTCAGCAGTTTGTTGTTACCTAATGCTGGCTTGATATACCGGCGTGTGAGACTTTCATAATGCGTCCACGTCGATTTTCTTCGGATAGTCTTGATGGTCGTAATCCAGCTGTCCATGAACTCATTGACGGTAAGCCTGGTATTGCTGTACGTCAGTCCATCATCAACCAGACCACGCATCTTTCTGATCCACTCCTGCCCTTCTTTCTGAGTATGGAAAGTCTTCGATATGCGCTTACCACCCAGGGAGATTTGCGCACACCAGTGGCTACTCGGTAGCTTGAACAAACTGCCTTCATTGTTCGCACGTTTTCTAGCCAATCCTTATTCCTCCTGGTAATTGTAGAGAATAAGGAGAAGCAAACCTGAGCCCTGTCCATTCAGTTGGTAAGGTGCGGTCGTACTCCCATATTGTAGCACGCCTGGGGGCACCAAGAAAAAATGGACAGGGCAGCAGGATGTGGCTCATCGATCAGTCTACGAAATAGATCGCTTAGACCGAATCCACCTGATAATGGAGGTTGCGATCGATATATTCCTCCAGATCATGAGGGCGCACACGGCAGGCAGAGCCGATCCGTACCACCGGGAGCGCTCCGGACTGCATCAAACGATAGGCGTAACTCTTGGAGATATTGAGCCGGGCAGCTACATCGGCAGGACGCAACAATTGAATCTCGTGCATCTGATTGATTAATGTGTTAACTTCCATATAGGCCTCCATTCGATCGGTACAACTTCTTCTGGTCTTCAACGTTGCTATGGACTAACACCCGATCTAATATAAATTGAGGAAGATCAACTTCTGTTGGTATAAGCGTCAGCGCTACTCCTGCGCTGATTATCTCCGTCAGTCTTCTTGAAACGGTCTTCTTATCTTTCTCAATAATCTTAGCGATCGCATCCTTTGAGCGATTGAGCATCTTCAAGCACAGAGTCTGATAGTGCTGTAGACCCTTTTGCTCGCCAAATTTTTGAACGAGCTGCTCGTAGGCTGTCTGTTCAGTACTAATAATTGTCCCTGATAGAGATAGCTCATTGAGGCACTCCTCTAAGGCACTCACTAGTAAATCCAAAGTAACATGTGCAAATGTCGGTTTCATTTCCTTGAGGATTCTCCGGATATATCTAGGTCCACACATTAGCTCCAGACGTAGTCTTCCACATGTAATCCCTGCGCCATTAAAATCCTTAAGCTCTTCGCGCAGTTGTCTTGACTTATCGTAAAACTTTATAGTAGCCTCGCCATTCTCAAACATAACGCCTTCCGAAGTGTATGGCTTGGTTTTTCTACGAGGATATTCCAGATAGTGCAATGTCCAGATGAAATCAGATATCCGTTCACCAACCTGAAAGTCGTAGCAGATATCAAGTCTGGTAAGAATTCCTTTCCGCAAATCTACCTTTGGAATCCTAGAAACAGCAGGTATCAGATTATTGGCTTGCCTGATACCCCAATCCAAGTCATATAGTGGTGTGTAATTATTTCCAAAGAGAAGATGAGGCAAGGAAAACCTGATTTTCAGGTAAGGTTTTCCTTGCTTTGCTGCAGGAAAATAGGTGAAAACTATAGGGGCACTATTGACACTTGCAGTATATTCATACTTGTGTAACCAATACTTACCCTTCCTGACCGCCCTTTTAGAATAAGCCCAATCGGTCAGGGAAACTCGGTCGATAGATACACCAGCAAAGAGAAATTCAACTGAATCAATCATTTCGCACCCCCGATTGATACAGGTCAGAAACTCGAACGTTCGAGCTTTGAAAAGTTGTGGTAAAATTGAACAAAGATAAGTTGTTCCAGCCTAGGAATTCACTTGTCTTCCTGCCAGGCTTGCAGTTGCCGCTGCTGCCTGGCTTTCTTATTAAGTTGTGTGTACGCATTCTAAATCTCCTGAAAATATTGTTGTTCCCTTGCTCAATACTGTCCTTGTTGGTATGAAGTTGATTTTGCTAGCATATTGTTATCCTCGGAAAATGTATTATTTATGTGACAAATCGATAGGCAAATCCTCCTTGTGGTTGGTAGAATAATTGTGCTATCGGATATACGCATAATACCATATATTCAAAGATTCACAAGGTATTACGGCCGAAAAAAAAGCATATTTAGATTAAAAAAAAACAGTCCTAGATCAATTCAATACAGACTACCATGAATGGGATTTAGCAAAGGAGTATGCAGGTCAGTTGTTGTACCAGGATCTATACTAGATGGGGCGTCTGATGGATTCTACAAAAGTGTATGTGCCCATAGTCATTGACTCCTACAGTAGCCAGGTTTTTTGTTTGCTTAGCCCAAACAGCAATCCTGAAGGTGCAGGGAATTTACTTGAAAATATCACGATTCCTTTCTTCAGAGACCAAGGATTACATGATGTTGAAACAAATAGCGGCAGGAGGAATACATTTGAACGAAAATCCACTTATGTAAAGTATGTTGAACATCACAGAATCTATTAGATCCGTAATGCTTCATGACGGATAATTGGTGCAATTGAGCACTTTAAGAAAATAGTGAATAATGAATTTTTCAAACCTGCCCATTCATCAGGAAAGTATGCCTCACTGGATAGTTTACAATCGGCTCTGAAATCCTGGTTACATAGCTACAGCTATGAGCGCCAGAGCTTGGGATATCCCAATTTTGGTAAGTGACCTATCGAGCGCACGGTGGATGACTATTAACTGTACATTCAGGACAGAATATCATCTATCAGTGCAGATATCCGACTAACAATCTTTTATAAAAATGAATATCAATGAGAATCTCTCTCTAGCCATATAGGTCTATATGAGAGGGTGTTGGCACTAACCTCCAAGCGTTTCTTTGCAATGTTGATAATATCGGGGTGCTAGTTCATCTCGGTCTAATATCTCGATTGTCTCCCCTGCCTGGCATCCGTACTTCAGTAAGGCTCTACCTCTTAGACAAGGGCGAGTGTTGCCTGCAAAGAAGTTTGCTTCAATGATTTCCCGACCTGATACGAAATGATGATACTAGGCAATCAGGAAGTAGAGTTTTCTATCGATATCCCTGATGACTCATCGAGAAGCGTTTACGAGGTATTGGCCCACGGTTGATCTCACTAAGCCAAATCTGAAACTCGTACAATTCGAGATTTTCCCGAGCGTTTGAGAACAAACTTGTACGGTTTGAGAATCTTTCTCAAATATCCAGGTGTATATTCCAGGAGGGTTGTGTTTGTGAGATAGTGGATAATTACACCCAGATAGACACTCTAGATTCTTTATGTTGATGTGTCACAAACGGATTATTCGAGAAAGCAGCTTATTCGGAAAAATATAACCGTACATCGACCTAGACCATTCGACCACAGTCTCCTGAACTCCTCGCAGGAATCGTAGTTGCTACAACATCAGCAGGCTCGTAATGTGAAAGATTTTCTCGTGTGGATGAGATTATTCCTGATTGATTCGGGTTTGTTGAACAAAATTGTTGTACCCCCTGGGCATGTGTCTCCTTTGCCTGACGGCGCTCATCTTGCGGACAGAATCACAGCCATTAGTGCATCCTGGGTCTTCTGAAATCGAACGGAAATAGTTATACCTTCTCCTAAATGAGTGAGCCCAAAGTAGCTCATTTCTATGTCCATGTGAATGTAATGTATTGAGGATGTGTGGGATTTCACGAAAGTAATGCTTGCATCGTGGATCTTGTGACCGCTCCGTTTACGATGAAATATCAGGATTGTGGTCCTAATTTCCAATGTCCAACCAAAACCACAGTCAAGAGCTCGCACAAAGTTGAACATCCTTTAATTCTTCTGTATATCGTATTTCCAAAGCTTCCGCCTGTCGTATTGCAGGAATATGGATTATTCGCGGTGGTCTTAAAGCGATGGGATGTAAATGAGTGGAGTTGCGCCGGTATGGTCGCTTGCGCATAGGCATTTAGATGTGTCTGAGAAGATTGATGGTCCTGATACCCCAATCTGGTGTGTGTCACAGGATGACGCCCCACGCAAATAATTGTGGAGCCTCGAACTAGATACCCTATCCTTAAAGTAGTCGTCTGTCGATAGTTCTGCTTCTCCCTCTCGTGGGCCTGCGACAACTGCATGATCGAAACCAACCTGGAAGCCTGGGCAGTAGAGTTACCAGGAACGTGCTGTTAGGATACTCTAGGGCGTTTTTACAACAGCGACCCTCTCCTCCTTATGAGTTCTCATGGAAAGCATGGTTCGTTCTACCCCGTCCATCCTCACGAGGAGAAGGCACTTGGGTCCCCAGATACTCGGGAATCCGAGTGTTGGAGTTTGTACCGATTCTTGAACCGTTCAAGTTTGTCGGGGAAAAGCACTGGGGGTTGAGGCAGGCATCGATAGCCTCCAAACACGCTTGTGACTCTACCCACTGGTCGCCTATCTGCTCAGTCTCGTGAGATCCCGTTCCCAGTCATGACTCGCTTACTCATAAGCATAAGGTTCTTAGGTTAAGTACCTGGTGAAGGCATATCCTTGTTGGGTAGTCCCCAATCTCACCTACTGGAAATCGAACACTTCAGCAATGAGGTCCACTATGGTATAAAGCCGGAGGTTCTTTCTGAAGTTCAAGGCACGCATGAGGGCAGAATTCATATCCGCCATGGTGCTCTGCCGAAAGTCAACGGTGAGTATGGTATCGAAGACGCAGAACCCTCGCGGTTGATGCAGGAATTCATCGAGTGAGAATCCCGAATGTTCGAGCAACCGAGAACGGAGAGAAAGGATAAGGAAATCGTAGGGTTGAAGAGAAGCATCAGTCGGTTGACGATCCTGTGGTAAGGCATACATCGGATTAGTGTCTCCGGTCACTCGCCGAAGGAAAGCAAAGAATGGTGGAGTGCTGACAGTTCGGTGCGGCTTTTCCATCCAGGAGCGCTACCAGTTGCTGTAGATACTGAGAAGCAGCTACTATTCTGTGCGTTTTAGATTGGATGAGAGTCAACTTAGGGGCGAAGTGAAACTCGGGCAATACCCTGGTTTGTCTCTTTCCAAGGATGAACATGTACCTACATGGACTTGAAATAAATTGTTCGAGTTTTTCCACAGCGAGATGGGAGACCAATTTGCCGCCTGAGACGAAGTGTATCCTTTCCAGGCCCATCAGGCGCAAATCAGGCATTGCATCGAGGATGTATACAACCACACACGCTTCCATTCATCGTTGGATTATTTGACGCCGGCTTAGTTCGAGACTGCTTGACCACGGCTCAGTGTCAGCGAGGTGCCACTATAACTCTTCAATTTTTCTGTCCACCAAATCCCGGAGGACCCGCAGCGAATTGGGATTCTCGGACGTTGGAGTTTGTACTATTTGACTCCTTCTCGAATGGGCGGGTTTGTTCGAGACATCCACTTCTCGAACGGTTCCAGTTTGATCGGGTTAGCCGCACGGTTATCCATCTTCACTTAGCTTCGCTGTGTGCATTGGTATGTCATACCACCACAAAGGTCGCCTATGCTGCTTCACGGAAATGGCCTGAAAACTGGGGAAAAATAGCAAACTCGAATCTTCGAGTTTCTGGCTTGCAGAATTGAGAGGTTGTAATGAAGGTCAATTTTTACAATCAAGTAGCCACGATTGGTAATCCACGCATTTTTCTCGTATAATAACCAACGCAAACATAAAATAACCACACGATGCTACCATTTGGTGTGGTGTCAAGTGTCGCTTGAAGGCCTCAGCGTATCAGGGACGCGTCGGCAGATATATTCTTTTAGGGGCGCCCAGTTCTCGCCAGAGGCTGGGTGTTTTTTATAATTGAACTGGAGGTCAGATGGTCCATTTATCTGCAAGATTGGCCTGGCATGATCACGGTTGGGATGGATGTATTTGCCAGGCTCCCCATTTGAACTCCTCTTGCATCGCAAACGAAACCATCCGAGATGCCCGAGATGACGAAAAAGAACGGGAATTTGCTGGTGTACAGCTTGCGAATCTAGGCGATTGGTTGCCCCCATGTTCCAGAGACACTACAACATATTCCTCAACTGGTTTAGTGATTAATCATCGTGACCCGCTCGAAAGAAATTTTCTCAGGCCAGTTGTTGAAGAAATTCCCCCTTATTCGGTTCTCCCAGCTCCTTACCGATGGTTGAGGGAAGATCAATTTCAGACCGTATGCGAAGCAGAAAAGTTGAATATCCGTGGCCCAGATACTACAGGAAAAACGGTTGGCTGGGTTTACGAACCAGATCGACAACGTGCTGTTCTTAATTATTTCTGGGGCCGGCTCAAAGAGAACGAAGGCAACTCACTCATTTTCTACTATACCAAAGAAAACCCAGTAGATGAGAATTCGCCCCGTTTGGTTATTGGGGTTGGAAGACTTAAGAATGTTGGTCCTCAATTATTTTTTGAGGGCTCAGATAAAAGCGGTGAGCAGTATCCAATTTGGACACGCGCAATCACTCAGGATTATCCTAAACAGGGTTTTCGCCTGCCATATCAGGAGTATATTAATCAAGGATATGATCCTAAAGACATAGCCTGTTATGTACCTCCAGGCTCAATCCTCCAATTCTCTTATGTGGCCGAACATGTCAGCGATGATCAGGCCGTAGGGATCCTAGAGCGCCTTATTCAATCTGTTAAGGTAGTTCAAGAACAAGGACTCATCTCTGGTCCGTGGGGACACCATTTAAATTGGTTGAATGATTGCCTTGCCGAAGTATGGAGGAATCGAGGCCCATTTCCTGGAATCGGGAATGTGCTTCAATATTTGGGAATGCCTACTGGTACTGCATTTCAACGTCTCGAATTGGCAGATTTTGTCCGAAAATCTATAAATCCCTGGCAATATGTGCGGGGAATTTTAGAAGGTAACCAGCCACCACCTCCGGATCCCGCGTATTCATTCAAGCGTGCGATAATGACCTGGAGTTCACTTGGCCGTAAACCTGTACGGCAGGAATTAATAGATTTATTGGTTCGTTTTGAGTTGACGCCTGAGCAGGTAAGGCGAATATGTGATCCCGACGAACGAGCGTTAGCAGGCATAAATGCAACCGAAGAAGAACTGATTGCGAATCCTTACCTGATATGCGAGCTCGATTTGGGTACTGCAAAATCTGAACCAGTAAGCCTGGATTCGATTGACCGTGGTATGTTACCAGAAGGCGATGCCGCTTTATTTATTCCGTCTGAAAATATAGTCACACCTGATGACACACGGAGAGTACGAGCCGTTGGGATGACTGTCCTTACGGAAGCAGCCGAAGCAGGCGATACGTTATTACCTCTTCCTGAATTATTCAAAAAGATAAGAGAGAGGTTCCCAGATCGACGATCCTGCCGGCCTGATCGAGATATTTTTCAGGCCGAGGCTGATTTTAATAGCCAAATGTTATGGCTTGCTTTAGATGAAGATCCTCAATTAACCAGTCTTAAACATATCCATGATATCGAAGCCTATATTGCAACATCAATTAAGGGCCGTGCTTTACGAAAAAATCCTGATCCTTCCCCACCCATTGACTGGCATGCAGCACTTAATAGAGAGTTTTCCGAACCGAAGAATGAACGAGAAAAAGCTGCCTTAGAAGAAAAAGCGCAGGCAATGGATACTTTATATCGGCAACGAGTTAGCGTTCTCACAGGCAGCGCCGGCACTGGAAAGACATCTGCATTGAGGGTTTTCTTAGATTGCCTGGAAGCACACGAGGGTAAAAAGGGATTTTATCTGCTTGCACCGACTGGGAAAGCCCGCGTCCGGCTATCAACAAAAACCAAACGAAAGTCTTACACAATCCACCAATTGCTGAATAAATTACAGTGGTTTTTACCGGATATATTTATTCTTAAGCGGGAGGGAGGTGGACAGACCAGTGCTGATACGATAATTATTGATGAATGTTCAATGGTTTCCACAGACCTGTTAGGGACATTGTTCAAAGCAATCAACCTAAATATGGTTAAGCGCTTGATTCTTGTTGGCGACCCTAATCAGCTTCCGCCTATCGGTCCTGGAAGGCCATTTGTTGATATTGTTGCCTGGCTTTCCTACAAACATCCGGATTGCATCGCTACCTTAAATACCACCATGCGGATTTCCGACGAAGCAGATGTACCAATCGGGAAAAGTGTGGCCCTGGCATTTGCAGATGGTTTCCGCAGTGACAGTGTCGATTCTGCCGACGATGAAATATTATCTTTAATCGCCCAGGAGAAAACTCTTGAAGATCTGGAAGTTCACTTCTGGAAAGATCATGATGAGTTGAAGCAGCTCCTGCAAGAGTCCTTACAATCCTTAATTAAGATCGGAGGGCCAGGTGATTATGAAAGTTTCAATCTGTCATTGGGAATATCAAAACAAGTCCATAAACAATCTAATTGGCGCGATGCTGAAAAATGGCAAATATTAAGTCCACTAAGGACTCATCCATTCGGTACGGTGGAATTAAACCGTTTAATCCAGTTAGGGTACCGGATGGGTTTGATCCGCCAGGCACAACGTAGTTGGAAAACTCCTCGACCGTTTGGCGAACAGGAAATCGTGTGGACAGATAAAGTAATCCAAAAGGTGAATCGCAGCCATTGGGCGTTTCCCCGCGAAGCCGGCGGGCTGGATTATGTTGCGAACGGTGAAATTGGGATCGTAACCAATACAGGCCATACTGACAGGGGGGATTACCTGCGAGTTGGTTTTTCAACCCAGGATGGAGTAACCTACCAATATCCTCGCGGAGCAGTGGATGAAAACCTGGAGCTTGCCTACGCGCTCACGGTGCATAAAGCGCAGGGTAGTGATTTTGATTATGTATTCCTGATCATTCCTCAGGAGGCGGCTACATTATCTCGTGAATTAATTTATACTGGGTTGACCCGTTTTCGCAAACGGTTGATTCTTCTGGTCGAGCGCGATACTACTGTATTGCAGAACTTGCGTTTACCAGACCGCTCCGATACCCATTTACGCAATACAAACCTATTCCAGTTGTCATTAAGGCCAGATCTCGACCTACAAGGTAGATTTTACCCAGAGTCCCTGATTCATCGCACATCAAAAGGCATTCCAGTCCGTAGTAAATCAGAGGTGATCGTTGCGGACACCCTAACCAGGCTGGGATTGGATTGGGAATATGAAAAATTGCTGGCCAATCCAACAAGCCCGAAAGATTTCCGCTTACCCGATTTCACGGTCGGTGTGATGGGAGATATCTGCTATTGGGAGCATCTGGGTATGCTAACGGTTCCTGCTTATCGGGAAGGCTGGGAGCGCAAGCGCCGTTGGTACCAGGATACGCTGGGTATACCAGTAGTAGGTGAAGGTGTGGAAACAGAGAGTGATTTACAGCCTGGAGTTTTCCCGGTAGTCATTACTTCGCGCGACAAGGCAGATGGGGGGATTGATGTGCCAAAGATTGAGCAGCTAGCTCATAAGTACATATTATTAGACGGATAGGATGAGGTTGTAATAAGGTGAACTATGGTAACTTACGATAATTCTTCAGAAGAATCCCTCGATAACCTCGCAGAGAGACTACAAAATCTAAATTCAGAATCTATCAAATATTTATCGTTACGTACAACGCGGAATCGCTTGCGTAAACATTGGGAAAGCGTAGATGAGGATCTATCACCTGAACTAAGAAGGATTTCGGAAAATTACGACTACTCTACAAATGGTTACCAGTCTCGTCCAATGAAATCTGAAGCTCAGAGACCAAGCGGTTCGAGACCAATTAAAGAAAATCAACTAAAACCCATTTACGATAATTACGATATTGGTTTTAGCGACGAGTTCCTGAAGGATACCGAGAAGGTAGACTCGACCTTGCGTGGTAGGATTTATTCAGCAATCGGACAAATCAGCCGCAAGCCAAATCAAGCAAAAGGTGATACTGTAAAGCCACTCGTTGGAGATTTTAAGGGATTCTGGCGTTTCCGAATTGGTGATTTCCGATTAGTATACAAACCAGACCAAGAAAATCGAAGGGTTACCCTGATTGCATTTTCTGCCAGGGGAAGCATTTACGACTGAGAAAATACACATCTAGAAATCTAAATATCCGTGGGAGAACGATGCGGCTAACAGAAGTTATACACCCTGAAGCAAGGCTACCTTGCAAACCGATTACTCAACTTACATATCGAGATCTATCCCTTCTCCACAAAGAAGAACTTGTCGTTGAATTTGCCATAAATTGATGAACACATTCTAAAGGATTCGGGTTTTTTCCTATAGTATGCCAGATTAAGGATTTGGGAAACCAGAAGTAAGGGATTAGGGATTTATATGTATCTATCTCGCTTATACATAAACAATTTTCGATCCATCAAGGAACTTGATCTGCGTTTCTCAATGGGAAAGAATGTTATCGTCGGACGAAATAACGCCGGCAAAAGCAATATTATAAAAGCCTTAGATATTGTCCTGGGTGAGTCTAGTCCGACTTATGCAAAGTCGGAGAACATCTCCGATAACGACTTTTACACCTGGAAAGAAATTCGGGACGGAAAAGAGATTATTAAATCTACGGATGTGATCAGGATTTGGTGTGAGTTAGAGCGGAGCGAAGATGAAAAGCTGAATTATGATGAACTGTACAAATGTTTTGGGTTTTATGTCCACGCAGAGATAACAGATTGGGAGAGAGTAACTGGCCGAAACATCCCAATTAAGTCTCCGATCAGGATCCCTCGCCAAGAAACTCCAACAAATCTCGATGCTGCCTTCTTAATTTCGGAGGATGACAGTCAAGGAAAAGATTATATAAATCCAAAACTCAAAAATCAAAAGACTTTCGAGCACCAATTTGAAGATAAATATTGTTTTGCTTTAGCATTCATCGCTAAAAAGAATGCTGATGGTTCAATAATCAAGGAGATTAGGTTATTCTATTGCGAGAATGAGTTGGAAGATTGGATTATGGCGTTTAGAGCTTCAGTCCGAAACGAGCTTCTCCAAAGCGCCATCATACCAAGTTTCCGTGATCCTCAAAACCAATTGCGATTGTCAAATTGGACATGGTATGGAAAGTTGATCCGGCATCTGACTGATCAGCACGACCAATTACCTGACCTCCAATCAGCATTACAACATGTCAGAGAAGTGGCTGACAAAATCTTTGAGACCGTCAGCGAGACAGTAACTCATTCTGCACTAGATGTTGCATTCCCAGGAACTTCGATACACTTCCAATTCAATGCTGAAAATAAAACTGATCTATATAAGACATGCCTGATTTACATTGACGATGGCTTCAAATCACTGATTACTGAAAAGGGTTCTGGGATTCAGAGTGCCACAATAATCGGTCTTTTCAATTATTACACACAGAATGTGAATAAAATAACCTCAGCTCTGTTGTGTATTGAAGAGCCGGAAATATACCTACATCCGCATGCAAGGAGGGTGATAAGCGACCGCTTAGATGATTTCTTGGATAACAACCGCAACCAAGTGATCATCACCACGCATAGCGTGGAATTTATTAGGACCACACAAGATGACTTAAACATAATATTAGTACAAAGAGATAATTGGAGAGGAACAACAGCAAAAACGATTAATATTAGAAAGTATAAGAACCTGCTTATTGATAACAACCAAAACGAACTATTTTTTGCGGATAAAGTGATTGTTTGCGAGGGCTTTGATGCCCATATTATTACTGCAATCGCTAGTGGCCTGTTTCCCAAAAAACTCGATGAACAGAATATCTCGGTTGTATCTGTGGGGGGGAAAGACAGAATCAGTCTAATGATTAAATTAATTTTAGAACTGGAAATAAAATGCTTTGTCGTAGCTGATTTTGATTATTTGCTTAGGGACAAGGAAGACGACCGAAAAAATTATGGGGACATACCGGCTCATGAGTCGATCATAAATTTGGGGGAGAAATTTTTTACTCAGAAGTGCATTAAAGGGGACGGTGGCAAAAAGCTATATGGGAATCTCGCAAAATTGAGGAATAGAATCAAGCGAGAAGACGAAAAAGCATTCTATACTGCTAAGTGTTATGATGAAGTCAATATCGAGAGCGTAAATCTTCTGGAGATATTGGAGAAGCTTCGCAAAAGCGGTATTTGTATCTTAAGCTGCGAGATCGAAGACTTTTCTAAAGATGAATCCATTATGTCTCGAGAAAAAAAGTTGAGTCTAGAGGGTGTCTATGAGTTGAACTCAAGAATTGTAAGTGGAAATAGCATCACTGACCTTTTAGAAACTGGAGAGTTGTGCGAATTCTTGAGTATAGTTTTAGACAGTTAATTCATCATTTGTATTATCTAGAAAAGTTGTAGATGTTTAGAAAGTAATGAGGTCTACCAATGCCCCGAGGAAACAAGCAGAGAACGAAGCCCGAATCTCCAATCACCGACTATCGCCACGGGGAGAAACGCAAAAACATCCCTCCTGCCGGCCTGGCCGCCCAGGGCAAAGTGCAGGATGTGCCCAAAACGCGCTATTACTACGACCCACACCTGCCCCCTGTTTTGCGCTTTGACGATACCGGCGCAGCAGACCAGCTGCCCGAACTGCTCGCGACTGCCCGGCAGCGCCCCTTGACCGATGCGGAAGCTCAACTACTGGCTGAAGCGCTGAAACACCGCCAGCCCTGGCTGGAGTGGTCTGGCAAGCGCGAAAAAGCCTGGTTTGATGTTGATCCGGTAGCGCTGCACATCCACGAGCGCGTCTCAGCTCAGGCGATCATCAAAATGGCAGCTCGCAAACCACTACAGCGCTCGTTTTTTGCCGACCCGGAGTTGGAATACCGCCAGGCGGTGCAGTTCTACCAGCACGATGTGGACTGGGCAAACCGGCTTATCCTGGGTGACAGCCTGACCGTGATGCACTCACTGGCAAGACGCGAGGATTTGGCGGGTAAGGTGCAGATGATCTATATTGACCCCCCATACGGCATCAAGTTCAGTAGTAATTTTCAGCCAGAAGTGGGTAGGCGGGATGTGAAAGACAAAGAGAGCGATCTGACACGCGAGCCGGAGCAGGTCAAAGCCTACCGTGATACCTGGACTCTGGGTGTGCATTCTTATCTAGCTTACATTCGCGATCGAGTAATTGCTGCCAAAGAGTTGTTATCAGACTCGGGCAGCATCTTTGTACAGATTTCCGATGAGAATTTACATAGAGTACGAAGCCTACTTGATGAAGTGTTTGGCACCGAAAACTTTTGCCGCCTTATCACTTTTCGTAAGAAAAATATGCCTCTTGGTAGCAAGTTACTAGAAAGCACTTGTGATTACATTATCTGGTATTCAAAAAATCGGGAAGAAGTCAAGTTCCGGAACGTCTACACACTAATGAATGTCGAAGGAGATAATCATTGGAATATGGTGGAAATGTCCAATGGTTATAGGCGCACCCTTGCGTCTGATGAGATTAATAATCATCGTTTAATCCCAGAGGATTCAAGATTGTATAGATATGGGGCGATGTTTCCGGCAGGTGTGAATCCATCAGGTTTCTTTGATGAAACTATTGATGGAATATTATATAAATATCCGCTAGGTAAAGGGTGGAAAACTAATCCGGAAGGGATGAGAAAGCTTCTGCTTTCAAGAAGAGTCGAACCCTGGAAAATTGGGGAGACGCTCGGATATGTTATTTATCTAGATGATTCACCAGTGACCGCTATAGCCGACGTATGGACTGATACAGCTTTGTTAGGTGGAAAAATATTTGTTGTACAAACAAGCACAACCGCAATTGAACGATGTATGTTGATGACTACAGACTCCGGCGACCTGGTGCTTGACCCGACCTGCGGCTCCGGCACATCTGCCTTTGTTGCGGAACAGTGGGGCCGGCGCTGGATCACCATCGATACATCACGCGTCGCCGTCGCCCTTGCGCGACAGCGCCTGCTGACCGCCAAATATGATTACTACGAGCTATCCGACCCACAGTTAGGTCCTGCTAGCAATTTCGTCTACAAGACCGTCCCGCATATTACCCTGAAATCCATTGCCCAGAACCAGGCGCTCGACCCGGTCTTTGCCAAATGGGAGCCCATCCTTGTCGAGAAGCTGTCGGCCCTGAATGCCGCCCTGGCGCAGGTCACGCCAGAGCTGTGCGCCCGCCTGCAAACCAAACTCGCAGCCAAAGAACGCCAGGAAGGTAAAAAAGCCATCACGGACGCCGATCGCCGCCGCTGGCTGCTCCCGAAAGAAAAATGGGAAGAATGGGAGGTACCCTTCGATACCGACCCCGATTGGCCTGCTGAGCTGCAAACGAAGTTGCTGGATTACCGACAGGTCTGGCGTGGCAAGATGGATGAGGTCAACGCCATGATCGCTGCCAGCGCCCCGCAGGAAACGTTGGTGGATCAGCCCAAAGTTGTCTCTGGAGTGCTGCGCGTCAGCGGGCCCTTTACTGTAGAGGGCGTCCAGCCGATTGAAGAAACCCTGGAGGTCGAGACGCCGATTGGGGGAGCACCGGATGAATTAGTGACCTTCGAGCAGACATCTGTTGTTCAGGATGAACCAGCCAATGCCAGTGCATTTCTGGATAAGATGATCCGCCTCCTGAGGATTGATGGAGTTCGCTTTCCGGATAATAAAGTAATGCAATTCAGCCGGCTGGATTCCCTCAATCATCCCGTATTGCACGCTGAAGGAGAGTGGGGCGGTGGATCAGAGGTTCCCACAGGTGTCCCAACAGAGATTCCTGCCTCCAAGCGTGTTGCAGTGCGCTTTGGTCCGCAATATGGTCCAATCACTGCTCAAATGGTGGAGGAGGCGATCTGGGCTGCCAGCCGGGGCGGTTACGATGACTTGGTAGTGGCAGGCTTCACGATTGATGGTGCAGCTCAGGCTATCCTTCAGGATGATCCGAATCCACGAGTACGAACGCACATGGCCCACATACGGCCAGATGTCAACATGGGCGATCTACTCAAAGACACGCCCTCCAGCCAGCTCTTCACCGTCTTCGGCCTGCCGCGCGTCAATCTGACACAGAACAAATCAGGCGAGTGGGTGGTTGAGATGGAAGGGGTGGATATCTACGACCCGGTCGAAAACACAATCCGCTCAACTGGCGCATCGAAAGTTGCCGCCTGGTTCCTGGATAGCGACTATGACGGGCAGACCTTCTGTATCACCCAGGCTTTCTTCCCAGATAGCTCTGCCTGGGAGAAGCTGGCAAAAGCACTCAAGAGCACAGTTGATCCGGAGCGCTTCGAAGCATTTTCCGGGACGAAATCACTGCCATTTACCCCTGGGAAGCACAAGCGAGTTGCAGTGAAGGTGATTGATCCAAGAGGGAATGAGGTGATGAGGGTGTTGAAGTTGGGAGATTAATAAGGAGTGTAGCCCCAGTATGTTACCCCCTATAACAGACGAGTTCAGGTTCATCGTTATTACCATTACCCTGATATGGAGTGTTTTAATTCTCCCAATTTTGCTTTTACCCTTTGGACGTTACGCGGTTTATTGGCTTCGAACAAGTCTATTTCAAGAGAAAGTACGTGGCAGAAGACCCACAAAACCGAGCTGTACCTTTTTTGCAGCGCTTCTGGTTGCTGCAGCGATATCCGTTCTAGGAGCTGCTTTTGCTGATTCAGCTCCGAGGGCTGCAAATATGGATGTGACTCAGACGCCTGAGAGCGCGCAACTTCCCTCACCAAACTCACAGGCAACAATCACAAATACGCCAACTAGTACTGTAACGATAACTCCATCACAGACACCAACACCAACTTCATCAGTAACTCCAACCTTCACCCCGGATTTAGTGAATGGATGTATAAATTCTGATATATGGACTCCTTTCATGGGTGAGGCACATTCTATTGATTCTCGTGGTTGTTGGGACCTTCAAGATTGGGGATTTATTTCAAAGCCTAACGGTATCTCAATAAAAACTTTTAGCCAGGATACCCAGTCAATTCGCGGCATTTACCAGATAATTAATCACTATGCGCGTATCGATTTCGATGTAAATATTTCTAAGATGGGTACTGTCGATGATTTAGAACCGAAATTAATGTTTGGTATTGTACCGTCTTCGTTGAGATCGCAAGATACTGGTAAATATTTATCCTATCAACGGGAAAGCATCATACAGGACGATTTGTTTGTAAAACTAAACGATGGAACTTTGAATCGTGGAGATTATTTGCCACTGAGGTATGTATATGGTGAAAATCAGCATGTCACATTAATGATCGATGGCAATGAATTAACCCTTTATATAGATGGAAATCAAATCGAGGATTCGACACATTTACCTTTCGAAGTTCAGTTTTTTTGGATAGGATATGATTTACCTCCAGGGACAAACATGGATGCAGAGGTAACAAACATAATCATTACTGATCAATAACGGATAACTTTTATTTCTATCGGAGAGTTAATAACGATTATGGTAATGGTTATTGATCTACAATAGAATGAGGTGATAAGTTCGATGAGACTTAATCAATAATCTTAATAATATTTTCCTTGATTAGCGAATTAACATGGATGAGTGGTGATTCTATGCATCAATCAGGTGAACTTGTATCAAGAGATAATAACATTCGGCCAGAAATGCTGGAAATATTCAGCAGCCTGGTGATGAACGCTATCGATTTTTTCAGACATTCGATTGTTGAATTTGAAGAATATCCGAAGTATTCTGTTATCCATTTTTTTGCAGCGATCGAGTTGTTTTTTAAAGCCAGACTACTATTGGAACATTGGTCTCTCATTGTTGATGATCCTAAAAAAGCTAACTATCATAAGTTCTTAATGGGTGATTTTTCTTCTGTCGGATTGGACGAGGCAATAAATCGTTTGACTGGAATTTCTGGTGAGAGCTTTGATAAGCAAGAGAGAGAAGTTTTTGCAAACCTTCGTGCTCATCGTAATCGGTTGACGCATTTTTACTATGATAGATATATGAAAAATGATCAGAATACTATTGAGCAGATTGCTATAGAGCAGAGTAAGGGATGGTATCAACTTTATAGATTGCTTACTACTACCTGGCAATCCGAATTTAAATCTTTTTCATCCGATTTCCAAGAGTTACAAACCCTTATGAAAAAGCAAAAAGAATATTTAGCAGCCAGATTTGAACATCTCCAGCCGGCAATAAAGGAAGAAAAATTAAGAGGGATAACATATTTATTGTGTCCATCCTGTGGCTACGTGTCGGGGAGATTGGCTTCAGAAGATATTGGTCCCGTGTCTGTCACCTGCCAAGTGTGCGAACACCAATTCGATGTTCTGTTCACGATCTGTCCTCACTGCGATGTGAAAACTATCTATGATTCATCAGTTACTTGTAGCAATTGTCATGAACTGATACATACGGCGGAGTTAATATTTCATTTCAGAACCGTAACGGATAAATGGGCTTATTGTGATGATTGCAAGTTTGACTTTTTACCGTCTATTGGTTTTCTTAATGATCAATGGATCTGCCTGTCTTGCATGAACAATTATGAAAATCGCGATATTTATAGATGCGGCTGGTGTGGCGAATATGTAACGGGAGATATAGTCGATTATTATCCACCCCACTGTTTTATGTGTGCGATCCATACAGAAGAGGAAACAACCGGAATTTCAGACCGGTTTCAAAGAGAAGACCGGGGACATGAGCGTTGAATAAGAGTTTCTTTCCTGCTGAAACAGAATTATGCGTCAGCATATTCGACATTAAAACTCGGAGATAAAATGCCACTAAAGTTTCCAGGAGCTTGGCGATATAAGCCTCCCGCTGATGGAGCTTACTCAAATCAGCAAATGCCCACAGCTGCCCTTTCTGAAGTCATTGATTTGATCTTGAAAGTTGCGACTCAAGGTAATCGCTGGGAGACATTAGAACATTTCAAAGGGTATTTTTGTAGTGCTGCCGGGATGACTCATTCTTGGAGTTCCACAGAGAGCTGGGCAGAATCAGATCTTTATAGAGATGCTGATCTAGCTGCTCATAATGCCCCTTTATTTATTGAAGCCTTCTACGATGCATGCATCAGCCTCAACAAGATTTATCCTGATTATTATGCGCCTGATGTCGATATGTTTAACGAGTTATTAGTTCGGAATCGTGTCGGCTATCAGATTCGGCCGCCTAAGTTAGAGTTACTAGAAATGAACGCTCCACTTGTTGCGGTCACACCAGCGACAACTACTTTAGCGGAAAAAGCAAAAGAAACCTTGCAGGCGTCACTGAACAGGTCAGAGGAATTACTCGCCCAAGGCTATGCTCGCGAAGCTGTTCAAGAAAGCCTTTGGCTCCTTGAGACAGTGGCGACTGCATTTAAGGGTATTACTACGGGGTCTGGTTCCGTTGAAGGGAAATATTTCAATGAGATAGTAAAAGGACTTCGTAAAAGTGCTCCAGGTACAACCCTTGATAGAGTATTAGATTGGACTACCTCACTGCACGGATATTTGTCATCTCCTACAGGGGGAGGGATCCGACATGGATTAGATCTAACAAATGGAATACCAATCGAAGAGCCGGAGGCGCGTCTCTTTTGTAACTTGATAAGGAGCTATCTTTCATACTTACTCACAATCCATCAAAGAATGGAACATGAGCAAGGGAAATAGGCTCAATAATGGTAAAAGGACTCGGAAGAGTATAGATCTAACAAATGAAAACTACCTCTAATTACCCATCCGGCCAACAATCCTTACCGATCCAACCCGTTGAAAAGCCCATCCTGTGCAACCCCTATCAGGAACCAGATCAGCATTGGGCATATGACCTTAGTTCTGGGGCTGCTTCAGTAATTCCATATAGACGACCTGCTTCCTATTTTTTCAAAATTCAGCGTGTAGGTGGTGAGCAGCAACTCGCCCTCTTCGCTGAAGAAACCCGGGAAGAACTCGCACTCATCAACGCTTTACGTCATGATATCAAGCGTTGGCGTGAATCGAACTATGAAGGCGCAACCCAGATCAGCAAAGAATTGCTTACTTTCTGGCGGAGGGAGGATCGCCCACGCCGTCTTTTCTTCTGTCAGCTAGAAGCGCTTGAAACGATCATCTACCTGAACGAAATCCGTCTGGCGGGTAAGCGCACACGCTTCAAGTCAGTGGTCTCAGAGCAGGATCTGGAGAAACTTATTGACCTGCCGGCAGGCGCATCATTGCCATTTCTTACACGGCTGGGAATCAAAATGGCGACCGGCAGTGGTAAGACTGTGGTGATGGCAATGGTCATCGCCTGGGCGTTCTGCAATCGCGGCCAGGTATCCAGCGATGAACGCTTCCCGAACGCTGTTCTGGCTGTTTGTCCCAACCTGACAATCAAAGAGCGACTTCAGGTGCTGCGTCCCGAGCATCCCGAAAATTATTACGCCGCTTTTGACTTGGTGCCTTCACGCCTGAGACCTTTGTTGCAAACTGGCAAAGTGTTGGTCACCAACTGGCACCTGTTCCAACCCGAATCAGAGCATGTCGAAGGTGGAAAGTCGTACACCGTGGTGAATAAAGGTCCCGAAGGCCCAGACGCATTCGCCCGTCGCATCCTGGGCGATTTGTATGGCAAGGGCAAGCTGTTGGTGCTCAACGATGAAGCCCATCATGCCTGGCGCCCGAAAGTCGAGATGGGGGTTGATGGTAACGTCTCCAAAGAGGAACTCGAAGAAGCAACTGTATGGATCAACGGACTGGATACACTCAATCATGCAGTAGGCATTCGCTTCTGCGTGGACCTCTCTGCCACGCCCTTCTATATCGCCGGCAGTGGATATATCGAGGGAGCTCCTCTACCCTGGCTGGTCAGTGATTTTGGGTTGGTGGATGCTATTGAGAGTGGGATTGTCAAAATCCCTCGTATGCCGGTCAGCGATACCACCGGTCGTCCTGAACCGAAGTACTTCCGTTTGTGGCAACATATCGGTGACAATTTGCAGCCCGGTGAGCGCTTGCCAGGTAGAGCGAAGAAGCCCAAGCCCGAGGTAGTTTACCGCGAAGCTGAGCCAGCCTTGTTAACCCTAGCTGGGCAATGGGTGGAACGATTCAAATACATTCAGGAAGCTAGCAACGAGAGCGATAAGACGCCTCCCGCATTGATTATCGTCTGTGACAATACGGATATTGCTGAAGTATTCTATCGGAATATATCTGGGGAACAGGTGGTTGATGTTGTCGAAGAAGAAGATATTGAAGACGATGAGGAGAGCGAGGAGGAAACCACTCCGAGGAAGAAATCTAAGAAAAAGACCAAAGTCGTCTATGGCCAGGGGAAAATATTTCCCGAGTACTTCTCAAACCAGGATGGTTTTTCACCCACCATCCGTATCGACAGCAAGCTGCTCGCCCAGGCCGAAAGTGGAGATCCTACTCTTAGTCGTAAGGATGCCGCCGAGCAGCTCCGCCAGATTGTCGCAACCGTAGGCAAGTCGGGTCAACCTGGAGAGCAGGTGCGTTGCGTGGTCTCCGTTGCGATGCTTAATGAGGGTTGGGATGCTAACAATGTCACCCATATTCTAGGCCTGCGTGCCTTCGAAAGCCAGTTGCTGTGCGAACAGGTGGTGGGTCGAGGCCTGCGTCGTTTGGATTACACACCTGATCCGACTACCGGATTGCTCACCGAAGAATATGTTGATATATATGGAGTGCCGTTCAGCCTGATTCCGTTCAAAGGTCGTCCTACGAAGACCTCCGCTCCAGAAGACCGGCCGAAGAATCACGTACGCGCCTTGTCAGAAAGGAAAGCTTTTGAAATCCGTTTTCCGGTGGTAGAGGGATATGCATTTGCGCTGCAGCGTAATGTGATCACAGCTGATATCCAAAGGATGGAACTGCTACGCATTGAACCTGAGTATGAACCAACAGCTGTCTTTGTCAAGCCTCGCGTCGGCTACCAGTTTGGTTCCCCCACAATGAACGGACCAGGGGAGTTCATGGAGCAGAATCGGGATGCTTATTACGATTCAACTCATCTTCAATCGATCGAGTTCGAGTTGACGCGCCAGATCGTATTCCGCATGGTTGGCGACCAGGATTCTGCGCCTGATCCACGCAGCAACGCTCGCCTGCGCCTGCAATCCCGCCACCAGCTCTTCCCACAAGTTTTTCGTTACGTTCACGCTTATCTGCAGCAGAAGGTGAATTATCGCGGCGTTGACCCTCGAGAGATCGGGCAGGAGAAATATTTCCAGCGTATTGTCGAGCGCATGTTGGCAGCCATCCAGCCCGATGACTCACAAGGCGAACCGCCCTTGATGCCGCTTTTAAACCGCTATAAACCGATTGGAAGCACAGAAGGGGTCGACTTTAAGACTGTTAAGCCGGTTTTCTCTACAACTTTCAGCCATATAAACGCTGTAGCTGCGGATACTTCGACCTGGGAGCAGTCGGCTGCATTTCGACTAGAGCAGGCAGTTTTGCATGGAATCGCTAAGTTCTATGCACGGAATGATCAGCTCAACTTCACCATTCCTTACGATTTCATGGGGGTCAATTATTACTACGAACCCGATTATGTGGTTCGCTTGGCTAATGACTCCACCCTCGTGTTAGAGATCAAAGGCATGGAGACTGCCCAGGACCGCGCTAAACACCAGGCTGCGAAGAGATGGGTCGCCGCAGTGAACAATTGGGGAAAGCTTGGGAAGTGGGCGTTCCAAGTGAATAAGGATCCACAATTATTGGAAAGAGAAATTCGGTGGTTAGGAAATCAATGATTAGTTATCCAAAACTGATCTGACGAAAGGAGAGTCTATCTGAAATCCCTATAGATTGTGATTTAGTTAACTGAAGTATCCATAGCTTTTTTTATGTTAATTGTCTTATTGGTTTTCCCTACCCCGAAATGGAGACAAGATGCCTGCGACTTCCCAATTCTTTAAGACTGAAGATCTTGCGTATTGGTTCTTTCGACTCAATGGTTGTTTGTGCTTGGTTAATTTTCTAGTCCATCACGAACAGAGAGGGCAAGAAGGCACAGATGTTGATGTCATGGCAGTCAGATTTCCCTACCGGAATGAACTTGGTAATTCTCTGTTTCCAATTGTAGATCATCGTGTGTTCTCATCGTCCGGCAAGATCGACTTAATAATTTCAGAAGTTAAGCTTGGTTTGTGTAATCTCAATGGGCCGTGGACAAAATCTGAACGGGGAAATATGCAGCGTGTGCTTTATGCTATGGGGGCTTTTCAGGATTTAGAAATTAATCGGGTAGCTTCAGATCTGTATAACAATTGTTATTACGAGGATGAAAACTATCGCTTTCGGCTATTTGCTATAGGAAGAGAGCTAAATACAGGACTTGCTCAACCAGTTATCCAATTGACATGGGCTGAAATTGCCGGCTTTATTTGGGAGCGTTTCACCACTTATGAACGTTATAAAACCCAGCACCGACAATGGGATCCTGTCGGTCAGGAGCTTTTTATTCGAGCAATAAAATACTCACGAGATTCAGATATGTTCATCCGTTATGTAACTGAAAGACTGCAGCCTTGATTCGCTTGTGCAATATCGAATAATTTACTTGTCTGTCATCATACTTTGAATATCTTGATCATAAGTGTTATTGTGAACTCTGCTTTTTTCCAATCTATCTCGCCGTGCATCTGTGATTGCTTTCTGAATCGGATGTATATGGGGGTAGGTGTTAATAGTTATTTGATCTCCTCCAATAATTCGTGCATACATTTCACCTGCGAGAGTAACAGCAAATTGCCATTCCCCACCTTGAAAGTAACCTAAACTGGAATGTTCTATCCTTTCTGGATTTCCTGCTTTTTTATAGTAAAGTTTTGCCTTAGCTAAGTCAAATGGAATTGACACCAGCTTAAGATAAGTGGGCCAAGTATTCGTTGACCAAGAAGAGAAGAAATCATAATATTCAAAATAATTATAAATATCAACTCGCTCAGTTTTACCGGATATCGCGTCATTGCCTTCTAGGTAGATCTGATAAGGGGGTGATGCTAAACTGAAATGTTGTGGATCGTGCGGATAAGCACATCCAATTGCTACGGCCGCAACCGGATCGATTACCGTATTATCGACTAATTTCCTTCCAAATAATTGCTTTAGGTTATTGGCGACATACGGGATTTTAGTGATCCCACCAACTAGGATCACCCGGTCCACAAAATTGACCATATCCTCCATTGAAAACTTTATGATTTGTCTTGTTTCGACCAGATCGTGATCTTTCGCATTCTCGAAAGTGTAGGCAATTTGACAGGCTCTTCTGGCTGATTCCAGACTCTTCTCGAATAATTTGGATTTTTCTAACAACTGTTCAAACTGATCTCGGGATATCTCCAGAGGAATAGATTCTGAATGTTTAATTATGAAAGTGTCGCTGTAAAAAAGAGTACTTGAAAGCTTAACTTTGGCTGACCTTGCCATGTCTCTGAGTTTCAATCGGTCATCTTGGCTCAGCTTGGATTCAACACGATCTGGATCAACCCAAAATTCCTGTGGGATATGCTGAAGAAAATAATCATACACCAGTGTATCGATATCATCGCCCCCAAGCCACTGTTCACCGTTTGTCGATAAAACAGTAACTCGATTCCCTTGAGCAGTACGATCAACATCAATAACTGCTACGTCAAATGTGCCACCACCGAAATCATAGATCAAAGACTTACCGAGAGGGTTGTGTGACAGTCGAGTGAACGCAAAACCTGCAACAATTGGCTCCTCAATGATATTTTCAATCGTCACTGTTTTAAAGCCCAATCGGTTAGCAACACTAACAAGTATTTCTCTTTGTTGAATATTAAATTTTGCTCCACAACCGAGATTCAAAGGTTGAAAAGCAACGTTTTCCATTGTTATATCAAATTTGTACCGCTCTCTAATTAGTTTGATCGCTTTGGTGAGTGCTCCTTGAATGATAAAAGTTACCAAATCATTCGGATGTAAAATCTCTCCAGTACTGGTGACGAATGTCCCATCCCCCTTGCATCCGGAGAATCTCCTTTCGTTACCAATTTTCAATCCTTGACAATTTTTCCCATCACAAGCTAAGCATCGCTTTATCGATCGGAACGTGTTGGCCTGATCTGGGAAATTCTCCGCTTCATCTCCAACGATAACCCGTGTTGCTAAGTCACCTTTTCCAGGTTGTACATAAATAACTGAGGGTATAAAGTTTTCACTACCAACCTTCCCGATAGGTAAAGCTTGTGGTAAATCATCACCGATCTTAAGGGAGACTGCGGTGGTTGTTGTACCAAAATCAATTCCTATCCTGATTAGACCCGGTTGAACTCGGGTAAGCCTCTCAAAGGGCTTGCTTGGCTGTATTTCTGTGATTGGTTCTAAGGGTTCGCCGAGTGGTAGTATGTCTTCAAAAGGTAGGGTAACTTCAGGTTCTGATATTGGCTCGGCTATTACTTCAATGGTTTCTAATACAGGGCTGTCGGTTTTTATCTGCGGTTGAATCCCAGAATCCTGAATACTTTCATCGTCGATTAATGGAAATTCCTCCTCGATTGAGCTGCTTTCCTTCCGCTTACCAGTAGCTGGAGATGGGGTGAGTTCTGGGTTCAGAAATGTATTTGGTAATGGAGACTCGCTTGCCGACTTTTGGACTGGCGATTTCTCAAGGTTCTTGAGAGAATGTTTTTCTTGTTGATCTACCTGTTTTGGTATCCTAGCTTTCAGTTGGTCAATGTGTAATTGGTCGATCTGGGCTTTCAGCTTAATTACCTCAGGGAAATCTTCCGCGTGAATATTGAAAAGCTTAACGATAATCCGCTTGAACCAGTTCATTTTGTTCTCCCCGTGGAATGTTGGATATCATAGTTTTTTCACAATAGCAGGTTTAAGTACCCTAAGTTTACCGTTGTTGTCTCGGATTAAAAATCCTTTTTCAACGATAACTACAGGATCACCATTCGTAATCTCACGTCCTTCGACCAACTTGTGAAGCTGAGGATTGAAAGCTACGGATTTCCCGGTCGGCTCCTGTGAGATAACTTGATATGTTGAGGATATGCTCTCTAAACGACGTAATAATGAGGTTAATTCTTTTGGCTCAACGGGCTGATTCAGCGCAAATCGTTCGAATTCCGCGATAGTACTCACAAGCTCCTTGAGTAGCCGGCTGCGTTCTTCGAAGCGAGCATCTGCAGTGTCACTACCAAAACCACTGCGCAACTCCCGAATCAAGGTTTCTTTTTCGGAAATTTCACTTTTTTGTGCCGCTAATTGGTCATTTAACTCATTAAGGCTTTGCAATAGTTTGACGGTTTGCCTTTTTTGGATTTCTGTTTGTTCCTCAGCGAATTTCTGGGCAACCATCATTATTGCTTGATCAAGGTGTCTCGTTGGTCTTCTGTCCTCATGATTATTGATCATCATCCATAAGTAGATATTTTCGATAAACGCACTTAAGGTGGGTTTCCAGGAATAATCATTAGGAATTTCTATTAATTGGACCAAGTGAGATATGAGAGGTACTCGGTCTTGTTCTGATAAATTTTGAAGCAATTTGCAGACCAGCATTCCTGATCGATTTATCAGAACAGTGGAGTTCGTTTTCTTTGCCAGGTCAATAAGATTAATAATTCGTTCGCGATCATCTTTCCAACGCATATTTATAAGAGGCGCCAAGAAATCATCATTTCGCTGATCTACAGTCGCCAGAAAGTGTTGCTCCAAATCCAATTTAAAAATATCAGGTAGATTCAACTTTGCAACAGTTTCAAGGATTGTAGATACAAACCCTATGGGTAGATCTGGAGCTGCAAGGGCATCTAATAGTTGTTTAGATAATTCTTTTGAAAACTTGTTGACATATTGATATAGGTTATAAACGAATTTGATTGTATTTGAACTTAGGTATGTATCTGTACCTTTTTGATCAGCGATGGCGATAGATTTATATGTTTTTATGAATGCTTCAATAATTTCAGACCAATCACCATTATTTAATGGAATACCATTAAATAGCTTGCCTGCTAAATCGAAACGTTTGCTTAATACTTGCGAATTGATCGCTCCCTTTTCCAATGGTATCTCGTATGTTAGAACTTGCATGAGTAATGATTTAGATATCGAGGGTTTGCCCGATTTTTCAGACCAATCGATTAATCGGTTAGCAATTGTCTGGCTCGCTGTCATACCAGTGGAGACCAGTGCTAATTCATCTGGCTTAAGAGTGCGATCGAGCAGGATGTCGAGTAAGCGATTTGCTGGGTAGGATTCTAAATCAGTAAGAGAAAAGTGCAGCCCAAGCAATTTGGCTATGTTAGCTTGAAAATCATCACTTTCTATTACATTCCATTCTTTTAGACGAAATAACGCATCGAATCGTATGGATATTGGGTTATTGGTTGATCTAATGACCTGATGAAAATATGTTAGTAAATCTTCTATGGGGTCTTCTGGTAAAACATTCCCTGAAAAATGTTCAGAGAGAGCATTCTTGGCCTGTGTATAGACAATAGCAGGATCTTCATATGCTTTCAAACGTCGATAGGATCGGTAAACTTCATCAGCTCGAGATTGTTGCTCTGTGTGCAGACCATATTCCCTTATACGAGATTTAGTCGTATCGATACGGGGACTTGATTTCAGTAAGGGTTGGGCTGTTTCCCACCATCCGACCCATTCTTTCTCCGAATCCTCACTCCAATTTTTTAGATAGGACTGGAGATATTCCTTTATATCTTCGGTTTTGGCTCGATATCCTGGAAAATCCTCTAGAACATAAACAATCGACTGTACTGGATCATTACGCAACAGGGAGTTTGCTGCTTCTGGATCACTATAAGCCAGAGCCCGGAATCCTAATGGCGAGATTTTTGTGCCGTTGCGTTCCAAGAGGGAAGTTGGTATGACCTCTGGTTCATCCCCCTGGAAAATAATTCTTGCTTCTTGTGGATCTTCAGAGATAATTTTTTCGACTTTACCTACACCACGCTCTTTATGATAGATAAAGTCTCCTGGTTTGAGCTGCATAGTAAATTCTCACCGTTATTTCAAATTTGATAGCATTTGGCCATACTTCCCTGGCTGTTGGCTTTTTGCCGGCTTCTTATAGCCCGACAAGGTTACTACTAGAAATTGCACTCAGAGAATCCTGGGATTGATGTCACTTTAAAAACTTAGGCTTTGATCGATCGGCCAAATAATGTATTTTAACTATATTAGTAGTCATTGATCGTAACTGTCTTACACCTTTATAATACTAGACCTCTATATGTTAGAGACCTTTATGGTAAACGATTTAGCGATTAAATATTCACTCATGTTTGGCCTTGGTAATCCGGTAGGTGATCTTCCATTCCTCGTAAATCTTCTTACATTCGTGTTGCCAAAAGCCTTGCTCGTCATCCCCTTCATGTAAAGACCCTATTTCCTTCGCCCAGATAATAAATCCGTCTCCTGGTTTGCCACTGGTACCGATGGCAAGCGCACTCAACATCGGACGTCCCTGGTTCTTTTCATTCGTAGAAATGGTTCCAAGCAATTCACCAATCTGCGAGCCCATAAAATTACCTGCGGTAGGTAAACCAATAGCCTGGGCGATTTCCTGATAGGTGGCAAAACCCCTGTGCTGAGCAGCATTAATCAAGATGCTGTAAGCTATAAAATATTCTTTTGATTGGGACCATTTGTCTTTACTCATTAAAAGATCCTTTCTTGTTTGATAAAAAGAATACAAATTTCTTGGAGGTGATCAGCGTAACTACCACCAGGAGTTGAGAAAATATCTTTGTTTGGTGATGGCTTATTGATTATGCTTGAGCAGGTAGGCTATCTTTTACTCTTTCATAAAAACGTTCAAGTGCCTCAATAGCCTCAGATATTCTTTCACTCGGGAACCAATTCCACCCGTTATTCACGCCTAGAATTTTGGAAACTTCACTTTCTGTGATCCCGGGATATATAGCGAAGTTGCGATGGTGGAAATAGATTGTCATGCCATCCGCCTCAATATAAACAACAATCGTGCTGCGTCGATAATTATCCGGATGCCTGTACATGATTCCTTTGCGTATAGTTGGCCACATCCTCAATCGCCTAGCGGCCTGATCTATCGCACGTAGCTCTTCCCCGAGATCATACTGCTCGGCAAATATGACCATTTCTTCAATAGTGTTGGGAGATTTTTCCGTTTGACGTGGTATAGCATCTACCTTCCAGCGATCGAGCACCCAATTTGCCAAAATTTCCCGGCGAGCTAATAGACTTTCGACTGTCCAATCAGGAACGGCTGCTAGCTCACGCTCAATGAATAAAGGTGAATCAGCGTAGGTACCTTTAAGTCCCGAAGCCCCTTTCTTTGTTGAGAAAGAGCGATTACCCAGGCTACTGTTGTCGTATGTTAGGGTTAAATTAGCCAGATCATGCGTCCATCGGGTGCGTAGATCGGGTGTAAAACGATCTAACCAATAGTTATCTTCAGGCGTCTGAGGTAGGATATGTTCAATGGAGCTGGTCTTAGGTCGGGCATTCAAAGCCTCCCAAGTGAGCTGCACAGGGCGTCCATTGGCTAGGTGGTGCTCGTACTCATATAGCAGATAGTTAACTCCGCTCCATGTATACCAATTTTCGGTCTCGCGCTTTAACCGTTCTTCAAAGGTCTCTTTCGGACAGTACAGAACGATTAGTTGTTCAATCTCTTCCAATGTCCAATCGGTGTTGGAATTTTGAAAATATAGATGACCCAAACGGAATAGGGAAGTTTGTCCAGCATTCGAACGAGCCCCCCGCCATAAAAACACTCTGAAGGTGTATTTTTCTAGTAGCTTAATGAATTTTAGATATGCTTCTCCTCCATTTCCAGCTTTTATGCGTACTGCGATCAGCAACGGCAGGAAACTTGCGCGCACACCCAAACGAACCAGTTTCTTGCTCCACAAGCATATCTCATCTCGCAGAGCAGAGTCGGAAATATCGTTAAATGCCCCCTGGTCCGATGGATTATAAATATCACAGTAAGCACTGACCGAGTCTTGGATAGAATGCAGGTAGTCTTTCATGTCTTTCAGCAGTTCCGCATGGCGTCCCTGGTAACTGCGTAGGTTGAAGTGTTTTTTGATTGAGCGGGCATTCTCCCAATGTGCCATGTCGTAATCGTACACCATAAACCAATGCGCTCGCAAAAGCTGATCTTCGTTAACACGCGCAGCTAAGTCTGCAGACATCAGGTGTTCGTAAATGAATTTCCATGTAGTATTTATAAGATGGTTGAGATCATGGCTGGCTTGTAAATCTAGTTTTGCAGAAAGGTAAAGCAGGTAATTCTTAACTTTTTCCAATTCGGTTAGTGGCTTGCCACGGTCGTTCATAGTCTCAAATATAGTGCCGGCGTCGAGCTCGTCTTCTACTGGATAAACGATCAAGTTGAGTTGAAGTATAACCTTCCGGTAGAGGTTTTGCAGCCACTCCGGGTACGCCAAGCCTGGTTCTTCGCGTTTGAGCGCAAGGTATACCTTGAAGTGCTGGTAAGCCCCTAAAAGGCGTTGGTGCGATCGAATAGTTGGCCCAGCTATCCCTGGATGCAGCTCCAGGATGTTATTCGCAAAATAATCCTGAGAATCCGCATTAAGGGTCAACTTGGTGAACGGCTGACCGTTTAAATCAATGTGATGCAGATAAGTTTCCTCCAAGTGCTCTGATAATGAGGCGAATTGTGGGAAAGTCTTCATCTCATCAAAAATAGATTTCAGTAAAATAACAACCGTCGCAAGGCGCTGCTGGCCATCGATTACATCATAGGCATCAAAGGCCTGCATATTTTTATTTAGGATATGCTCCCCACCATTATTCCTTCGTCGCAGGACAAGCGTGCCAGTAAAGTGGGTGCGACCCACAGGTAGCAGTTCGAGATCTTCGAGTAAATCATTCCACTGTCGTTCTTCCCATGCGTAGCCACGTTGATAATCTGGGACGAAAAACACCTGATCAGCGAATATCTGACTAATGCGTTTTACCATATCGGGCATGAGAAATCTCTTTCTGAACAAAGTTCACTGTGGTCTGTTGTCATTGAGGAAGACATCAATGCTATTGACTTACTTTCTATACTTCTGTTTTATCAGACTTAAGGTCACCTGCGTCACAAATAAATCTGGTTTCAATATACTTGGAGAAACGATCTATTGTCAAATGGTATGAGCTATTATTTTTGTTAGGCAATTTCTGGCCTAAGATATCCAGAATTTAGTATTAGAGGAAAGATGAATTGTGAATGACATGGGCGGGCCAATCTTTGGTGCAATCGCGAGGATGTAATCTTGCCACCATTATTTCAATTAATAATGACCAGATCTAATCAATTAGTAATTCGGTATTAAGACTCTGTCAGAGTCATTATACAACCTCTCAGGACAGGATTTCAGGTACCTTTCATTGCTTCACAATACTTTTATTATGGTTTCGTGTGCAATCGTGTGCAACTACGATGCTAAGCTTGCATAGAAAGAAGAATATGGACGAAATGCCTCCCATATATCGTGCTATAGATTCAATTTAACATCAAATACAGGCTAATAGAGTTTTAGAACTCTCACCGAGGTCGCTTAAGAAGACGACAATAACATGGATATTTCCACCCCCATACGCGTGAGAGCCCTTAATATAGGGATATCAGAATGTCGCAAAGTGAACATGGGGGGGTCGAAAAATCGAATAGTACCTTAGCTTTCAGGCACAGCCCACCCCACCAAGGTGGGCTTTTTGTTTAACCCAGAAAGGAGGTGACTCGCCTATACCCACCCATCCACCCGGCAGAGATGCCGGGATTTTTTATTTAAGGAGCTGATCCATGACCATTAAAGTCCATATCCTAATTCCCTGCGAGCGCTGCAAAGGCGAAGCATATCTACTGGCTGGCGAAGCCAGGGGAAGCAACGGTAAGCCATACATGCGCTATGAACCCTGCCCCGCCTGTGATGGCAGCGGAAATCAGGCCCACTGGATTGACCTTGCTGAATTCGACGAATTGCTCAAGCAGGAAACCTGCCAGCACAACCTCACCACGCACCACGGCGGGTTTCACTTCACCGCCGGTGACGTTTGGGATGACATCGTCGAAGTGTGCAGCGAATGCGGCAAAGTCCTTGACTGACCGATCTGCTTATTCTCGTCCATGAGTGCGCTCATCGTCCTGGTGAGCGCACTTTTCATTTCATCCATTTTCACACCCCATAAGGAGATCCTGTAATGACCCCCAATCACACTCCCAAGTCCGATGTCCTATTTACCGAAGCCCCGGCTTCCTGGAACACCAAATACCTCACCCCAGAAGGCTTTGAATGCCAGATCACCCTGCGTGCCGAGACTGGCTCGGAGCTACTGGAGAAAGCTGCCAGCGCCATCGCCTACCTGCTCAAGTCAGGCTGCCTGCCGTCTATATACCGCCCCAACCAGCGCCCTACTCCAGTATCCAAGCCTGCAGGGGACTCGAACACAAACTCGAACGGTTCAAGTTTGAGCAACTCGAACAGCTCTAACCCGGCCTGGTGCCCGATCCACCAGTGCGAGATGAAACGCTGGGACAAGAACGGCAAGGTCTGGTACTCGCACAAGGTCGACGGTAAGTGGTGTACCGGCAAATAATCGGCTATCCCTTCCGTGGGGCAGTACTCCGATCAGTACTGCCCCCTTTCTGTTTGTATACACAGGAGAGTAACCCTATGAACGAAATCACCTTGACCAACGAACAACTGGCAGTGGTCCAGCACCCTCTGGGACAACATGCCAGGGTGCTGGCTGTGGCAGGGAGCGGCAAGAGCTTCACCATGGCCTGCCGCATCCAACACCTGGTTGAAGTGTGCCATGTGCCACCACACGCCATCCGTGTGCTGATGTTCAACCGCCTGGCGCGCCAACAATTCCGCAGCCACCTCGAACGTACGGGATTGCCTGAAACCCTGCAGCCCGAAGTGCACACCTTTCACTCCTTCAGCTTCCAGGTCATCAACAGCATGGTGCGTTTGGGTGTGCTGCCTGGCTTGACCCAGTTCTGGATGGGCGAGCAGGAGGAGCTCACCTGGCTGACCGTCAAGCGTGCCATCGAAAGCCTGGAACGCCAGAACGCTATACCCAAGAACGCCGTCGAATCCGAAGCCGCCCTGAACGCCATCAGCCTGTGGAAGGGGGCACTTCTGCCTCCCGAGAGGGCTGGCTCACACTCTTCCCCATATCTACCCCTGGTGTATGCCGAGTTCGAGTGCATGCGCCTGGAGAAATCAGCCCTGACTTTTGACGACTTCATCCCCCTGGCAATCGACTTCCTGGAGGGCAACGCCACAGCCCGCCTGCGCTGGTGCGGACCGGTGCAGCACCTGATCGTGGATGAATATCAGGATGTCAATCACGGCCAGCAGCGCCTACTTGAGCTATTAGCCGGAGGTAAAGCCGATGTCATGGCAGTGGGGGATGATGACCAGACGATCTACGAATGGCGCGGCGCCAGACCCAACTACATCGTGCGTGACTTTGCCCTTGTGTTTAACCACAAATCCAATCTGCTGTATCGCCTGTCGCACTCCTTCCGCTTTGGACCCACCATCGCCAACTCCGCCAGCCGTTTGATCTCCCAGAACGCACAGCGAGTGAAGAAACAGGTCATCGCCTTCCAGGTGGACAAACCCGGCTTCATCCAGTTCTATGACCACGGCTACTCTGCCAACAAAGCCCTGGTAGAGCAGGTACAGGCCTTGATCCAGGGCGATGAGGTCTTGCCCCAGGAGATCGCTGTGTTGTCCCGCCTGTACGCCCAGATGGACCATCTCGAAACCGAGTTCCTGAACAAGCATATCCCCTACCGTGTAGAGGGTCACCAGCCCTTCTTCAAGCGTTCCGAGATCAAGACCCTGCTGGACTATATCCGTCTCAGCCGGGACTACTACGAACCCATGGATGACCACATCATCAAGCTCTTCCTGGGACTGGCCAACAAACCCAATCGCATGCTCTCAAGAGCTGCCCTGGAGCGCCTGATCCAGGAAGCTTCAACGATGAAGCTCTCTCTGGACAATACCCTGTATAACGCTGTCTACCGCGGTTTCTTCGATCTGACCCAATGGCAGACCAGGAAGCTGGTAGAGCTGTCTCATTTGCTCACCCACCTGCACATGGGCATTCTGGATGACAAACCTGCTGGGGAGCTATTGAGTGACCTGGTGGGGAAAACCGGCTACCTGGAAGCTTTCCAGAACTACTATGGGGCAGGGGAGCATGCCGACGGCAAGATCCTGGCGGTGCAGAACTTCCTGGAGTATGTGGGTCATACCAAGCTGAGTCCACTGGGTCTGCTTGAGCTGATCGAGAAGCTGGACACCACCCAGGGCGCTCCTGAGGAAGAACAGGTCGTCTTCACCACCATCTTCCGCACCAAGGGCTTGGAATATGACTACGTCATCCTGCCCGAGTGTAACGAAAACGCCCTGCCGTATCTCAAGGGCGAGCGGGTGGACATCTATGACCTCACAGCCCATTTCCAGATCGATCCATTGAGCGACAAGCTGGAAAGCGAGCGCAGGCTGTTCTATGTCGCCCTGACCCGGGCGCGTAAGGGAGTGTTCATCGGCGCCGGGGAGCGTCCTTCGCGCTTTCTGGCAGAGATCCAATCCCAGGAGGTGCTGGCAGTCTAAACCTGATAATCCTGCCTTCCCATTTCTCGAACAGTTCCCAATCCATCCTCACAATCAATCACATAAGGAGTATATCCATGAACCACACAACCGCATATGCGGAGGCGCTAAACGCAGCCTTACGCAAGTTTTGTAATTCCATCTCACCCGAGCTGAAACAAACCATGAATGGACGGGCAGAACGCGGCCTGCAGATCGCTCTGGCCGGCGGTGTGACTGAATGTGGCAGCCCCGCACAGCCGCAATACCTGGTCAAAAGCTCTGACCCTGAAAGACCCCCATACTTTGTGGATCTGAACGCCCGCAGCTGCACCTGTCCGGATCATTGGAAGGGCCATTACTGTAAGCACCGTGTAGCGGCCCAGATCATCAAGATCTCAGGGTTGCATCTGCCCAAAGCAAAGCTGCCAGCTCTCCAACCAGAACCTCCTGCTCGGGCTAAAACTGCCAGCCAGGCGATTATCTGGGCCATCGTGAGGCAGGACGGGAAAGTGATTGGCGTTGAAGTGCTGGGCATCGAGAACGAACTCGTGCGTGTGCAGGCACTGCCCATGGTGAAAGAAGGCGGCAAGCTGGAGCCCCAGTTCCCCTTCCCCGAAGGCCAGTGCAGCTTGCTGGTCCCAGTCAGTGATCTCGAGCATGTCCGCGTCTACCAGGATGCATGAACATAATTTTCCCCACACACGGGCGGTCTGTCGAGAGGCAGGCCGCCCTTTTATGTTTAAGGAGCCTGTGATGAACGATTATGGATCTTCTGAATTACTACCTGCTGAGCTTTCTCAGCTGGTCCTGGATGGCTTTGCTGACCCGAAGCTAAAGAAACGCCAGAAGCGCCTGGTAGCAGAGACCCTGGCCAAACTACGCCAGCTGCATGATGAGTTGAATGCCCAACTCTACACCCATCCCACCGAACGCCCTGCCATCCACTCCCCCCAGGATGCTTTTGAGATCTTGCAATGCTTCCTGTGCAGCCTGGACCATGAAGAGCTGTGGGTACTCAACCTGGACACCCGCAATCGCGTCATGCACCTGGTCAAGCTCTATCAAGGTTCAGTGAACTCTAGCCAGGTGCGCGTGGCAGAAGTCTTCCGCGCTGCGATTGCCGACAATGCCCCTGCCATAATCCTGGCGCACAACCATCCCTCTGGAGACCCATCGCCCAGCCCGGATGACGTATCCGTGACAAGAGCGATCCTGCAGGCAGGTAAGCTGCTGGATATCGAACTGTTGGATCACTTAGTCATAGCCCGTGACCGCTTTGTCTCGCTCAAAGAGCGCGGTATGGGTTTTAGCTAATTCAATCCAGAAAGGAATGGATCATGAACCGCAATACCTATCCCCCCAAGAAACTGGTTCACACAGAATTCTGTCTCTACCAGGAAAACCCGCAGGAATATCGCTCCGGGGACCTGATCTGCACCCGTGTGGCAGGTGTGACTTTCGATAACCGCCAGGATGTCATGGCTGAGCTCACGCGTGGTGAGACGATCCGGTTGTGCTGTGAGCCGGAAAACCCCTATGACTCCAATGCTATCCGCGTTGAGCGCCTGAACGGGCAGACGATGGGTTATCTCAACCGCGCTATGGCAGCCAACCTGGCTCCGTTTTTCAAAGCTCACCCCAAATACGTACGCGGGGAAGTCCACAGCCTGATCGGCGCCCTGGGCCACGGCTTTTCCTTGGGCGTGATCATCACTTTCTATATCCCTGGAGGAGAGAAACGATGAACACCAGCCATACCATCCGTGTGAAAGCCTACAACCCAGACACCTCGCGCAATGAAGTATCGGGGGAGACCTTCGATGTCTACAACCTGGTCAAATCTCTCACGCTGGAGAACTTTGCTGCTCTGGTGGAGGATTACCTCAACCTGGGTGGCAAGGGTTATCGCGAAGGGCACGAGATCGGCTTGCAGCTGCGTCACACCCACCGCACACTGCAGCGGTTGGTGATCTGCTTTGCCTTTGGACTGGTAGCCGGTCTCTCCGAGCAGGAGTTCACTGATCCGCGCAATGAGACCGCCATCCAGACTGCAAAGAAAGTGGTGCAATCATGTAAGCTGGTGAGCTGACATTTGGACCGTATATCTAAACTCGATGCATATTCATTCTTGAGCGGCGCAGGCATTCAGACTTGCGCCGCTCAATTTATTTCAGGAGGAAAATCATGAATACGCAAGTTCAAACCAACACCGCTGCGGCAGACGTGAAGGCTAAGATCACCGAGCACATTCAGGAATTGGCAGAAGCAACCGATGCTGCCCGGATGAGTGCTGAGATGGTGCGCTACCTGGACACCTGTGCGAAGTTCCACAAGTACAGCCTGTTCAATGTGTTCCAGATATTGATGACCCGCCCGGATGCCACCAGTGTGGCAGGCTTCAAGAAATGGCAGAGCCTGGGCCGCTTTGTGCGCAAAGGCGAACGCGGCATCCCTATCCTGGCGCCGATCATCAGCACTATTGTTGATGATGAGGGAGAAGAGCGTGAGAAGTTGGTCGGCTTCAAGGTCGTATATGTCTTTGACATCAGCCAGACGGAAGGCGAGCCCTTACCTGAGCCACCCGATTGGAAGAGCCCTGAGCAGAATGCCGAGTTGCAGGAACGTCTAATGCGATATGCAGAGAGAGAGGGCATCCAGGTGGAAGTGCAGGTCATTGGACGGGAAATCCAGGGCGTGAGCATGGGTGGCAGGATCATCCTGGACCCAGCCGCAGGCACGAAGACCCTGATCCATGAGGTTGCGCACGAACTGTTGCACCATACGCATGAGATCATCCCCACTGAGCGCACGATCCACGAACTGGAGGCGGAGAGTGTGGCTTATGTGGTGGGAAGGCACTTCGGGTTGATTGGGCTATCCAGTCCCAATTATGTCGCCCTGCATGGGGCTACGGCGGAACTGGTGATGGAGCATATGGAGAGGATCCGCAACACTGCAGCGGAGATTATTCGCGCGCTGGAGGTGGGGGAGGTGCGATGAAGAGAGGAATGGCGAGCCAGGATTGGAGCGAGACGTAAAGTTCAGTCAGTCAATACGACCCGGGCAGCGGTAACTCGTCCCTTAATGGACGAGGTGCTGCTGCCCAAAGGGTGGAGGTGGTTAGTAATTAAATCCCGCCACAAATATCTGATCCAGGATTTTACGGATTTGGAGCTCCGTTGGGATTGCATTCTTGCTGAACAAACTTTCAACCGTTTACGAGCAGAGTAGTCATCGGATCTCGGGATCTATAAACCTGAACTCGATTAATAATGGATAGCAACTAGATCAGGAATATTTTCCACACCTTCACAACTCATCCAAATTCCAAAGCCTCCCCCAATTTTTGAAACAAAGGTCTGGATGATGCTTTGTGGATCATCTGATCCGTTGCTTTTCGTAATATTAAGGGTTTCAATATATAGAATTTGACCTAAGATATGCGGTTCATGGTTTTCTGCTTTAACTACAGAGTAGTTGTGCGGGCTTAAGTGATTTACTCTAATGGTGAATTTGGGTCTGATCGTGAGATATACGTATACACTTCGTTATTTAGCATGTATATTTTCATATCAAGCAACTTAATTGATGGATTCTCCCGCAGCTTCAGGAATTTTCCCAATTTATCGTCTTCGCTTAAAAACATCGATCAGAAGTTGAAGAGGAAATAAGGAATATATATATCGTTCGGGTATGTCTGTCGGATTTCCTGCACGGTTTTTGCTAAGTCTTCTTTGGTTATTTTTCCACCCAGATGTGAGAATGTTTGTTTGATCGGGCTGATTATTGTTGCTGATCGAGCGTTTTCGTCTGAGGTGTCCATATTATTTTCCTGTGCCACGTGATTTACATGACCAGTCCGTTTCGAAGTCTAGGTCTGAGAGATTGTCACAGAAGAAATCAATTTTATTTTAGTTCCATTGGATAGCAATACAATTGCGATAACACCATCCCCCAAGTACTACATCGCTTGGCATCTCACTTGCCAGGTCATCATAAGCTTGTCTGAAGAGATATCAAATCTGAGAGATTCAGACATACGTTTTAAGCGTCTTTAGTCTGTATTCGTTGGCATGATCCCGATGGTCCGGTTGTCAACCTCACAATTTAGGTACTATTTGAGAGTGGGAAGATTTACAAGCTCATGCTACTGTTTGACTTTTCGCCATTGCCTAACGAACAGATGAAATTTAGCCGAAGCAGGCGGTAAACCGACAAACTAGGTACGAGCCCATCAAGCAGAGGGAAAATTTGCCGGCATTTTTGGATTTCTGCAATGACGCTCACTGGATGTAAATTATTCGCATTGAGAAACAAAAGTCGGCAAATCCTGATTTATTATTAGGGGATTGGCTGAGGTGACCTTGGGGAGGGTTCATTTCGGCGGATAAATTTGGAATATACTGATTATTAAACGCAACGGGTCGTGATAAGAAATTTAAATATCTAAAATTAGTTTACATTTTACACTTACGAGGTGAAGCACAAGGACATTTGTCTATCCCGGAACGATGAAGATCACTTGGTCTGAGATTGGTGTTCTTGTAAAATAAATATGTCTAATTCATATTACTATAATTTTTCATCAATGATTTATTGACTGTGTGAATAACAGGGCGTAAATCATTGGAATCGTATACAGTTTGTTCATCCTGTTAACACACCATAAGGATATTTGATTGTGACCACATTTTCAGATCGCCTCGGTTTGTCCAAGCCACCACGACCAATCGTAGACTCTGCTCCTCCTCTCCTTCGTTAGAACTATTTAGATATCCTCGGATTTTTTGGGATGAACTGGAAATTTGTGGTTGACATTGAATCTCATCATGATCATATAATTATTAATGGAATTCGTTACAATAATGCTTATGAAATTAAAAATAGGATTGAAAATAGGTTTGCAGATCATGTTGATATTAACGGCCCTGTCTCATGTAAGAAGCTCCTAGATGTCATTAACGATCAGCTACATATCGATCCCTACATTACACAGGATGATAGTCAACCTCCATACACAGTATTAAGCTCATTAATAAAAGAAGTAACCTGGCATGATTTCTACAGCATAGTTGAACTGGTAGTTCCTCTAATTGATGATTATTTTAAATCGAAAGAGAAAGAGCTGGATCTAAAGAAACAGCAGTTTAAGGAAGAATTGGAGTTTTCTGATGATATCTGGGAAATTGATCCATATCAATATGATGACGATATTGCAGAATTTCGGATCGAAGTTGTTACTCAAAATGCAGAAGCTTACAAGGACAAAGTTAATGCTCTTTTTGCACGTAAAGGTGTTGTCTGGCAATTTGATGAAACAGATCATTTAAAGAAAGTCTTTCCCGCTGAATTGAGTGAGAGAACTAAGCTTATTGAAGAAAAACTAACAGGAAGATTTGATCCCGCCCTTTATAGTTATCGTAAGGCTCAGAGTTTCTTAACCCTTTCAAAATATGACCCAGAAAACGCAATCAAAGAAGTAATCACCGTCTTAGAAAGTGCTGGTAAAACAATCTTTCCAGATGCTCGAACCTTTGGTGGAGTAATCATTGAACTAAAAAAAACCAAACAATATGACAGCAAGATGCTTGACTTGATCCAAAAATTTTGGGATTTTACTAATGAAGAACCGGCTGTTCGCCATGGGCATCCTATTTTGCCAGATCTATTGCTTACCGAGGCAGAGCTCTGCTTCCACATCGGAGGAGCTCTACTCTTTTTATTACTTACCAACCACGGTGGGGTTTTCCACTAGCGTTACGACTTAGAAGGTGATTCCGTACACAAATGATCGGTTTCTTTATTAGCATCGCTTCTAAGAAATCTTGGACTATCTTCACGGAACAATTTGCGTTCAAATACACCCGGCTATTCAAAATTGAGCCACACATTTTCTAATATGCAGCCCACTGCCTTCAGGCTAACACATTCCTGATCACTCTTGTTACGCTTTTGGGAGTGTCGACCTCCCGAAATCAGTACCTTTTGATATTGGGGAAATCAGGCATATTCTGCTTCATACTGACAGGGTGGCAAACTCTGTAATGCCTCATGCGGCCGGATAGCATAATAATCTTCGAACCATTGCTCGGCGATATCCAGAATTTCGGTCACAGGAAGGTCAGCTTTAAGTTCATTCTAGATAATGACAATCTGCGTCTCACTTTATTGGTCAGCTTCATGTGCATGCTACTGGTCTAATTTTGCCAGACGTTTCAGTATTCAGCTTTTAATGTTTTGTGAGAGGGTTACCTGATCACTTTCACACAAAAGTTGCAGTTGATGGGTCTGCCTGGTGGCGACTCCCGCATTACTATAGATGGATTAAATTTCGTACGTTGAACTTCTTCTCAATTACCTGATAAATACAAATCATGCCCAATTTTGTATCAGCTAACATGAATCTTGCCAGGATTAGGAATAGATTCTCTTTCGAATTCACCCTTGCGACCCAGTTTTACGTACAGAGCCATCGAAGGATTGATCTTATCTATCGATTACTCCTCAACAGTTTCAGTTCCGATTAATGGCCATTATTAACCGGTTTATTGCAAGCCTTCTCACTACACAAAATCAACATGCTCCCTCAACCCCTCAAACGTCCTGGGCAGCTTGCCCTCATAGCTCAGATAGAGCTGTTGGCGGGCACGGGTCATTGCCATGTAGACCAGTCGGCGCTCCTGAGAGCGCTCTTCCTCGCTACCTTCCTCCAGATCAGTTTCTTGAAGCTGGGATAAAAAGACGGCATCGTACTCTAATCCTTTGAGGGCATGCAAGGTATTGATCTGGACATCCAATCCTTTGAGACCTGCCTGTAGGCGCTTCACACCTTTCGAGCGACGATGCAGGACCGCAATCTGTCGAGCATCGATACCCTTCTGAAGCAGCCTGACGATTCGCGTTTTGGTGTTCAGGATCTCCTCTTCCAGGCTGGCGAAGCGCTGGACTAGTGGTTTTTCACCGTGGCGCATAGAAGTATCCGCTAGTTCTGGGATCACAAGTACACCTTCGCCTTCAAGTGCTTTTTGAAGGGTTGCATCGCCGGCGATTAACTGGTAGGCGGCTTGGTAAATCTCAAAGGTGTTGCGGTAAGGAACCCGGAGCCAACGGGTGCGACCAACAACAGGTATACCTTTTTCCCGCCAGCTGTAAAAGCGATATATACTCTGGGCAGGATCATCGGCAAGGAAAAGTATCCCCAGTTTCGGATCCAGCAAGCGAGTGATGACCTTGATCCAGATCGGTGCGAAGTCCTGGGCCTCATCAATCAGGATAGCGTTGTAATTCGGCGGTTCAATCTGGCCGGAATCCAGCCCAGCCAACACCATATGGGGGACATCGCCCCAATCAGGGATACCTTCATGCTCCAGATAAACCTGGTAATCGAGCAACACTTCATAGATCTGCTCGCGAGCTGCCTGGTTCAGGCGGCCATCCTGGCCGCGACCTTTGCGCGCCACATTCAGATATGTATCGCGATCGAGAATACCAGTCTCCTTTATCCACTTGATCTCGTCTATCAGAAAGCTTGTGCCGTAGCGTTCAATTATCGGATAAACATCTTTGTGGGCTTTAAGCCAGCCATCTGGATCAGTAGGCTTTTTCCAGACAATATGTCCGCGCAGCAGGCTGCTGCATAGAGAATGGAAGGTTATCGGCTTGAGATTGGGCAGGCCTTTGAGTGTGGAGGATAGATACTGGCAGAGCTGGTCATTGTAGGTCACAACTGCCATCTTCCACTCAGGGTACAATGCTGCAAGGTAGCGCGCCCGTTGTGTAAGCACCAGGGATTTACCGCTACCAGCCACCCCACGCACCAGGCGGATAGATGCATTCTGGCTTATGGCGAACTCATAGTCTGGCAACGGCTCGCTTTCGGGCTGAACTTTAGCCGGCTCCTGGAACATAACTGCTTGCTCAATGGCAGGTTCGGCTGGCTTTTCCTGGCGGGCTTCTACTTTGACCGGCTCAGAGACGATTTGCTCCTGTTCCACGTTCAGGATCAACGGCGGTTTATTTTCGGGTTCAATCAACACGGTGGGATTGATGGTTGCCCGGATGTATTCCAACTCATCCTTATTAAGGGAGCGCACCCTGTCTTTAGGTAGGGTCACTTTCAGCCGGGATAGGATCAAGGCAGGGTCGAGATCGTCACAGTTCATGACGAACTCTTCGCCCCACACCGAGCGCAACCGGGTGATGACCGATGTAGGCAAATTTGGCAACACAACCCCATAGCCCCAGGGGATTTCCTGATGGTCATGTTTTTGGAATGTATGGCGGACATTACGCAGCTCTCCTGCCAGCAGGATAGCGATATCGCGGGCCTGGTTGACCGGGTTGCTTTCCTTGCGCAATGTATTCTGGCGGGTACGTATGGTAGCCTTATAGCGATCCGCCTGTTCCACCTGGATCCAATCCTTCACTTCCAATACGACCACACCGTAATTCGTTACAATGATGAAGTCGGGATAACGGTGGATACGTTTACCCGGCAGTGGGCATTCCACATAGACGCTAAATTCTTTGGGCAGGTTCTGGGTTAAGTTTTTATAAACGAGTTTTTCACCGTGGGTTGCTTTGTCTTTGCGAAGTTCACCATATACCTGTGCCATGGGCCTGTTCCTTGTTGTTCTAGGTTATTTTGTCATTAACTAGTATCATCATGAAAATTGAAATATTCCATACACTTTAATTCCGGAAATCATATTCTCAGAAACCCCGTCGTTCTTCTGATTGTTTATTACTAGCGTAGGAGAGTATCATTAAAAGTAAGTTGAATCTCATGCTGTTCATGAATACGATTGTCGGTATCCTGCTTTCCTGTCAATAACTGGTCAAGGAACTGCTCTGAATTGAATTTGAAATAATCTGGATATCTTTCAGCTCGTGGGATAATCCATCGCTGGAGCGCGGCCGCTGATATTCTTTTAGCAGATGGTCGATTTATGTTGATTTCATCAATCCGGCCACACAAAAAATCTTTAAAATTTGGTGTCATTGGCATCGCAAATACTTCGCGGTGAATTCCATGCCGGATCAATTCTTCGTCTAACCCCAATCTTTTCAAACCAACTCGTAGAACTCGGAAGCGCCAGTTCGGACCCTGTCCATACTGATGGCCATTAGCATAAGGGTGATTCTCATCAGCCAACATTTGTCTTATTCTTTCAAATAAATCATTAGAAAGCTGGAAATGCCCGTACCCACGAGTCTCACCTATACCTGTTAGGTTTACCAGGGAAGAACCGTCTGGAGCGAGTAGTTTTAGTCGGTTATAAATGGAGGATCTCCCCAAAGCTGATGTTACCGTAACCAGGGATAATCGAGCAGCTTTTTGCTCTTGGCTAATGATGCCTGTGGTTTGGCTATATTTTTCTGAGAATGCCTGGCTCACTTCATCGGAACCAATCAACGAAGTCACCAATTTTCCTCCTAGCAGTTGATTGTATGGAGGCACCGCTCCAACCACATAGGCATCCATCACGTTAACAAGACGAGTTCGCCGACCATGAACATTCCATCCAATATAATCATCCCGACATTTTAGATTGAACACTGGATCACCCAGAGCAAAGATGCCGATTAATTTAGCATTGCTGCGATCTTTTACAAGAAATCGCATTCGCCGGCCATACCCTTGAGAAACAGGAACAGACCAAAGCAATGCTGCAAAGCGAAACAATCGTCCTGTGTCGTCTTTGCTACCAACTGGAACCAATTCTGGATCAATAGCAGATGGATTTATCTCATCACCGTTAGCAAAGTAAGGTAATAGCCGTTTAATTGACGGTCTGAGAGCCTTAACCTCACGTTGAAAGATTTCGCTTCTTTGATAAGCGTGACTAGCCCTAATAGCGCCTTTAGTGAGATTGCCATTTGTGTTACTGCCATTCAGCACAGGCAGATTTAATGCCTGAAAATGACGAATAATGTCCTCCCTCAGTAGATCTATCACTTCCTGTGATGTGGTTTGCGGGGAAGCTGAATCGGAAGAGCTATCGTTATCAATCGTTGTAATATCTAAAATGGATTTGTTGGCCATAAATGGATAATACCATCTTCCAATTTATATACCTGTTTGGCTAATCAGAAATATTTCTGTTGAATCAAAAACATGAACAGCAGGTTGGTTCAGAGCTCCTTTAAGTGGAGCATCGAGAACTCTTAAGACCTGCCGCACACTGGCATTGCTCAAATGGGGAAAACGCTCTTGAGGTACGACCATGCGGATTTTGATGCCTCTCCACCCAATGACAAGCCGCCAATAATGATCAATCAGGCTTATATCTACTATTTCACCCTCAAATCCTATTGAAGCTTTCTCTTTGGCTTTGACGAGAATTTTCTCGGTAGACTGCCATTCCCAGAATGGTCGACACCAGGGGCGATATTCGCATACTTTACACGTATACCCAGGCTTAGCCATGTTGTTAAGGTTCGAATTATTTGCTATCTCTTTAATTAGAACTTCAGCATCATTAACCACTTTTCGACATTCGTATTCTTTGATTGGAATATGGTAAAACGTTCCTTTGAGTGGGTAAAATACCTGGCCTTCTACTGGCCAATCATCTGTGGTTTCGTACCATAGAAAAGCATAGAGCTGAATTTGTCGGGTATAGCGTTCTGGAAGGTCATCACGGTATGCTGATTTGTAGTCAATCAGCCGTATTCCTTCTGGTATTTGCTCAACCCGGTCGATACGACCACGGAAAAGTTGATTTTTAGATTGGACTGGGACTTCACAAGCGGGCAGGTATAGAGGTTTTTGAGCATACTGTCGTGATGAGATAGCTAACCCTTTGTTGCCTATGGTTGGTTTGGATTGGAAATCTATAATCCTCGGAATCTCTGTGCTACCCTGGGTTCGGATAGCTTCTGCAATCACTGCCTCAAGTGCTCTGTTTATCCTAACCGAATCCCACTGAAGGCGAAATTCTCGAGGTCGTTCAAATGCATGAGCTCTTTGCACCCCTAGTTCGGTGTTAAAGCGCTGTCCAGTTTCTGCTGCAATGGCTTCAATATTGTCTGCGTGTATAGGCTGCTCGGTAAGGGATTGCATGGTCTTATGCATCGCGGTGCCAATGCGGGCAGCGACTCCCATTCGTCGCTCATATCCAGATGAAGCGTCAAAGCAGTTCCTTAGTGGGCATGAACGCATCACCTCAATTGCTGTCGGTCCGTACGGTGGCTGAGGCCTCCCTACAGGTGGCCATGATGATGTAATTGAAATGGTGTAATCAAAGGTCATTGCAGTTGTATCAGTTCTCGTTGGGATCCAGGAGTAAATGATCTAATACCCAGAATGGCCGCCGCTCAAGATCAAACGAATTGTGGACAGCTACACGGATACCAGACTTTTCTAACAAGGCACGTGTCTGGTCTTTGCTCGGCCAGGCTTGTAAGGGATGGATCACCCAAAGCCCATACTTCTGACCAGTCTTGTCTTGTAGAACCAACGGAAGATAATGACCACTAACTGTCATCGGTCCTTGAATCTGCCATCCAGCACCACGAGCATATTCAGCCAATCCTTTCACATAGGAATCAGCTTCTGAATTTGAAATAATCGGTTTTTGTTTCTTGAGTAGAAATTGTAGCACTGACGATCCTAATCGGCGATCAAGAATGGGGTGGATATATTGATTGCGATAATCATACATACAACGATAACATGCCCCTTTACAATTAGGATTGGGGCAGTTTTCACCCAGCTCTAATGCTTTATCCAGAATTTGCTTGAGGTATCTATCTATTCCTCGAGCATAGCCTGCCCCACCTGGAACGTCATCGTAGAGATATACTTCACCATGTATGCGGTTTGCCGTACGTTTCACAGCCCGGACTCCAACTTTTATCTCATCTGGGTCGACCTGCAGATATAGTGCTGAAGCATTGGCAACTAAGGTCCCAAAGGAAGTCCAGATTGCTTGACCTGATTTGGTTATATACGATGCATCTAAATCGGGCGGGAGATTAACGCTAAGTAATATAACTTCGGAGTGAAATTTGTATCCCAACAAAGGCATGTGCTGGAAGTCGAATTTGTTTGGGCAAGGAGTACCAGCACGAGGCCCTTTATCCTTACCAAAATGAGGTGGAATGCTAACTGGGTAGGTATGTTCCTGCGGATCTTCGGGGTCTAAGGCTCGTCCGCAGATGTGACAGATCATAAAACCAGGATTATCTGGATCTTTACCCCGGTTGAAAGTGAAAAGATCGCCAACGCGCACATAGGTATAAAGATCAGGAGCAAACGGAGCACGACTCTGACCCGTACTAAAGGCTGATTGACCTACCACTAAACGTGCTGGAGATACAGAACCGCCTCGATCCGTTCCACCGCCGATATACTCCTCCGCACCTGCATGTTCCAAAGCGTGGTCAACGGTGAATCCAGATGGGCGAATATAAGGATATACAGAAGGGCTTGGACTTCCACACTCCTGACAGAAATCAGGGGGTGGTGTTCCTGTAGGGATCAATTCAATAGATTTGCAATCTGAGCATTCAACCAATTGCCCTTGAGGATGATAATCTGGTTGTTTGTTATATGGATCATACAGTCCAACACTAGTATATATATAAGTCTTTGGGAACTCCATCCGAGTTACTTGGGAACCGGGCGCATACTCTGAGAGTGCAATTTGTAGTTCGCGTTGCATCGCGTCGCTGCTAGGCATATCACCCCACATGGAGTATGCACTTTTGAACGAAGGTATCGACAGTGATACCACATCAATAGGAAAGGCATATTTAGGCAAAAGACCACTGCCTATTAACTCCTCGAATAAATCATCGTTTATTTCAGCTCCGTTTACAATCTCTTGGACTTCATTAACCAACTTGCTAAGCCAATCTTCAAGCTCATCATGCAAAGAAGTGTGGGTTATCTTGCGTGCTCGGGTAAGGATTGTAGCTCGATTAGATCCCAGAAAATGGTAGAGTTTATTGGCAGTCATCTTGTTTGCAAAATCACTCACCATTCCCCAAACATTGAATAAGCCTGCACTAGTCGCTCCTGGATTGTTATTAAAGAAAAAGTCTTGGAGCACAAGTGCTCGAAAGTGACGGTGAGCAATTTCTTGATTTTCAAGATAAAGGACAGGTACTCTTGGGGGTTGGCTGACGATCTCAGGTGGGTTTGAAAAATAATACTGGTCGTGTGATCTTTGATTAGCAAACGCCATCACGGTAGCGATT